>Ga0302313_10000050_pt1 | contig 104907 bp, 94 predicted proteins | sample III_Palsa_N2_2_FD_200454 | JGI IMG/M metagenome (GOLD analysis project Ga0302313, IMG submission 200454) | Peat permafrost microbial communities from Stordalen Mire near Abisko, Sweden - III_Palsa_N2_2 | ecosystem: Environmental > Terrestrial > Soil > Palsa > Peat permafrost | place: Sweden...
CCGCTGACGCAGCCAGCCAAAGGGCTCGCCGCATGAGAATTCTGGTCGTCGACGATCACGCCATCGTCCGTCATGGCCTGGTGCGGCTGCTGAGCGCCGACGGCGACCATCAGGTCAGCCAGGCCGCGACGGGACGCGAGGCGCTGGACCTGACGCGCACGGTGCATCCGGACCTGATCATCCTCGACCTGAACCTGCCCGGCATGGGCGGGCTGGAGCTGCTGCGCCGGCTGGTGCAGATGGACGCCGGCAAGGTGCTGATCCTATCCATGCACGCCGAGCCTCTCTACGCCCGCCGCGCGCTGGACGCCGGCGCCGCGGGCTATGTCAGCAAGAACGCTAGTCCGGACGAGCTGCTGGCCGCCATCCGCCGCGTCTCCGCCGGCGGCCGTTACGTGGAGGCCGAGATCGCTCAAGCCCTGGCTCTCGGCGCCGGCGTCGAGGCGCTGGACGCCCTGAACCCCCGCGAGATCGAGATGATGCGGCTGCTGGTGCGCGGCTCCAGCCTGGCTGAAATCGCCGCGACCCTTGGCGTCGGCTACAAGACGGTGGCCAACGGCATGACCCTGATCAAATCCAAGCTGGGCGTCGCGCGCACGGCGGACTTGGTGCGGTTGGCGATCGACACGGGGATCAGCTAGGAGGCCTCGGGCCGGGTGTCGCGCCGGCGGCCTTCACTTCGGAACCTCGACCGCCGCCCCGACGGCTAGGGAGCTGCGCGATCGGCCTTCCAGGCGATCTCTCAGCTTCAGGAAAGGACGCTCGACGGCCCAGTAGAGGGCCGCGCCGACGAGAAGGGCGAAAGCAAGGGCCAGCCCGAAGGCGGCGCCCTGAATCGCGGCGGGTAGGCGATCGGAGATCAGCTGCACCGCGTGGAAGACAGCCTTGTGGCTGAGGTAGAGGCTGTAGGCGCCGGCGGCGAGCGGCGCGGCGCCTGGAAAGGGATAGCGGCCGATCAGCCCCGTCCTTTGTGTGGCCGCCATGACCACCAGCACCACGCTGAAGGACAGCAGCGGAAAGCCGAAGACGGCGGCCCAGAACCCGGCGATTTGGTCGCCGAACAGAAGCGTCGAGGCGACGATCCCAATCAGGCCGGCGCCGAGGAGCCAGTTCGGCCGCGCGGTGATCCTGACCCAGACAGCGGGACGAAACGCCTGGATGACGGCTGCGGCGATCCCCATCAGAAGGCCGTCAAGGCGGGTCCAGGTCGGGTAGTAGATCAGCCGCATATAGGCCCCGCTGCGGGGCTCGGCGTTGACGTCGAACGGTGCGGCCGCGACGCCATGCAGCCAGAGATAGCCCCTGAGGGCCATGCCGAGAATCATGACCGAGACCAGGGCGCCGACGACCAGGCGAGGGGTCGGGCGCAGCGCGATCAGGGCGACGGCGGCGGGGAAGACCAGATAGAACTGCTCTTCAACGCACAGGGACCAGACGTGTGAGAAGGCTTTCGGCGGCGACGGGTGGGCGAACAGGTTTTCGGTGAAGGTGAGGAACTGCCAGAGCGGCTGGATATCCGGCCGATCACGGACCGCCGGGATCAGGAAATAAAGGCTCACGACCGCAAGATAGGCCGGCAGGGTGCGCAGGAGCCGCCGGCCAAAGAACCGCGAATAGCTGGGTCTGGAGCCTCGCGCCCAAGGCCTTAGCAGCTGGCCCGCGATCAGGAAGCCGCTCAGGACGAAGAACAGATCGACACCCATCCAGCCGAAACGGACCAGCCAATGGGTCTGGGAGGTCAGGTCGAACAGAGAGCCGTGATAGATCATCACCCAGCTGATCGCGACCGCGCGGACGAGGTCGAGACCCGGCAAACGCGGCGGGACGGCGCTGGAGGTTGTCGTTTCCACCGGCCAAGACTCGGGAGCTGGAGAGGATAGGATGAGCGTCGATCTGGCGCTGAATCCGGCGCGCCGTCCAGAGGGCGGAGAGGGCAAATCAAGCGTCGCCTTCTCGCGCGGCGCGGACTGTGCGACGACCTCCGTCCTTCCCTGGAGACCCTCCATGTCAGCCGCGCGCCGACCCAATGTCATCCTGTTGCTGACCGACGACCAGGGCTATCCGCCGCTGGGGGCGCATGGGCATCCGTTTCTGAAGACGCCGCATCTGGACCGGTTTTACGGCGAGTCCGTGCGGTTCGAGCAGTTCCACTCCGGCACCACCTGCGCGCCGACGCGGGCGGGGCTGATGACCGGCCACTACTGCAATTCCACCGGCGTCTGGCACACCATCGGCGGCCGCTCGTTGTTGCGCGCCGACGAGTGGACCCTGGCCGACGCCCTGGGCGAGGCGGGCTATCGCACCGGCATTTTCGGCAAGTGGCATCTGGGCGACGAATACCCCTACCGCCCTCAGGATCGGGGCTTCCAGACCTGCGTCGTCCATGGCGGCGGCGGGATCAGCCAGACGCCGGACTGGTGGGGCAACGACTATTTCGACGACACCTATCTGGCGGACGGCGTCCCGACCAGGTTCGAGGGCTATTGCACAGACGTCTTCTTCGGCGAGGCGCTGAAGTTCATCGAGGCGAACAAGGACGAGCCCTTCTTCTGCTTCATCAGCACCAACGCGCCGCACAGCCCCTACAATGTCGAGGCGCGCTATCGCGAGCTCTACGGCGAGACGACCCAGACCGACAACTACGCCCGCTTCCTCGGCATGATCACCAACATCGACGAGAATTTCGGCCTCCTATGCGAACGGCTGGCGACGCTGGGTCTGGAGGACGACACCATCCTGATGTTCGCCAGCGACAACGGCCAGTGCGGCTTCGCGGCAGGGCCGGAGAAGGGCGCGTTCAACGCCGGCATGCGTGGATTCAAAGGCAGCGTCTATGAAGGCGGCCACCGCATTCCCTGGTTCATGCGCTGGCCAAAAGGCGAGATTGGCGGCGGCCGCGATGTCGAGCCGCTGACCGCCTACATCGACATGATGCCGACCTTGCTCGACCTGTGCGGGGTCGAGGTTCCGGTCGAGCGCGACTTCCATGGCCGCAGCCTGGCGCCGCTCGCGCGGGGCGAGGCTGCGGACACGAGCTGGGACGACCGGGTGATCGTCACCGACACCCAGCGGGTCGCCGAGCCGATCAAGTGGCGGATGAGCTGCGTCATGAAAGGGCCATGGCGGCTGGTGAACCGTGACGAGCTCTATGACCTGCGCGCCGATCCCAACCAGCGCAACGACATCGCCGCCGACCATCCGGAGTTGGTCGAAGACCTGCGCGAGGCCTACGAGGCCTGGTGGACGCTCTGCCAACGGCAGGTCGCGTCCGACATCCCCATCTCCATCGGCGCGCCGGGGCAGGGCATAGCCACCCTGACCAGCCACGATCTGCGCAACGAAGACAGCGACGTGGTCTGGCACCAGGGCCAGGTGCGCCAGGGTCAGGCCTGTAAGGGCTATTGGGAAGTGAAGGTGGAGCAGGGGGGCGACTACGACTTCGCCCTGCGCCGCTGGCCCGCCGAGGCCGGCCATGACATCCGCGCCGGGATCGAGGGCGACGACGTGATCTTCACCCGCGACGGGATCGCCGAGGCGGAGTGGTGGCTCTACACCGGCGGCAAGGCGCTGGAAATCGACGCGGCGCATCTGGAGGTGAGCGGCTATCCGGCGGCGTCCGTGGCTGTGGCCGATGAGGCGGAAGCGGTGATACGGTTGTCGCTGAACGCAGGCCAGGTTCACGTCAGCGCGCATTTCAGCGGGGCGGAAGAGCTGATGCAGGCGCCGTATTATGTCTACGTGCGACGCGTGATTTAGGGACGGCGGATGCAGACCCTAGCTGTGATCTGTCCTTTGGACATCTCGCCAGGCGACAGGCAGTGGATCGACGCGATCCGGGCGCGGCATGATCCTCAATACGGGCGGGTAGAGCCGCATTTCACGCTGGTGTTTCCTGTTCAGGGCGTCACCGAAGCGGTGATCTCACGAAGGGCGCAGACCGTGGCCGCAACGACGCCGGCTATCGATTTCCGGCTGAGCGCCTCACGCTCTGTCGCGGACGCCTTCGGCCCGCGAACCCACACCTTCCTCATGCCCGACAAGGGCGACGCTGATATCCGCGCCCTGCACGACGCCCTCTATCGGGGCGAGTTGGCCGCCAGCCTGAGGATGGATATCCCCTACGACCCCCACGTGACCGTGGGCGCGTTCGACCGACTATCGGACGCCGAGGCGGCGCTTGCGGATATGGGCCGGTTCGAGATCGAGGGCCGCCTGCAGGTGTTGCAACTGATGTCCGTCGACGCCGACGAAATCAGGCCGCTACGCGCATTTCCACTGAGATAACGGCGATCAGTCGCCTTGCCAGCACCCGCCGCCGGGCGTCTTAATGCCCGCTGATCGGCAGGGCGCCGCGACTGAATTGAGCGGCCCGCCGTGCGGAGGACGTCATGTCGGACAGATCGATGACGGCGGCCGAAGCCGCTCACGACAAAGCCTATTCCACGCCGCTGAAGGACTTCCAGGTCGCCGACGCCGAGCTGTTCCGCTCCGACACCCTGTGGCCCTGGTTCGAGCGGCTGCGCGCGGAAGACCCGGTGCATCTGACCGAGGGCGGCCCGCAGGGACGCTACTGGTCGGTGACGCGCCACGCCGACATCGTCGCCGTGGACAGCCATCACGGGGTCTATTCCTCCTCCAGCGAACTGGGCGGGATCACCCTCGACGACGCCTATCAGCCCAACAGCGCCACCAGCTTCATCAACCTCGACCCGCCCATGCATGACGCCCAGCGCCGGGCGGTGATGCCGATGTTCTCTTCCGAGAGCATGGCCCAGCTGGAGCCGCTGATCCGCGAGCGGGCGGGCAAGATCCTGGATGAACTGCCGGTGGGCGAGACCTTCGACTTCGTCGACCGTGTCTCGGTGGAGCTGACCAGCCAGATGCTGGCGACCCTGTTCGACTTCCCCTTCGAGCAGCGCCGGGTGCTGCCGCGCGTGTCGGATATGATCCTGGCTCAGCCGGAGTCGGGCGCATCGCTGGAACAGGAGATGGCGCGCCAAAACGAGATGATCGCGATGGTGAGCCCGTTCGTGGGGATGTGGGAGGAGCGCAAGGCCGCGCCGCCACGCCACGACCTGATCTCCATGCTCGCCCACGGCGAGGCCACCGCCAAACCCACGCCGGCGGAGTATTTCGGCAACATCATCCTGCTGATCGTCGCCGGCTCCGACACCACCCGCCACTCGATCACCGGCGGCCTGCTGGCGCTTAATCAGAACCCGGACGAATACGCCAAGCTGCGCGCCAACCCCGGTCTGATCGAGACCATGGTTCCGGAAATCATCCGCTGGCAGAGCCCTGTCGCCCACATGCGCCGCACCGCGCTGGAGGATGTCGAGCTGGGCGGCAAACAGATCAAAAAGGGCGACCGAGTAGTGATGTGGTACGTCTCCGGCAACCGCGATGAGACCGCGATCGAGGACGCGAACGTCTTCCGCATCGACCGCGCCCGTCCCCGCCAGCACGTCGCCTTCGGCTTTGGCGTCCACCGCTGCGTCGGCAATCGCCTGGCCGAAATGCAGCTGAAGGTGATGTGGGAGGAGATCCTGAAGCGGTTCAAACGGATCGACGTGGTCGGCGAGCCGGTGCGAATGAACAACAGCTTCGTGAAGGGGTATGAGGCGATGGGGGTCAGGATTGTGGGGTGATGGGGTTTTCCTTCTCCCTTGCGGGAGAAGGAATAGGAGTTATCGTTCCGTCATGCTCTCCAGCCGTTCCGGATAGCGGCCACCCTCGATCTCGATCGCCGAGGCGGCGTCGTCGATCTTGTGGACATCGGCGGCCGTCAGGTTGATCGAGGCGGCGGCGATGTTTTCTTCCAGGCGCGCCAGCTTGGTGGTGCCTGGGATGGGGACGATCCAGGGCTTTTGCGCCAGTAGCCAGGCCAGGGCGATTTGCGCCGGCGTGGCACCCATATCGGTGGCGATCTTGGCCAAAAGCTCGATCAGCGCCTGGTTCTTCTTCAGCGCCTCGGGCGAAAAACGTGGCAGCCCGCTGCGGAAGTCGCCGGCCCCAAAGGTAGTGGAGGCGTCCATCTTGCCGGTGAGGAAGCCGCGGCCGAGCGGGCTGTAGGGCACCAGCCCGATACCCAGCTCCTCCAGCGTCGGCAGGATCTCCGCCTCGATATTTCGCCACCAGATCGAATATTCGCTCTGCAGCGCGGTGACCGGGGTCACGGCGTGGGCGCGGCGGATGGTCTTGGCGCCGGCTTCCGAGAGGCCGAAATGTTTAACCTTGCCCGCCTTGATCAGCTCGCCCACGGCGCCGGCGACATCCTCGATCGGCACGGCGGGATCGACGCGGTGCTGGTAGAACAGGTCGATGTGGTCGGTCTTCAGACGCTTCAGCGAGGCCTCCGCCACCTCGCGGATATGCTCCGGCCGGCTATTCAGGGCCGGGGCGGTGCGGGGATCGGCGCCGATGGCGAAGCCGAACTTGGTGGCGATGACGACCTTGTCGCGGACGGGCGCCAGGGCCTCGCCGAGCAGCTCTTCGTTGACGAAGGGCCCATAGACCTCTGCGGTGTCGAAGAAGGTCACACCCCGCTCAACCGCGCCGCGCAGGACCGGGATCATTTCGGCCTTGTCCTTCGGTGGCCCGTAGGACTGGCTCATGCCCATGCAGCCGAGGCCGATGGCGGAAACCTCAAGGCCGGATTTTCCGAGTGTTCGCTTTTGCATGAGCCGCTCCTTCGCTGGGCTGTCCGACGTGGTGGTCAGCCTATGTAGGTGCGATGGTGGCCGGCGATTAGCCTCGAAAGAGTGAAACGCGGCGATGAGGCGGATTCATCGCCGCGCGCTGGCTGCCTCAGCTGTACTTCGACGCCGTCGCCGCGGCCCCGCAATAGTTGTCCAGGATATCCGGCAACAGGCCCAACTCTCGCGGAGTCCAGCCCAGGGATTTGCGGGTGAAGTCGCTGGTGGTCGGGTTGTCCGCGCCGATGAACATGGCCAGGAAGTCGAAATAGGCCGGAGCCTCTTCCTGAGTCAGACTGCGGACCGGTAGGCCCAGGCCCTTGCCGATGGTCTCGGCGATCGCGCGCATGGTGACGCCCTCTTCGGCGACCGCGTGCAGGTTCGTGCCCGGCGCCGCCTTGTCCAGCGCCAGCGCATAAACCCGCGCGGCGTCGAACCGGTGCCCGGCGGGCCAGCGGTTTGCCCCGTCGCCGACATAGGCGGCAAAGCCCTTGGTTCGTGCGATATCGACCAGCCGGGACATGAAGCCATGGTCGCCCGCGCCATGGGTGGTGGGCGGCAGCCGCACGACGATCCCGCGCACGCCCTTGGCCTGCAGCACGATATTGGCCGATGGCACCCGGGGCGCCCCGGCGTTCGGCGAATTGTCCTGTTCCGTCGCCGGCTTGGCGTGCTGGACCATCATGGTCCCGGAGCTGTTGATGAAGGGCTTTCCGGTCCCCTCCATTACCGCGATCATCGCCGCCACGGCCGAGCGGTCCTTTTCGACATTGCCCATGAAGTCTGACCAGTCATGGACGAAGGCGGTGTGGATCACGCCGTCAGTCGCCTTTGTTCCGGCCACCAGGCTGTCGTGGTCGGTCACATCGCCGCGCTGCACGTCGACCCCCAGGCTTTTGAGCTTGGCGGCGCTGTCGTCGCTGCGCGCCAGGCCCAGCACCGTGTGCCCCGCCTTCAGCAATTCCGGTAGGATGGCCGAGCCGACCCAGCCCGTGGCGCCCGTCAAGAAAACACGCATATTGACCTCCAAAGCCTCGTGTAGGCTCCATATCGGGCGCGACGTCGGGCGATAAAAGCCGAGAGGTTATACGGGTATGAATACTACCACCCTACAGGCCTTCGAAGCGGCGCCCGCCCTGACCCTGGGCGGCTTCCTGCGCGCCCGGCGGGCCAGGCTCGCGCCGGCGCCGGGTGTCGGTGGCCGACGCCGCACGCCAGGCTTGCGCCGCGAGGAGGTGGCCGCGCGGGCGGGCGTCAGCGTCACCTGGTACACTTGGCTGGAGCAGGGCCGGGGCGGGCCGCCATCCGACCATGTGCTGGAGCAGCTGTGCAAGGCGCTGGAGCTGGATTCCGCCGGCCGCGAAGTCCTGTTCCTGCTCGCCCAACAGCGCCCGCCGCCGATCAAGTTCGTGCCGATGTCGACCCCCGAGGTCGAACCGGCGCTGCAGCGGGTGCTGGACGCCATGCCCTACAGCCCGGCCATCGTCAAAACCCCGACCTGGGACGTGGTCGCCTGGAACGCGGCGGCGCAGGCAGTGCTGGGCAACTACGGCGATCAGCCGATCGAGGAGCGCAACGTGCTGCGGCGGCTGTTCAGTTCGCAGGAGGTGCGGCAGGCCCTGCCCGAATGGGACGCCAACGCCCGCTTCGCCGTTGGCGTCTTTCGGGTTGAACTCGCCCGGGCCGGCGACCAAAATCCAGACATCGCCGCCCTGGCCGCGGAGTTGCTGGCGACCAACGCCGACTTCCGCCGCATGTGGGCCGAGAACGATGTGAATCGGCACTGGATCGGCCGCAAACACTTCAACCGGCCGGACGTGGGCGCCTTCGAACTGGAGACCTCGGCCTATGCCGTCGACGGGTCTGAAGGCCTCAGCATGATCGTCTTCACGCCGGTGGGGCCTGAGGATGTGAAGGCGGTGCAGCGGTTGATGGCCGTCGGCTGAGTCGGAACTCAGGCCCGACCTGAGCCGTTCGGGAAACGTCGCTTTTGATGCGGCGAAAGAACAAGGGACGGAAACATGTCGACTTTTAAGCGCGGCGCCCTCGTCGCAGCGGTGGCCGTTTTGGCGCTATCGGCGGCGGCCTGCCATAAGCAGGACGACTCGGCGGCCAACGCCAGCGCGGCTGCAGCCGCCGCCGACAATGCGGCCGCGGCCGCCAATAACGCCAACACCGCGGCGACCGTCGCCGGCGCCGCCAACGCGACCAACGCCGCCGCATCGAACGCGTCGATGGCGGCCAGTTCCGCCGCCCAGTCGGCCAGCGATGCGTCGCAGTCCGCTACCGACGCGGCGACAGCCAGCAAGCCTAACTAACTAGACGTTCGTCCCAAGCCCAGGACCGGCCCCGCGTCGGGCCTGGGCGCCAGGGCAACCGCCAAGGTTCTCACACGTTCCTGCTGCCTTGCTGGGAGAATCGACATGCTGGGTATCATCGCGGCCGTTCTGATCATCGCTTGGTTGCTGGGCTTCTTCGTCCTTCACGTCTCATCGTTCCTGATCCACATCCTGCTGATCGTCGGGATCATCATGATCGTGATGCACTTCCTGCGCGGACGCAGTTCCGTCTGACCAGAACGCGCTGTCGCGCTCAGTGGCCGATCAGGTGCAGGGTGAAGGCCTTCCAGGCCGGACTGTGCAGCAGCTGTAGCGCGGTCAACTCCAGCGCGAGCATCCAGGCGACGCCGGCGATATAGACGGGGTAAAGCCGGCGGCGGGTGATCAGGTCATAGGCGCCAAGCCCGAGGGCCAGCATGTCGCCGCCGAGGTAGATTCCCACTATGTCGCCCCCAAACCCGTCGCCCAGGGGCGCTGCCGCGAAGCCGTTGAGGAAGCGGGCGAATCCGGCGTTGCTGATGTAGAATAGGCCCAGCAGCATCAGCCGCTTGTGTGTCTCAGGCTTGCCACGCAGCAGCAGGCCGGCGCCGGTCAGCGTCGTGAAGGCGATGATGTCGATAAACTGGACGGCCATGAATTCCGGCGTATGGCCGGTGGCGACATAGCGGGCCGTATCGACGATCACCGCTGTCGCCGGCCCCAGCACCACCATCACCGCCGCCAGGGCGATGGCCGCCAACCCCAGTCGCCGATGCAGGTCCGGCCGGCCGACGCGGATCAGCGCCACCTGGGTGGTGAACAGCACAAGCCAGCTTACGAAGGCCAGGGCGTGGAAATGGACGATCAGCGGATAGTCCAGCCCGTGCTTGCTGACATGGTCGAAACTGTCGGTTCCGAACCCGGTCAGCACGCCGACCCAGACCAGGGCGACGAGCAGAAGGAAGGCGTTGCGATCCGCCTCCGGTTTGGGCCCGAGCCCGCCCATCGCTATCGCTGTCATGTCGCCGCCCCCGGTGCTGAGGGCATAGAAAAGGAGCACGGTGTGGTTGGCAAGATTCTACGTGCTCGCGCAAAGCGCGTGCATACAGCCGGCGATAATGAGTTCATTTGATCGTCACTGCCCGCCGCATAGACTGGCGCCGTCTCACCTGCGTCGATTTCAGGAACCGATATGAAGCCGCCAATCGCACGTCCGGGTGACCTCAAGCCATCGAAAGCCCCCGGCGCCTACGCCCGCCCGACGCCAAAGGTGTCGAGGATGAAAACCGCCAAGGTGCTGACCAAGGAGGAGAAGGCGGCCTTCCTGGCGTCCCGGCCGGATTTGAAGCCGAAGGCCTGAACGAGGAACACCTCTCCCTTCGGAAGAGGTGTTTCGCGCGCGTCCCGCCATGCCATCGCGGCCAGACTCGCCTATATGTCGGCCATGGCTGACGACATCGTCGCATCATCGCCGCAAGAGGTGGTCCCGGAGACGCTGAAGGGCATTCCCCTGATCAAGGATCAGGTGAAGCGGCTGCCTGACGCGCCGGGGGTCTATCGGATGATCGGCGACGAGGGCGAGGTGCTCTACGTCGGCAAGGCGCGCTCCCTGAAGAAGCGGGTTGGCCAGTACGCGGCGGGACGGGCGCACACCCAGGGTGTGGCGCACATGATCCATCTGACCCGCGCTATGGAGTTCGTCACCACCAAGACCGAGACCGAGGCCCTGCTGCTCGAGATCAATCTGATCAAGCAGCTGAAGCCCCGCTTCAACGTCCAGCTGCGCGACGATAAAAGCTTTCCAGAAATCCTGATCCGCCGGGACCATCGCGCGGCGCAGATCCGCAAGCATCGCGGCGCCCATTCCATTTCCGGCGACTATTTCGGTCCGTTCGCCTCGGCCTGGGCGGTGAACCGGACGGTCAATTCGCTGCAGAAAGCCTTCCTGCTGCGCTCCTGCTCGGACAATGTGTTCGAGACCCGCACGCGGCCCTGTCTGCTGCACCAGATCAAGCGCTGCTCGGCGCCGTGCGTCGATCTGGTCACTCAGGGCGAATATGACGAACTGGTGCGGCAGGCGCATGACTTCCTGTCGGGCAAGAGCCGGGCGGTGATGACGCGGCTGTCGGCCGAGATGACCGCCTTGGCCGAGGACATGGAGTTCGAGCGCGCGGCCCGTCTGCGCGACCGCATCCGCGCCCTGTCGTCCGTCAGCCAGGAGCAGTCGATCAATCCCCACTCCACCGAGGAGGCGGACGTGTTCGCCATCCATGTGGAAGGGGGCCAGGCCTGCGTGCAGGTCTTCTTCTTCCGCGCCGGGCAGAACTGGGGCAACCGCGCCTACTTCCCCAAGGTGGCCAATACCGTCGACCGCGACGATGAGGCCGGGGGCATTCTCGACGCCTTCCTGGGGCAGTTCTACGACAGCCAGTCCGTCCCGCGTCTGGTGCTGTTGTCCCACGACATCCCCAACCGCGAGCTGCTGGCCGAGGCCTTCTGCATCACGGCTGGCCGCAAGGTGGAGGTGAACAAGCCCCTGCGCGGGGAGAAGGCCGAGTTGGTTCGCCATGCCCTGACCAACGCCCGCGAAGCCTTGGGACGGAAGATGGCCGAGAGTTCGGCGCAGGGACGGTTGCTGAACGGCGTCTGCGAAGTGTTTGGGCTGGAGAGCCCGCCGGAGCGGATCGAGGTCTACGACAACGCTCACATCATGGGTACGAACGCTGTCGGCGGGATGATCGTGGCGGGGCCGGAAGGCTTCCAGAAGAGCCAGTACCGCAAGTTCAACATCAAGAGCACCGAGCTTACCCCCGGCGACGACTACGGGATGATGCGCGAGGTGCTGACCCGCCGCTTCGGCCGGCTGGCCAAGGAAGAAGAAGCGGGCGAGGCGCCGGCCCGTCCGGATCTGCTGCTCATGGACGGCGGCCAGGGCCAGTTGGATGCGGCTCTGGAGGTCATGGCCGACCTCGGCGTCGACGACGTCGCGGTGGTGGGCGTGGCCAAGGGACCCGACCGCGACGCCGGGATGGAGCGCTTCTTCCTGCCAGGCAAAACGCCCTTCATGCTCGAGCCCAAAGACCCGGTGCTCTACTATCTGCAGCGGCTGCGCGACGAGGCGCACCGCTTCGCCAACGGCGCCCACCGCACCCGCCGTTCGATGGATATGAAGAAGAACCCGCTCGACGAGATCGAGGGGGTCGGGCCGGGGCGCAAACGCGCGCTGCTGCATGCGTTCGGGTCTGCGCGGGGCGTGTCACGGGCGGCGGTCGCGGACCTGATCAAGGTCGAGGGCGTAAACGACGCCCTTGCGCAGCGGATTCACGACCACTTCCGCCGGGGTGCGTGATTGCGTTTTTCGAGGCTCGCCTGCGGCTCGCACCTCAGGATAAGGACCTTTCTGGCCGGCAAAATTCTTCCTCATGCTGAGGCGCCCGCTTAGCGGGCCTCGAATCACGCACGCACCCTTTTGCAGCCGCGCTCGTTTCAGAGCATGAAGCGCCCTCAGCAACCGATGATCGCGAGACCATGAAACACATCCCCAATCTGCTCACCGGCCTGCGTCTGGTGCTGTCGCTGGCCATGTTCGCGGCGTTGGTGGTGGTCGCCTCGGGCAGCCAGAGCGTTTCTTCCGACACCATCACCTGGCTGATCCGCTTTTCGCTGTTGGCCTTTGTGGTCGCCGCGGTGACGGACTTCTTCGATGGCTGGCTGGCCCGGCGCTGGCAGGTGGTCAGCGTCGTCGGCGCCATCCTCGACCCCATCGCCGACAAGATATTGGTCTGTGGCGCGATCCTCGGCCTGATCGCCATGCACGCGCCCGAGATGCTGCTGTTCGGCGGCATCATCTTGTTCCGGGAGTTCGCCGTCTCCGCCTTGCGCGAGGTGCTGGCGCCGCGCGGCATCAAGCTGCCGGTGACCTTCCTGGCCAAGGTCAAGACCACGCTGCAGCTGGTGGCCATCGCGGCGATGATGATCATGTGGTTCTGGCCAGCCTGGAGCATCGACGCCCGGATCGATCACCTGCGCATCGCCCTGGACGGCGCCATCCTGTTGATGGCCGCCGCCGCCGTCATCACCCTCTGGACCGGCCTGGAATACGCCCGCAGCGCCCTGCTGGCGTTGGGGGAGGCGGAGCGGACGTAGGCGTGGGAACCTTCCCCAATAAATGGAGAAGGTTTGGCGTTATGGCTTCAAACTCGCCCCGGCCACCTTCGCTTCACCCGTCAGGCTTTGCGTCGCCGCATCCGGACCCACGAAAACCTTGAAGTCGCCCGCCGCCAGCTTCCAGCCGTGGGCGCTGTCGTCCCAATCCGCCAGCAGCCGCTTGTCGGCGGTGACGGTCACGACGCGGCTCTCGCCAGGCTTCAGGGCCACGCGGGACCAGCCGATCAGGCGTTGCTGGGTGCGGTTGGGCTCGGCGCTGAGGTAGACTTGCGGGGTGTCGATCCCGGCGGTCTTGCCGGTGTTCTTCACCCGGAAGCTGGCCGTGACGGTCGAGCCGCCCTTCACCGTCAGACGGTCATAGGCGAAGCTTGTGTAGCTGAGGCCATGGCCGAACGGGAACAGCGGCGCGTTGCCGGTCTTGGCGTACCATTTGTACCCGACGTCCGAGCCCTCGCTGTAGTCGATGTCGAAGGGCTTGGTGGCGTCCTGGGCGCCGTGAACCAGCTGGTCCGATCCCGGCAGCACCGGATGTGGCAACTGGTCGACGCTGGCCGGGAAGCTGATCGGCAGGCGGCCAGCGGGATCGACCTCGCCATAGAGCACCTTGGCGATGGTCTCGCCGCCATTGGCGCCGGGATACCAAGCCTCGACCACTGCCCCGACCTTGTCCAGCCAGGGCATCAGCACCGGATCGCCGCTCTCCAGAACCACCACCGTGTGCGGGTTGGCGGCGGCGACGGCGGAGACCAGAGCGTCCTGATCGTCCTGCAGGGTCAGGGAGACGTCCATCGCCTCGCTGGCCCATTGGGTGGCGAAGACGATGGCGATGTCTGCGTCCTTGGCCGCGGCGGCGGCGGCGGCCGGATCGGTCCCGTCGACATAGGTCACCGTCGCGCCGCTGGCTCTCGCCTGGATCGCCTTCAGGGGCGAGTAGGGGTCATAGATGACGCCTGAGCTCCAGACCGGCGCGCCGCGCGGTGGCTTCAGCTTCAGCGAGCCTAGCGGGATGACCTGGGACGAGCCGCCGCCAGACATGACGCCAACATCGGCGTGGCCGCCGATCACGACGATGCGCTTGGCTGTGGCCGCAAGGGGCAGGAGCCCGGCGTCGTTCTTCAGCAGCACCACGCCCTGTTCGGCCGCCCTGGCCGCCACCTTGCCGTCGGCGGCGGTGTCGAGGCCGCCGGCCTTGACCGGGTTGTCCATCACGCCCGAGGCGAACAGGCCGCGCAGGATGCGGTGGACCATGTCGTGGACCCGCGCCGGCGCAACCTGGCCGGAAGCGATGGCGTCACGCAGGGGCTGGTCGAAGTAGATCTTGCGGTCCAGCTCCTCGCCGGACTCCTGGTCGAGGCCGTTGGTGGCGGCCGCGGCGGAATGGACCGCGCCCCAGTCCGACATCACCCAGCCCTTCCAGCCCCAGTCGCCCTTCAGAATGCCGTTCAGATAGGCGGGGTTCTCGCACGCGTAGACCTCATCGATGCGGTTGTAGGAGCACATCACCGAATTGGGCTGGCCGCTGTCGATGGCGATCTCGAAGGCCAGCAAGTCCGATTCCCGCGCGGCGGCCGGCGACATGTTCGAGCTGGCGACCATCCGGCCAGTCTCCTGATCGTTCAGGGCGAAGTGTTTGGCGGTGGACGCGACGTTGGCGCTCTGGATGCCCCGGATCGAGGCGCCGTCGAGCGTGCCCGCCAGCAGCGGGTCCTCGCCAAGGTATTCGAAATTGCGGCCATTGCGCGGTTCGCGGGCGATATTGGCGCCGCCGGCCAGGAGGATGTTGAAGCCCTTCTGCCGGGTCTCCTTGCCGATCATCGCGCCGGAATCGTGGGCTAGCTTTGGATCGAAGGTGGCGGCCAGGGCCAGGCCAGAGGGCAGGGCGGTGGCGTCATCATTGTTCTTGCGGCCGGCGTTGGCCACGCCGAGGCTGGCGTCGCTCTCCCAGATGTCGGGAATGCCCAGGCGCGGAATGCCGGGGAAGTAGCCGGCCAGCAGTGGAATGGCCGCCGGTCGGCCACGCATCATGCCGGGCGCGTGGCCATGCAGCAGGCCGAACTCCTCGTCGGCGGTCATCTGCGCCTGCAGCAGATCGGCGCGTTTGTCGGGGGATAGTTTGGGGTTCATCCAGGGCTGCGTGGCCTGGGCCTGCACAGCCAACATCGCGCCAAACGTCGCGGCGATCGCGCCGGCCAGTCGCTGCTTGTTCATCAAAGCCTCCCCAAGTCTTTGGTGTTGCGTAATGGACTTCGACCGGTGGCGCTAGAGCGGTGGAGCGGGACACCTATCTCACCGCCGTTCCCCAGGCCTTGTGCCTGGGCCGATGAGCGCCGGTGTTGGGTGTCGGTGCAAACCGCCGAAACCGCACTCTTCGTCCAGCCGCCAGAGTCCAATGGGCCCCAGGCACAAGGCCTGGGGAACGCGTCAAGCCTCCGCCGGCTTGCGTGCGAACCACCCATAGCTGGCGATCAGGACGTAGCAGGCGACGGGGACCAGCAGGGCCATGGACAGGCCGACCACGTCTGCCGCCTTGCCGCTGATGAGTGGGATAATCGCCCCGCCGACGATGGCCATGCAGAGCAGGCCCGAACCTTCCGGCGTCTTGTCGCCCAGGCCTTCCAGCGCCAGGCTGAAGATGGTCGGAAACATGATGGCGTTCATCAGCCCGACGCAGAGCAGGGTCCAGCCGGCGACGCCGCCGTGGCTGAAGGCCGAGATCAGCACCAGGGCGCCCGCACCCACGGCCGCGCCCATCAGGATCTTGCCGGGCGAACCGAGCCTGAGGATCACCGATCCCACGAACCGGCCCACCATGGCCCCGCCCCAGTAGAAGGCCAGGTGCTCGCCGGCGGTGGCGGGATCGAGGCCCAGGGTCGAGGGCTGGATTAGGTAGCTGACCATCAGGCTGCCGATGGTCACCTCGGCGCCGACATAGACGAAGATGGCCGCGACCCCGAAGGCCAGGCGCGGTCGGCGCATCAGGGCCAGGCTGTCGGCCAGGCTTGCGGCCTTGCTGGCTTCGCCCAGCCGGGTCCGCACCAGCCAGAAGACCAGAGCGACCAGGGCCAGCACCACGGCGACGCCGAAATAAGCGTGGCCGATCACCGCCGCCGGCGCGGTCCCGCCCGAGGCGATCGGCGCCAGGATCAGCCGCGCGCCGATGTAAGGCGCGATGGTGGTGCCGAAGGAGTTGAAGGCCTGGGCCAGGGTCAGCCGGCTCGAAGCCGTTGCCGGCGCGCCCAGGTTGGCGATCAGCGGGTTGGCCGCCACCTGCAGAATGGTGATGCCGCCGGCCAGCACGAACAGGGCCGCGAGGAACAGGCCATAGGCGCCCAGCCAGGCGGCGGGCAGGAACAGCAGGCACCCCGCCGCCATCACGATCAGGCCCAGCACGATCCCCTTGCCGTAGCCCAGCCGCGCCACCAGGGCGCCGGCGGGAACCGAGACGATGGCGTAGGCGGTGAAGAAGGCGAACTGGATCAGCATCGATTCCGCGTAGCTGAGCCGGAACAGGCCCTTCAGCTTGGGAATGAGAATGTCGTTCAGGCTGGTCGCCGCGCCCCAGATGAAGAACAGGCTGACCACCAGGACGACCAGGGCGCCGGCGGTCTGGCCAGCGACCTGGGCGGTGGCCGAAGGGCGAGCGGACTCGGGCGGGGCGGGGGCGGTCATGGGCGGCTTTCGAAAAGCGACTGGTCCGAGGCGACCGTCCTGGCGCGGGGAAGCTATGCGTCGCCGCGAAACGCTGTCAAATTTGTTGTGCGGCGCAGACCATGCTTGAGGAGGCGGCCATGATCCAAGGGTCCTGTCATTGCGGCAAGGTGACGTTCCAGATCGCGGCGCTGAACCCCGCAGTGACCGCCTGCAACTGCTCGGTCTGCCATCGGCTTGGGGCGCTGTGGGCCTACTACACCAACAGCGAGGTGACGTTCACAGCCGGCGCCGGAGAAACGGCCACCTATGTCCGGCAGGGTGAAGGCATGGGTGATCTCGCCTTCCACCACTGCCCGGCCTGCGGATGTACGACCCACTGGTCCAGTCTCAACCCGAGCGTCGATCGCATGGGGATCAATGCTCGCCTGCTCGAGCGCAGCCTGCTGGACGGCGTCCGCGTCCGCCACCTCGATGGCGCGGACACCTGGACCTATTTGGAATAGGGCGGCTTTGGATCGCGGCTCTCCACCGCCCTTGGGCCGGAAGGATGAAGGCAACGCGTCGAGTTTGTAGGCACGATTGACTAGAAATCCGCCGCGCCTACAGTGCCGCTCAAAATATGGGAGGCGACCAAAATGTCATCTAACGAAAACCCCGTCGGCGCGAGCCGGCGCGATATCCTGTCGGGTGCGCCGCTGCTGGCGGCCGCCGCTGTCACGGCCGTGAGCGCCGCGACGCCAAGCGAATCCGAAGCCCAAACCGCTCCGGCGGCCACGCCGCGTCCGGGCCTCGGCGGTGGGCCGCAGGGCCAGATTTTCTGGACGGTGGATACGGCCGCCGGGAAGGTCCAGGGCATGCAGAATACCGGCATCAAGGAGTTCAAGGGCGTGCCCTATGGCGCTCCCACCGGCGGCCGGGGCCGCTTCATGCCGCCAAAGAAGCCGGCGCCCTGGATCGGCGTGAAGGAGTGTTTCGACTTCGCCCAGATCAGTCCCCAGACCCTGCCGGACCTGCGCGGCGAGTACGGCATGATGATCGAGTGGGATCGACATGTGGGCGGCATGGGCGAGGACATGCTTACGCTCAACCTCTGGACCCCCGGCGTGAACGACAACGCCAAGCGACCGGTGATGGTCTCCTTCCACGGTGGCGGCTGGGCCACGGGCTCGGGCAATGCGCCGGGCTTCGACGGCGCCCAGCTGGCCCTGTTCGGCGACGTGGTGGTGGTGACGGTGAACCATCGCCTGGCCAGCTTCGGCTATCTCAATCTGGTCGACGTCGGCGCCCCGTCGGAGTTCGCCTATGCGGGCGTGACTGGCGTCATGGACATGACCGCCTCGCTGGAGTGGGTGCGGGACAACATCGCCAACTTCGGCGGCGACCCGAACAAGGTCTTCATCTTCGGCCAGTCTGGCGGCGGGGCCAAGACCACGGTCATGCTCGGCAATCCCCAGGCCAAGGGGCTGTTCCACCGCGCAGCGGTGCAGAGCGGCTCGGCGCTGAAGCTGCAGACTCGCGAGTCCGCGGCCAAGTCGGCCGACGCCCTGCTCGCCACCCTCGGTCTGAAAGGCCGCGCCGCCGACCTGCAGAAGGTGTCGTGGAAGGAGATGCTGCAGGCCCAGTCGGTGACGCCGGGCAACTTCTCGCCGGTGATGGACGGCAAATACCTGCCGCACGATCCGTGGGACCCGGTGGCGCCGCCGGAGTCGACCGACATTCCGGTGATCATCTCCACCACTCTGGAAGACGCGGCCTTGGCTTTGACCAACTTCGACCTCACCGAGGCTGGCCTTAAAGGCATTGTCGAGCAGCGCTTCCCCGGCAAGGCGGACGAGATCATCGCCCTCTATCGCAAGTATGAACCGCAGAAGACACCGTTCCTGGTGCAGGCGCAGATCTTCACCGACAGCGGCGCCCGCCGCGCGGCCGTCACCCAGGCTGAGCGCAAGGCGGCGCAAGGCAAGGCGCCGGCCTATATGTATCTGTGGTACGCGCCCCTGGCTGGCAAGTTCGGCGCGGTGCACGGCCTGGACGTCGGCGCGACCTTCAAGAACGACCGCGCCGATCCCGTGCGCAAGGTGATGAGCGATCGCATGGCCGCAGCCTGGGTCGCCTTCGCCAAGACCGGCGATCCGAACTGCGCCGCCATCCCCGCCTGGGCGCCCTATGACACCGCCCGGCGCGAGACCATGATCTTCGACATCGACACCCGCCTGGAAAGCGATCCCCGCAAGGAGATCCGCGAATTCTGGGACGGGATGCCGATGATGCGGCGGTAGCTAGGCGCTAGCCGCCTCCTTCGCTCCAGCGCTCGCCTTCACCGGCGGGCGCTGGATCAGTTCGACGATGTAGCCGTCAGGGTCCTTGGCCAGGCCGATGGCGGCGCCGCCCATGCTGGCCATGGGGGTGGGCTCGCGAATGATCTCCAGGCCCTCGGCCTTGATCCGGTCGGACACCGCCTTCGGGTCGGTGACGTAGAAGACCAGCTTGACCGGGTTGTCCTTGTAATTGCGCGCCGAGCCATCGGTGTAGTGCATCAGCACCACCGCCGTCCGGCCTTCGAAGGCGAGCACCACCTCTTCCATATAGTCCAGGCTGAAGGTCTGGGTCTGGGTCATGCCGATCACCCGGCTGTAGAAGTCGGTGGAGCGGGCGAGGTCGCTGACGCCGATGCCGACGGCGCCGAGCAGGTCCGGTGAACGCATGGGATGGTCCTTTCGAGGTGAGACGAAGCCTTACGCCGGGTCGGGCAGACCCAGGATGCGTTTGGCGATGATGTTAAGCTGCACTTCCTGGGAGCCGCCGGCGATGGTCCCGGCCTTGGAGTGGAACAGGTTGCGCACCGAAGCGATCTCCTCGGGCGTGAAGGGATCGCCGTCCCAGGCCAGACCGCGATAGCCCATGACTTCCGCCGTCAGCTCGGCGCCGTCGCGGCGGATGAAGGAGCCGACGTTCTTCAGGATCGAGGTGGTGGCGCGGGGGCCCTGATTGCCGCGCGCCTCGGCGGCCGAGCGCGAGTGGGTCAGGCGAAGGGCCTTGGCTTCCATCTCGAACGCGATGATGCGCCGGCGCAGGTCAGCGTCCTCGATCCGGTCGGTCTCGTCGACGCCGACATACTGTTTGGCCAGGTCGGGCATCTGCACCTTGACCTCGGCCCGCGCAGCGCTGACCGCCGTCGAAAGGCCAGCGCGTTCGTGCTGCAGCAGCCGCTTGGCGATGGTCCAGCCGCCGTTCAGCGGCCCGACCAGATTCTCCTTCGGCACGCGCACGTCGGTGAAAAAGGTCTCGCAGAAGGGCGAGGCGCCGTTGATCAGCAGGATCGGCCGTGTCTCGACGCCAGGGCTGCGCATGTCGATCAGGACGAAACTGATGCCGTCATGTTTCCGGGTGGTGTCGGTGCGGACCAGGCAGAAGCACCAGTCGGCCAGATTGGCCCCTGAGGTCCAAATCTTCTGGCCATTGACCAGCCAGTGGTCGCCCTTGTCCTCGGCCCGGGTTTGGAGGCCCGCCAGGTCCGAGCCCGCGCCGGGTTCGGAAAAGCCCTGGCACCAGCGCAGCTCGCCCCGCGCAACCGACGGCAGATGGTGCTTCTTTTGCGTCTCATCGCCGTATTCCAGCAGGGTCGGGCCCAACATCATCACGCCCATGCCGCCGATGGGGTTGGAGGCGCCGATCCGCGCCATCTCTTCGCGCAGCACCTTGACCTGGCCCGGCGTCAGTCCACCACCGCCATAGGCTTTCGGCCAGTCGGGCACGCCCCAGCCGGTCTCGCCCATCCGCGCGCGCCAGACCTCGTCGTCGGCGGTCTCCTTGCGCGCCACCGCGCCGGCGAAGGGGGATGTGGCTGTGTGGGCCAGACGGGGTGGGAAGTTGGCGGCCAGCCAGTCGCGGACCTCGCCGCGAAAGCTGTCCAGCTCGGCCCCGAAGTCGGCCATGCCCGCTCTCCCTGAATATCTTTTTATCGTTGTGACCCAACCTTCCGTCTTGCTGGTGTGGTCGTCAACGGCCTTGCCAACGGTTCGCCAGTGGGAGGATGCTGCCGGAACAAAAAATGGGAGGAAGGCGATGAGCGACATCGCGACCGTGTTGAAAGGCGAATTCCGCCATCCGCGCAACATGCACCAGGGGTCCGGCGGCTCGATCCACAATGACGCCACCGCGTCCAAGCTGGGCTTCAAAGGCGGCACGGTGCCGGGCTCGGTGCATATGGATCAGTTCGTCCCGCTGATCCTGCAGACCTATGGCGAGGCCTGGTTCGAGCGCGGCGACATCTCCACCTATTTCACCCAGGCCACCGTCGATAACGAGGCGGTGCGCGTCGAGCTGGCGCCGGGCCCGGAGCGGGCGCGGCTGACGATGTTCAACGAACCTGGCGCGGTGATCCTCGAGGGCACTGCCAGTCTCGCCATGCCCGACCAGGGCTCGGAACTGCTCAGGCGGATGGAGATGCAGGAGCCGGTCAAGCCCGGCCGGTTGCGCATCCTGGGCGACATCGCGGTCGGGGACGAGAACCGCGATCTGATCGTCCAGGTCCCCATCGAACATCTGAAGCGGACCTTGGAAAACATCACCGAGACCGTGCCGGCCTATGCGGACAACGTCCTGCCGCCGTCGCAGGTGGTGCATCTGGCGCACCTGACCCGCACCTCGGCCATGGCCAAACAGAAGCCAGCTGTGGGCCTGTTCGGCGCCCTGCAGGTGCAGCAGCTGCGCGGCCCGTTCCGCGCCGGCGTCGACTACCGCGCCCGCACCCGCATCCTCAAGCTCACCGAAAGCCCGCGCACGGAGAACGTCTGGTACGATGTGACCTTCCAGGAGGCGTCCGGCGGCGACGATGTGGGCTCGATGCTCTACTGTTTGCGGTTCATGAAGGCGTCTTCGCCGCTATGGGCGGAGCAGACGGCGTCTTAACGCGTTGGAGACCGAGTGAAGGCCAGGACCGTCATCGTCAACGACCGGATGCAGCGGGATTTCCGCTACGAGGTCATTGCGCCCGAAGGCCGCGGCTTCGACCCCGAGTTCAAGCCGGAGCTCACGCCGAAGGAGATGCTCGAACTGGGCGTCTTCGGCGGGAAATACATGACCGATACGCGAGACGAGTTTCCGGCCAGCTGGTTCGAGATGGCCAAGCTGGCCTCGGCGGCCCACGATAAGTCACTGAACTACTTCGGCGTCGACGCCAGCCAGCCGCTGTCGGTCTGGCGGCAGAAGGGTTGGATACACGCCGACGATCCGCGCGGCTGGTTCCAATGGTATTGCCGCTACTACCTCGGTCGCCGCCTGCTCGACGAGGACCGCCGCCAGATCAAGCGGTGGAAGGCCATGCGCCGCCACATCCAGCAGATCCGCCGCAACTGCGAGCCTGGCGACATCTTCTGCCGTCCGCGCCAGCGTCAGGCGCTGTTGCACTGGGCTTATGACAGCCGCCTGATTTAATTCGTCGCCTATCGGGCGGCTTCGATGCCCGCCAGGATCAGGTCGATGCCGGCGAGGAATTGTTCGCGGTCGTCGTGCTCAGGCAACTGCGCCGCCACCTGTCGCACGAACGGATATTGCGTGGGATCGAGCTTCGTCCACCGCGCGGCGACGGCTGTGAGGACCGCCGACCGATCCGTCTCGCGAGGAGCGAGGCGGGCGTTTGCCGCATTCTGGCCCGCACAGCCGAGGATGTAGTTCACCAGCGCGGACGCGGCGTTGAACTGCTCACGTTCAGCGACGCCTAGCGCCTGGACCTGCCCGCCCACGCTTTCGAAGATTTGCAGCATCGCCGACTGCCACGGCTCACGAGCGAGTTGGGCGCCCACCCAGGGATGCGCGTCGATCGCATCGAACAGTCCAAGGGCTATGGCGCGGATCGCCTCGCCCGGCGCAGCCCTGCCGACCACCTCAGTCATGACACGGGCGATAACGTCGTCGGTGGTCGCCGCGAGCAAGTCGTTCTTATTGGCCACATGCCAGTAGATCGCGCCGCTGCCGGTCGCCAGACGAGCCGAGAGCGCGCGGAACGTCAGGGCGCTTTCGCCGTCGGCGTCGAGAATTTCGATGGCGGCCTCGACGATTCGCGTCTTCGAGAGCGCGTCCGCTCGCCGTTCGGTTCGCTGGGTCTTGGTCGCCATGAGCGCACCTTGACAGGACCGGAACGCTGTTCCAATAAGCATTTATGGAACGACGTTCCAATCGATTTGAAGGAACAGGATGATGAAACCCGTCACGATTGTCGGCGCGGGCCTCGGCGGCCTTACCCTCGCGCGCGTCCTCCATGTCCACGGCATCCCCGCGACGATCTACGAGGCGGAGTCCTCGGCGGAGACTCGAACCCAGGGTGGCCAACTCGATATCCACGAACACGATGGGCAAGTCGCCCTCGAAGCGGCTGGCCTCACCGCAGCCTTCCGCGCGATCATCCACGAGGGCGGCGCGGCCTCGCGCGTGCTCGACCGGAATCGTGCTGTACTGCTCGACGAGCCCGATGACAGCCGACGCCCGGAGGTGCTTCGAGGTGATCTGCGACGAATCCTTCTTGAATCCCTGCCCACGGAGACGGTCCAGTGGGGAAGGAAGCTCACCGATGTCGCGCCGCTCGGCGATGGCCGGCATAAGCTGACTTTCGCCGACGGGTCGAGCGTGACTGCCGGCCTCCTCGTCGGCGCCGACGGCGCATGGTCGAAGGTGCGGCCGCTGGTGTCGACCGCTGAGCCTGAGTATGTCGGTACGACCTTCGTCGAGACCTATCTGTACGATGCCGATGAACGGCACGCGGCGGCGGCGCAAGCGGTGGGCGCCGGCGCCATGTTCGCGCTCGAACCGGGAAAAGCAATTTTTGCGCATCGGGAAGCGGGGGGCGTTCTTCACACCTACGTTGCGCTTAACCGCCCCGCCGAGTGGTTCGTCGGCATCGACTTCGGCGACGCGGCCGCCGCGACGGCTCGAATAGCGGCCGAGTTCGACGGATGGGCGCCGGCGCTCACCGCACTGATCACCGACGGCGACGCCGCGCCGGTCCCGCGCCCGATCCACGCCTTGCCGGACAGCCACCGATGGGATCGCACCCCTGGGGTGACGCTTCTCGGTGACGCCGCGCACCTGGCGCCGCCCGCCGGCGAAGGCGCGAACCTGGCCATGTTCGACGGCGCCGAGCTTGGGAAGGCGATTGTGGCGCACCCAGATGACATCGAAGCGGCGCTCGCCAGATACGAAGCGGCGATGTTCCCCCGCAGCGAGACGGCCGCCGCGGACGCGCGCTTGGTCCTGGAACTCTGCCTCGGCGAACGCGCGCCGTTCGGATTGATCGACTTCTTCACCGGCGCATTGTGACGGAAAAGGTTTGGGCGTCGCCATCCCTGGCCGCCAGTATCCTCAGCATAGTCACAGTCGGCTTCCTGGCCGGGCTGATCCTCGGCCTTGTGATGTTCCCCAGGCCATAACCGGTTCTTCAACCACTCTTTTACAGTCCAGCCTTAGATTAGCTGGGAACGTCGGACGTCCTTAGGGGCGTATGCAGCAAAATGCGGCAGATCGACTAACACTCGTTTTGGGTAGTTATGGTCGATCGCAGCGTCCGAAGCCTGGAACATCTTGAGCGATCAGCCTCGACATCGCGGGTTCTGAACCTGCGCGCGATCGGTCATCGGTGGGGCCAGGACCTGGATTACAAGCAGCGCCCCTTCTTTCGCAGCGCCGCCCTGAACACCTCGATCATCGTCAAACACCGTTTGCGCCGCAACGAGCTGGATCAGTTCTCGTCGCCCAGGCGGGTGGCGACCAAGATTCTGGTGCCGTTGCAGTCCACCGACCTGCGGCTGGGCGCGCGCTACGTCTTCGTGGGTCAACGCGGGTTCAAAGAGGCGCTCGCCAACGCCTTCGGCATCGCCACCGGCGCCGAGAGTGTCGATCTTCGCACCCTGGCGGTGCTCGACGAGAGCCCGACGCTGGACCCGTTTCTGCTGCGGGAGCTGCTGTTGCGCCGCGAACTGACGCCGGCGCGATGCTATTTCGAACTGTCGGACGCCGACACCAAGCGGATGTCGCTGTTCGCGCAGCGCGAAATCGCCCCATTGATCCGGATGACCGGCGGCCCCAGCGATCCAACCTCGCCGCACGCGATCCGGTTCGCGCGGAAGATCCTTTCCAATGCCGGCGACGCCGAGCTGGAGCCCCTGCGTCAGACGTTGCAGCTCGACTATCACCAGTTCGAGGAAGGAATCTTCTCCTGGAAGGCCTTCCTCTATTACAAATGGAAGCTTGTGGACCTGCTGCCCAAGGTCCAGCCGGTGATGCAGGGTATCGAGACGATCCAGCCCAGGGGCGGGCGCATCGCCGAAAACCGCGCCTATCTCACCGCCGCCCGCGAAAGCTTGCGCCTGGGATTGGCCGAGTGCGCGCGCCACGTGCGGGGCACTTTGGAGATCTACGAAACGGCCTATCGCGCCCTGACGGCGGACGGCGATTCCATCGCGTTTCGCGACTTCCTGCTCAACGCGCCGGGGCTATTCAACGAACTGGGCGATCGGCTAGGCGCGATCGACCATATGGTCAGCTTCTGGTCCTTCCGATTCCCGGACGGGCGGTTGCCCGTGGTCACTTCGGACGAACTGGCCGATATCTTCGGCGATTTCGAAAGCGGCCTGGGCGCCGAGCGCTCGACCGAGATCGTTCGCCTGCCGGGCCCCGAAACCATCGGGCCCGTTCGCGAGGCGCTGGCGCTTTAAACTTCCGCCGAACCGCCGTCGCAGGGAATGGTCGCGCCGGTCGTATAGGCGGAGGCGCGCGAGCCCAGGAAGATAGCCACGCCGGCGATATCTTCCGGCTGGCCGATCCGGCCGCGCGGATTGGCGTTGGCGATCGCGTCTCCCGCTCTGGCCAGGGTTGCGGCCATCATATGGCTGGGGAAGGGACCCGGCGCGATGGCGTTGACCAGGATGTGCTCGGAGGCCAGCCGCTTGGCCATGTGCCGCGTCAGCATGATACAGCCGGCCTTGGAGGTCGAATAGGCGTAGGTCTCCAGCGCTGGCGGCTCGATCCCGTTGACCGAGGCGATGTTGATCACCCGTGCGGGATTGTCGGCGCTGGCGGCGGCTCGCAGTTGCGGCAACAGTTTTTGGGTCAGGAAGAAGATCGACTTGACGTTCAGGTCGACGGTCTTGTCCCAGCCGTCCTCGGGATAGTCGTCGATCGGTGCGCCCCAGGTGGCGCCGGCGTTGTTGATCAGGACGTCCAGCTTCGGCTCGCGTTCGGCCACCGCGGCGGCGAGGCCGACAATCCCGTCCATGTTCGACAGGTCGAAGGGCAGGGAGGTGCAGCTGCCGTATTTGGAAAGTTCATCGGCCAGCGCATCGCAGACCGTGGCCTTGCGCGAGGAGATGTAGACACGGGCGCCGTTCTCGACATAGCCGCGTGCGATCATCTCGCCGATACCAGGGCTCACCTCAAGGTTTGTTCGCCAAAACACGCAAACCGGCACAAATAAAGAACGCGTGGCTCGCAGACGTTCGGGCAGGCGCCGCGAGGGTGTTGTGGGCTGGCCTCGGCGGCGCGAAACAGATCCGGCTACTGCCAAGCCTGCGAGGCGCTGCTCGGCACGAGGTGGATATCAAGACGACGACCGATCGCGGCCGCATAGCGGGCTATCATCTCGAATGTCGGCATGTGGCGGGCGTTTTCCAGGCGCGCGACGACGGATTGGGAGGTGCCCATTCGTGTCTCGATTTCCGTTTGTGTCAGACCGGCCGCCTGCCGCGCCTCGATCATCTCGCCGACAACAGCGAAGATGGGGCCTAGCCGGTCATACTCGGCTTTGACATCGGGGTCGGTCAGCAGGTTCCGCCGGAGCTTCGCGAGGCTGGTCATGGCTTGATCTCCTTTGCTCGGCGTGCCGCCAATTCAAGGGCGGCACGGGGTGTTTTCTGGGTTTTCTTCACGAAAGCATGCACCACGACAACTCGACGGCCGACCGCGGTGACATAGATGGCTCTGGCGATCCCATCGCGTCCGCCAAACCGCATCTCCCAAAGCTTGTCTTGGAGATGCTTGACGTGAGGCTCACCAATCCGCTCCAGGCCCACGGCTTCGATACGTTCAGCCAAGCGCAGGAAGGACGCCTGCATGTCCTTGGGCAGCGCGGCGATCTCGGCATCGACGACGGCTCCCAGGGTCTCGACAGTCCATGTCATGCGGCGTCCAAAATCGGGTGAGCCAACCTGCTGAGGCTGGATCTATCAGCTTGAATATAGCATTCGTGCTATAATGTTCAACCTGCCTACCCGTCGAACAATTCCGGACCCTGGGCGATCGTATAGCCGATCGTCGAATAGCCTGCGGCGCGCTTGGCCGCCATACGGGCGAGCACCGGGACGTCGCGGTCGACGTAGTCATAGATGACCACTTCCCGCTTGGGGTCATGAAGCCGGTGAAGACGACCGGCATACTGCGCCAGGGTTCCCCTCCAGGCGATCGGCATTGTGAGGAAGAGCGTGTCTAGGCGCTGGTCGTCAAAGCCCTCTCCGAGGTAGCGACCGGTAGCCACGATCACCCGCTCGTCCTGCTCAGGAATCGCCGCAAGGCGATCCATCGCCTCTCGCCGTTTCCGCTCGCTCTGGCCTCCACGCAAGACAACGACGTTCTTGGCGAAGCGGGAGAGCCGATCGGCCAGCGCTTCCAGATGATCCGTTCGTTCGGTGATGACGACCGGCGAGCGTCCGGCCTCAAGCGCGGCCAACACATCGTTGAAGATCAGCTCGTTGCGCCCCTCGTCGCCGGTGAGCGCGCGATAGACGTCCTGGATCGGAACCGTCGCCGCGTTCGCCTCGCTGTCTGGTAGACGAAACGCCGTCTGCCGAATGCGGACACGATGATCGAATGGCCTCCGCGCCGCCTCTGTGCGCGCATCGACACGTTTGCGAACCGGCCCGCATTGCATGAAGATGATCGGATGGTGGCCGTCTTTCCGGGTCACCGTCGCCGATAGCCCAAGGACGTAGCGGGCCTTTGTCCGCCTGGCGACCAGCTCGAAGCTAACGGCCGAAAGATGGTGACATTCATCGACGATGAGATGCCCATAATCGCCCACGATATCGTCCACCTCGCCTTTCCTGACCAGGCTCTGGATGAGGGCGATGTCGATCAAGCCGGACGGTTTGCGTTTGCCGCCGCCGATTTTCCCAATCATGCCCGGCGCTGCGTTGAGGAAGGCGCCGAGGCGCTCCACCCACTGGTCCATCAGCTGGCGGCGATGGACCAGAACGAGCACGTTGACGCCGCGCTCCGCGATCATCCGCGCCGCCACCACGGTCTTCCCGAAAGCCGTCGTTGCGGCCAGCACACCGATATCGTGCGGGAGCAGCGCATCGACCGCCACCTCTTGGTCCGGTCGCAACACGCCGTTGAATGAAACGTCGATCGCGGCGCCTCGATTGCGCCGATCTTCGATTTTGACGGTGACGCTCAGCGCCGCAAACAGGTCCATCGCCACATCAAAGCAGCCTCGCGGCAGACCGATGTGGCTAGCCGTCAACTCGGCGCAGGATACGATACGCGGCTTGTCGTGGGTCGCGAGCCGCATCGCCTGGGCGGCGTAGAACTCAGGATTTTGAAACGCCGCCAGCCGCATCAGGCGCGAGACCAGGCCAGGCGGCAGATCCTGGCGCGGAATGTAGAGCTGGTCCGCAACGACCATCGTGAGATTGCTCGGCAGGGCCCCGGCAATCGCCGGCGGGCTTCGGCGGCGCGAGGGCGGGGCCAGCCACGGCTCCTCATCATCGTCGTCGACAGGAATCCTGACGCCAAGAACGCGGCCCGCTGCGCTCGCGGCATCAACCAGGGCCTCCAAGGCGTCCCGTTTGAGGCGGCGGACACCAGCCAAATACGCCCATTGGTCGTCGTAGGGGCTGAGGTCATCGTCCAGGAATACGCTGTTGCCCGCCTGTCGGGCTAAACCCTGCAACGGCAAGGCAATGAGGTTACCGAAGCCGCCGCTCGGGACGGTATCCTGGCTGGGAAACAAGCGGTCATAGGACGCGAACCCGATGTCGGGCGTCTGGTCCAATGTCTCAGTGATCAACGCCGATCCCAGGCGCCGCGCCAGCGACGCTGGCGCCGGCTCGTCGAAAAAGATCCATGCATGGGCGCCGTTGCCCGAACGCGATCGCTCGATGGCCACGGGCACATCCCAGGCGTGGCAGGCTTGGGCGAAGGCACTCACATCCCGTCGCCATTCCGCCTCATCGAAATCGGCGGCCAAGAACCAACAGGTGTCGTCCGGAAGAACCGGGTAAACGCCGGCGACGAACGCCGCGCCGCCCGGGCCTTGTCCCCTCAAGTGGTGAGCGATCACTTGGTCCGTGGCTGCAAGGAAGGCCTGGTTGGGGCACGCGGAACACTTGATCCGCGGCTTCTCGCAAAGGCCGCGCTTCCATTCGTTGGCGCAAGCTGGCGCATAGCCACTTTTGCCCGTCTTGAGGTTTTCCCAGCGTAGCGGGAATATGTCCGTGCGCCCCCGAAACAGACTTCGAAAGAGGTCGACTTTGGCGCGGTTGTCGAACGCTTGATCCTGTCGCGCCGGCAGCGCCGTTGGCTGGGGGCTCGAAATCTCGCGGACGCCGTCTGCGGGGAGTCCGGCGAGTTCGGCCTCAATCGCCGCTCGCTCTTGCTCTAACTGGCGAAGACGTTCCTGGAGACGCCGACGTTGATCCTCCCGACCAAACATGCGGGTCAGCTCTCCGCGGCCGGAATCCGCCCGATGGTAGCCTTGCTGACGCCCAGAACGCGGGCCAAATGGCGCACGCTTTCACCCTGGGCCCGTTCCTTCGCTACGAAGGATTGTTGGGCGGGCGACAGTTTCGGCCGGCGGCCGAGCTTGACGCCGCGCGCCTTCGCGCGGGCGCGCCCCTCACTCGTGCGAGAACGGATGAGGTCACGTTCAAACTCAGCGAGGCCGGCCAACACCGTCAGCATGAGCCGCCCGTGCGAGGTTGTGGTGTCCGCCCATGTGTCTCGCACGGATCGGAACTGCGCATCCTTTTCGGCGAGGGCGGCGATCACATTGAGCAGGTCCCGCGTCGACCGGGCTAAGCGATCGAGGCGAGTGACCATCAGCACATCGCCGGCGTGGAGCGTAGCAATCGCCCGCTTCAGCTGTGTGCGGTCGGTCTTTGCGCCAGAGGCCGTCTCGCTGAACACCTTTTCGCAGCCGGCGGCGGTCAACTCCGCCACCTGCGCCGCGACGCTCTGGCCATCGGTCGAAACCCGTGCATATCCGCAAATCATACGCTTGATTCTGAGACTATAAATCGGGACAGGCAAGCCGCTGAAATCGTTCGGACTGGCCAGCGTCTCATATTTCGTGAATTGTGAGCCATCCCAGGCACGGCGGAGGCACCCATGGCGCGCAGAAGCTTGCTCACGGGTGACGAACGACGCCGACTGTTCGAACTTCCGGTAGATGACCGAGAGGTGGCGCGCCACTACACGCTATCGGCCGACGACCTGAAATGGATCGACGCTCGGCACGGCCCTGGAAATCAGCTCGGCGCTGCGGTGCAACTGGCGTTGCTCCGGCACCCAGGCTTCGGACTTCGCGCCGGCGAGACTGTCCCATCGCCTGTGCTGCGCTTTCTGGCGGACCAAATCCACGCGCCGGTGATAGCTTTCGCCGAGTACGCCCGGCGGAACCAGACCCGCTTGGAGCATGCCGGCCAGCTGCATCAGCGTCTCGGGCTTCGGCCTTTCGCCCGCGCCGATATCCGCCATGCGGTCGAGATCGTCGCGGAGGCTGCCTGGGCGACCGACAAGGGCGCCCCGATCGCCGAGGCGTTGATGGCTGGGCTGCGGGATCGCCGCATCGTCCTTCCTTCACCCGACAGCTTGGAGCGCATAGGCCTCGCCGGCCGCGCCCGGGCGCGGCGAAGGGCGGCCGACGACCTGCTTGCGCGCATCTCCTCCGAACAGCTCGCCTGGGTCGACAAGCTCCTGGTCAACGATCCGGACCTGAAGATGACGCCGTTGGCCTGGCTGCGCGATATCCCGGAGTCGCCCAGCGCGGCCGGCATGGCGGCGATCACCGATCGCCTGGCCTATGTCCGCGCGATCGGCATCGATCCTGCGGTCGCCGCGGCGATCCACGAACGCCGATTCGATCAATACGCCCGGGAAGGCGCCGTGGCGCCGGCGTTCCTCCTCAGTGGCTATAGCGTTCATCGCCGGCGGGCGACGGTCGTGGCCCAGCTCGTCGATCTCGAATGCCGTCTGAACGACGCGGCCGTCGACATGTTCAACAAGATGGTGGGCTCGTTGTTCGCCAAGGGCCGGCGCCGCGCCGAACGGAAATATCAGGCCAGCAGCCGCGAGGTCGCTCAGCTCATGCGGCTGTTCAGCGGCGTCATCGAGGCCGTCGATCAGGCGCGGGCGGATGGCGGCGATGCCATCGACAAGATCGATGCCCAGGTGGGCTGGGAAAAGCTCCTTCAGGCCAAGCCGAAAGTCGATGCGCTGGCCGCCCTTGCTGCTGAGGATCCGCTGGTCAGCGCGGCGGATCGCTACGCAACGCTCCGGAGATTTGCGCCGACTTTTCTCGAACATGTGCGTTTCAAAGCCGGTACCGGCGGCGCGCCGTTGCTGAAATCGCTGGCGATCCTGCGCGAGCTGAACCGAACTGGCCGGCGAGAAGTCCCGGCCGATGCGCCTCTGCCGTTCGCGTCAAAACGCTGGAAGCAGTTGGTGAAGCCGGCCAGCGGCGAGATTTCCCGACGGTTGTTCGAGACAGCCACGGTCGCCACACTGCGTGATCGCCTCAAGTCAGGCGACGTCTGGGTGGAAGGCTCGCGCGGCTACCGACGATTTGGCGACTACCTGCTCCCCAAGGATCAGGTCGCCGCCGAAGCCGGAGCCCTGCCGGTGAACGTCGAGCTGGGCGGCTATCTGGCGGGACGGGCGAGCCTGCTCGATCAACGGCTGGCCAGCTTCGCGCGGCGCCTACGTCGGGGCGATCTGGTCGGCGTGACGCTTGAGCGTGACCGCCTGTCGGTGACGCCAGTCAAAGCCACGACGCCGGAGGAGGCGCGGTCATTGGACCGCGCCATTGATAGTCTTCTGCCGCGCGTCCGGATCACCGAACTCCTGCGGGAGATCGACGCGCTGACCGGGTTTACGGCGATGTTCAGGGACCTGCGTTCCGGCAGGGTCCACGAAAATCCAAGCTGCATATTGGCGGCTGTCCTCGCCGACGCCACAAACCTGGGCCTCGAGCGCATGGCGAACGCGAGCCAGGGCGTGACCTACGCCCAGCTCGCCTGGACGCAGAGTTGGTATCTCAGCGAGGAGAATTATCGGGCGGCGTTGGCCAAGATCATCGAGGTCCACCACGCCCAACCCTTCGCCAGACACTGGGGCGATGGCCAAGCCTCGTCGTCCGACGGTCAGTTCTTCCGGTCTGGCCGCCGGCGCGGCGGCGCGGGCGAGGTCAACGCCAAATACGGGCCGGAGCCTGGCTTGCGGATTTATACTCACCTTTCCGACATGCACGGCTCATTCAATACGCGGGTGCTCTCGGCCACGTCGTCGGAGGCGCCGTACGTTCTTGATGGGCTGGTCGGCCGACAAGGCGGCGAGCACTACACCGACACCGGCGGCGCGACGGACCACGTGTTCGCCCTTTGCCATCTCCTGGGCTACCGCTTCGTGCCGCGAATGCGTGATCTGCAGGATCGCCGGCTCGCGATCATCGGGTCGGCCGCGGGGTACAAGACCCTGGAACCGATCCTTGGCCGCCCGATCCGGCTCGATCTGATCCAGGAGAACTGGGACGACATCGTCCGCTTGGCGGCGTCGATCAAGGCTGGCGCTGTCGCGCCCTCCGTGATGCTTAAAAAGCTCTCGGCATTCAAACGCCAGAACCGCCTGGATCTCGCCCTCGCCGAGGTGGGGCGGATCGAACGCACCTTGTTCACGCTCGACTGGCTGGAAAGCCCCGAGTTGCGTCAACGCTGTCAGGCCGGCCTCAATAAGAGCGAGGCCCGCCATGCGCTGGCCCAAGCCGTATTCGTCCACAAACAAGGCCGCATTGCCGATCGGACCCTGCAGAACCAGGAACACCGGGCGTCAGGTTTGAACCTGGTGATCGCCGCCATCGCGCTCTGGAACACGTTATATATGGAGCGGGCGGTCGATCATCTGCGTGCCCGGGATGTCGCCGCTCCCGACACGCTCCTCGCCCATCTATCGCCCATGGGCTGGGCCCACGTCAGCCTCACCGGCGACTATCTCTGGGCAGCGGCCAAGTCCGATGAGGGCTTCAGGCCTCTGAACGATCCAGCAGACAAGCTTTACCGCGCCGCGTAGTCTATGTTCTTGGTTCGTGCCGGATGCCGTGGTTTAGCGCACAAAGCTTGAGGTGAACCCTACCACGGCTGCCGCCGGTGACGACGACGGACTTGCCTTCAACGCTGAACAGATTGCGCACGTGGACTCCCGGTGTTCGGATGATCTGCTGATTTAAAGGCGCTAGGCGCTCAGGGGCCAGCGGGCGTCTTGCAACGCGGTTTCGATCGCGTCGGCTGCGGCGGCGACGCCATCTTCTAGCCCAAGCTGGCGCGCCATCTGAGCGGTGCGATTGACGTGGGCCGTGTTCAACACGTTCGCCAGCGCCTTGGCGGCGCGTGCGGGATTGTAGGCGCTCGGCGCGACCATGCGGCCAAGGCCGAGCCGTTCCACGCGGGTGGCGTTGTCGGGCTGGTCGCCGAAGTGGGGAACGACCAGTTGTGGCTTACCCGCGCGCATGGCCTGGGCGGTGGTGCCGATGCCGCCGTGATGGACGATGGCTGCGGCATGAGGGAACAGCGCCGAGTGCGGCGCATAGTCGGCGATATGGACGTCCGGTGGAACGCCCTTGCCGGCCAGGGCCTGGGTATTGCCTGATCCGACCAGCAGCACGGCCCGCCGGCCGACTCGCCGGGCGGCGGCGATACTGACGTCGTAGAAGTCGCCAGGCTCCATCACCAGGGCCGAACCCAGGGTGAAGACGATGGGCGGCGCGCCTCGGTCGACGAAGGCCCGCATGTCCGACGGCAGGCTGGTCGGCTCGCCGTGCTGGCGATCGTAGAAGCAGAAGCCGGTCAGGGTGCAACGGTCGGGGAAGTCCGGCTGGGCGGCGCCGAACAGCGATGAATAGAGGGCCAGCGACCCCAGGCTGGAAAACTGTCCGTCGAACAGCGGGTTGGCGCAACGGGGCAGGCCGAGTTCGACTCGCAGCTTTTGGAAGGTGCCGGTCCAGAGCACAGACGCGGCCTTCACGAAACGCAGTAGGGCCAGATCCGACCGGGCGTTGGTCATCTCTCGCAACACCTTCAGCGCGGGCATGGCGCTGAGAATCGGCGGGTCATAGTCCGACATGAAGGTGAAGGGCGACAGCGCCGCCGAAATCCAGGGCAGGCCGCGCGTCTCGGCGGCGAGTCGGCCGGCGAAGGCCGAGGTGTGGGTGATGACCAGGTCGGCGCCGACCGTGGCCTCCATCATGTCGTCGAACGCCCGCTTCAGGAACGGCATGGCGATTCGGCGAACCGCGAACTCCAGGCCGATGCTGCCCCGGGTGGCGCGCTGGACGATCTCGGGCGCCTCTAGCCCGAGCTCCTCCCGCAGGTCCTCAATGCCGGGCCGCAGGGGATGGAATTCGACCCCTTCGCCCTCGATCGTAGCCTGAAATTCCCGTTGGGCGGCGATACAGGGCTCATAGCCCCGCGCCTTCAATTCAATGGCAATGGCGACGAAGGGGTTCAAGTCCCCCGCAGTCCCCGCCGTTGACAAAACGATTCTGGCAGCCATTCACAATCGTCGCGACTAAGGGTGGGTCAGCGCAAGATCGGCCGCGCCCCAATCAATCCGGAGACCGAATGTGATTGTGGCGAGGACGCCGAATGAAGCCGTATTGTTGACGAACACAGCGATTGCGCACCCCCCACAACAGCTTTACGCCGCCGCCACACCGATCATCCTGTTCGTCATGGCGACGATGGATGATAACTATAGCAGCGCTGATCAGCGTCAACACCCCCAAACCGCCGAGCGAGCCTGCTCGTTCCCCTTCTCACCTGTCAGACCCGCGCGGTTGAATGCCTGAATCACCCTCTGTCAGCACTCACCGGCTGACCGTATTGCGCGCTTGGGCCATCCGTATCGCGCCCTTTGCGCTCATTGTCGTGGCGGCTTTTGTGCTGTGGCGAGCGATTCATGGCCTGTCTCCTGACCAGATTCTTGCGGCGATCGGCCGCTGGAGCGGCGCGCGAATCGCCACCGCGCTTGGACTGGTCGTGTGCGGCTATGTTCTTTTGGCCGCCAATGAGCAGTTCGCGTTGCGATGGGCTGGCGCGCGCGTGCGACTGCGGGACGGCATGCTGGCCTCCTTCATAACCTATGCCTTCGCCAATAATCTGGGGATGGGCGTCTTGATGGGCGGGGCCTTGAGGGCCGGGGTCTACACCCGACATGACGTGGGGCTGACCCAGGTGGCTCAGCTGACCTTCTATGGGCTGGTCACCTTTTCCATGGGCGCCGCCGCCCTGTGCGGCTTCAGCTTCCTCACCGCGCCCGGCGCTGCGTTTACGGCGCTCAATCTCAGCGTCGAGGCCGGCCGGGTGATGGGCGGCCTGCTGGCCGCGGCGCCATGCGTCTATATTCTCGCCTGCCTGCTGCTGCGCGGATCGGTCACCCTGTTCGGACGCACCCTGCGGCTACCGAGCGCATTGCTGGCCCTGCTGCAGTTGGCGTTCGGAATCTGCGACGTGGCCGTCAATGGCGCGATTGTCTGGACCCTGCTGGGGTCGGCGGCGCCGCGATACGCCACCTTCCTGGGCGGCTATCTGGTGAGCGTGGTCGCGGGGCTGGTGTCCGGCGTGCCGGGTGGGGTGGGGGTGTTCGAGAGCGTGATGCTGACCCTACTGCCAGGCGTCGACCGCGCCTCGATGACCGCGGCCCTGCTGGGTTATCGGCTGTTCTTTTATCTGGCGCCGCTGTCGGTCGCCGCGTTCGCTCTGTTTTGGCGGCGGAGCCATCCCGTAAAGCCCTGAGTCTCCGGGCTCAGGCTGTAGGGCGGCGGACTCACGCCAGCTTGAACTCGTCCCGCATCAATATTCTAAGGTGCGGTATTGGTTTCACAAATGCCACATCAGCTCGGAAATGAAGCCGCCGCGTGAACGGCCGACTTCCAGCAGATATTTGCATTGCGTCGGTTCTCACCAAATCAAATCTAATTATTTCAGACGGATAGATAGTCCGTTTCTTATGACAACTTATTTCAATTGAGGCCATTCATTGCGGGGTCGACATTTGAACGCCCAATAATGGTCTTGACGTTTCGTAGCGGCAACCCGACGCCTAGCGGGAGCCGGAAAATTAAAACCGGCCAATAAGAGGCGTTTCGATCCGTCGGCAGATCGGACGGGCGCCTCACAGGGATGGAAACGGACGGGGCTTCGCGCCCGGTCATGTCTAGGTGCGAACCGGCATTCACGTCGGTCATGGGGAAACATATGACGAAGAAACTTCTATTGCTGACGTGCGCCGTGGGTGCGATGGCCGGTGTCTGCGCGGCGGGATCGGCGTCCGCTCAGACGACCTCTCAGACGACGTCCCACGGACAAAGCGCGACCGAAGTCGGCGCGGTGATCGTGACTGCCGAAAAGCGGCAACAGAACCTGCAGAAGGTGCCGGTGGCGGTGACCGCCTTCACCACCAAGGAGCGCGATACGATCGGTATCGAAACCCTGCAGGACATGACCAATTTCGCGCCCGGTCTGACCTACACCTCCACCACCGACCACCTCTATGTGCGGGGCGTGGGTCGCCAGAGCATCAACCTCGCCGCCGACGCGGGCGTCGCCTCCTATACCGACGGCTTCTACAATCCCGATCCGGTGCTGATCGTGCTGCCGCCCATGTTCATCGGCAACACCGAGGTGCTGCGTGGGCCGCAAGGCACCCTGCAGGGTCGGAACGGTATCGCCGGGGCCATGCTGGTGGACTCAAAGCGACCGACGAGCACCCCCTACGCAGAGGGCCGGATCACCGTGGGTAACTACGGTCTCAACAACTACGAAGCGGCGATCTCCGGCCCGCTGGCGGACGGTCTGAACTTCCGCATCGCAGCGTTCGATGAGAACCAGAACGACGGCTACTTCAAGAATGTGGCCGGCGGCCCCAGCGAAGGCGGCCTGATCCACACCTGGTATATAGAGGGCATGGTGACCGCGAAGCTCGGCGACAACACCGACTTCTTCGCCAAGGTCTTCACCTTCGGCAATAACAGCCGTGGCGGCCCGGGCGCCCGGGCGGGCTGGAACGCCAACCCCTATCAGACCAGCCTCGACGACTATTCTTCACCGCTGGCCTATAATGCCGCGGCGGCTTATGGGCCTGGCGCTCTGAACGTCGTTCAGACCAACAACGCGATCACCGGCAATCCGGCGACAGCAAATCACTACGATTTCTCGGGCAACTTCCCGTTGCAGGTGAAGAACCACAACGACGGCGACATCAACTACGTCCTGACCCACCACTTCCCGACGATGGATCTGAAATACACGGGTGGGTATCAGCAATATACCTACCAGACGATCCAGTCGTCGCAGTCCTTCACTCAGCAGACGGACGTGCTGTCGTACCAGACGCCGGCCGTGCTTAATCCGACCTGCTCGGCGGCGGCGGCTGTGCAATGCCTGACCATCTATCCCAATCAGGTCACCAACTACATTCAGTCGGATGCCTGGTACAGCCACGAGCTCACGCTGTCGTCGACCGGTAACGGCCCTCTGCAGTGGATCGGCGGCCTCTATTATTATCACGAGCTGTTCAGCAACCCGATCATCACCAATATGCCGGGGCAGAGCCAGGTCGCTAACCCGCTGGATTTGTTGGCTCTTGAGGGCGGAACCGTGACCCCGGCAGCCGCCAACCCGGACCGGGACCTCTACAATACGAACTATCACATTCAGGATGAGAGCAAGGCCATCTTCGGTCAGGTCGACTACAAGATCACCGACACGATCAAGCTGACCGGAGGTCTTCGTTATACTTCCGATCATAAGTGGGGCGACGAAGAGTATCGACTTGTCACCTTCGGTGGCTCGGTTGGGTCATTCTACGGCACCGCCTTGGCGCCCTTGGTCAATCCCGCTTTCGTTGGCCTCACGGGCTTCCCAACCGTGCCTGCGATCGATCTGACCTCCTTGCTTTGCGCGACCACTGGCAAAGGCCCTGGCGCTCTGTCCGCCTGCACCATGGGCCCGAACGGCATCGCGACCCGGAAGATCGGCGGCACCTCGGACGCGGTGACCGGCACCGCCGGGATCGAATGGACACCGGACTCATCGACGCTGGGTTACATCCGCTATAGCCGTGGCTATAAGGAACTCGGCCTGAATGCCGGCAACCTGACCTACAACGCCCTGGTCGACCCCGAGCACATGGACGACTACGAACTCGGTTTGAAGAAGACCTTCGGCCGTAACCTCGTCATTGATGCCGACTTGTACTACGAAAACTATCTAGACGCCCAGTTCCCGCTCGGCCAAGTCAACCCGATCTCTGGCTTGACCCAGACGGACTTCCTGAACATCCCGCAGGCGCGTTCTGACGGGATCGAGCTGGAAACCATCTGGACGCCGATCGACCACCTGCAGCTCTTGCTGTCCTACGCCCTGGATGACAGCGCGTTCCAGACTCATCAGAAGTACGTGGATTCGACGAACCCCGGCGCCGGAGCCCTCTCCATCAATGGCGACCAGCTGCCGAACTCGCCAAAGAACAAGGTCTCCTTCAACGCCAACTACGACTTTGTGTTCGACCGCGGCGACCTGACCCTGTCGGGCACCTATCTGTGGCGTGACACCCAAATGGGCTCAATCTACAACGAGTCCATCTGGCGGGCCCCGTCGTGGAGCCAGGTGGACCTGCGGGCGACCTGGCGCGGCAAGGGCGATCGCTACGAGATCGTCGCCTTCGGCCGCAACGTGTTCAACACCACCGGCTATCCCAGCGGCCCGACAGTCTACCAGTACGGCAACGCCAACCAGGCCAACGCCGCCGCACAGTCCTATCCGCTGGCGACCTACACCACCAATCCCCCCGCCGTGTACGGGATGGAGTTCCACTACAAGTTCTTCTAGGCGCCGCGGCGCCTGATGAAAACGGCGGCCTCGGCCAATCGTCCGTGGCCGCCGTTTTTTACCCCTTGAAATCCAGTCGCCCCTTTGTGGCAAAGGGACTTGATGCGCGCAGGCGGGCCGGAATCGTCGTTTCTGTTATGCAAAGATTGCGACAAATTGTCGCAGGTGAACATTGTTCAGATTGGGGCCGGAAGTGGCGCCGAAACGAGCATACCCCCTTATAGAAAACGGGTTTGCGGCGAATTGGGGCCGTCATGTGGCCTTTCCCCGGCGACATCGGGCCGAGAGCATTGCGATTGAGACATGTGCGGCAGACCAAAAATTGCTTGGCGTTACCATGCTGTAATGTGCAAACTCCAAGGAATGGCAGGGGGAATCTCCGTCATTCAACAAAGTCTGCCGCGACCGGCAGAGGCCTGAATCGTCACCAGACGGTCCTGCTTCGCCGGTAACGCGGTCGGTAAAAAGTCATGAGTGGTCGGCCTGTCGCCGGACCCGGGGGGAAATAGATGACGAAGCACCTGTTGCTGTTGACGTGCGCCGTGGGCGCGATCTCAGGCGCCGCCGGCGTCAGCGCGGCCACGGCCGCCGACACAAATTCGCCCAGCGCGACGGAAGTCGGCGCGGTGATCGTGACCGCTGAAAAGCGGCAGCAGAACATCCAGAAGGTGCCGGTCGCGGTGACCGCCTTCACCACCAAGCAACGTGACCTGGTGGGGATCGAAAATCTCCAGGACATGACCAACTTCACCCCGGGCCTAGTCTATTCCAGCGTGCTCGACCGGGTGACCCTGCGCGGCGTCGGCCGCCAGACCAACTTGCTCTCGGCGGACGCCGCCGTGACCACCTACGTCGATGGCTTCTTCACCACCTCGGCGGTGGAAGCGTCCAAGCCGCCGATGTTCGTGTCCAACATCGAAGTGCTGCGCGGCCCGCAAGGCACCCTGCAAGGGCGTAACGCCATCGGCGGCGCGCTGCTGGTGACCACGGCTCGCCCGACCAGCACCCCCCATGCGGAAGGCCGCCTGACCATCGGCAACTATGGCTACGAAGACGTGGAAGCCTACGTCAGCGGCCCGATCGCCGACGGCCTGAACTTCCGCCTGCAAGGCTATGACACCAACCAGAGCCAGGGCTATTTCAAGAGCTTGAATGGCGGCCCCTCGGAAGGCAACGTCCTCGACCAGTGGTATATCGAGCCCTCGTTCAGCGCCAAGCTGGGCGACAACGCCGACCTCTATGTGAAGGCCTTCGCCGCCAACTGGAACAACCGTGGCGGCCCCGGCGCCCGCGCCGACTACACCACCGGCCCAGCCGACGAGCAGCTCAACGGCGGAGGCCTCGACTACAACTTCAATCCGGGCGCGGCGTTCAACCCGCTGCAGTCCGTCGCCGGCGCCACGGTCGCGGCGAACCCCAACATCACCAACAACCCGTCGCTGATCAACATTCGCGACATCGCCAACAACATTCCGCTGACCGTAAAGCTGCGCAACAGCTTCGACTTCGATACAGAATTCACCTATCACTTCCCCGGCTTCGACGTGAAATACACGGGGGGCTTCCAGTCCTATAAGTACGACCTGAATTTCGGCGCGGTGGGCGGAGGCACGACCTCGGTTCCCGGCGACGTGAACTCATTCGAAACCTGCTATGAAGCCTACACAGGCACCAATGCCTGCGGCCCGGCCGGCCCTCTGACCGTCATTCCGGACATCAACTACCACTACCAAGAAAACAATCAGTGGTTCAGCCACGAAATCACCTTCGCCTCGACGGGCAACGGCGCATTTCAGTGGATTGGTGGTCTATACTACTACGACGAGCACTATTCGAACCCGATCGTGACGACCAACCCAGGTCAGTCGCAGATGTCCGATCCGATCTATCCGTATCAGAACCTGGTCCCGGGCGCTGCTCAGGCCGCGCCGAACCCCAACAACTGGATTTCCTATGACAACTACGTCATGGAAACCCGGAGTGAGGCGGTTTATGGCCAGATCGACTGGAAGATCACCGACACCCTCAAGCTGACGGCCGGGGCCCGGTATACGCAGGACCATAAGGACGGCACCGAATATAACCGGGTCGTTCTGTTCGGCGGCAGCATCGTGCAAGGCTTGCCTGCCGGCTTCGCCGTCCCCGGGGTGCCGGCCTACTTCATCTCGCCTTACGGCATGTATGTGGATCCGGCTCAATTCGGCAACGGCGCCAAGGCGCTCGACCTGACGCCGAACACGGTCTACGGCGCGCCCGGCGCCTGCGCCCCGCTCACCGGTGGTAAGTATAAGGGCGTGACCGCGCCTTGCTCCACCAGCGCGGCGACAGGCATCACCTCGCGCGGGTTGGGCGACGACTTCAGCGATCCGACCGGAACGGCGGGTCTGGAATGGACGCCCACCAGCGACATCCTGGCCTACATCCGCTATAGCCGCGGTTATAAGAGTGGTGGCTTCAACGCCGGCACGATCTCCAGCAATCCTGAGGTCGGATCCGAGCACGTGAACGCCTACGAAGTCGGTTACAAACAGACCTTCGGCCGCAACCTCGTCGTCGACGCCGACCTCTACTATTACGACTTCCAGGACGCCCAGTATGTGGTGACCACCTTCGTACCGAACCTCGGCAACGAAGCCCTGCTCACCAACATCCCGAAATCCCGGGTGGACGGCTTTGAATTGGAGTCGATCTGGACTCCGATCCAGCACCTGCAATTCGACCTGTCCTACTCCTTCAACGACACGTCGATCCTGACAGGGTGCACGCCCAGCACTGGGGTCGGTTGCTACGCAGACACCGCCGACCCCCAGGGCCTCTCGCCGGGTGCTCGCGTGGTGGTGCCCTACAATGCGGCGACTGGCGCTTCAGCGTTGCAAACGGTCAAGGGCAACGAGCTCCCGAACGCGCCGCGTAACAAGGTGGCTTTGAACGGCAACTACACCTTCGTGTTCGACCACGGCAGCTTGACGCTGTCAGCCACCGGCATCTGGCGCGACCAGCAATATGGCGCGATCTTCAAGGAACCCTATGACGTGGCGCCGTCTTGGAGCCAGGTCGACCTTCGGGCCATGTGGAAGGCGCCGGACGACAAGTACGAGATCATTCTGTACGGCCGTAACGTCTTTAACACCGTCGGCTACGAAGCTGCCGCGGCAGGCGGCCTCGCCCAGACCAACAGCCCGGCGCTCGCCCTGGGTATCGCCCCGAGCTACCGGACGAACAACCTCTACGGCATCAATCCCCCGGCCACCTACGGGATCGAGCTGCACTACAAGTTCTTCTAGACGATACGAGGAAGAAATATTTTTGGCGGGCGCGCCGGATTTGCCGATGCGCCCGCCAGCTACCAAAAATCCCTTGCAGCGCTTGGGATTCGACGACCGGAAAGGACACGCAACCCACTCAATTTAGACAGAAACCCGCCTCTTTTGTGCTCGCGCTTGGACGCGCCTGAAGCAGTTCAAAACGCCTCTTTTCGGCTTTGCCGGAGGATGGCGGAATTGCAACAGGTCGTTTCTACGTGGCAGCATTCTGGCGCGGGCCTGTTGACGCGGTTGCCGACTTCCAACAGTTTCCCCCTCGCAAAGCGGCGCCTGTGTCGGTTTCGTGGCTCGATTGAGCCGGAACCGGGGCTGGCCAAAGCCGCATCCACACTTATCCAGGAGCCCGGTTTTGCCGGGCCGGGGGGAGATAGATGACGAAACATCTCTTGTTGCTGACCTGTGCGTTGGGCGCTTTTTCGGGCGTGGCCGGCGTCGCCTCCGCCCAGACCGCACCATCCACCGGCACAAGCGCGACGGAAGTCGGCGCGGTGATCGTGACCGCTGAAAAGCGGCAACAGAACATCCAGAAGGTGCCGGTCGCGGTGACCGCCTTCACCACCAAGCAACGTGACCTGGTGGGGATCGAAAACCTTCAGGACATGACCAACTTCACCCCGGGCCTGGTCTATTCCAGCGTGCTCGACCGGGTGACCATCCGCGGCGTCGGCCGTCAGACCAACCTGCTCTCGGCTGAAGCCGCCGTGTCGACCTACGTCGATGGCTTCTTCACCACCTCGGCGGTGGAAGCCTCGCTCCCGCCGATGTTCGTGTCCAACATCGAAGTGCTGCGCGGCCCGCAAGGCACCCTGCAAGGGCGTAACTCCATCGGCGGCGCGCTGCTGGTGACCACGGCTCGCCCGACCAGCACCCCCTACGCCGAAGGCCGCATCACCATCGGCAATTACGGCTATGAAGACTACTCGCTCGCGGTGTCGGGTCCGATCACCGACGGCCTGAAGTTCCGTATCCAAGGCTATTACGACAACCAGAGCCAAGGCTACTTCAAGAACGTGGCCGGCGGCCCGTCCGAAGGCGGCGTTCTGGACCAATACTTCATCCAGCCCGCGATCAGCGCGCAGCTGGGCGACAACGCCGACCTCTATGTGAAGGGGTTTATCGCCCACTGGAACAATATCGCCGGCCCGGGCGCCCGCTCGAACTACACCAGCGACCCCTACGGCAACCAGCTGAACGACGCTTCCAACCAATATCTGTTCAACGCCGCCGCGCCCTATTATGCGCAGAATTACGCAGCATCTAGCGCCTTCAATCCGCTCAACCCCGGCGGCTACATCGTTCCGGGCAGTTTTGTTCAGAACAACCCGAACATCACCAACAACCCGGCCGCGACGAACATCCGGAATTTCAGCACCAATACCCGTGAATACGTGCGCCTCACGAATTCGCACGATATCGACGTGCAGTTCACCTATCATATGCCGACGTTCGACATCAAATATACCGGCGGCTATCAATCCTATAAGTACGACCTGAACGTCGACGCCGACGGCACCGACGTCGACTCCTACAAGATCGCCCTGGACCCGGGCGGCTCCTGCGCCACCACCCTGGCGGCCCTCGGTTGTACCAACCTGACGGTCTATCCGACCTGGAATTATCTCTACGAAGAGAATAACCAGTGGATGAGCCACGAGATCACCTTCGCTTCGACGGGCAACGGTCCGGTGCAGTGGATCGGCGGCCTCTACTATTACGACGAGCACTACAGCAACCCGATCGTCACCACGGACACTCAGCAAACTCAGCTGATGGCCCCTACGAACGCTACTACGGGCGCTGCCGCCGCAGCCAACCCGAACGCCTACGTCACCTATCAAAACTATCAGATGGAGACGCGCAGCGAGGCGGCTTACGGCCAGGTTGACTGGAAGATCACCGACACCATCAAGCTGACCGGCGGTCTGCGCTTCACCCAGGACCATAAGATCGGTCAGGAAGAAGAGCGGCTGGTCTTCTTCGGCGGCTCCATCCTGGGCGCCGCTGGGGCCTATACGCCAGGTGTCTCCCAGTTCCTTGCCGCGAATGGCGCGACCCCGACGCAGATAGCCGCCGCGGTCGACCCGACCGATTTCGGTTCATTCACGCCTGCACTCGACGTGACGTCGTGCGCGGCTAACGGCGTCGGCGTTAAGAGCGCCTGCACCATCAACGCGAATGGCATGGCGACGCGTGACATCGGTGGCGACTCTTCCGCCTTCACCGGCACCGCCGGCGTGGAATGGACGCCGACCAGCGACACCCTGGCCTACCTGCGCTATAGCCGCGGCTACAAGGCGCTTGGCTTCGACGCCGGCGACCCCGACACTGTGGCCAACCCGGAAGTGAAGCCGGAGTTCGTCAACTCCTACGAAGCCGGTATCAAGAAGACCTTCGGCCGCAACCTCGTGGTCGACGCGGCGATCTACTACTATGACTTCACCAATGCGCAGTATGTCGTCAGCACGCCAGAGACCTCCAATGGTGGCGTGACCCAAAACGTTTCGGCCCTGACCAACCTGCCGAAGACCCGGTCTGACGGCTTCGAACTGGAAAGCATCTGGACGCCGATCAGCCACCTGCAATTCGACCTGTCCTACTCCTTCAACGATACGGCGATCCTCACGGGCTGCAACATCAAAACGGGCACGGGTTGCTTCGTCGACACCAACGATCCTCTGGGCCAATTCTCGGGCGCCAAGGATGTGGGCGTCGTCGCTGGTGACGCGGTTCAGTCGGTCAAAGGCAATGAACTGCCTAACGCGCCGCGCAATAAGGTCGCGCTCAACGCCAACTACACCTTCGTTTTCGATCGTGGCAGCCTGACCTTCTCCGGCACCTACACCTGGCGGGACAAGCAAGCCGGCGCGATCTTCAACGAGTCCTACGACACCGCCCCCTCCTGGGACCAGGTCGACCTGCGCGCCACCTGGAAGGCTCCGAACGACAAGTATGAAATCACCCTGTACGGCCGTAACGTGTTCAACACGACCGGCTACGAAGCCGCCGCGCCGGGCCTGATCTACTCCACCGGCCCTGCCGCGAACGACTACAAGGTCGCCACCGACTACGGCATCAATCCGCCGGCCACCTACGGCATCGAGCTGCACTACAAGTTCTTCTGAGCCTAACCGCTTCGAAGTTGGATTTGGGCGCGCCGGTTTACCGGCGCGCCCTTTTCATTGGCGCAACCTCTGGGCTAGACCTGTCCCGTGACCGTCAACAATCGCTTCTTTATCGCCCGTACCTCCCGCGCCTTGCGCAAGGCCTTGGCGACCAAGGTGGTCGTCGATCTGGTGATGCGAGCCACGCTGGCGCGGATTCCGTTCACCCGCCGCCGACTGCACCTCTACACGCGGAAGGTCTCGCCAGAGGCTGTTCCGCATGTTCGGACCGATCCGGGCGAGCCTGTTGTCCAACAGATCCCGATCGATCCGGTGATGGAAACCCACCTGCGCCGCTACACGCATGGGTTGGAAGGTTGCCTCGAACCTGGCCTGCTCAGCCTGACCGCCGAGGTGCGCGGCTATGAGGTGCGCGACTGCGATATCCTGCCCTGGCTGGGCGTTACCGTGCATCGGCCCACCGGCCAGGTGATCGAGGGCGGTCTGGATGCCCAGCCGCGGCTCTATTCAAAAGTCCGCGAGGTTTCTGGCCGCGTCCTGTCCGTCGTCGGCTCGCCCCGCGGCCACAATCAGTATTATCACTTCTTCGAGGGCCTCACCGTGGTGATGCGAGCCCTTACCCAGCTTGGGAATTCCGAGCCGATTACCCTGCTGACCCGGCGCAATCTGTCGTCGTTCCAGCGCGTGACGTTCGACGCCCTGGCGCGCCGCCGACCCAACCTGACCCTGCTCGAGGTCGACAATGAGGAGATCGTCCGGCCAGAGCGGCTGGTGATCGCCGAGCGTCAGCCTTGCCCGATGATCTGCTGGTTCGCCCTGATCGATGAGTGGCGGGAAATCGGCGCCATGGTGCGAGAGACCTATGGGCCGGCTGAAGGACCGTTCAATCGCAAGCTGCATCTGACCCGCCGACGCCAGAAGCTGCGCCGGCTGATCAATGAGGCCGAGCTGGAGCCGGTGTTTGTCAGGCACGGCTTTGAGTCCATCGCCCCTGAAACCTTGCCGCACGCGGGCCAGGTCCATCTGTTGATGCAGGCCTCCAAGATCGTGGCGGTCGAAGGCGCGGCCATCACCAACATCATTTTCGCCGATCAGCCGCTGAAGCTCTATCTGATGTGCCCGTGGGAAACCCTCAACCCGTTCTGGGAAGGACTGACAACACAGCTCGGCCACGACTTCGCCTATGTCGAAAGCGGCCAGGCGCAATGGTACGACGCCTTCGACGTTAGGCCGACCGACCTGGATGCGGCGCTGAGCGGTTAGGGTGTCAACCCGACCCAGCGCCTCATGGTGCGACGGACCATGTGCTTGAGCTTGTAGACGTTGCGGTTGGTGTAGAGCCACAGCAACCACAGACGTCGCTGGCGCGCGGGGCCCGGCTTATAACGGTCACCAACAAACCCCCGGCCAACCTCGAAGAAGTCACGCCGGCGCTGCAAATAGTAGTCGTAGGCCGGTTCGGCCAAGGGCGCGCGTTTCGCGCCGAACGGCACGAGACCCGAGCGGAGGGTTTGCTCGAACGCCGTCTCGTCGGTGGCGGCGATCTTGAAGTCGAGCATGAAGGGGAGGAGGGTCAGGTTGTCCCACGACCGCGGGTCCTCGCGGAAATGATCAACCACCCGCGCCACGACCGGCTTGATCGCCTCGGTCCGGAACAGCCCGTAGATCCAGCTGGGATGAGACTCGAACATCATCCGTTGCTGGTCGCGCGGACCGCCATCGCCGCGCAGTTCCGGCAGCCGGTATTCGCGCACCACGGCGCCATCGAAGATGCTGACCACCCGTCCCACGGCCAGATCCTTGTCGGGCTGGCTCTCAAGCAAACGATGCAGCGCTTCGAGGTAGTTGAGGTCCGAAACGTCGTCGGCCGCGCGCCACAGGAAGTAGGGACTGTTCGTCGCCTGCAGCACCGCGTGAAAATTGGGCACCGCGCCGATGTTGAGGTCATTGCGGTGATAGGCGAACCGCGTGTCTTCGCTGACGAACCGAGCCGCGATCTCCGCTGTGGCGTCGGTCGAAGCGTTGTCGAATATCAGCACCTGGAAGTCGGCAAAGGTCTGCAGGCGCAGGTTTTCCAGCGCCTCGGCCAGGAAGGCGGCGCCATTATAGACCGGCACGCCGATGGTGATCGGCGCAGGCCGTTCTGGCTTAAGCATTGGGCAGGCCTGGGAGCGTTGAGGGCGGCGGGCGGCCGAGTCGTGGCCGCGTGGGACAATAATAGGCCCGTGGCCCGTCCCCAACAATCTCCGCCCGGGCGAGATCGCCCGGGCCTTCGGGGTCAGCTAGCCGGACGGGTCGATTGGTCCTTGGCGATCTCGGTCACAAGCTTGAGCACGACCCGGCGCAGCGACGGCGGGGCGGCGGCGTAGGCGGCAAGCAGCTCCGGCGCACCAGATTCACGCAAGTGGGCGGTGTCTTGCCGGAACAGCGGGCTCGGCATGCCGGCATCGTCCAGATCGCCGATCAGGTCGACGACGCGGCAGTCCAGCGCATGGGCGATGTCCACCAGCCTGGAAAAGCTGACGCGATTGAAGCCGCGCTCGTACTTCTGGATCTGCTGGAAGGTCAGGCCGATCGCATCCGCCAAGGCCGTTTGAGATACGCTGAGGGCCTTGCGGCGTTGGCGAATCCGCAGGCCAAGAGCTACGTCCAGGCGGTTGGGCGAATGTTCCTGCGGACTATCTTTCATCTCTGTACAACCCTCTACGGTGATATGGGACGTTCTGTAACTTTATAGCGAGAGCTTGCCTATACGCGGCTTGGCGACAATTGGACCTGTCATTCTGGGTATGTGGCGATTCGCAGTTTCGCCTTATGGATGCAGGCACCAGTTAACGCTAGCCGGCCGGACGGCAACAGGCAATTGTAATTGCCTATCACATAGCCCTGCCAAATGCTTCATCGAAGCTGTGCAGCCAATTGGCGCCGCTCGCGTTTTAATCAACATAGAGTAATCCTGCGTCGACAGCGAGCTGACTTGCGGTCCAGCTTTGCTTGCCGAGTAGGACGCAAGGCTGGGAGCTACGCCATGAACACCATCTACGTCGTACTTTCCGCGGCCGCCGCGCTGACCTTCTTCAGCGTCGCGCTCGCTAAGCTTGTCCCCGACGATTATGACCGCGATGCGCCGCGTCTGGCGCCGGCCAGGAGTCGCGCTATACGGGTGCGACAATAGCATCCGCTCAGGCGGGCCTAGGCATCTCAAACATGGCGTCCGGACGGATGGCGGCGTAGTCGCCCATGCGTCCGGCCCGCAGGATCGGCTGGCCGGCCGCTGTGTCATAGACGCCGTCCTTGATCAGGCTGTGGTCGATGTGCACGGCCACCACCTCGCCCAGCACCAGCCAGGTGGTCACGTCCTGACCTGAAGCGGTCTGGAGTTGGATAAGCTGGGTCAGCCGGCATTCGAAGTTCACCGGACTTTCCTTGACGCGCGGGGCGGCGGTCAGTCGGCCCGGCGCCGGCGTCAGGTCCGCGAGCGCGAACTCATCGACCGCCGCCTCGACCATCGCCGAGCTGGCGTTCATCGCCTTGGCGAGCGGCCATGTGGCCAGGTTCCAACTGAACTCCTTGGTGGCCGCGATGTTCGCCACCGTGTCTTTCCAGCCGATGCTGGAGAAGCCGATGATCGGCGGGCGATAGTTGAAGGCGTTGAAGAAGCTATAGGGCGCCAGGTTGCGCCCGCCATGACTGTTCAGCGAGCCGATCCAGCCAATCGGGCGCGGCCCGACGATGGCGTTGAACGGATCATGGGTCAGGCCATGTCCGTTGGCGGGTTCGAAGAAGTGAGCGTTATCGTCGGCCATGGCGGGGTTCTAGCAGGCTGGCCTCGGTTGGCCATGGGCGAGCTTGGCGGCCACGCTGGCCGCCAAGCCAGGGATCATTCGTGCTGAAAGGCTAGATCGGCTCCGGCTCCGGCGCATGTTCGGGTGCGTTGGGACGCTCGGCCTCGGGTGAACGCCAGCGGCGGATACGGTCCAGGTAGATGTAGATCACCGGGGTAGTGAACAGGGTCAGCACCTGGGAGACGGCCAAGCCGCCGACGATGGCGTAGCCCAGTGGCTGGCGGAATTCCGAGCCGGTGCCGAGCGCCAGAATCATCGGAATGCCGCCGAACAGGGCGCAGGCTGTGGTCATCAGGATCGGCCGCAGCCGCTGGTGCGAGGCTTCGCGCACGGCGTCCTCGGGGGCCATGTTGTGCTCCCGCTCCAGCCGCAAAGCCACGTCGACGATCATGATGCCGTTCTTCTTCACGATGCCGATCAGCAGGATGATGGCGATGATGCCGATGACGTTCAGGTTCTGACCCACCGCCAACAGAGCGAGCAGCGCGCCCACGCCCGCAGACGGCAGGGTGGACAGGATCGTCAGCGGGTGGATGTAGCTCTCATAAAGCACGCCCAGGATGATGTAGACCGCCAGCAAGGCGGCCGCGATCAGGATCGGTTCGCTGGATAGCGACTGCTGGAAGGCCTGGGCGGTGCCCTGGAAGGAGCCTGTCAGTGTCGCTGGCGCCCCGAGCTTGATCCGCACCTGCTCCACCAGCTGGGTCGCCTGGCCCAGGGCGACGCCGGGCGCGAGGTTGAAGGACAGGGTGGCGGCGGGGAACTGGCCCTGGTGGCTGATGGTCAGGCTGCTGGTGGCGTTGGGGTTGATCTTGACGAACAGGGACAGGGGCACGTCCTTGCCCGTTATCGGCGACAGCAGGTAGACATTGTTGAAGATGGCTGGCGTCAACTGCATGGTCGGCGGCGCCTCGACCACCACGTGGTAGGCGTTCAGCTGGGTGAAATACTGCGCCACCTCGTTCTGGCCGATCAGGTTGTAGATCGCCGCGTCGATGGCCGCTGGCGTGATGCCGTAGCGGCCCGCCGCGTCGCGATCGATGGTCATCATCACGGCGGACGCCTGCGATTGCTGGTCTGAACTCACGTCCTTCAGCTGCGGCAAGGCCGCCATCGCCTGGGTCATCTTCGGCGCCCATTCGTTGAGCTCGTCGATATCGGCGTCGGACAGGGTGTACTGGTACTGAGCCCGGCCCGCGCGTCCGCCGACATTGATGTCCTGGGACGCTTGCAGGAAGGTCTGGACGCCGACGAGCTTGGCCAGCTTGGGCCGCAGATCGTTGATGATCTGGTCGGCGCTGAGTTTGCGGCCGCTGTCCTTGGGCTGCAGGCTGACGTTGAGATTAGCCTGGTTGGTGCTGGAGCCGCCGATAAAAATCCCGACGCCGGCGATGCCCGGCTCCTGGCGTAGCACATCTGCCACTTGCAGCGATTTGTCCTTTGCCTTGGCGAAGGAGGCGTCCTGAGAGGTGAGAATGACGCCCGAGAGGAAGCCGGTGTCCTGCTGTGGGAAGAAGCCGGTGGGCACGGTGGCGTAGAGCCAGACCGCGGCCGCGGCCGTCAGGATGAAGACCAGCAGAGTCAGCCGCATATGCCGCAGCACCACGTCCAGGGCGTTGGCGTAGCCGCGCTCCAGTCGATCGAACCCATTGGCCAGAGCGATCATGAACCTTGTTTTGGGCGGGTCTGGCTCCCTCAGGAACCTGCCGCACAACATCGGCGTCAGGGTCAGCGACAGCAGGACCGACAGGATCACCGCCGCGCTGAGCGTCAGGGCGAACTCGCGCATCAGACGGCCGACCACGCCGCCCATGAACATCAGCGGCGAGAAGACCGCGATCAGGGAGATGGAGATCGACAGGATGGTGAAGCTGACCTCGCCCGCGCCATCGAGGGCGGCCTGGAACGGAGTCTGCCCCTCTTCGATCCGCCGCCAGATCACCTCGACCATAACGATGGCGTCGTCGACTACGAAGCCAACCGCGATCGACAGCGCCATCAGCGACAGGTTGTCGAGGCTGAAGCCGGCGATCAGCATCACCGCGGCCGTGCCGAGCAGCGACAGCGGGATGACGATGCTGGGGATGATGGTCGCGCGGACGTTGCGCAGGAACAGGAAGATGACGGCGACCACCAGGAAGATGGTGATCAAGAGGGTCATTTCCACGTCCTGCACCGAGGCGCGGATGGTCTGGGTGCGATCGGACAGCACGTGCACATCGATCGCCGGCGGGATGTCCGCCTTCAACGAGGGCAGCGCCTTGTTGATCGCATCCACCGTCTTGATGACGTTGGCGCCCGGCTGTTTGAAGATGACCAGCAGGATGCCCTGGCTGCCGGCGCCGGTCAGCGTCTTATCGGTATTGGCCTTGCCCGGGACGATCCAGGCGCCGAGCTGGTTGTTCTCCACATCCGCGATCGCGGAGCCGACGTCCTTGATCCGGATCGGCGCGCCCTTGTTGTAGCCGACCACCAGGTTCTTCCAGGACTTCACGTCCATGATCTGGTCGTTGGCGTAGACGGTCGAGGCGCGCAGCTGGCCGTTGATCAGGCCCTTGGGCGCATTGACCGTATTGGCCGCGATGGTGGCGCGGACATTGTCGATCTGCAGACCTAGCGAGGCGATCTTTCGCGGGTCGATCTGAAGCCGCATGGCCGGCTTCTGCTGGCCGCCGATGGTGACTAGGCCGACGCCGTCGATCCGCGAGATCTGCTGCGACAGGATGTTGTCGGCATAGTCGTCCACGGTCTGGATCGGCAGGGTGGCGGACGTCAGCCCCAGGATCATGATCGGGGCGTCGGCCGGGTTCACCTTACGGATGGTCGGCGGGCTGGGCAGGTCGGTGGGAAGCTGACCGCCAGCGGCGTTGATCGCCGACTGCACGTCCTGGGCGGCGGCGTCGATGTTGCGCGACAGCTCGAACTGCAGGGTGACGCTGGTCGAGCCATTGGAGCTGACCGAGGTCATCTGGGTGACGCCGGCGATCAACGACAGCTGCCGCTCGAGCGGCGTGGCGACGTTGGAGGCCATGGTCTCGGGACTAGCGCCGGGCAGGCTGGCGCTGACCTGGATGGTGGGGAAGTCCACCTGCGGCAAGGCCGCGACCGGCAGGTTGAAATAGGCCACCAGGCCAAACACGAAGATCGCCGCCGCGATCAGCGAGGTCGCGACAGGACGGCGGATGAAGGGACTGGAGAGGCTCACGCTGTGGGCTTCTTCGAAGAGGCGTTAGCACCTGCGCCGCCGTTGGCGGGGCGGGCCGAGACGGTCAGGCCCGGGCGAAGGGTCATCTGGCCGTCGGTGACGATGGTTTCGCCGCCCTTGAGGCCGGACTTGATGACCGCGCTGGTGTCCTGGGTGGTCATGACCTGAACCGGCTGCATCAGCGCCTTGTTGCCGGGGCCGACGACATAGACATAGGCGCCTTTCGGACCCTGGTTCACCGCCGCGGCCGGGACGGTGACCACGTTGGACAGGGTCTGTAGCGTCAGTCGCACATCGACGAACTGGCCAGGCCAAAGCTGTTTGGCGTCGTTGGGGAATTTGGCCTTCATCGTCACGGTGCCGGTGGTCTGGTCGACGTGGTTGTCGGAGACGGTAAGTTCGCCGGTCCCAAGCGGCTGGTCGGTTTCCTGGCTCAGGGCGGTGGTGGCCAGCGGCTTGCTGAAACCGTTGGAAGCCTGCGCCAGGCGCTGGAAGTCGCCTTCGGGCACGGTGAAGGTCACCGCCATGGGCGTGATCTGGTTCAAGGTGACGATGCCGGTGGTTCCGGCGACCGTAATGATGTTGCCCGGGTCGATCAGGCGCACGCCGACGCGGCCGGAGGTGGGCGCGGTGATGCGGCAATAGCCGACATTGATCTTGGCGGCCGCGACATTGCCTTGGTCGGTCTGGACCACGCCCTCGTCCTGCTTGGCGAGCTGGGCCTGGTCTTCCGCCTGTTGCTTGGAGATGGAATCCTGCGCCGCCAGGGTCTGGTAGCGTTTCAGGTCGATCTGGGCCTCTTCGAGGACGGCTTGGTCCTTGTGAAGAGTGCCTTGGGCCTGGGTGAGGACGGCTTCGTAGGGACCGCAGTCGATCTGGGCCAGCAGGGCGCCGGCCTGCACGTCGGCGCCTTCAGGGGCGACGTAGGTAAGTTTGCCAGTGACCTGGGCGTTCACCGTAACCGCCTGCCAGGCCTGCGCCGCGCCGATGGCGGAAACCACCACGGGGATGTCTTGCAGGCTTGCCTTGGCGGTGTTCACCGGCACCGACGGTGACTTTGGGGCCTTCGCGGGTTGGTGGGTGGAAATCCAGAGCCAGACCACCAGCGCCACGAACACCACGGCCAACGCCACGAAACCCCATCTGAACCGTCGAGGCGTCGCCATGTATCAAATCCCTCAAAAGCGCCGCACCGTGCGAGCACCATCTTCCACGCATGCCCAACCGAGGTTTTGCCTGGCGGGCCGTTTTAGACGGGCGGTAACTAGAGCCCGTTTGGTTCAGGGGTGTTGCAAAAGCAGCCGAAGACGTGTCCACGCGAACACGTCTGGCGCCATTTCGCCATCTCCCTCGTCAGGCCGTTCGTCGCCGATTCAACAGTTTCGGACGGCCCACACCGTGCGCTGCATATCACGCAGTGACTGCGGCGTCTTGACGCACTGGCCGAATTTTGCAGACTCCGGAATGGCCTCGTCCAGATCGATGTAATCGGTCCGCGCCGCCTTGCCGGCACGCGTCGGTCAAGGTCAGCGTTGATGGGTTTCGGATGTCAGGGCTCGGGTCTGTTGCTTACCCACGCTGTCATTCAGAGGACACGATAATGAAATTCGCGCTCATCGCCGCTCTGGCCGCTTCGGCCATGGCCCTGTCGCTGCCGTCGGCCGCGTCCGCCCATCCTCACCATGGCCACCAAGTCTGCACCTGGCATCGCCATCACCGGGTTTGCCACTGGTAGTCGGCCTTAAGCCGACGCCTTAGGCATCAGAAAACCAGGGCCGGCGCGGGCGATCCCGCGCCGGCCTTTTATTTGTGGCGGCGCGTGATCAGGCCGGCTCCGTCTGAGCGTCTTCCTGAACCACGAACCCCTTCCAGCTGCTCATATAGGTCACGAAGGTTGGCCCGAGGCCCTCCGCGACCAGGTGCGCGCGGGTGACGGGCAGGGCGATCGAGCGGAATGCCGGGTCGGCCGCCACCTTCTTCGGAAAATCGTGGTGCAGGATGGCGGCGCGGCCGAGCAGGGCGAAGTCCGCGCCGTGGTCGAGTGCGCGGCGCACATCGTCCGCGCTCATCAGCTTGCCGGCGACGCCCAACCGGGTCTCGCCGCGGGGCAGGTCGACGAACCAGTCGATCAGCGGCTTGTGGGCGAATTCCGGCTCCACAGGCGCCTTGAAGGCGTCCCACAGCGACATGTCGAGATAGTCGAGCTCGCCAGACGCCAGCATCCAGCGCGCCACTTCCCGCTGCTCGGCGAACGTCAGGCCGAACCGCTCGGGGGAAAGGCGCAGACCGAGCTGGAAATCAGGTCGGGTGCGCGCGCGGACGCCCTTGATGATCTCGGTGACGATGCGCGTTCGATTTTCCAACGACCCGCCCCACCGGTCCGTTCGCCGATTGGTCTCGGCGCTGAGGAAGGCGCAGAGGATATAGCCATGAGCGCCGTGGATCTCGACGCCGTCGAAGCCGGCCTTTTCGGAGCGGACGGCGGCGGCGACAAAATCCTCCACCAGCTGTTCGACCTCGCGCTCGCTCAGGGCCCGCGCGCCGGTCTCGGCGTCTTCGGACGGTCCCACCGGCGCTTCGCCGATCAGCTCCTTCGGCGAGCGGATGCCGGCGTGGTGCAGTTGGACCGACGATAGCGACCCTTCCGCCCTGATCTTGTCGGCCAGACGGGTGAGTCCGGGGAGGTGATCATCGGACCACACACCCAGCTGACCAGGAAAGCCCTGGCCGATCCGCTGGACATGCGCCGCGCAGGTCATCACCAGGCCGAAGCCGCCGGTGGCGCGATGGGTCAGCCAGTGGAACTCATCCTCGGACATCACGCCGTCCGCGCCGCTTTGCAGATTGGTCAGCGGCGCCAGCATGAAGCGGTTCTTCATCGCCGGACCGCGCGTAAAGGTGAGCGGCTGGAACAGGTCAGTCATCGATAATCCCCCCGAAGCGTGCGTCAGTTGCTTCAACTAAGGTCATCGCGGTCCAGTGCAAGAGGGCTTTGCGTCTCACCGCTTGACGATACCGGCCCTGATGGCGCCGATGCGGGCCGCAACCTGTATGAGGACCATTCCAATGGCTTACCCGCACACCCTGATCTTCGTCGACCTGCCGTCGGATGACCCGGCCGCCGCCGGCAAATTCTATTCGGAGGTGTTCGGCTGGCGAGACGACGATCGGCCGGCTGGCCTTTACCACCGCATGGTCCCGGGCGGGAACTTCCTCAAATCCGATGGCGAGGAAAGTGAGATCGGCAATCTACACCTGGGCATCTTCAAAGACGACAACGCCAGGCCCCACCCCGATCCGGCGGGCGTGGAACCGCGCGAGCTGAGCCAGTCGGGGCGCAAACCTCGCATCTGGATCCTAGTCAGCGATGATGAGCCAGTTGACGCGATTCTCGATCGCGCGGTGGCGCGCGGGGCGACCATCCTGTGGCGCAATCACTATTGGACGACGTTCAATGGCTACAACCACGCCTTCGCCGACCCTTGGGGCAACGAGATTATCCTTTGGGGCAAGGCTGGGGCCGAACCAGATGTGCCGGGCGGCTATACGCGCGAGTAGGGCGGGAGGGCCGATAACGGAAAACGCCCGCCGGCGAGCCGACGGGCGCTTTCAAATTCCGAGACTTGGGCCGTAACCGGGGCCGTATCAGGCGGCGACGGTGTCGACGTTCTCTTGCGGGTCGCGCAGCACATAGCCGCGACCCCAGACGGTTTCGATGTGGTGCTTGCCGTGGGTGGCGGCGGCCAGCTTCTTGCGCAGCTTGCAGATGAAGACGTCGATGATCTTCAGCTCCGGCTCGTCCATCCCGCCGTAGAGGTGGTTGAGGAACATTTCCTTGGTCAGGGTCGTGCCCTTGCGCAGGGAAAGCAGCTCCAGCATCTGATATTCTTTGCCGGTCAGGTGCACGCGGCTGCCGTTCACTTCGACCGTCTTGGCGTCGAGGTTGACGGTGATGTCGCCGGTGCGGATGACCGATTGGGCATGGCCCTTGGATCGGCGAACCACGGCGTGGATGCGGGCGACCAGCTCGTCCTTGTGGAAGGGCTTGGTCATGTAGTCGTCGGCGCCGCCGGTGAAGGTCTTCACCTTCATGTCGATCTCGGACGTACCCGAAAGGATCATCACCGGGGTGTTGATCTTGCCGACCCGTAGGGTCCGCAGAACATCGATGCCGCTCATGTCCGGCAGATTCAGGTCGAGCAGGATGAGATCGTAGTCGTAGATCTTGCCCAGATCGACGCCTTCCTCACCCAGGTCGGTGGTGTAGACGTTGAATCCCTCGGACTTGAGCATCAATTCGATGCTCTGCGCGGTAGCGCTGTCATCTTCAATCAACAGTACGCGCATCAGCCCCTCCCCGCCCAACGGCGGTATTGATCAACGGAAACTATCAGTCCGCCCCGAAGCTCACACGCAAATTTGGTCTTAAGGACCTTTAAACTTGGTTAATTGTGAACCCTTCGAAAACGAATCTAGGGTGATTTGGATTCTCGTCGCAAGGCTCGTCGTTAACTATTTTTGTCACTGGAATCGTACGAAATTTTGTCGAAGCTTTGCTGGATTCACACCGGCTTAAGGCCGGTGCGACAAAATATCGGACGGACTCGTTTTCCGTAGGGAGTCAAGCATTGCGCAGCCTGGTGGCCGCCGTGGAGCGGATCGATCCGCTCATTGTGTATGGTCGAGTCGCCGCCGTGAGCGGCCTGTTGATAGAGGCGCGCGGCGGTTTGACGCGACTGGCGGTGGGCGCCCGCGCCGAGATCGAGCGCCGGGGCGACACCCCCCTGGCCGCCGAGGTGGTCGGCTTTCGCGAAACGCGAGCGCTGCTGATGCCGTTTGGGTCTCTAGAGGGCATCGCCCCTGGCGCGGAGATCAAGATCGCCCCTGACGCAGCCTCCATCCGCCCGAGCCTCGGCTGGCGCGGCCGGATCGTAAACGCGTTCGGCGAGCCGGTGGACGGCAAGGGTCCGTTGCGGCAGGGGCCGGCAGCCTATCCGCTGCGCCGACCCGCCCCGTCAGCTCACGCGCGGGGCCGGGTCGGGGCTCGGCTTGATCTCGGCGTTCGGGCCATGAATGTCTTCACAACCTGCTGCCGCGGCCAGCGCCTGGGGGTGTTCGCCGGCTCTGGCGTCGGCAAGTCAGTGTTGCTCTCTATGCTCGCGCGCGAGGCGACCTGCGATGCGGTGGTCGTCGGCCTGATCGGCGAGCGGGGCCGTGAAGTGCGCGAGTTCATCGAGGAGACGCTCGGCGAGGAGGGGCTGAAGCGCGCCATCGTTGTGGTCGCCACCTCCGACGAGCCGGCGCTGATGCGCCGCCAGGCCGCCTACACCACCATGGCCGTGGCCGAATATCTTCGCGACCAGGGCCAGGAAGTGCTTTGCCTGATGGACTCGGTCACCCGTTTCGCCATGGCTCAGCGTGAGATCGGCCTGGCCGCCGGCGAGCCACCGACCACCAAGGGCTACACGCCCACTGTCTTCACCGAACTGCCCAAGCTGCTGGAACGCGCGGGGCCCGGTCCGATCCGGCCGGACGGCACGGAGGCGGGGCCTATCACCGGCCTGTTCACCGTGCTGGTGGATGGGGACGATCACAATGAGCCGATCGCCGACGCGGTGCGCGGGATTCTCGATGGCCACATCGTCATGGAGCGGGCCATCGCCGAGCGGGGCCGTTTTCCGGCGATCAACGTGCTGAAGTCGATCAGCCGGACCATGCCGGCCTGCCAGCTGCCGGAGGAGCGGATGATCGTCACCGCAGCGCGGCAGACTCTGGCGGCCTATTCCGACATGGAGGAGTTGATCCGCATCGGCGCCTATCGCGCCGGCGCCGATCCTCAAGTCGATCGCGCCATCAGGCTCAATCCGGCGCTGGAGGCCTTCATGTCTCAGGACAAGGAGGAAGCCACCAGCCTTGAGGAGAGTTTCATGCGGCTGGGGACCATCCTTGCGGCTGAAGCCGCATGAGCTGGCGCGACGCCCTGGTGCGGATTTCCACCTATGACGTTGACGAGCTGCGCAAGCGGCTGGCCGTCATCCACGACCGGCGCGCCGACCTGGAGATGAAGCTGGTGCTGCTTGCCGCGGAAGCGGAGGCGGAGATGCGCCACGCGGATCAGGACGCCGAGCTGCGGGTCTATCGCGCCGGCTTCCTGGCGGGGGTGAAGGTTCGTCGCGAGCGGATCGATGCGGAGATCGAGGTGGTGCGGCTTGAAGAAGCTGGCGCCCGCGACGCGCTCAACCAGGCCTTTGAAACCCAGAAGAAGTTCGAACGCGTGGCCGAAATCGCCCGCATCGCTGAGGTTAAACAGGCTGCCCGCGTGGAGAATGCGGAGATGGATGAGCTGGGCCTGCGGGCCAAAAGGGCGTGAGAACCCGACGAGCCCTTTTGGCCAGCTCAGGGGCGCTCGTTGTCTCCGCCTGCGGGCCGAAATCCCGCAGCCAGAACCTTCCCACAAACCTCCCGCCGCTGAAATCCGTCTGCCCGGCGCCGGTCGGCTGCGCGGTGACCTCGCAGCGCTTGGCCGATCCCGCCTTCGCCGACCTTCTGATCCGCAACGTCTCCCAACTCACCGCGGAGTGGGAGATGAAGATGGAATACATCCTCCAGCCCGACGGCTCGTTCCGCTTCGACGCGCCCGACGCCATCGCCGCCTTTGCGCATAACAATGACATGCGCCTCTTCGGTCATACCCTGGTCTGGTACGCCCAGGACCCTGTCGCGTTTCACCCTCTGGACGGTAAGCCAGGTCCGTTCGCCGACGCCCTGCGCAACTATATCCTGGCCACTGTCGGCCGGTATCGCGGCCGCGCCGCCGGCTGGGACGTGGTCAACGAAGCGGTGGCCGAGGACGGCGAGGGCCTGCGCGACTGCCTCTGGAGCCGCAACCTGGGCCAGATCGACTATATGCGCCGCGCCTTCGATGATGCCCGGGAAGCGGACCCAGACGCCGTGCTGCTGATCAACGACTACAATCTGGAGAGCCTGCCGAAGAAGCGCGCGACCTTTATGCGGCTGGTGGAGACCTTGTTGAAGGCTGGCGCGCCGGTGACTGGCATCGGAACCCAGACCCACATCGCCGCCGACCTGAAGCCGGGCGCGGTGACAGCGGCCATGCACGATCTGGCGAGCTTGGGTCTGCCGATCCACCTGTCTGAGCTGGATATCTCGCTGAACCGGGGCCGAGGACTGCTGAGCTCCGATGCTGAGCTCGAAGCGGCGCAGGACCGGCTTGCCATGGAGGTCGCCGAGGTGTTCGCAGGCCTACCGCAGCGTCAGAGGTTCGCCTTCACCGTCTGGGGGTTGCGAGGCGGCGATTCCTGGCTGCGTAACCCGAAGGAAAATCCGCAGTCGCCCTGGGACCAGCCGCTGCCCTTCGACGACGCCGGGCAGCCACGGTCCATGCTGGCCGCGCTGGAGCGGGGCTTCGGCGCTAAAGTCTAGTAGCTGAGCGGCGGTTGGGTCGGCGGCGCCGACTGTTGCGCGGCGCGCTGTTCGCTCCGGGCGGCGAATAGGGCGTCATCGTTGCGGCGCAGGGCGCGCAGATCGTCGCTGATGCGGAAAATGGCGATGTAGAACTCGCAGACCGCGCGCCACAGCAGGGTCAAGGCGATCACCACAAGGACGCCAGCCACGAGCAACGGGCCGCCGAGCAGCCAGCCGGACAGGCCGTCCTCGCGCATGGCCAGACCGACGCCGGCGCCCACGACCGAGAAGCCGATCAGGGCGATGATGCCTAGGCCAGCCCAATAGATCAGCAGTATGACCTGCCCCGCGACCATGCGGTCGAAGGTCAGGAAGCTGCCGATCCCGCCGGATGAGGCTTTCCGCTTTTGAGAGGCGCGCGCCATGACGGTTCCGTTGATACAAGACCTTGCCGTCGCTTCGGCGGTTTTCGCTACCAGCCCGCGCGCCGTCACGCAACGTTATGCCGCCTGGCAGGCGATAGCTTAGATCGTTCCGACCGTTTTCAGACGGGCCTTCGGATGGATTTCGTTCTGGCTCATCACCACGGTCTGACCGCGGAAGCGTTCGATGATGGAGCGGACGTAGGGGCGGATCACCGGCCCTGTGAGCAGTACCGCCGCGTCGCCAGCCAGGGCCGCGCGTTCGAAGGTCTCGCGTATGCCGCGGATGAAGTCCTGCAGCTTCGACGGCGCGAGCGCCAGCTGTTTGTCCTCGCCCTGGCCGATCAGGGCGTCGGCGAACGCCTGTTCCCATTCGGCGGACAAGGTGATGATCGGCAGGTTGCCGTCGTCACCCTTGTTCTGCCAGCAGAGCTGGCGGCCCAGGCGCGCGCGCACCGCCTCGACCAGATTGGTCAGCGAGGAAGTGTGCGGCGCGGCCTCCGCCAGCGCTTCGAGAATGGCGCCGAGATCGCGGATCGACACCCGCTCCTTCAGCAGCGATTGCAGCACCCGTTGCAGGGTGGTGTTGGAGACCACCGAGGGGATCAGGTCCTCCACCAGCTTCTTCTGCTCGGCCGGCAGGTCCTTCAGCAGCTTCTGCACCTCCGTATAGGAGAGCAGATCCGACATGTTCTCCTTCAGAATCTCGGTCAGGTGGGTGGTCAGCACGGTCGCCGGATCGACGATGGTGTAGCCGCGGAAGGTGGCTTCCTCGCGCAGAGATTCGTCGATCCAGGTGGCTGGCAGGCCGAACGCCGGCTCGCGCACATGCTCGCCCGGCATGTCCACCTGGCCCCCGCGTGGGTCCATGGCCATCAGGTGATTGAGCCGCACTTCGCCGGTCCCGGATTCCATCTCCTTGATGCGGATGGCATAGCCCAAGGTCGGCAGGCGCATGTTGTCGAGGATGCGCACCGGCGGCATGACGAAGCCGAACTCGGTGGCCAGGGTGCGCCGCAGCGCCTTGATCTGGTCGGTGAGGCGGCGTCCCTCCAGGTCATTGATCAGGACCAGAAGCCCATAGCCCAGCTCGACTTTCACATCGTCGATCGCCAGGGTCGCGGCGATCGGCTCCTCGGCCTGCTCGGCCGGCTTGGCGGCGCCGGGCGCGGCGGCCACGGGGGTGCGGGCCTTTTGCGCCCGCCGCCAGGCCAAGGCGCCGGCGCCAATGGAGATGGCCGCGAACGGCAGCACCGGCATGCCGGGGATCAAGGCGATCACGCCGCCGGCCGCCGAGACCATGCCCAGGGCCGCCGGGTTCATCGCCAACTGCAGGGTCAGGGCCTTGTCCGCCGCGCCTTCGACCCCGGCCTTGGAGACCAGGAAGCCGGCGGCGATGGAGATCACCAGGGCGGGGATCTGGCTGACCAGGCCGTCGCCGATGGTCATCACGGTATAGCTGGTCGCCGCCTGGGCGATCGGCAGGCCGTGCTGGAAGACGCCGATCAGAATGCCGCCGACGATATTGATGCCGACGATGACCAGGCTGGCGACGGCGTCGCCGCGCACGAACTTGGAGGCGCCGTCCATGGAGCCGAAGAAGGTCGATTCCTGCTCCAGCTCCTTGCGGCGGGTTTTTGCGGTTTCCTGGTCGATCAGCCCCGAGGACAGGTCGGCGTCGATGGCCATCTGCTTGCCCGGCATGGAGTCCAGGGTAAAGCGGGCCGCCACTTCGGCGATCCGGCCCGAACCCTTGGTGACGACGACGAAGTTCACCAGCACCAGGATGGCGAAGACGATCACGCCGATGATGTAGTTGCCCTGCATCATCAGCTGGCCGAAGGCCTGGATGATGTGGCCGGCGCCCTGGGTGCCTTCCTGGCCGTGTCCCAGGATCAGGCGCGTGGACGCCAGGTTCAGGCCCAGCCGGAACAGGGTCGTCACCAGCAGCACCGTCGGGAACGACGTGAACTCCAGCGGCTTCTTGATCATCAGCGAGGTCATCAGGATCAGGACCGCGCTGGTGATCGAGACCGCCAGCAGCATGTCCAGCATGAAGGCTGGGACCGGCAGGATCAGCAGGACGATGATGCCGACGACGCCCAGCGCCAGGCCCACATCGCCGCGCGACACCCAGCTCAGCACATCCTTGCCGGTGGGGCGGTTGGTCGACGAGAAGGGAAGGGCGGGATTAGCCAACGACGCCCACTCCAGCGATATGGTTCAACGCCAACCGCCCGACTTCGGCGAAGGCGTTATCGTGCGAATTGTCGAGCGCGCCGGCGACCTCGAGGTAGACGGCGATGAGGATCGGCGCGCCCGTGGGCGGCGCGAAGAAGGCGACATCGCCGGCGGTGGTTGAACCGAGGCCCGTCTTGTGACCCATGCGCCAGCCCGGCGGCGTCACCGTCTTCAGGCGGTTGGGGCTGGTCGAGCAGGCCTCCAGCCAGCTGTTCAGCTTGGCCAAGGACGACGCCGAAAGCGTCTTGCCGAAAAGGATGTCTCGCCAGAGCCCCGTCATGGAGACCGGTGTGGTGGTGTCGTGCGGATCGTCGCCGGGGCCCGGGCGATTGAGCGTGGGCTCGGTGCGGTCGAGTCGGGTGACGCGATCGCCGAGCGAGCGGATATAGTGTGTCACCCCAGCCGGACCGCCGAGGGCCGCGAGGATCAGGTTGGCGCAGGTGTTGTCGCTGAGCTCGACGGCCGCCGCACAAATCGCCTCCAGCGTCATGCCGCCCTTGGCGAGGTTGGCCTTGGCCACCGGGGCGTATTCCTGCAGGTCGGCGGCGCTATAGGCGATCCAGCGGTCGAGATGCTCCTGCCCGCGATCGACCCGCGCCAGCACTGCTGACACCGCCAACGCCTTGAAAGTACTGCACATCAAAAAGCGTTCGTCCGAGCGCCAGGCTAAGGTCTGGCCGTCGCCAACGCGTCCGGCCCATACACCCAGCCGGGCGCCGGTCCGCGCTTCGATCGCCTTGAATCGCGCGTCGAGCATAGGCTCCGCGAGCGCCGGCGCGGCCGCGACGGAGGCCGTTACGCCCAGGCCAAAACTGCGGCGGGTCAACAAAAGGCGTCGCTCAGGCCGCATTCGCGCCCAGGCCTTGCGGCGCGGGGACCGAAACACCGGCCTCCGAATATTCCTTCAGCTTGTTGCGCAGGGTGCGGATCGAGATGCCGAGGATGTTGGCCGCGTGGGTGCGATTGCCGAAGCAGTGACTGAGCGTGTCGATGATCAGCTGCTGTTCGACTTCCGCCACCGTCTGGCCGACGAAGGAGCGCTGGGCGGCTTCAGCGGCCAGGGACGCAACCCGGGCGGTCTGAGCGTCGGGCGCGCCGCTCATGGGCTGGCCGTCCGGCAGGCGGATCGCGAACTCTTCGATCTCAGGTCCGGTGGATAGCAGCACCGCGCGGTGCATGGCGTTTTCTAGCTCGCGGACATTGCCGGGCCAGCGATGGGTCGCCAGACGTTGACGCGCGGACAGCGCCAGCGGTCGCGTCGGCACGCCGTTGGCGATGGCATACTTCTTCACGAAATATTCCGCGAGCGCGATCACATCGCCCGGCCGCTCCCGCAGAGGGGGCAGGCGCAGGTTCACGACGTTCAGCCGATAGAGCAGGTCTTCGCGGAACGTCCCTTCGCGCACAGCCTGGACCAGGTCGCGATTGGAGGTGGCCAGGATGCGGATGTCGATCTTGACCGGCCGTGAGCCGCCGACCCGGTCGATCTCCCGCTCCTGCACGGCCCGCAGCAGTTTGGCCTGCAGGCGTCCGTCCATTTCGGAGATTTCGTCCAGCAGCAGGGTGCCGCCGTCGGCTTCCTCGAACTTGCCGATTCGCCGCGCCAGGGCGCCGGTGAAGGCGCCCTTCTCGTGGCCGAACAGCTCGCTCTCTAGCAGGTTTTCCGGGATGGCGGCGCAGTTGACGCTGATGAAGGGGCGCTGGGCGCGGCGGGACTTCTGATGGACGTATCTCGCCATCACCTCCTTGCCGACGCCGCTCTCGCCGGTGATCAGGATGGAGGCGTCGGAGCCGGCCACCTGGTCGGCGAGGGCGAGCACGTTCTGCATCGCCGGATCGCGCGCCACCAGCGGGCGGTTGTCATCCGACACCGCGGCCAACACCGCGGCGATCAGATCGGCGTCCGGGGGTAGGGGGATGAATTCCTTGGCCCCGGCGCGGATCGCATCGCCCGCCCGTTTGGGGTCGGCGCCGACCCCGCAGGCCACCACCGGCACCCGGATCCGCTCCGCCTCGTTGGCGGCGATCAGGCCGGCGATGTCGAGGTCGTAGTCGACCATCAGCAGGTCCGCGCCCTGGCCGGCGCGCAGGGCGTGGGTCGCCTGCTCGCAGGTCTCGACGTGGGCCACCTTCGCCCCGGCGTTCATCGCGATTTTCACCGCGTTGGACAGTTGTCCGTTCAGTCGTCCGACGACCAGAAGTCGCATCGGTAGTCTCCTTAAATCACGAGAGTCCTCAGACCGCCGTGTCGCCGTCCTTGATGATTTCCGTCATGGTCACGCCCAACCGCTCGTCGACGACGACCACTTCGCCGCGCGCCACCAGGCGGTTGTTCACATAGATGTCGATCGCCTCGCCGACCTTGCGGTCCAGCTCCAGCACGCTGCCCTGACCCAGCTGAAGCAGCTGGGCGACGGAGAGGCTGGCTCTGCCCAGCACCGCGGAGATGTGCACGGGCACGCCGAACACCGGCGCAAGGTCGGCTGCGCTCTTGTCGCCGGGGTCGATCTCCAGCTCCGACGCCAGCGGCGTGTTCGCTTCAAACTCTGCCAGGGGCATCTTGGTGGCGGTTTCGGTGGGATCGTCGGCCATGTGGCGGCTTTCAGGTGGAGGGGGAAAGGGTGAGAGGTTCGGCGTGTAGGCCTTCGGCCGCCACGGCAGTGCGCAGGGCTGCTTCGACGCGAGCCGCGGCTTCGGCGGGATCGAAGGCGGCGCGGCCATCGCCCCAGTCGAGCACGAACCCGGCCGGCGGCAGCCTGGGTTCGTCCTTGACCAGGATCTGGCCGGGATAGCCGAGCGATTGGGCGAGATTTTCGAGCGCGGTTCGGCTGCGCTCGACCATGTCGCCGTTGACCCGCACGATCAGTCTGGGCTGGGATTCGATTTCGCGGGCGAGGCTTTCCAGCGCCGCGCTCACGGGCGCCTCCGGGAACTGCTCAAGCGCCGCGCCAGCGATCGCTTTCGCGGCGGCCAGGGCCAATTCGGCGCTGGACTCGCGGTGTTCGTGCACCAGGGCGGTCAGCGCCGGCAGAGCCGCCTTCACCGTTCCGGCGATGTCGGCGAGCGCGGCGGCGGCGGCCTGTTCGGTGCGGGCGACGACCGACCGCTCGCCCTCGGCGAACGCCTGGGCCCGCTCGGCCTGAACCTCTTCGGGCGTGTAGGAGCGTTTCGGGCGGGGCGCGGTGGCGCTGATGTCGCCAGCGTCGTCGAAGACGGTGTCGAAGGCGAACTTCTGATGGGGGACGATGTTCATGGGCGGGCGCTCAATAGATCAACTCGTCGTCGCCGCCCGACCCGGCCAGCATGATCTCGCCCTTGGCGGCGAGGTCTTTGGCGACCTGGACCATGGCCATCTGGGCGGCGTCCACGTCGCGCAGGCGCACCGGACCCATGCTCTCCATGTCCTCGCGCATGATCTTGGAGGCGCGCTCGCTCATGTTGGAGAAGAACATTTCGCGTAAGGCGTCGGAGGCGCCCTTCATCGCCAGGCTCAGCTGAGTCTTGTCCACCCCCCGCAACAGGGTCTGCACGCCGCCGGGGTCGAGCTTGTTCAGATCCTCGAACACGAACATCAGCGCGCGGATGCGTTCGGCGGATTCCCGGCTGCGCTCTTCCAGGGCGGCGATGAAACGCGCCTCGGTCTGACGGTCGAAGTTGTTGAAGATGTCCGCCATCATTTCGTGGCTGTCGCGCTTGGAGGTGCGCGCCAGGTTGGACATGAATTCCGTGCGCAGCGTCTGTTCGATCTTGTCGAGGATTTCCCGCTGCACCGGCTCCATGCGCAGCATGCGGGTGACGCATTCGAGGGCGAAGTCCTCGGGCAGGGCGGCCAGCACCCGGGCGGAATGCTCGCCCTTGATCTTCGACAGCACCACCGCGACGGTCTGCGGATATTCGTTCTTCAGATAATTGGCCAGCACCGCCTCGTTCACGTTGGCGAGCTTGTCCCACATGGTGCGACCCGCCGGACCGCGAATCTCCTCCATGAGGTTGTCGACCTTGTCGGATGGCATGAAGGACTGCAGCAGACGCTGGGTCTGCTCGAAGGAGCCCATCACCGCGCCGGTGCCGCCCATGCCGGAGATGAATTCGACCAGCAACTCCTCGATAACGGTGGACGAGACCGTACCGAGGCTGGCCATGGCCTGGGACAGTTCCTTGATTTCCTCCTCGTCCAGCGCCTGCCAGAGCGCCGTGTGTTCCTCGCCGAGCGCCAGCATGATGACAGCCGCCTTCTCGGGTCCCGAGAGCCGGCCGGGATCGACGATGGTTTTTTTTCCAGCCATGGGCGTCCTCAGGCCTCATGCAGCCAGCTGCGAAGGATCGAGATCGATTCCTCCGGATGCTTGTCGACGAATTCCGAGACGCTCTTGACCGACGAAACGCGGACCTGACCCTCGATCTGAGCCAAGTTGATGCGCTGGTCCATGTCGCTGGGCTGCGGGCCTGAGAGGGCGAGCGAGCCGCCCGAGCCGTCCGCAGCGCCGGCGATCTGCAGCATGCCGCCGCCAGCCTGACCCCCGCCCGACGCGCCGGCAGGCAGGGCGCGCATGGCCCCCAGGCCGCCGCCGCCAGCGGTCGCCAGGAGGGGGCGAACCACGAAGAAGATGATCAGCGCCGCCACAGCCGCCCCGATCAGCAGCTCCACGCCGCGCATCAGGTCGTTCTTGTCGAAGTCGGTCATCTTGGACGCCGCCGCGGTGCCGCCGGTGACCCCGTCATGGGCGAAGCGGACATTGATGACGCTGATCTGGTCGCCGCGGGTCTGGTCGAAGCCGACCGCCGAGCGGACCAGCTGTTCGATGTGCTGCATCTCCTGCGGCGTGCGTGCGGTGTAGCCGGTCGCATTGCCCTTGGCGTCGTAGGTCGTCACGCCATCCACGGCCACGGCCACCGACAGCTTCTTGACCGCGCCGGGCATGGCGACGGTGGTCTTGGTGATCTTGGAAATCTCGTAGTTGGTGGTCTCGGTGTTCTGGTCGCTGGTCGTACCGCCGCTGCTCGTGCTGGTCGCGGCGCCCGGCGTGCCTGGAACGTTGGCCGACGCTGTGGCGGCGCCGCCGTTGTTGGTGTCGGGCTGTTTGGAATTCTCGCCCGATGTCTGCGTGGAGCGAACGATGCCGCCCGAGCCGTCGGGGTCGAACTTCTCTTCCTGGGTGGTGACCTGGTCGAGATCCACGTCCGCCGTGACCTGCACCCGGGCATTGCCGGGGCCGACGACGCCTTCGACCAGTTCCTTGATCCGCTTCTTTACATTTTCCTCGGTGGCGTTGCGGTGATCGTTCGCGGCGGCGTCCGCCTCGGCGCTGCCGTCGCCGCCGCCCAGCATCTTGGAGTTCTGATCGACGATGGTCACTCGTTCCGGCTTCAGGTTGGGCACCGCGCCGGCGACCAGGTTCTGCAGGGCGCGAACCTGGTCGGAGGCCGGCTCGCGGCCACCGACGCCGATCACCACGGAGGCGGAGGGCTGCTCTTCCTGGTCCTCGAACAGCTGATGCTTGGGCAGCACCAGCTGAACGCGGGCGAAGGTTACGCCGTCGAGTGAACGAATGGTGCGCGCCAGCTCGCCTTCCAGCGCTCGCTGGCGGTTCAGCTGTTGGACGAAATCGGTTTGGCCAAGCGCGCTGGCGTTATCGAAAATCTCGTAGCCGACCGATCCGGAGGTCGGCAGGCCTTTGGACGACAGCATTAGGCGCGTCGAGGCGACCTTGTCGCGCGGCACCATGATGGTCGAGCCGTCGCCCTTGGCGTCATATTTGATGCCCGCGGCGCTCAGCGCCTGGCTGATGGTGGCGGCTTCTTTAAGGTCGAGGTTGGCGTAGAGCAGGGCCTCGGGCTCGGAGCCGAGGTGTAAAACCAGCGCGACGAGAGCGGCGGCGACACCGGCGGACACGCCAATAATCGTGGCCAGACGGCCAACACCGAACCGTTGCAAGGCCTCTAAGAACTGATTCAACGCCAACCCTTCCCGCCCGCCGCACGGTTTTGAGTCCGTCGGCTAGGCAGGATTTACCCAGCGGTTGGTAAACGGGGGTTTAAGGTTTGCGACCCGGCAAAATCCGCCGGGCTCAAAACGGCCCTTCGCGCCAAAGCAAAACGGCCGCGTCCTTAACGAACGCGACCGTCCTGTTTGGATTTTTGGCCGCCGTTTTAGCGGTACTGCTGGATCCGCGTCGTGCGCAGGCCAGCCAGGCCGTAGCGTTCGATCGACTGCTGCCAGCCGAGGAATTCCTCGTTGGTGAGGCGATAACGCTCGCAGGCCTCGTCCAGAGTGAGCAATCCGCCGTGCACGGCCGCGACCACCTCGGCCTTGCGCCGGATCACCCAACGTTGGGTGTTTTCCGGCGGCAAGTCCGACAGGGTCAACGGCGCGCCGGTTGGACCGATCACGTACCGCTCGCCTTTGCTGTTTAGGCGTTGCTGTTGCAACATGGCTTTACGCCTTTCCCACCATCACTGTTGGGGTGAACCATAGCCGCCGGGCCATAACATCGGCTTAATCGTGATAGTAAAGATAATCATAATATAGTACCGATCCCCCCGTTGGCGATTGTGGACTGATCGTTAATTGGTATTCACCAAGGTTGATGAATAATTTTATCTAATGATCGATAGTAAGTCTTGAGTCATCTGGTCGGCGGTGGTGATCACCTTCGATGAGGCGGTGTAGGCCTGCTGGCTGATGATCAAGCTGGTGAATTCTGTCGACAGGTCGACGGTCGAAGACTCAAGCGCCGAGGTCTGCAGGGTTCCCGCGCCACCGCTGCCGGGTGTCTTGATGGAGACGTCGCCGCTACTGGTGGAGGCCAGGTAGGCGTCGCCACTGACGTTGGTCAGGCCGTCGTAGTTAGGGAAGGTCGCCAGGGCGACCTGGCCGATCACACGCGAGGTGCCGTTGTCGAAGGTGGCGTTGACGTCGCCGTTGTCGCCGATGGTCACCGCGCTGAGGTTGCCGAACGGCGTGCCATTGGTGACGATCGACTGAGTCACGGACGAGGCGTCGAACTGCGTCAGGCCCGAGCCGCTGGTGCTTGATCCCAGGTTCAGAGTCAGCGTCTGAGCCGCGGAGCCGGTGCCGGCCGCCCAGGCCACGCCGCTGGTCGGTGGCGTAGCGCTGGAGGCGCCGATATTGATCACCCCGCCGGGGATGGCCGTCAGAAGGGTTGACGCCGACTGATTGAGGCTGCCGTCGGTGTTGAACACCAGCGTGCCCGCCGCGATCTGCCCGGCCGGCGCGGTGCTGCCGGTCGCCTCGGTGATGGCCGACGTCGGCACCGACTGCACTTCGGCATACCAGGTGTTCGGCGTCGAGCTTTGCAGCAGGTCGAGCTGGACGGTCTGTTGGCCGCCGAGGGAGTCGGAGATCGGCACCTGGATGGTGAAGTCCGGCTGCACCCCTGTGCCGGCGGTGGCGTCATAGGCGGTCATGCTGTCGGTGGTGGGGTCATAGGTGCCCGAGCTCACCGCATCCGAAACGGCCTGGCCCGAATCCAGGTTGGCGTTCACGGTTGCGCTGGTCGTCGCGGTAACCGTGCCGCCGACGGAATTGACGTTGATGGGCGACAGGCTGGCCAGGTTCTGGGCGCTGGTCTGGACGACGCCCTGAGAATTGGCCGGGAAGCCTTGCAGATAGAGGCCCGCGGAATTGACCAGGTAGCCCTGGGAGTTGGGCGTGAATGATCCGGCCCGGGTATATTCCACGGTGGAGGACGGCGTGATCGCCGACGGCGTCGTCGTGGTGACGAACATGCCGGCGCCGCTGATCGCCAGGTCGGTGGGTGAGCTGGTCTGGGAGATAGTGCCCTGTTCAGCGACTAGCTGGGCGTTCGAACCGGACACCCCGCCGGCGGCGCCGGACGCGCTCGAGCCGGTTACGAGGGTGTCGAAGTCGACGTTGTTGGTCTTGTAGCCGACCGTGTTGACGTTGGCGATGTTGTCCGAGATCGCCGATAGCGCCGCGGAGTTGGCTATCAGGCCCGAAACACCGGCCAACATGGCGTTGTTGATGCTCATGGTCTTGGTCCTTGATCTAACCGGTGACGCCGGTCACGGAACTGAGAGGCACTTGGTCGGAGCCAATGGTGACCATGGTCTGGCCATTGACCTGCTGAACCGCCGTGACGGCGCCCGTCACGGTGGTGGTGGGAGTGATGGCCTGGCCGGCGGAATTGGTCGCCGTCAGGGTCAGTGTGTAGAGATTGCCGCTGGTCTGGGGGGTCCCAGCGCTGTTGTCGCCGTTCCAGGTGAAGCTTTGCGCGCCGGCGCTGGTGCCGGTGAGCGAGCCGCTCCAGACCACCGTGCCGGTCGAGTCGGTGACGGTCCCGATCACCTTCGCTGCCTGGCTAGGCAGGTTGTAGGTGAAGGTGGCGTCGCCGTTTTCCAGCATGGCGGTCGTACCGCTGCCGGTCGCGGACTTGCCGATCAGGCCCACCGCGTTGGTCACGCCGCCCTGGCTTTGGTTGACGAGAGTCTGCAGCAACTGGTTGGAGAGCAGCTGTTGCTGCACCCCGGTCATTTCGGTGATCTGCTGGGTGAACTGGTCGGTATCCATTGGCGACAACGGATCCTGGTTCTGCAGTTGGGTGGTCAGCAGTTGCAGGAAGCTGGTGTAGTTGTTGGCGATGGTCGACAGGCCGGAGTTCAGCGTCGACTGAGCCGCGGCGTTTGTGGTGGTTCCAACTCCGGATGTGGACATCTGGCGGCTTCCTAAATCGTTATGTCGAGGCCGGACGCGCCCGACGAGGCGCGTGAGGCGACGGCAGCCTGAACCAGGGAGTCCGGGCTGGTGTTGGCGAAGGCGGCGGCGGCGCCCGCCGACGACTGGCCTTGATTGTTCTGTTGCTGCTGGGCGAACCCGGCGCCCTGGCCGCCTACGTCGAAGCTCAGGCCGCCTTGCGGGACATTGAAGCCGGCCTGCTCGAGGGCCTGCTGCAGATCGGCCGAGTGGGAGCGGGCGTCGGCCGCGCTCTGCGGATTGGTGAACGACAGCGAGGCGCTGACCTGGCCGGACGAGTCGATGCGGACCTGAACATCAACATGCCCGAGGCCGGCAGGATCGAGGGACAGGTCGAACCGGGTCGATTTGCCGGAGGTCCTGGCGGCGATCTGGTCCGCGATCTGGCTGGTGATCGCCGAGCCAGAGCTGGCGCTGGTAGAGGCTGTCTCAGTTACGCCGCCGGTCGCGCCGGTGGTGGTGGCGATCACCGGCGTGGCCGTGGACCCATCGGCGGCTGCCGGGGCGGGTTGGACAGCGGCGTCATCGCCCGCGGTCTTGCCGCTGGCGCTATTCGACCCCTCTTGGCCGGCCTGGTGGGCCAGGGCGGAAATAGCATTCGCCGTGGTGGCGGTCGTCGTGGCGGTGGGGGATGCCGCGTCGGCGTCGGGCGAGGCGGCTGTGGCCGGATCGCCCGTCTTCCCCGAGGCCTTGGCGGTCGCCGCCGATTTCGCGAACACGCCGGCGGTCGTCGCCGAAACGATCGGCGAAGCGGAGGCGGCATCGGCGGCGTCCGCGTCGTCATCGGCGCCCGAAGCGGCGTTACTGGCCGCCGCCAAGGCGATCGCCGCCTGCACGCCGGGCGAAGGCGTCGGGATAGACGTCGTTGTTGTGGGCAGCGCCTGAGTGTCGACCTGTTGCAGATCGGCGGTCGACAGGGAGCCTGGCGAAACTGAATTGCTGGCCGAGGCGGCGGCTTTCGCATCGATCGCCGGTGGAACGGACGATTGGGCGGTGTCGGCCTGCGACACGACCGTGGCCACTATGGACGCCGCGGTCGAGGGGAGGGGCGTGGGCGTGGGCGTGGCGGAGGTCGTGGTCGTGGTCGTGGTCGGTGTGGCCGCGCTCGGCGTTGATGTCGTCGGGGCCGCGCTCGGCGTTGATGTCGTCGGGGCCGCGCCCGTGGCTGCGGCCGCAGCCAGGCTTTGGATTGCGCCAACCGTTGCATCGGCCGCCGTCTGGGCTGAATCCTGGGTCTTGGATCGTGGTGCGGCGGCTGTCGTCGCGGTCGTGCTGGCGGCGGCGGTCGATGCTCCGGCGTCCGCGCCCGCCAGCAGGGCGGCGATCGTCGCCGCAGCGGTAGGATTGCCGGAAGCCGTAGGCGTGGCCGCCGTCGATGCTTGATTTGCCGCCGTGGCCTCGGCGTTCGCCGCGGCCTGGAGGGCCGCGAAGGATAGAGTCGGCGTGGTCTTCGTCGCGCCGGCGCTCGTGGCGCCCGATGTCGGCGCCTGGGTAGTGGTGAGTGCGACCTGCTGCGTGGCAGTTTGTCCAAACAGCGCCGCCAGGGCCTGAGCGAAGGCGTCGTCACCGTCGGTCTTGGACGCCTCGCCGCTCGTCTCATCGGTCGTCAGGCCGCCCAATCCGGTCGTGGACTTGCCGCCAGCCAACGCGCCGGCAGCGGCGCCGGCGGCGGCCGGAGCGGTTCCAGGAAATACGGCAGTCGAGACTGTGGTGGTCATGTCTCTCGGGCGAGTTGAATGAAGCGGGGGACAGGCGGCGCGTGCTGCGCGGAATATTCGTAGTCCCCCAAGCAACCGCCGCGCCAACATGGTTTCCAAGTTATAACATATTGAAAAGACGTAATATTTTATTGATCGGCTTGCCGTCGACCGTCTTCGCGCGGACGTTTTTGCCGATCACCGATAGGCAAGGACGGCCCGGCGCGGGGGCATCGGCCAGTTGGCGCGGCTTTTGCGTTAACCATCGTCGAGCGTTTGGCCATGATCGAGGGAGGCCATGAAAATCAACGGTTTGCCGATCAATCGACGCCAGACAAGGCTGTGCGGCGGGCAGAAAATGCCCGGCGCGCTAGGTCGCGCCTGCCGGGCGGAGCGCTAAGCCTTGACCAGCATCAACCAGATCCTCAACTCGGCTTCGTCGGGCCTCTACACCGCCCAGACCGGCATCCAGGTCGTTTCGAACAACGTCGCCAATATCAATACGACCGGCTACGCGACCGAGCAGCTCAACCAGACCTCCACGGTCACCGGCGGCGTCGGCAGCGGTGTCGACGGGCAGGGCGTCACCCTGGCCGCCAATCAGTATTTGCAGAACGCCAGCCTTGGCGCCGCCGCCGACGCGGGCTCGGCCAGCATCACCTCAAGCATGTTGACGCAGGCGCAGGGCCTGTTCGGCGATCCGGGCCAGACTGGCAGCTATCTGAACCAGCTCAGCCAGGTGTTCACCGACTTTTCCGCCGTGGCGTCCAACCCATCCAGCAGCATCAGCAGCTCACAGACGGTCAACGACCTTACCCAGTTCCTGAACCAGTCGGGAACGATCGCCTCATCAATTAGCCAGCTGGGAGGGCAGGCCGACAACCAGATCGGTTCGGACGTCACCACGGCCAACTCCCTGATGGGCCAGATCGCGTCGCTGAACTCCAAAATCCTCGGCGACCAGGGCGCTGGCGAGAGCACGGCCGACACTCAGAACACCCAGAACCAGCTGGTCACCCAGCTGTCGTCGCTGATGGGCATACAGGCTTCGACGGGCTCCAACGGTACAATAACCTTGCGCTCGACCTCGGGGGCGACCCTGGTCGGTGTGGGCGGTGCGGCGACCTTGTCCTACACGCCGGTCAACGGCGGCGTCAGCCAGGTCCAGGTCGCTCAGCCGGGCGGGTCGCAAACCGCCGTGCCCCTCACCCTCGCCACGGGCGAGATTGGCGGCCTGCTGTCCCTGCGCAACACTCAGCTGCCCGGCATCGCCTCCCAGCTCAGCAGCTATGTCAGCGGCGCGGTGAGCGCGCTCAACCAGGCGTCCAACGGCGCCTCGTCCGTGCCTCCGCCGAATACCTTGACCGGGTCCAATATCGGCATCGATCTGACGACGGCAATCAGCGGCTTCAGCGGCGACACCAATGTGGCGGTGTTGAACAGCACGACTGGCGTGATCCAGCAGCAGGTGGCGATCGACTTCACCAACGATCAGATGACCGATGGCAGTGGCAATGTAACCAGCTTTTCGCCGTCGACCTTCCTGTCCTCGCTCAACGGCGCGCTCGGCGGAACGGCCACGGCCAGCTTCACCAATGGCGTCCTCAGCATCGCCGCGCAGGCGGGGTCGGGGGTGGCGGTCCAGAATAGCCCTTTGACGCCATCGCAAAACGCCGCTGGCTCCAGCTTCGGCCAGTATTTCGGGCTGAACAACCTGGTCACCTCCAGCGCGCCCACCAACTACAATACCGGCCTGACCACCGCCGCGCCCGATGGTTTCACCGCTGGTGGTGTGATCAGCCTGCAGCTCACGGGCGCCAACGGCGCCGCGTTGACGGACGCAACCGTAACCATGCCTGCAGGCTCGACCATGCAGGACGTGCTGAACTCGCTGAACGCGACCAACGGCGGAGTGGGGCTTTACGGCCAGTTCGGCCTGAGCAGCACTGGGCTGATGACCTTCAACGCCTATACCCCAGGCACGACGGTCTCGGTGCTTGGGGACAATACCCAATGGGGAACCGGCGGCGCTTCGCTCTCGGGCCTGTTCGGCATTGGCGGCGGCGCCCAGTCCAGTATCGCCGGCAGTTTTCAGGTGCGGCCCGATATCGCCGCCAACCCGGCCTATCTGCCGACGGCGACGCTCAACCTATCGGCCGCGACCGGCCAGGCCGCGCTATTGATCGGCGACGGCAGCGGCGCGACGGCTCTGTCCAACGCCGGTTCGACTCAGGTGACCTTCGGCGCCGCCGGGTCCCTGGCGGCGATCACCACGTCTGCCAGCCAATACGGCGCGACGCTCGGCGGGGCGATCGGCCAACAGGCGTCATCGGCGAACCAGGCCAACACCAACGCGACCGCCGTCCAGTCGGAAGCCAACAGCCAGCTTGCGTCGGTGGAAGGCGTCAACCTGGACCAGGAGCTGGTCAAGCTGACCACCTATCAGCAGGCCTACAGCGCCTCGGCGCGTCTGGTGACCGCCACCCAGGACATGTTCACCGCCCTAGAGAATATGATCGGACAATAATCCATGGTCGGCATATCCACCTCCACCGCCTACACCACCGTGCTCAACGGGCTTTTGACGGCTCAGACCGCTCAGGCTACCGCCACCCAGCAGATCTCCAGCGGCGAGACCGCGTCAAACCTGCAGGGGTATTCCGGCCAGTCCGACACCCTGCTCGCGCTGCAGTCGGTGCAGTCGCAGACGGGCGCCTATCTGACCAACGCCCAGTCCACGGCCAATGTGCTGAGCGCCCAGGACCTGGGCTTCACCCAGCTGAACAGTTCCGCGTCGAGCGCCGCCACGGCCATCAGCACGGCGCTTGGGTCCGGATCGGGCGAGACCTTGATGCAATCCCTGGGCACCAGTTTCCAGGACGCCGCGTCGGCGTTGAATACCAGTTATGATGGTCAATATGTGTTTTCGGGCGGTGCGGTCACGACCCAGCCGACGACAGCGACCTCGATCACGGACCTGACCACGGGCGCGCCGATCTCCAGCCTGTTCCAAAACGGCGATAATGTTTCGACAGCCCAGATCGGCCCGTCTACCTCCGTACAGACGGGGTTCCTGGCTGACCAACTAGGGACCAATCTTTACACCGCCTACCAGTCGGTTCAGGCCTATGTGCAGGCCAACGGCCCCTTCAGCAATCCGCTGACCGCGGACCAGACCACCTTCCTGCAGGGCGCTCTATCGAGCTTCCAGGCCGCCAACACCCAATTGACCAGCGCCCAGGCGCAGAACGGCTTGGCGCAACAGCAGGTGACGACGGCTCAGACCCAGCTGTCTGACCAGCAAACCACCATCACCAACCTTGTCGGCAACATCTCCAGCGCCAACATCGCCCAGGCCACCACCAATCTTGAGCAGGCGCAGACGGCGGTGCAGGCCTCGTCCCAGGCCTTCCTGGCGCTGCAGAACAGCACCAACACCTTGATGAGCCTGTTGCAGTCCGCAGGCGCCTGACCTCGCAAAACCGCGCCAGGGTCGCTACATTGGCGACCTTCGACCCAAGAGCGCTTCTTCCCATGCCGCTGGACATCGCCGACAACCTTACCGAGGGGGACGCCTTACAAGCGGCCCGAGACGCCGTGGGCTTGCCCGCTGGCGCGCGGGTGCTTGCGGCCATGTCCGGTGGGGTGGACTCCACCGTCACCGCCGCCCTGCTCAAGCGAGCCGGCTACGATGTGGTCGGCGTCACCCTGCAGCTCTACGACCACGGGGCGGCGATCAGTAAGAAGGGCGCCTGCTGCGCGGGTCAGGATATCCACGACGCCCGCACCGCCGCCGAGGCGATGGGCATCCCGCACTATGTGCTCGATTATGAGAGCCGGTTTCGCGACTCCGTGATCGAGGAATTCGCCGACGCCTATCTGCGGGGCGAGACGCCGGTTCCCTGCATCCGCTGCAATCAGACGGTCAAATTCCGCGACCTGCTGGACGTGGCTCGCGACCTGGGCGCGGCGGCCATGGCCACGGGTCACTATGTCCAGCGCCGCCTTGGCCCGAATGGCGCTGAGTTGCACCGCGCCGCCGACGCCGCGCGCGACCAATCCTACTTTCTGTTCGCCACCACCCGCGACCAGCTCGACTATCTGCGTTTCCCGCTGGGCGGTCTGCCCAAGCCGGTGGTGCGGCAGGTGGCGATGGAGCTGGGCCTGGCCGTCGCCGACAAGCCGGACAGCCAGGACATCTGTTTCGTGCCCGAGGGCCGCTACACCACGGTGATCGACCGTCTGCGCCCGCAAGGCGCCGAGCCGGGCGACATCGTCCATCTGGACGGCCGCGTGCTGGGCCGCCACGAAGGCATCACCCGCTATACGGTGGGCCAAAGGCGTGGCCTGAACGTCGCCGTCGGCGATCCCCTGTTCGTGGTCAGGCTGGATGTGGATAGCCGCCAGGTGATCGTCGGCCCCCGCGAAGCGCTGCTGACCGGCGGCCTTAGCCTGAACGAGATCAACTGGCTGGGCCGCCAATCGACCTTCGCCGCCGCCGCCGACGACGGCCAGCGCATCCTGGCCCGCGTCCGCTCGACCCGTGAGCCCGTGCCAGGGCGCATTGCGATGGTCGATGGCGACGCTCAGGTGGTTTTTGATGGCTCCGAAGAGGGCGTCGCGCCAGGTCAGGCCTGCGTGCTCTACGATCCGGTCGAGACGTCGCGCGTGCTTGGCGGCGGGTTCATCGCCCGGACCATCGCCGCAGGCTAGACCCTGTAGGCCCGCATCAGTGTCAACAGATCGCGCTTGACCAGCTCCAGCGCCGCGCGCGGATCGTCGGCCCGGGCGGCGGCTTCGGCGCCTTGAAGCAGGGCCGCGAGCAGCATTTCGGCGGCGAGGGCCGGATCGGCCATCCGCGCCAAGCCTGCGTCCGAAAGCCCCCGCAACACCTGGGTCGCGATCCCCAGCCCGTACCGCATCTGGATTTCACGCCAGGCGACCGCCCCAAGCACCACCGGCGCGTCGACCAGAACGATGCGGCGGATCCGTGCATCGAGCAGATGTTCCAGTGTGAGGGCGGCGGCGGCCTCAAACCGCACCCAGGGATCGGCGGAGGTTCCGCCAGCCTTCATGACCTCCAGCGCGATTTCCGCCTCGATCGCCTCCGCCACTGCCCCGAACAGGGCCGGTTTGTCGGCGAAGTGGTGATAGAGGGCGCCGGTCGTCACCTGCGCCGCCTCGGCGATCCCGGCCACAGACGCGGCCTCGTAACCGAGCCGGCCGAAAACCTCCCGCGCCGCGTCCAGAATTTCTAGCCGCGTCTGCTCGCTCAGCGCCTGACGGCGATTGACGGCGCGAGATTTTGACATATTGTCATTATCTACCATAATTACATTATCTGAAATGCGAGAATCATGTTCATGACCCACCCATTCTCCACGATCTATCTCGCCGTCACCGGGATTTTCTTCGCCGGTAGCGGCGTCTATTCCCTGTCCAAGCCGCTGAACTTCGCCGCCGCTCTTGACCTGTCCATCCTGCGCGCCGGCGGGTCGAACGAAGTGCGCGCCCAATATGGCGGCTTCTTCCTGGTGCTTGGCGTCACCTGCTGCCTGGCGATGCTGGGGGTCGTGGACAGGCGATTTGGTCTTGGCGCGGCGGCGGTCACCCTGGGCGGCGTGGCTGGCGGCAGGCTGCTAGGACTTGCGATCGATCGTGGCGTAACAGGGTATGGGCCGGGAATCCGCAGCCTGTTGTTGGTGGATTCCGCCGGCTGCGCCCTGGCTGTCGCCGCGCTGATGCTCGACGCCTAGGGCGCTATCCCGCCCGCTCCAGCGTCTCCGCCAACGCTTCGCCGACGGTGACCGTGCAGCCGCCCTCGGTCTTGGACAGGTCGCCGGGCGCCACTTCGCCGCCGCAGCATTGGCAGATCAGCCCCGGCTCGAATTGGCCGCCGCAAGCCGTGTGAATGAAGTGAGTGGGAGCGCCCATGTCGCCATAGACGTGGCGCCCACCCCAGGCGGCCATGGTCATCAGCACGTTCCACAGGTCGCGGCCCTTGGGCGTGAGCACATATTCGAACCGGGGCGGATGGGTGGAGTAGGCCCGCTTTTCCAGGACGCCGTGACCCACCAGGCTTTTCAGCCGCGCGGCCAGGACGTTGCGGGCCACGCCCAGCTGTTCCTGCCATTGTTCGAAGCGCTGCACGCCGGCGAAGGCGTCGCGCAGGATGAGCAGGGTCCACGGGTCGCCGACAACTTCCAGAGTCGCCGCCACCGAGCAGATCTGATGAGAATAGTCCGCCGTTCTTCCCATGAAGTGATCGTGCGCGTAGGACGCGCGGATGACAAGCCCGCCTACGATTGTGGGCGCCGGGGTCGGCTGGTAGGACTAGCTTACCTATCGGATAGGTCTGAAGAGGAAGTCCGCCATGCCCGCCGCCGATCCCATCGTCATCGCCTCCTACGCCCGCACGCCCATGGGCGGCTTTCAGGGCGCGTTGGGCGCGGTGAAGGCGACGGAACTGGGCGCGGCGGCCGTCCGCGCGGCGGTGGAGCGGGCGGGGATCTCGCCTGACGCGGTCGAGCAGATCTTCATGGGCTGCGTGCTGCCGGCCGGTCTCGGCCAGGCGCCAGCGCGGCAGGCCGGTCTGGGCGGCGGCCTCTCGCTCGGCGCCCAGGCGACCACGGTCAACAAGATGTGCGGTTCGGGCATGCAGGCGGCGATCATGGCCCATGACGCCCTGGCGTCGGGCAGCGCCGACATCATCGTCGCCGGCGGCATGGAGAGCATGTCCAACGCCCCCTACCTGCTGGCCAAGCATCGCGGCGGCGCCCGGATCGGCCACGATACCGTGTCCGACAGCATGTACCTCGACGGTCTGGAGGACGCCTACGACCCCGGCAAGCTGATGGGCGCCTTCGCCGAAGAGGCGGCGCGCGAACGCCAGTTCGGCCGCGAGGCCATGGACGCCTACGCCATCGAAAGCCTGGCCCGCGCGCGGCGCGCCGTAGAGAGCGGCGCCTTCGCCGAGGAGATCGTCGCGGTGTCGGTCAAGACCCGTGCTGGCGTACAGGAGGTGTTCTCCGACGAGCAGCCTTTGAAGGCCGACCCGGCCAAGATCCCGACGCTGAAACCCGCCTTCGCCAAGGACGGTACGATCACCGCCGCCAACGCCTCATCGATCTCCGATGGCGCCGCGGCCCTGGTGCTAACGCGGGCCTCGGTGGCCGAGCGGCTGGGCCTGACGCCGATCGCGCGGATCGCCTCCCATGCGGCCCATGCCCAGAAGCCCGGCGAGTTTACCTCCGCCCCGGTTCCGGCCATGCGCAAGGCGCTGGAGCGCGCCGGCTGGAAGATCGGCGACGTCGACCTGTTCGAGGTCAATGAGGCCTTCGCGGTGGTGGCGATGATCGCCATGAGCGAGCTGTCGATCCCGCACGAGGTTCTGAACGTCAACGGCGGCGCCTGCGCCCTGGGCCATCCGATCGGCGCCTCCGGCGCGCGGATCCTGGCCACCTTGCTGTCGGCGCTCAAGGCGCGCGGCGGCAAGCGCGGCTTGGCCAGCCTCTGCATCGGCGGCGGCGAGGCGACGGCGATGGCGGTGGAGTTGATTTAGGCGAGGGGATAATACCCTCGCCAACGACAGATCAGCGAGGGAACCATGACCGCCAATCCCGTGGTCGATGACCGCGACCACGACCGCTACGAACTGACCGAAAACGGCCACGTCGCCTTCGCCGACTATCGGCGCAAGGCGGGGACGAATGTCATCGTGATCCCGCATGTGGAGGCGCCGGAGGCGCTGCGGGGCACAGGCGCGGCCGGACGCTTGATGGAAGGCGTCGTCGCCCACGCTCGTGCCGAGGGGCTGAAGATCATCCCGTCCTGTCCCTATGCCGACGCCTGGTTCAGGAAGCATCCGGCGGAAGCGGATTTGCTGGCCTAAAAGCTCATCCGTTCGCCAGGCACAAGGCCCGGGGGAACGGATGAGGATGACGTGACGCCCTTCCCCGAGAAGGGAAGGGCTCACTTCGCCTACCAGGGCCGACGCGGGGCGTCGTGCATCCAGTGGATCGTCGCGCCGAGGCGGTCGAGGCGCATTTGGATGTGCGTCCGGTCGCCGCCGCGCAGCTTGCCCCAGTGGTAGAAGCGATCGCGCTTCTCTTCGCTGCGGATGCTGTTCAGCTCAGCCTGGACCCGATCGGCCTCAAAGTGGTCGAGCGAGCCGTCCATGCGGCCGTGATTGATCCGGTCCTGCATCCAGTCGATCCGCTGATCGATGCTGAAGGCGCCGGCCGGCGGAGGTCCGAACTGGCCGGGCTGCGGGGGAGGGCCGTATTGTTGCGGCGCGGGCGGGCCATATCCCGGTCCGGGCGGCGGCGGTCCATAGCCCTGGGCCATGGCCGGGGCGGCGACGGCGGTCAAAGCGGTTGCGGCCAGAGCCGCGGCGATGATCAGTTTCATGGGGGCAGCTCTCGTTCAAAGGTTTCCGATGACCCCACCATGGCGAAGCCTGTCTGAACGGTTCCGGGCGCCTTTGTTATTTCAGGTTCACTTGAGCGAGGCCGGCGCCACGCCTAAGTTCAATTTCAACAAACCGAAGGGAAGACACGCCATGGCCGACACCGTCTACGACATCGCCGTCAATCGTATCGACGGCTCGGCCGCCAGCCTTGGCGACTACAAAGGCAAGGTGGTGCTGGTGGTGAACGTGGCCTCCAAATGCGGCCTTACCCCCCAGTACGAAGGTCTGGAAAAGCTTTACGAGACCTATGGCGACAAGGGCCTGGTGGTCGCTGGCTTCCCCGCCAACGAATTCGCCGGCCAGGAGCCGGGCACGAACGCCGAGATCGCCGACTTCTGCCAGACCAGCTTTGGTGTCAAATTCCCGATGTTCGAAAAGATCGTCGTCAAGGGCGATGGCCAGCACCCGCTCTATGCCAATCTGACCAAGGCCATCCCGGTGGCTGAAGGCGCCGGTGACCGCGCCCCGCCGGACGGCTCGGTGATGTGGAATTTCGAGAAGTTCCTGATCGCCAAGGACGGCCATGTCGCTGGCCGCTTCTCGCCGATGATCAAGCCGGACGACCCGACGCTGGTCGGCGCCATCGAGGCGGAACTAGCGAAGTAGGAACGCCCGCTTAGCGCCTTACGATCATTCTCTGCTGGGCGTCGAACCGGTGGTCATGAGCCTTGGAGATGATGCTGAGCAGGCGGACCAGGGTCTGCGGCGGTGCGTTGGAGGGGTCAAATACCCTGCCGCCAGCCAGATCATGCACCAAGGCCGCATCGGCGTGTGAGAGCGCCCGCGCGCACAGGCTCCAGCCCGGGAAGAGACGTTCCGCTGACGGTCCCTCAAGCCGGATTTTCGGGAAGCGATGGCGATCGTCCGTCATGACGGCGGCATAGGTGGCGCGGACGGCGTCGGGCGGGCCTTCCAGCCCCTGTACGATCCAGCCGGCATGGGTGATCAGCAGGCTGGTGATGTCTCGGCCACGGTTGCGAGGCACGGCGCTGGTAAGCACGTCCGCCAGGGTTCCGTCCAGGTCGTCGGTCCAGGCGGATGTTGTCCGACTGGCGTAAATCAGGCGCAGAAAGGGCGGACAGATTTGGGTCATGGCGCTGAGCCACAACGTTAGTCTCTAACGGCGACGCTGGGTTTAAGGAACAGGCTTAACCGGCTGCGGCATATTGGCGTCGCGCCAGGGTGCGTCAGGCGTGCGACGGGTCCCAGGCCGGTCCGGCGCCGGCGGCGCGGTCGGTATCGGCGGTGTAGCGCAGTTCGTCGGCCAGCTGATCGAGCTGGCTCTTCAGGGTGTCGACGTCCAACCGGGCCAGGGCGCCGTGATCGTGCGACTTCATCCGGTGTTCGCGGCCGCGCACTTCGAACAGTTCGCGATCGATGGCGTGGGCCTGGCTGAAATCGAGCGCGCCTGAGCTATGGGCCACGACGATCTGTTGGCCGATGTCGTCGATGCGTTGCTCGACAATCGAGGTGTCGTTGACCACCGGTCGGCTCGCGGCGGCATGACCGACGACGACCCCCGCGCCCGCGGCGCCCAGCACCGTACCCAGCGCGATCATGGCGAGCAGCGGCCTCATGGTCTTACGTCTCCTGAACAGTCCCGAAGTCCTCAATGTGTTGAACGAACGAAAGCGGTGAACGGATGAGGCCGACTGAAATCAGGCCATCGACTGTTGCGGCCGATCCACACCAAGGACCTTGGCTCGCTTGAAAGCCGAGCCGTAGCAGGTGCCGATTCCCCTGACGAGGGAAGCGACAGGGCGCCGCAGCAGGTATCTGGGGATAAGTTCAATCGATGCGGGATTGTTATGTGAACTAGTTTACAAAATAAACTTATTATGAGATGTCTCTTGGCCTGTGAAACGGCAGGAGGCCGCGATGACCGATGTGACCCGGGCGCCCAAGGCGCCAGAACGACTGCATGCTCTCGACGCTGTGCGCGGGTTCGCGCTGTTGCTGGGGGTGGTTTTCCACGCCACCCTGTCCTTCATCCCCAGTCCTCATCCGATCTGGGCGATCCACGACAGCCACCCCAGCGTGGCCCTGGCTGTGATCTTCTTCTCAAGCCACGTTTTCCGGATGACGACCTTCTTCCTGATCGCCGGCTTCTTCGCCCACATGACCTTCCATCGGCGCGGGGCGCGCGCCTTTATCGGCGATCGGTTGAGGCGGATCGCCCTCCCGATGGTCGTGGCCTGGCCCTTCCTGTTCGTCTCCCTCACCGCCGCGGAGATCTGGGGCGTGGTCGCGGCCAACGGCGGCAGCCTGCCCAAGGGTCCGGCGCCGCACTGGCCCGTCTTCCCGGCTTTTCCCCTGACCCACCTGTGGTTTCTCTATGTGCTGCTGCAGTTCTACGCGGTGACCCTGATCCTGCGGGGTCTGGTGGCGCTGATCGACAGGCGCGGCGGACTGCGCGCAGGCGCCGACCGCTTCGTGGCGCTGATCATGCGCAGCGGGTTGGCGCCGTTCATCCTGGCCGCCCCCGCGGCTGTCGTATTCGCCGTCGATCCCCAATGGCGGATGTGGTTTGGGATCGCGACACCGGATAGCTCGTTCGTCACCAACGCCCAGTCATGGGCGGGATACGGCGTGGCGTTCGGCTTTGGCTGGCTGCTGAACCGCCAGGTAGACCTGCTGGAGGTTCTGCGCCGGCGCTGGGTGCTGAACCTGGCGCTCGCCGTCGCCCTGACGACCGCGGCCTGGTTCATCGCCACGCCCACCATGCTCGGCTCGCCGACGGGCCCGTTGCATGAGGCCGGCGCGCTCCTCTATCCGCTGGCCAGCTGGACCGCGACCTTCGCCGCCATTGGCCTGGCGCTGCAATTCCTGTCGGGATACAGCCCCGCCCGCCGCTATATCGCCGACGCCTCCTACTGGATCTATCTGATCCACATGCCCATCGTGATGGCGCTGCAGGTGGTGCTCGCGCCGCTGGACTGGCCCTGGCCCGCCAAGTTCGCGGTCCTGCTGGGCACGGGCTTTACGCTGATGTTCGCCAGCTACCAGCTGATGGTGCGCCACAGCTTCATCGGCGCCACCCTTAACGGCGCTCGTCCGCGTCGGGAGGAACGCGCCCGCTTGCAGACTCGTCTCGCCTCGTCCACGCCGGTGGCGAGCCTTTCGGAGCCGCCGCGATGACTGACGCGCCTGCAAAACCCTCCTCGCGGTCCGCGCAGGACGACCTCGCCTTTCTGCGCGCCCTGGTCCAGCCCGGTGACGGGATGCAAAAGGCCCTCGGCCAAACCTACCTGGCTGGGGGACTCTGCTATGGCGCGCAGCTTCTGTTGTCGGGGCTGGACGGCCTGCATCCGTGGCCGCCGACGCCGGCAGTCTCGATCACCATCGCTGTCGGCCCGACCGTGGTTTTCTGCGTGCTCATGGCTTGGATCGTCCGGCGCAGTCGGACCGAGACGCCGCCGGCGGGCGCCCAACGCGCCATCGGCAAGGTGTTCGGGACCCTCGGCCTGTCCAATCTGGCCCTTATCGTGGTGATTGGCGCGGTGGCGTTGCGCGAACGCAGCCTGACCACTTGGTTGATCTATCCCTGCTGTGTGTTCGTGCTGCAGGGCGCGGCCTGGCTGATCGCCTACAACCTGCGCCGCCGCGCCTGGATGGGCTTGATCGGCGCCGGCTGGATGGCGACGGCGGCGATCATGGCGATCTTCATCGAGACCCTGCCGGTCTTCATCGTCGTGGCGGTCGTCGGGCTGATGCTGTTCATGGCGCTGCCGGGCTGGCTGATCGCACGCAGCTCCAAGATGGTCGCCGGCTAGAGTCAAGATCGATGCCCGCGTTCGACATCGGCAAGATTGACGACGTCATCCACGGGCGCCTGCGTCTGGGGATCATGGCCTATCTGGCCGATGCCGAAGTCGCCTCGTTCAATGAGCTGAAGGCTGTGCTTGAGACCACCCAGGGCAATCTGTCGATCCAGCTGCGTAAGCTCGAGGACGCCGGCTATGTCGCCATCGACAAGAGCTTCCTAAACCGCAAACCGCTGACCCGGGCGCGGATCACGCCCGAGGGTCGAACAGCGTTTGGCGCTTATTTGGAAGCGATCGGCAAGCTGATCGGCTAGAGTTCCTAGTGGTTCAACGCCCCGGAAAGGCGTTCCGAGATCGATTGCATGCCGAGCGCGCGTTCCGGCAGATCGGCGGCCAGGCGCGAAGCCATCTCCCGCACGCCCGCCGGATAGGCGTCGCCGCCCTCGGCGATTTCCTGCGCCCGCTGGGCCATCATGACCAGTTCGTCGCAGAGCGCTTCGATCTGTTCGCGCGCCAGAGCCTTGGCTTCCACCTGCAGACGGCGGATGCGTTGGGTCGCGGTTTCGGGGGTATCCATACGGCCGCCGGCGGCGGTGCGGGCCTTCAAGTTCAGCTGGGTGACGGTCATGCGTCCACGCTCCAAAAGGTTTGGGTCAAATCCGGTGATCCGGGGCTGTCCCTCGCCATACCAATGCGCGATCCCTGACCGGCGTTCCGGCCTTGTTCGCGCATAAGCGTCGTTGTTGCAGCGGCGCCACGGCTCAGATGGGCTGGCCCCAGCGGCGCTGCAAGGGTTGTTGCAAAATAGCCAGCCGGCGAGGATTTTAGGCCTCTGCCCCACTCACAACTGGAACCTTCTGAAACGCCTAGCGCCCGTCCTGGCCGCCCGGAGCAGGAAGGGTCTGGCGGTCGAACACCTTTTGCTGCTCGGGCGTCAGGGTCGCGTAGAAGACCTTGGTCGCCTCGCCCTGGTGATGCATCACCTCCAGGTCGGCCTGCATATTAGCGTCGAGCAGGTCGATCCGGCGCGGGGTCGGCAGGCCGGCCATCATCATCTGAGCGGACCGGTGACGCGCCTGGGTGACCGGGTCCTGTTCCAGCGCCTGCTGGTAACTCCGCCAGTTTGCTTCTTGCGTTTCGGTCAGATGCAGCGCCGCGTGCAACTCGCCGGCGTCCCGAGCCTGGGCGAAAGCGGCGCTCGTCGGAGCGAGCATCAGGGCCGCGGCGAAACCAACGGTTGCGAGAAAGCCGAGCTTAGCGGTCATAGAGGCGCCTCAACCTTGAAAAAGAGAACATCGACAGTCTTTTAGCAGGCCGACGCTCTTGTGAACCCGCCGATCTGAACTAAGTTTTGACTTAGAAAAGCCGGGGGGCAAGGTGGAGATGACGATGATCAGATTTACGGCGGCCCTCCTGGCGTCGGCAGCGGTTCTCTCCGCCCCGATCGCGGCTTCGGCTCAATCTCATAGCGGCGGCCACGGCGGCGGCGGCGGCGGATATCACGGTGGTGGCGGCCACGGCGGCGGCGGTTATCGCGGCGGCGGTTACGGCTATCGCGGCGGCTGGGGCGGCGGTTACTGGGGCGGCGGTTTCGGCCTGGGCCTGGCGCTCGGCTGGGCGGCGGACCCCTGGTACTACGGCTACGCGCCGGCCTATTATGCGCCCTATCCCTACTATTACGGCTACGCCGCGCCCTACGGCGGTGACGGTTACGACGACGGCTACGCCCCGCCGCCGCCTTCGGCCGCGCCAGGCTCCGCGCCGCCGATGGCCAGCGCCCCGCCGAACGGGTCCGGCCAAGCTTGCGGCCAATGGGCCTGGCATGCGGACCAGGGCAAGTACGTCTGGAACAACGCCGGCTGCTAACAGCCGGCGGCGACCGGCGCCCCGCACGGTGACGTAGCGGGGCGCGCGCTTGTCCTCAGAGCCAGGGTCCGCCAGGGGGCGGCCATGGCTGAGGTTGCGCTGTCTCGCTCTAAATCGCCCGCTTTAGCAGCCGCCCCAGCCTGGCCACGCCTTCCTCGGCGATGGGCGCCTCGTTGTAGGAGAAGTTCAGGCGGATGGAGTTGCGCACCGGGTCCTTGGCGAAGAAGGCGGCGCCGGGGACGAAGGCGACATTCTCTTCTGCCAGCGCCCGTTCCAGCAGCTTGGCGCCGTCCAGGCCCTCGGGCAGGTCGACCCAGGTGAACATGCCGCCCTTGGGCTTGGTCCAGGACACGCCCGCCGGCATATGCTCGTCCAACGCCGCCATGAAGGCGTCGCGGCGCGCGCCATAGACCTTGCGCAGGCGCTCGATGTGGGCGGTTCCCAGCCGGGTGACGATGTCGCTCAACACCATCTGCGCCAGGGTGCTGGCGTGCAGGTCGCTGGCTTGCTTCAGCAGCACCAGCTTGCGGATCACCGGTTGCGCGGCCACCACCCAGCCGACCCGCAGGCCCGGGACGATGGTCTTGGAGAAGGTGCCGCAATGGATCACGCGGCTCGCCTCGATCGATCCCTTAGCCTTGGCGTCGAGGGCCAGCAGGGAGGGCGGCGGTTCGCCGTCGTAGCTCAGCGCCACATAGGCGGCGTCTTCCACCAGCACCACGCCCTTGGCGTCGGCGTTGGCCAGGACAGACTGGCGCTCGTTCATGCCCATGGTCTCGCCGGTGGGGTTGGCGTAGTCGGGCATGACATAGGCGAGCTTTGCGGCGGTGGCCCCGGTGGTCAGTTCGGCGAGATCGCCATGGCTGGGCTTGGGGCCGTTGAAGGCCTGCAGGGCCCCAAGGTAGGTCGGCCGGGCCGCCAGCAGCCGGTCGCCGGCGTCCAGGAACAGCCGGCCGATCAGGTCCAGCGCCTGTTGCGAGCCATTGACGATCAGGATGTTGTCGGCCGAGCAGGGCACGCCCTGGTCGCGCCAGGTCTGGGCGATCTGTTCGCGCAGCGGCGCATAGCCTTCGCTCACGGAATACTGCAGCGCCGCGGCCGCGCGGGCGGGGTCGGCGAATACGCGTGCGTGGGCGTCGGCGATGATGTCCATGGGAAACAGCGCCGGGTCGGGAATGCCGCCGGCGAAGGAGATGATCCCGGGGCGGTCGAGCAGCTTCAGCAGCTCGCGAATTTCCGACGCTGTAGCCCGTTGGCCGAGGTCGGAGAAGGAAGCGTCCCAATCTATCGCTTGGGTTTGGGTTTCCGCGTCTGAATACGCCATCACATCACGCCTTGTTTCCGTAGAGGCCCGGTTATCCACCCGAGCAGGGCGCGGCTCAATGGAAAAAGGTTGAGTCAGACAACTATCGGCTCTCTCGTTCCCCCGGCCTTGTGCCCAGGGAAAGGCCTTGTTGGTTGAAGGACGGCCTAAGCCACCTCGCGCAGCGCCCGCAGCTTCTTCCGCGGATTGCGGAAAGCCTCGTAGGCCGGGATCGGCTTTCGCAGCAGGGCGGCGATTCTGCGACGGGCTTCGGACTCGGCGGCATAGGCGGCGCGCAGCGCCATGGAGCGTTGCAGCACTGGCGGCGGCTCGTGCTCCTCGGGGATGCTCAGCAGGCCCTGGCGACGCAGGGCGCGGCCCAGTCTGGGTTTGGCGGTGTGGAAGGACAGGATGGCCGACAGGGCCAGGCTCAGGAATACGGGGCTGGCCCAGAGCAGGAAATAGCGGCTGACCAGGAAGGCGCCGACGCCGCCGGCCAGGCCCAGCAGTACATGGGCGCCGTGGGCGCGCCAGACATCGCGCACCCCCAACTCGACGCCCTCGCGCCGTTGTGGCGACCAGCCGCTGTCACGGCCGAGCAGAACATCGACCACAGCCACGCTCTGCATCACCATCATGACCGGCGCGGTCAGCAGCGAGGCCAGGCTCTCCACCAGGAAGCCCAGGATCAGCGTCGAGGCGCCGCCGAAGCCCCGCCGCAGATCGGACGACCGCAGGGCCAGGACCAAGGCCATCATCTTGGGAATGATCAACAGGGCCAGGGTCAGCCAGAACAGGCCCTGGACCTCGTCGTATCGCGCCGAGCCGCGCGTCACGTGCAGTGGCGGCCAGACCATCGCCCCGAGGATCAGGGTCGCCAGCCATAGGCCCGGCGCCAGGTAGGCGAATATCCCGAGGGCCAGGTGCATGCGGCTGACCCAGTGCAGGCCCGCGGCGTTCAGGACTCGCACGTGCTGAAGATTACCCTGGCACCAGCGGCGGTCACGGACGGCCATGTCGAGCAGGGTTGGCGGCGCCTCCTCGTAGCTGCCGGTCAAGGTCGCCAGGCTCCGCACCGTCCAGCCGCGTCGGCGCAGCAGGGCCGCCTCCACGAAATCGTGGCTGAGGATGTGGCCGCCAAAGGGGCGTGGCCCGGTCAGGTGCGGCAGGCCTGCACTCTCGGCGAAGGCGCGGGTGCGAATAAGGGCGTTGTGTCCGTAGTAGTTGCCCTCCGACGCCGCCCACCACTGTTGGCCCAGGGCGAAGACCGGCCCGTAGAGGCGGGCTGCGAACTGCTGCAGCCGCGCGAACGGGGTCTCGGCGTTGACGATGGTGGGAACGGTCTGCAGCAGGCCGATGCGGGGATCGGCGTCCATTTCGGCTTTAAGAGCGAGGATAGTTTCGGCCGTCATCAGGCTGTCGGCGTCGAGCACCAGCATGTAGTCGAAACCGGCGCCGCAGCTCTCGACCCATTCGGCGATGTTGCCGGACTTGCGATCGATGTTGGCCGCACGCCGGCGGTAATGGACTTCAGGGCCGTCGCCCAGGCGCAGGCGCGTGCGCAGCAGGCTGGCGACTTCTTCGCTGGCCACGGTGTGGTCGCGGGTGTCGCTGAGCACGAAAATCTCATAGCCGTCGGCCGGGCCCAGCCGCCGAAGATCCTCGGCGATGGCCTGCACGGCCGAAAAGATCAGGCCGGGATCTTCGTTGTAGGTCGGCAACAGGATCGCCGTGCGGCTGTCGAGATCCTGGCGCGCCGTCAGCGGAGGCTGGGGACGCTGAGCGAATGAGAGCGCAAACCCCGCGCTGGCGGTCATGAAGCCCAGTCCGACCCAGGCCGCGAGCAGGGTGGACAGGGCCACCATCAGCCCTTCGAGCCAGCTCAAGCCATCCATGCTGAGCACCAGCAGCATCAGGCCGCCGACCAAGGTAGCGATCCCAAGGGCGCCGAGAATGATGGTCATTCGCCGCTGCATCATCGGTGCGGTGTCCTGCGCCGGCGCCTTGGGCGCCTCGCGCAGGTCCTGCCGCGGCATGGGCAGCGACGAGACCGCCGGTGTCGAACGGAAAACCGGCGCCTCGGGCGTGGGCGATCTGGTCGGTGATAAGCCGGCGCCGAAGTGCGATCGAGCGGGACGGCCGACCAGCCAGCGCGACCGCCTGGACCGGCCGAGCGCGCGCGAAGCGGCCGCGGTGGTGCAAAGAGCGGTGATGCTCAACACAGGCATGGCGACCGCGCCTGCGGTCGGCGCCCACGAAACATCAAACATTCCGCGTCCCTGGACTTAAGGTTGGCGTTCTGGCCCGTCCCGTCCTGAGTTCACTGAACAAAATTGGAGGCAAAATCTGGGCGCGGGATATCAAAACTGCAAACGCGCCTTTGCCGAATTGGCTGCCAAGGTTCTGTGGATTCTGCCGTTATAACAGGATAGGCAGCCGCGCCAGAGTGAGACCGTAAAATGCCCGCCGCGACCAACCGACGCTTCCTCTTGACCGCCCTTATGCTCGGCGGCGCGGCGGCGGCGCTGCCGATTGAGGCGCTGGCCCAGGCTGGCTTGAGGTTCGGCCCCGCCACGCCATTCAGTTTCGATCGCTTACGCGCTCTGGCCAAGCAAAAGGCCGCCGCGCCCTATGTCGCCCCCCGACCGGTCGAGGGGGCCGGCGCCATCGACTATGAGGCCTGGGGCAAGATCCGGTTCGATACAGACGAGGCCTTGTTCGCCTCCGGCCCGCTGCCGGTGACCTTCTTCCACCTGGATAAGTATTTTCAGCGGCCGATGGCGATCCATGCGGTGCAGGGCGGCGCGGCGCGCGAGGTGATCTACGATCCCGCCTATTTCCACATGCCGGCGGACTCGCCCGCGCACCGGCTGCCGCTCGGCGCGGGGTTCGCCGGCTTCCGGGTGCAGGAACCGCGCGCGGGGGCGCTCGACTGGCATAAGAACGACTGGGTCGCCTTCCTCGGCGCCAGCTATTTCCGGGCTATAGGCGCGCTTCGCCAGTATGGCCTTTCGGCGCGAGGGATCGCCATCGACACCGCGGTCTATGGCCAGGCAGAGGAGTTTCCCGACTTCACCCAGGTCTATATCGAGCAGCCCGCGCCGGGATCGAACACCATCGTCGTCAACGCCCTGCTAGAGGGGCCATCCATCGTCGGCGCCTGCCGGTTTGCGATGACCCGTGGCAAGGGCGTGGTGATGGACGTCGACCAGACCCTCTATGTGCGCCGTCGCGTGACGCGGTTCGGCATCGCACCCCTGACCTCGATGTACTGGTTCTCGGAAACGCAAAAGCCGACGGCGGTGGACTGGCGGCCGGAGGTGCATGACTCCGATGGCCTGGCGATCTGGAACGGGGCGGGCGAGCGGCTGTGGCGGCCACTAAACAATCCGTCCGAGACGGCGGTGTCGGCGTTTCGCGACGAGAACCCCAAGGGGTTTGGCCTGATGCAGCGAGATCGCAACTTCGACCACTATCAGGACGGGGTCTATTACGACCGGCGGCCTAGCCTGTGGGTCGAGCCGAAGGGACAATGGGGCCGCGGCGCGGTGCAGCTGATCGAGCTGCCGACGGATGACGAGGTCAACGACAACATCGTCGCCGCCTGGGTCCCGGAGACGCCGGCGGCGCCCGGATCGGTGCTGAACATCGGCTATCGGCTCTCCTGGCTGGCGGACGAGCCGCAGCCCAGCGGCCTCGCGCGCTGCGTCGCGACACGCCTGGGCCGTGGCGGCCAGCCCGGCCAGCCCCGTCCGGCGGGCGTTCGCAAATTCGTGGTGGAGTTTCTGGGCGGCCCCCTGGCGAGCCTGCCATTCGGCGTGTCGCCGCAGCTGGACCTTTGGGCGTCACGCGGGACGCTGACGCCCTATCGCATCGTTGAAGCCGTGCCCGATGGTGTTGCTGGCCATTGGCGCGTGGAATTCGACCTTGCCGGCGTTCAGGGCGCCGAGCCAGCGGAACTGCGGCTCACCCTGCGCGTCGGCGGCAAGACGGCCAGCGAGACCTGGATCTATCAATATCGATCGCAGTAGGGGTCGCCCTGCGTTAGACCCTCAACGCCTGATCCAGGTCGGCGATCAGGTCGCCGGCGTCCTCGATGCCGACGGACAGGCGCAGGAAGCTGTCGACGATGCCCATGGCCTGGCGCTGGGCCGGCGGGATCGAGGCGTGGGTCATGATGGCGGGGTGTTCGATCAGGCTTTCGACGCCGCCCAGACTTTCGGCGAGCGTGAACAGCTGGGTGCGCTCCAGCACCCGGCGCGAGCCTTCCAGGTCTCGCTTCAGCACCACCGAAATGATGCCGCCGAAACCGCCGGTCATCTGCCGCTTGGCCAGAGCGTGTTGGGGATGGCTTTCCAGGCCGGGATAGATCACCTGCTCCACATCCGGCCGCGCCTCCAGCCATTGGGCGATGCGTAAGGCGCTGGTGCAATGCCGCTCCATGCGCAGCGCCAGGGTCTTCAGACCCCGCAGCGCCAGGAAGCTGTCGAATGGCCCGGAGATGGCGCCGATGGCGTTCTGCAGGAACCTCACCTGATCCTGCAGGGCCGCGTCCTCGCCGACGATCGCCACCCCGCCAATCATGTCCGAATGGCCGTTGAGATATTTGGTGGTGGAATGCAGCACGATGCTGAACCCATGCTCCAGCGGCCGCTGAACGAAGGGCGTGGCGAAGGTGTTGTCGGCGACACTGATCAGCTTATGGCGCTTGGCCAGGGCGGCGATGGCGTCCAGGTCGACCAGCTTGAGGGTCGGGTTGGTGGGGGTCTCGACCCAGATCATTCGCGTCGCCGGGGTGATCGCCGCCTCGACAGCCGCCAGGTCGGACAGGTCGATGAAGTTGGTCTTCAGGCCCGCGGTCCGTTTGCGGACCTTGTCCAGCAAGCGGAAGGTGCCGCCATAGAGGTCGTCGCTGGCGATCAGGTGGTCGCCGGCGTCGAGCAATTCCAGCACCGTCGACGCCGCCGCCAAGCCCGAGGCGAAGGCAAAGGCGGCCGCGCCGCTTTCCAGATCGGCCGCGCAACGCTCGAAGGCGAACCGGGTCGGGTTCTGGCTGCGGGCGTATTCGAACCCCTTGTTCACGCCGGGGCTTTGCTGGGCGTAGGTGGAGGTGGCGTAGATCGGCGTCATCACCGCGCCGGTTGTCGGGTCGTGTTGCTGGCCGCCGTGAACCGTACGGGTCGAGAAGGCCAGGCGATTGGCCGGGTGGTCGCTCATCCAAACTCTCCCGGAGCGCGGCGCTCCAAACGACGATGCGCCTTCAGGCCGTCAGCCGAAGGTGGTTGATCAGGTCGACCCGGGTGATCAGGCCGACGAATTCCTCCCCGTCCAGCACCACCGCCACCTCGTCGCGGTCGAACACGCGCAGGAGAGTGTCGATGGGCTGGCCGAGCTGCAGAGTCTTCACCTTGCGGGTCATGGCGGCGGACACCGGGGCGGCGAAGGATTTGGCGCGGTCCGCGTCGGCGCCCTCGACGGCGGCCAGGAGATCGCTTTCATCCAGCAATCCGACCAGGCGCCCATCCTCGACCACCGGCAACTGGCTGATGTCGCCCGAACGCATACGGTTATAGGCGGTCAGCAGGGTGTCCTGGGGCCCGATGGCGACCACGCCGCCCTCGGAATAGCGTTTGGTGATCAGGTCGCGCAGGTCGCCGTGCACCTTGCGTTCGCTCAGGCCCTGGGCCGCGACCCAGAAGTCGTTGAACGCCTTGGACAGGTATTTCGAGCCGGTGTCGCAGGCCAGGGTCACCACGTGCTTGGGCGTGGTCTGCGCGCGGCAGTAGCGCAGGGCTGCCGCCAGCAGCGTGCCGGAAGAGGAGCCGGCCAGCACGCCCTCAGCGCGCAAAAGCGCCCGGGCGGTCTCGATGCTCTCTCGATCACTGATGGAATAGGCTTGGCTCACCAGATCCATCTGGGCGTTGACCGGAATGAAGTCCTCGCCGATGCCCTCCACCATCCAGGATCCGGCCTCGCCGATCTTGCCGGTCTCGACATAGTCCTTGAGGATCGACCCCACCGGGTCGGCCAGCACCATCACCGTCTTCGGCGAGTGGGCGCGCATGTAGCGGCCGATCCCGGTCAGGGTGCCGCCGGAGCCGACGCCCACGACGACCGCGTCGATGTCGCCATCCATCTGGGCGAAGATTTCCGGCGCGGTGGTGGTCTCGTGCGCGGCCGGGTTGGCGGGGTTCTCGAACTGATTGACGAAGAAGCCGCCGGTCTCGCGGGCGAAGGCCTGGGCCATGTCCTGATAGTATTCCGGATGGCCCTTGCCGACATCGGAGCGGGTCAGCCTGACGTCGGCGCCCATGGCGCGCAGATGCAGTGTCTTCTCCCGCGCCATCTTGTCCGGCACGAACAGGACCAGGCGATAGCCCTTAAGGGCCGCGACCTGGGCGAGACCCAGACCGGTGTTGCCAGCCGTGGCCTCGACGATCGTCCCGCCGGGCTTAAGCCGCCCGTCGCGTTCGGCCGCCTGGATCATCGACAGGGCGACGCGATCCTTGATCGATCCGCCCGGGTTCTGGTTTTCCAGTTTCAGGAACAGCCGGCAGGGACCGGTGTCCAGGCGGGTGAGTTCCAGCATGGGGGTGTTGCCGATCAGCTCCAGCGACGATGCCGCCACGGGCGGCGGCGCTGGCCTTTGCTCAGGCATGGCGATCCTCCAAGGCCGCGCGGCCAGCGCTGGGCGGGCGGGCGACTCGCCGTGACAATGCCACTTGCCGGCGGCCGTTCCTATCGGCCGCCCACTCGCCTCAGATATCCAGCCCGATGTCGAGGATCGGGGCGGAGTGTGTCAGGGCCCCGACGGAAATGGCGTCGACTCCCGTCTCGGCGATGGCGCGCACGGTGGTCAGGTTCACGCCGCCCGAGGCCTCCAGGACGACCGCGCCCGCGACGCGGGCCACGGCCGTCCTCAGGTCGGTCAGCGCGAAGTTGTCCAGCATGATCACGTCGGGCTTGAAGGGCAGGGCCTCTTCGAGCTGGTCCAGCCGGTCGACCTCGATCTCGATCTTCATCAGGTGGCCGCAGGCGGCGCGCGCGCGCTCCAGGGCCTTGGCGACGCCGCCGCAGGCGGCGATATGGTTGTCCTTGATCAGGATGGCGTCATCCAGGCCGAAGCGGTGGTTGGTCGCCCCGCCGCAGCGGACCGCATACTTCTCCAGCGCCCGCAGGCCGGGCGTGGTCTTGCGGGTGCAGACGATTCTCGCCCTGGTCCCCTCGACCGCGCGGACATAGGTGCGGGTCAGGGTGGCGACGCCGCACAGCCGGCTGAGCAGATTCAACGCCACCCGCTCGGATGACAGGATGGCGCGGGCGTCGCCGCTGACCCGGGCGATCACCTCGCCAACCGCGATGTCGTCGCCATCGCCCCGATTGGTCTCGAAGCGGGCCGTGGGGTCCATGATGGCGATCGCCAGCCGGGCGCAGTCCAGCCCGGCCAGGCGGCCTTCGACGCGGGCAGCGAAGGTGGCGGTGATCTGCTCTCCGGCGGGAAGACAGGCGGCGGCGGTGACATCGCCGGCGCGACCCAGATCCTCGATCAGGGCCGCGCGAACCACCGGCTCGACCAGGATATCCGGCAGTGGCGTCATCTTCATTCGGCGGGGATCGCGGCGACCGGCGCGGCCTCCAGGACCGTGAAGGTGCGGCGCGGGGCGACGGCGGTTTGCGGGAAGTCAGCGCGGAAGTGAGCGCCCCGGCTTTCGCGGCGCTCCAGGGCGGCCGCGGCCACCAGGCGGGCGGCGACCAGCGGCAGGGCGCGGCCGTGCCGCTCGGCCAGGCGGTCGATCACGGTCAAGGCGCGGGCCAGGCCTTGCGCGCGGCGGACAACGCCGACCTCGCGGGTCATGGTCTGGCGCAGTTCTGTCAGGGCGTCGTCCGGCAATTCCGGCGCGGCTTCGGCGGTCAGGGGCGCGGTCCCCGGATCGCGGACAGCGGCGGCGGCCTGTCCGGCCCGTGTCCCGAACACCGCCGCTTCAAGAAGCGAATTGGACGCCAGGCGGTTGGCGCCATGGACGCCCGTGGAGGCGCACTCACCAGCGGCGTAGAGGCCGGGCAGGGAGGTGGCGCCCGTCGCGTCGGTGACCACTCCGCCCATGTGATAGTGCACCGCCGGGGCGATCGGGATCGGCTGGATGCGCGGATCGACCCCGCCGGCCATGCAGGCGGCGAAGACGGCGGGGAACTCTTCAGGGAAGGCCGCGCCGACGGCTTTGCGGGCGTCGAGATAGGCGCCGCCGCGCTGGACCTGTTCGAAGATGGCGCGGGCGACGATGTCCCTCGGGGCCAGGTCGCCAAGCGGATGTTTGCCGGCCATCAACGAGGCGCCGGTCTCGTCGACAAGGATCGCGCCCTCGCCGCGCAGGGCTTCGCTGGCCAGGGGCGCGGGGTCGGCGTCAACGGCGATGGCGGTGGGATGGAATTGCACGAACTCAGGGTCGGCGATCTTGGCCCCCGCCAGGGCGGCCAGCGCCAGGCCCTCGCCGCGAACTTCGCGTGGATTGGTGGTCACCGCATAGAGGCCGCCGAGGCCGCCGGTGGCGAGGATGGTGGCCGGGGCGATGATTTCGCTGAGGCGCCCGTCTTCCTCGACGAGGGCGCCGCGTACGCGGCCTTGCGCATCTTGTAAGAGCGCGCGGACGCGGGCGCCCTGCCGGATTTCAATGTGGGGCGCTGCCATGGCGGCGGCGGCTACCGAGCGCATGATTTCGCGGCCGGCTTGATCGCCCTTGACCCGGGCGACGCGGGGCCGGCTGTGGGCGGCTTCCAGGCTTTGAGCGAAATCGCCGGCGGCGTCGCGGTCGAAGGGCGCGCCCAGGTCAGCCAGTCGGCGAACGGCGCCGGGGCCTTCGCGGGTCAGCAGCCGCGCTACCGCCGGATCGACCAGACCCGCGCCGGCGGCGATGGTGTCGGCCGCATGCAGTTCAGGATCGTCGTCGGCCGATAGCGCCGCCGCCATGCCGCCCTGGGCCCAGGCCGACGAGCAGCCGCTGAGCAGAGGTGCAGCGCTTAAGACCAGCGCCTTTCGCGGCGCACAGGCCAGCGCCGCCGACAGGCCCGCAAGCCCCGCGCCGATGATCAACACGCCGTCGAAGCGGAGGGTCACTAGATCAGCTCCACATCCACGTGATGGCGCGCCTTGACAAGGTCGTAGCGGGCGGGGATGGCGAGGGGCGGCATGTCAATCATGGCCTGCACCGCGCGGCGGGCGCGGACGGCGATGGCTTCGTCCACCTCCACCACGTGGCGATCGTTCAACAGCGCCTCGTAGATGTTCTCCAAGCTGATCCGCTTCATGTGCGGGCACAGGTTGCAGGGGCGCACGAACTCGGTGTCCGGCGCATCGCAGGCCACATTGTCGGCCATGGAGCATTCGGTGATCAGCACCACCTGCTTGGGCTTGCGGCTGAGGACATAGTCGCTCATCGCCGCGGTCGAGCCGGTGAAGTCGGAAGCCTCGATCACCTCGGTTGGGCATTCCGGATGGGCCAGAATCTCGGCGCCCGGATAGGCCGCGCGCAGTTCGGCGATGTCGGTGGCGTCGAAGCGTTCGTGCACTTCGCAGCGGCCCTGCCAGGCGATGATCTTGACGTCGGTCTGCCGCGCGACATTGCGGGCCAGGAATTCGTCGGGGATCAGGATCACCCGGTCGACGCCCCATTCGCGGGCCACATGCTCCACCACCTGCACCGCATTGGCGCTGGTGCAGCAGACGTCGGTCTCGGCCTTCACCTCGGCGGTGGTGTTGACGTAGGTGACGACCGGCACGCCAGGATAGCGCTGCTTGATCAGCCGCACATCGGCGCCGGTGATCGAGGCGGCCAGGGAGCAGCCCGCGCGCAGGTCGGGGATCAGGACGGTCTTGTCGGGGCAGAGCACCTTGGAGGTCTCGGCCATGAAGTGGACGCCGGCCTGAACGATGATCTTGGCGTCGGACCTGGCGGCCTCGCGGGCCAGGCCAAGGCTGTCGCCGACATAGTCGCCGACGCCGTGGAAAATGTCCGGCGTCATATAGTTGTGCGCCAGGATGACGGCGTTCTTCTCGGCTTTCAGGGCGTTGATCGCGGCGATCAGCGGGGCCTGGACGCGCCATTCGAGCGGGGTGACGCGGCTGCGCACCTTTTCCCAGATCGGCAGGGTCGCTGCTTCCACGGCGGACGTGAACTCGAAGCCGCCAAAACCGTCAGCCATCGTCTCCTCCTTATGCTCAATATGAGCATTTATGGAGCCTGTAAAAACGCCGTCCTTGGCTAGAAGGGTTCGGCGTGCTCCTGGCTTATGCTACAGTTGAGCATAAGGTGTCAATAGAGATAGTCCGTCACGAGACGGTTGGAAAGGGGCGCCGCAACGTCAGCGATCACAAATTCGCGCTTCGCGGGTGCGGCGCCGCCGTCGCTCAGTCCAGGTCCATCCCGTTCATCCCCGCGTTTTTGCGAGCTTTTTTCATCATTTCGCCGACGATCGGGCCCAGCTTGCTGGGATCATCCACCGGCTCATGCGTCGGGCCGCGGTGCCAGCCCTCGGCGATGGCGAGGACGCCGCCGCTGGCTTCGAACATCCGCCCGCTGACCTCGGAAGACTCCTCGCTGGCCAGCCAGACGGCGATGGGCGCCACCCATTTGGGATCGCCGGAACGGCGCCGCTCCTCGGTGATCGGTCCGCCCAGGTCCTCGGTCAGGCGGGTCAGCGCGCCCGGCGCGATGGCGTTGACGGTCACCCCGTAGCGACGCAACTCGCGCGAAGAGATGATGGTGAAGGCGGCGATCCCCATCTTGGCGGCGCCATAGTTGGTCTGGCCGATGTTGCCGTAGATGCCCGACACCGATGAGGTGTTGATCAGGCGCGCGTTGCAGGGAACGCCGGTCTCCTTGTTCAGCTCGCGCCAATAGACGGCGGCGTGGTGGGCGGGGGCGAAGGTGCCCTTCAGGTGCACCTGGATCACCGCGTCCCACTCGGCCTCGGTCATGTTGACCAGCATGCGGTCGCGCAGGATGCCGGCGTTGTTGATCAGCACGTCCAGCTTGCCGAAGGTCTGCACCGCCTGGTCGATCATGGCCTTGGCCTGATCCCAGTTGGAGACGTCCGCGCCATTGGCCACGGCCTCGCCGCCGGCCGCCTTGATCTCGGCGACCACGTCGTGGGCCGGACCGATATCGGCGCCCGAGCCATCGCGGGAGCCGCCCAGGTCGTTGACCACCACCTTGGCGCCCTCGGCCGCCAGCATCAGGCAGTATTCCCGCCCGATCCCGCGCCCGCCCCCGGTGACAATCGCCACCCGTCCTTCGCAAAGTCCCGCCATCGTTTCCTCCCGGTGTTGTTTTGCGGGGAGGCTAGGAAGGGTGACGTAGGGTGCGGCAAGCGGCCTTGGCATAGGTCGCGAACGTTTGAGCGGCGGCGAGGCCGTGTTATCGTTCCTCATGACCGCGAAAGCCCGCAAGTCGAACGATGCGCCCGCGACTTTAGACGTCGGCGCGGACGAGCGTCATCAAACGGATGTCGACGCGGTCATTACGCGCAATCGGGACGCACTCAACGCGTCCATCCGTATCTCCCGCGAAGAAGTCGCCCGCGGCCTTCTGTCGACCCGCGCCATCGACGACATCATCGCGGATGGGCGTAAGCGCCACGGCGGTCTTTGACGGGCCGTTCGCTTGAATGGCGCGACCCTCGATTGTCCTTTCTCGCGACGCCGAAAGCGATTTGGATGCGCTATTTGAATGGATCGTGATCGACAGCGGTGTTGACCGCGCCGAGGCGATCCTTCGCCGCATCGACGAAACCCTCAATCTGCTTGCCGACCTGCCTGGGATAGGGCGCGTCCGGCGCGACCTCGACGGCGCGCCACGCACCTTCTCGGTCTGGCCCTGGGTGATCGTTTACGAGCCAAGCCCTGGCGGGATCATCGTTTGGCGGATCATTGATGGTCGTCGAGATTTACCCCGACATATTCGATCCTAGCTCAGCACGTGACTACCACGTCCCGATCTTCTCCGCCTCGTGGTGGCTGATCGGATGATGCGCCGCCTTGTGGTCTTCCTCAGCCAGGAAGCGGACGGCTTCCAGGGCGGCCATGCAGCCCATGCCGGCGGCCGTGACCGCCTGGCGATAGACGTCGTCGGTGACGTCGCCGCAGGCATAAACGCCGGGGATCGCGGTGGAGACGGTGCCGGGCTTGACCTTCAGATAGCCGCCGCCGTTCATCTCCAGCTGGCCCTTGAACAGCTGCGATGAGGGCTCGTGGCCGATGGCGATGAAGACGCCGTCGGCGGCGATCTCGCTGACCGCGTGGGTCTTGATGTTCTTCACCCGCGCGCCCGTCACGCCCATGGGCTCGGTGGTCCCGACCACCTCCTCGATGACGCTGTCCCAGATCACCTCGATCTTGGGATTGGCCTCCAGGCGGGTCACCAGGATCTTCTCCGCCCGGAACTCGCCCTTGCGGTGGATCACCGTGACCTTGGAGGCGAAGTTGGTGAGGAAAAGCGCTTCCTCGACCGCGGTGTTGCCGCCGCCGACGACCAGAACTTCCTTGCCGCGATAGAAGAAGCCATCGCAGGTGGCGCAGGCGGAGACGCCGAAGCCCTGGAATTTCACCTCGGACTCGAGGCCCAGCCATTTGGCCTGGGCGCCGGTGGAGATGATGAGGGTCTCGGCCAAATATTCGTCGCCGCTATCGCACTTCACCGCGAACGGCCGCTTGGACAGGTCGACCGAGGTGACGATGTCGCCAACGATTTCGGCGCCCACATGCTCGGCCTGGGCCTTCATCTGATCCATCAGCCAGGGCCCCTGGATCGGGTCGGCGAAGCCAGGGTAATTCTCAACGTCGGTGGTGATGGTCAGCTGGCCGCCCGGCTGCAGGCCGGCGATCAGCACCGGGTTCAGCAAGGCGCGCGCCGCATAGACGGCGGCGGTGTAGCCGGCGGGGCCGGAGCCGATGATCAGGCAACGTACGGTGCGGGGCGCGGACATGGATAAGGTCTCAATTGGTCGGAGCCGAATGCTCGGGCTAACTATGTAGCGATGATTCCGAGGAACGCTAATGGTGCGGAGGGTTTGGGTGGACGCCGCGATGCTTCGACAAACTCAGCATGAGGTCGGTGGATGGCCCGTAGCGCACAGTTGTCCTCAGGCTGAGCTTGTCGAAGCCCAAGGACACACCGCTTGACCACCCCGCGCATCCTCTTTTTCGCCGACGCGGGCCCGGCCGTTGGCGGCGGGCACCTGATGCGTTGCCTGACCCTGGCCCAGGCGCTTATGGCGCAGGGGGCCGAATGCGCCTTCGCCGCGCCGCAGGCGGCGATGCGGCTGCTCGACACCTTCGCCCCCGACGCCATCGAACGCCTGCCGCTGCCTGACGGAACGCCGTCCCGCCTGGCCGCGCCGATCGCGGACCTGGCGCGGACCTGGGGTGCTCAGGGCGCCGTGGTGGACCACTATGGCTTCGGTCCCGGCGAGGAGGCCATGGTGCGCACCGGCGTGCACCGGCTGCTGGCGCTGGACGATCTAAAGCGCGGCCATCTGTGTGACCTGGTGCTGGACTCCAACCTGGACCGCACGGCTGCGGACTATCCGGGCGTCGAGAGCCTGACCGGGCCGGCCTATGCGCTGGTGCGTCCGGAGTTCGCCACCCTGCGCCCGCAAACCCTGGCTCGCCGCGCCGATGTCGAACCGCGCCGGCTGCTGATCGCCCTTGGCCTAACCGATGTCGGCGGGATCACCGCCCGGGTGGTGCAGGCGCTGGCGCCCAGCCTCGGCGATCTGCGGGTCGATATCGTGCTGGGGCAGCGTGCGCCCAGTCTGGCGGCCCTGGCGCCGCTCGCTTCGCGCGATCCGCGCCTGACGCTGCACGTGGACACCGCGGAGATGGCGGCCCTCACCGCCGCCGCCGATATCGCCATTGGCGCCGGCGGGTCCAGTGTCTGGGAGCGGTGCTGCCTTGGCCTGCCGACCCTGACCCTGGTGCTGGCCGACAATCAGCGCGACGCGGCGGGGCGTTTGGCTGATCTTGGCGCGGTGACTGTGCTGGAGGTCGGCGAGGCGGACTTTGCGCCGCGGCTGGTGGATGGCGTCTCAACCCTGCGCGCCGATCCGCAACGCCTGAGTATGATGAGCGCAGCGGCGTCGGGGCTTTGCGACGGTCTCGGCGCCGGCCGAGCCGCTCAGCGGCTGCTGGCCATCCTCTGACGTCCGGCTTCGCGCTGGGCAGCGGCCCAGGCGGCGCGGGCGAACCGGGCGGCGAGGACGGAGACGAACAGGCCGGCGATGACGCCGGCGGGGGTAGGGGTTTGTCTGGCGGGCAAGCTCGTCATGACGGCTGCTCCTTTGATTGGCTTCGAATGTGACCGTGGATTACATATGCTCAAGTTGAGCAAAATGTCAACGACAACACCTTTCCCGGAGGGAGAGGTGCGAGCTACTCCACCATCCCCCAGCTTAGCGGCTCGCCGCGTTTCAAATCCCGCACGGCCATGCGCCCCAGCACCTCGTAAAAATGCTTCGGCGCCATCCCGAAACCTGGCCGGATCGATCTCACATTGGCCTCGGTCAGCGTCTCGCCAGCGCGGACATCCGCCACCACGTACAGCGACCGCCGGTGGTCGCGGCTGGCGGCTTCTGCGCTGACTTCCTCGTAGTGGATCTGGCCCAGGGCTTCCCAGGCGTCGCGGCAGTCGCGCACCAGCCGAGCCAGCTCGTCCGGCTCCAGGGAAAAGGCCGAGTCCGGCCCGCCGTCGGCTCTGGCCAGGGTGAAGTGTTTCTCGATCACGCAGGCGCCCAGGGCTGTCGCCGCCACCGACACCGCCGTGCCCATGGTGTGGTCGGACAGGCCCACCAGGGTCCCGTGCGCAGCGCCCAGATCCATCATGGTGCGCAGATGCATCTGCGCGGCCGGGGTCGGATAGCCGCTGGTGCAGTGGAGCAGGATCAGCTCATCGCCGCCCGCCGCCCGCGCCGCTATCACAGCGTCGGTAATGTCGGCTGGCGAGGCCAGGCCGGTTGAGATGATCAGCGGCTTGCCGGTCCGCGCCATCGCCGCCACCAGGGGGGTGTCGACGATCTCGAAGGAGGCGACCTTGAAGGCCGGGGCGCCCAGGTCATCCAGGAAGTCGACCGCGGTGGGGTCGAAGGGCGAGGAGAAGCAGGCGATGCCGATCTCGGCGGCGTGTTCGAACAGCCGCGGGTGCCAGTCCCAGGGGGTGTGGGCCTCCTGGTAGAGCTCATACAACCTGCGCCCGTCCCACAGCCCGCCCTCGATCAGGAAGCCGGGGCCATCGTGATCGATGGTGATGGTGTCGGCGGTATAGGTCTGCAGCTTGACCGCGTCAGCGCCCGCCGCCTTGGCCGCGTCGATCAGCGCCAGCGCCCGGCCGATGTCGCCATTATGGTTGCCGCTCATCTCGGCGATTATGTAGGGCGGGTGCGTGGGGCCGATGGGGCGGCCGGCGATGGCGATCATAGAGTTTGGCCGCGCGACGAGAACCCTTCCCCCTCTATGGGGGAAGGGCAGGGTTGGGGGTGTTCGCGCAGGCCTTGATGGATGAAACCCCATTGGGCGCCGGAGCCCAATCGCGTTTTTCGCCTCATCAACGCGGCTACACCTCCACCCCACTCTCCCCCATCCGCCAACGGGAGGGCCTCGTTTCTGACCAACCTCATCCCACCATCACCAAATCCGCCGCCCCATACCCCTTCGCCGCCAGCCGTTCGGCGCAAGCCTCGCGCACCCGCGCCCAGTCGGCCTCCAGCAGCCCCAGCCCGACCACGTCCTGGAACCGGCCCTGTTTCCACACATGGTCGCGATACAGAGCCTCCCGCGTAAATCCGAACGACTCGTGCAGCTTCCACACCGGTGCGTTGTCGATCAGCACTTCGCACCACAGCTTGTGCAGGCCCATGACGCCGAACACGTAGTCCAGCACGATGAACTCCACCGCCGCCCCGACGCCGCGGCCGCGGACGCTGGCTTCGCCGAGATAGTAGGCCCATTCGCAGCGCCGCCGCACTAGGTCGATCCCCGTCAGATTGGCCAGACCCACGGGGGCGCCGTCGTCCTCGATGATCCAGTAGCGGCGGTCGGACGCCGCCAGGGCGCCCGCGAACCAGCGGGCGTGTTCCTCGCCCGAGATGGGGTGGTCGGTGTACATGAAGGCCGCCACCTCGGCGCTGTTGCGCCAGGTGTGGACACGGCCGCTGTCGGCGGGGACGAGGGGACGGAGGCGGACGGTCACGACCGAGGCCTCGCCATTCGCCGGCGCTCGCCCCCTCCGTCAGTCCGCGCCGCTACGCTTTGCGTCCTGCCACCTCCCCCGCATCGCTGCGCTCGCATGGGAGGAGAAGGCGGTGGTGCGCTTCTCCTCACCCGTTCTTCACGGGGGAGGGGGACCGCCCGAAGGGTGGTGGAGGGGGCGAGCGCCGGCGGTCTGTGCCTCACGACCCGAACCCCGCCTGCTGATCCTCGGCCAACGACCTGTTGTACCCCTCCAGCCGATCATGCCCCGCGTTGATCG
>Ga0302313_10000053_pt1 | contig 102644 bp, 81 predicted proteins | sample III_Palsa_N2_2_FD_200454 | JGI IMG/M metagenome (GOLD analysis project Ga0302313, IMG submission 200454) | Peat permafrost microbial communities from Stordalen Mire near Abisko, Sweden - III_Palsa_N2_2 | ecosystem: Environmental > Terrestrial > Soil > Palsa > Peat permafrost | place: Sweden...
ACGTAGGTGCGAATTTCCGCGTGTGCGACCCGCAACTGCTCCTCGACCGAAAGTCCCACGAACACCGCGACGGGAAAGCCATAGACAACCCGAGCGCTGGTCCAACGCGGAATCCCGTCCCAGCTGTTTGCCTCGATCCTGGGGTCCGCGGCGGTGACATCGGCGTACTTTACGAGGGCGGCATAATCAATCTTCTCGCCGGAGATCGCCGCATCACCGGTCCGCCTGACGCGAATCACGCCATCGGTGCCGACAACGCCAAGCACACCCCGATCTCCCAGCTTTGCAGCGTCGTAGCTACTTGTGAAGTAACTGGTGTCGACGGCAACGGCGACAACACCGCCGAAGGATCCGTCCGGGTTCCTGACGCGGCGGCTGAAGTGCAGAAGCGCTCCGCCGCCCGAAACGGGCATGGGCGCGGAGATGAAGAAGCTCTCGCCTTCGCGCTGCGCCACGAAGTAGTCCGCACCGGACACGTTCTGAGGGGCTTCAACGTCCGTGGTGTCCACGATATTGCCGTCACGATCTGCGATGCTTTCGGTAAAGATCAGATCCGGTGGCAGTAGCCCCTCGCCGGAGAGCTCCCTCAGAACCGCCCGCCGATGACCATTTTCGCGCCATAGTTTGACGAGACTCAGTGTCTGATCGATTTCCCGAAATGCGCGTACCACCTGGGCTTCGTACGTGCCGAGTAACTCGCGACTCGACGCGGCGGCCGCGTGCTCGGCATCGGCTCGTTTGAGCTTGCCCAGTTGAATAGTCGAGGTCCAAATGACTGCCAGCAGAATGACAGCAATGGCGGGAAACAGAATTCTTGAGTCCGAGAGCTGGTTGTGTCCCCACGGGACTGCACGGCGTACAGAATGCAACGCTTCCCGTATATCGGGATTCACGGGCGCTGCGGTCTACTTTGGGTACTGCATGGGGAATCACGATATCCTTCATCTGGCCGCGCTGCGCTGTGCCGTGTCGCAGAATTGGTGGTCAGGTGTGGAAAGCGCTCTGGAATTACCGTGTATCGAGCGATTGGGGCCTGAACGTTGGCTGGGACTTCACCGGAGCATCGGCGGGTCGGCATCGTCGGTTCGCGAACGGACGTCCGGAGCGAGCGCCGGTCCGTGCGTGGGATCACTGCCTACATGTTCACGCTGGCGTGCGGAACCGGCGCTACTGCAACTACCTCGAACGTCCTCGTCCAAGTACTCGTGCCGCAGATCCAGACAAGTGCAGGGCCGATGGACCTGATGTTCCTGTTGCTTCTTGCAGGGCGGGTCGTTCTGGCACGTTTCGGAGCCGAGACCAAGAAATAGACGACGCTGCAGCTCGTGGGCGACCCGACCAACTCGGTACCGTGGGTGTCCTGGGCCGGAAAAACGTCGAAAATGCCCCTATCTACGTGTTTACGTGGTCGCATGCGTTCGCGGCGACCACTGTTGGGGATACACTAGCAGGCGAGTTAGCTACGAGTAGCGCTGGCATGACGACCGATCTTGAGTCCTTTAAGCTGGGAATGCGTCGACTGGCTGCAGGGGTGTGCCTGATCACCACCCACTGCGCCGATGGTTCGCGTCGCGGAATGACGGCTACCGCCGTTTGCTCCGTGTCCGGGACGCCGCCGACGCTCCTGTGCTGCATCAACCGCAACAATTCGACCTATGACGCCATCCGCATGGCCGCCGCGTTTGCCGTGAATGTCCTTTCGGTCGAGGACCGGCACCTGGCCGATCTCTTCGCCCGTCCGGTCTCTCCCGAAGAGAAATTTGCGATGGGAGTCTGGCGCAGCGAGGCGACCGGGTCACCGGTGCTCGAGGGCGCGCTGGCGTCTTTTGACTGCCGCATGAGCCAGACGGTGACTGTCGGCACGCACGGCATCATATTCGGCGATATCGAGCGGATCAGCGTGCGCGAAGTCGCAACGAAGCCGCTCCTGTATGCCCATGGCGCGTACGGCGCTTTTTCCTCGTTCGCGCAGCCCGGCGATCGTGACAGTTTGTGGATACCCGAGTGGGATTACGAGCCGACCTGAGCGAGGCCGACGGCTGCGGCGGGGCTTAGTCGGCGTTCCATCTTCGACATGCCGGGTACCAGTAACAGGGACTGCCACGCCGCTCGTCCAATGGCTAGTCTTGCGGCTTTTCACGGAACGCCGCCATGAGCGAAGGATTCGAACTGATCATGCGGCCGGGTGTGCACCCGGAACTGGCCCCAGGGCGCAAGCGCGCGCCACCGCCGCAGCACAACGTAGTCCGCGAGAATGGCCTGGTCATCGAGCGGAACGTTCGAGTGCCCCTGCGCGATGGCGTGCGCATTTTCGTCGATGTCTATCGTCCGAATCGCGCCGATGGCGCCCGCACACCAATCCTTTTGGGCTGGAGCCCCTACGGCAAGCACAATACCGCCGACCATCTACCCTGGCCCTCGGCCGGCATCCGCGCGGGATGGATCTCGCGGTACACAGCGTTCGAGGCGCCCGATCCGGCGTACTGGTGCCGGCACGGCTATGCTGTCGTATATCCGGATCCGCGTGGCAGCTGGTACTCCGAAGGTGAACTGCGCCACGGCGGCATCGGCGAAGCGGAGGACTGCTACGACCTGATCGAATGGCTGGCGGCGCAGTCGTGGAGCAACGGCAACGTCGGCATGACAGGCGTGTCCTACCTCGCCGCCATCCAGTGGCAAGTGGCGCCCCTGCGCCCCCCGCATTTGCGGGCCATCAATCCCTGGGAGGGATTCAGCGACTGGTATCGTGAGTTTGCCTACCACGGCGGCATCCCGGAGACCGGCTTTGTGCCACGCGGCTGTGCCAATCTGCAGTGGTCCACCACGCGCACGGAGGACACGGCGGCGAACGTGCGGGCGCATCCCCTGCATGACGCCTACTGGCTCAGCAAGGAAAGTGACCTCGCGGCGATCCAGGTACCCGCGTATGTCGTTGCAAGCTGGTCTGACCAGGGTCTGCACACCCGCGGTACGCTTGAGGCCTACAAGCAGCTGGCATCGCCCGCGAAGTGGTTGGAAGTCCACGGGCGCAAGAAATGGGAGTACTACTACCGTCCGGAAAGCGTTGCGAAGCAACGGCAATTCTTCGATCACTTCCTTAAGGAAGTCCCTTCGGGACTGGAAGCCTGGCCCAAGGTGCTGATCGAGGTTCGCGAAGCGGCACATCAGGGCAAGTTCCGTGCTGAACGCGAATGGCCTCTCTCGCGCACGATGTTCCGAAGGCTGTTCCTGGATGCCGCAAACGGCCGGCTGTCTTACACCGCACCGAAGTTCGGCGCTGAAGTGAGCTACGATCCGACAACTGCAGAAGGGCGGGCCGTATTCGACTATCGCTTTGAAGAGGACGCTGAGGTCATCGGTCACATGAAGCTGCGTCTTTGGGTGGAGGCGGTCGGGGCGGAAGACATGGACCTGTTCGTCGCGGTCGAGAAGCTCGATCCCCGCGGCGGCCGGGTACCGTTCGTCTTTTACGCCACCAGCGAGAACGGGCCGGCGGCACTGGGCTGGCTGCGGGTGAGCCATCGTGCCCTCGACGGCGCGCGCTCACGTCCGGAACAACCCTTCCACAGCCACACCGCCGAGCAGCTGCTGTCAGCGGGTGAGTGCGTGCCGGTGGATATCGAGATCTGGCCCTCCGCCACGCGCTTCACCAAGGGGGAATCCCTGCGCCTGGTGGTGCAGGGCCGCGACATACCGGAGCCGGGTCTGCCCAATACACCCGCTTCGCGTCATGAAGCCACCCGTAATCGCGGCCAACATGTCCTGCACACGGGCGGATCGCGCGACTCGCACCTGCTGATCCCGGTCACGGTCCCGCCTCGCCAGTGCGAATCGCCTGCGCCATGAGATCGATCAATGCCCGGGTCCGCAGCGGCATGTGACGCCGGTCGAGAAACATCGCGACGACCACCACCGGTGGAATGCGCCATTGGGGCAGCACCCGGAGGAGGCGACCGGCTTTGACCTCCGCTTCGCACACCGCATGGGTCAGCATGGCAATGCCGACACCGGCCACTGCCATCTCGCGCGCAACAATGATGTCGGATGTCCGCAGGCGCGGACTCACGACGCCGCGCCCGCTGGTGGCACAAGACCATAATCCATCGCTGATCTGGGTCTCGAGCATGATGCAATCGTGTTCTACGAGGTCCGCCGGCGCCTGCGGCATGCCCTTGCGCTCATAATAGGCGGGACTCGCGTACACGCCTCGTGGCAGTTCGGCGAGCTGCCGGACCGGTAGATGCTCATTGCGAACCCGGCCAATGCAGATGGCGACATCGTAGGGTTCTTCACTCACGTCAATCCAGCGATTGGTGACGTGAATCGACAGCCGCAGGTCCGGATACCGGATAGCAAAATCCGCGAGCGCCCGGCTGATCCACGTGCTGCCCAACCCGAAGGGGATGCTGATGCGCATGTTGCCGCGCAACTGGGACTGCATTTCGGAGGCAATCAGGCTTGCTTCGTGCGTTTCCGCCGCGATTCGTTCGCAGCGATGCAGGAGGGCTGCACCGACCTCGGTCGTCTCCAGGCCCTTCGAGCCGCGCTTGACCAACACGGCGCCGACCTGCTGTTCGAGCTGACGGAGTTTGCGGCTGAGCGAAGCCTTGGGCGCGCGAAGCTGCAGGGCCGCCTGACTGATGCCGCCGGCATTGACGATTCCCAGAAAGAGCATCAGCAGATTCAAATCGAGTCCGGGTATCGAGTCGGATAGAACGGCACTGGACATGCGGTCCGAGGTCGATTTGATTGGCATAGTCCCCCCTTCACAGCAGCTCCCGCAGTACCAATATAGCAGCCCCGCAGGTCCTGCCGCTAAATGGAACGGGCGTTTCATAACGGGTAACTTGTCAATGTCGATAGGCTGATGAAAAGCTGATCAGTTGGCGCTCGACCCCTAAAGCAACCGGAGATCATCATGTCGCGACGAGCGCTTGTGCCGCTGTGCGTCAGTGCGGTAGCGTCGGTCCTGGCTGCGCCGGCAGCCCTGGCTGGAAGTCCCCAGGTCACGGCGGATCGCGCCGCAATCGATGCCCTGGAAGCGCGGTCGATGTTCGCCTTGGATTGGTGCAATGCAGATGCGTATCGCGCCACGTTCACGACCGAGGGCGCGGGATTCGTAAGCCCATCCTGCCAACAGGGAGCCCGGCACTCCCGACATTTCATCACCAACGCCGTGCTCGACATCAAGGGGGACAAGGCACGGGGCCGGGCCTATTGGTACGCCCTGGGAGAAGACCCTGACAAGCACACCGCCGAGCTTCGCGCCTACGGCCATTCCGAAGACGAACTGGTCAGGGAAAATGGCACCTGGAGGTTCGCCCGCCGCAGGCTCTACGATGAGATGTCAAACGCCGCCGCCGCCGGGCCCGAGCGCCCGACCCAATCGTTTTCACCGCCGCCCGTCGTCGGGGAGGGCTATGCCGCCAACCGCGCGGCCATCGAAGACCTCCAGGCCCGTTATCTGTATGCCATGAACTGGTTTGATCCGGCTGCCTACGCCGGCACGTTCACCCAGGATGGCGCCGTGCATATGGGCGCGCGGGTCGAGACCGGACGAAACGGCATTGAAAGCGTCATCACCGACTACAAAGTCATCATCATGGGCCACCCGACGGGCGCCGACCAGGGCCTAAGACCACCCGCCGTGCGGCATGCGATCTCCAACGTGGTGGTGGACATTCACGGGAATACGGCCCGCTCCTGGGCCTACTGGAACACCTTCCAGAACGACAATCTGGCCCGTTCGGCGCAGGTGGGCAATTACGGCAGTTATGAAGACGAATTGCTGAAAATCGACGGCCGGTGGTACTTCAGGAGTCGCAAGGTCTTCAACCAAATGAAGGCGGATCGGGTCGTCGGCGGGGAGCTGCCGATGCCGCTGAGCATCGACGCCGGCCCGCCAACCCCTGCCACGGCGGCCGACGACCGCGCCGCCATCAAGAATCTGCAGGCGCGCTACATGTTCGCACTCGACTGGCAGGACCCCGATGCGTACGCGGCAACGTTCGCGCAGGACGGAGTCCTGGTTTCCGCCGTCGCCGCAGCGCGGGGCCGCACGGCCATCCGCGGCGAGGTCGTCAAGATGCGCGACAATGATCGCGCGGCTGCCGCGAAGGAGGGGTTGCGCCCCTTCAGCAGGCGCCACGTCATCACGAACCTGGTGCTGCAGATCAACGGCGACCACGCGACCGGCCGGGCCTATTGGGCAGGCTATAACAACGACGATCCGGAGCGCCGCCCCTATGTTGAAAGCTATGGCCACTACGAGGACGAGCTGGTCAAGCTGGATGGACACTGGCTCTTCAAGAAGCGCACGATCTTCAATGAGCTGCGGCGCGACCGCGCCGCATCGGGCAAGTGGCCGCTGGCGGACTAAATACCATCAGAAGGTGCGCTTGATCGTGACCGCCCACTCCTCGGGCGCTCCGGGATCGCCCTGCACCGTCTGCGAGGAGCCCCGGTTATCGAACATACCCGTGTAGTAGAGCTTGTCGGTGAGATTGGTGGCCGAGAGTGCAATCTGCCAATGCTCCCCGCGATCGGCCCAGGTGAGCCGCGCATTCAACAGCGTGTAGGCCGGAATACGATTGTAGAGGGAGTTCTGCGAGGCCGTGTACAGCGCGTCCTGGTAGGAGGTATCGACACGCGGTGTGAGGCGGCCCCACGCTCCCAGATCGATGGCGTACTGCAGTCCGGCACTGAGCTTCCACTTCGGCGCATAAGGCGTGGTCATACTCGGGGTAATCCCGGCCTTGACGGCGTACGGCGAGAGCGTTGAGTAATCGAAGTCCAGCACACTCGCCGAGGCATCGATTGACACCGCTGAGATAGGGTGACTTTCGATCTCCAGTTCCACGCCCTTGATGTTGGCATCTCCGGCGTTGATGATGGCCGCGCACGGGGCGACCTGAGTGGCCGCGATTCCCGGGATGAATCCACAGTTGTTCACCACGAACTGTATGTCCTGGTAGCGGTTCCAGAAGGCTGCGAGATTGGCGCGCAGCGTATGGTCGAGCCAGTCACTCTTGAGGCCCAGCTCATAGGCCGTGACATACTCGGGATTGAACGCGACCGCCTGGGAGGGATAAAACGGCCGGGGATTGACGCCGCCGCCCTTGAATCCCGTGGAGATGTCCCCGTAGGTCATGATGCCCGGAACCCACTCATACTGCAGGGCCGCCCGGTAGTCGACCCGGCTGCCACTGTACTGGCCCTGTACTCCATTGAGGGACGCCACCTGCGGCGCGACACCGCCGGGATAGTCATTGCCGGGTACCCCCAGACGCCCGAACTGGAAGGTCTTGTTCTCCGAGGTGTACCGGGCCCCGACGTTCAATTCGAGCTTAGGGAGGATCTTCCAGCTCGCATTCACGAACCCCGCCTTGTTCCGGGCCGGGATGTAATCATTCTCGAAGAACTCGAAGGACCCCAGGTCCACCCGGCCACCGTAGTGGCTCAGCTCATCGAGATAGAACCCGCCCACCGTCCAGTTCACGGCGCCATCGAGCAGCTTGCCCTCGAGCCGCAGTTCCTGCGTCCATTGCCGGTGTGCTACTTCGTCGTACAGCTCCTCATCCCCCAGCGGCGTCCCATCCTCGTCCTGGGCCCAGGCACCGGTGTAGCGCCGGTACGAACTGATGGACTTGAGTTCAAGAGAGTCCGAGAACGTGTAATCGACGGTTCCGGAGGTGCCATAGGAGCGCAGATGCTCGATCGCCGGCAGGCAGTAGGGCGCCGTGCCGTCCGGCGGCTTAGGATCGCAATAGGTGGAATAGTCGGTATACGGGCTATGAGAGAACGTGTCCTGTGCGTAAGGTCCAAACGGCGAATAGGAAATAAATGGCGATCCCGTCGCCGTCCCCAAGGGAACGCCGCCCGTGGGTGCGCTGGAGAATCGCGGATACAGAGCGCTCGAGGTGCCGGTCACGCCGCTCGCCTGACCGACGTACAGCAAGGTGTTGGGCGCAGCCTCGGAGTTGTCATCGGTATTGTCCGCACTGACATTGACCTCGAGCTTGTCGTTGACCAGCCAGCGAACGGCGGTGCGCACGGCATCGTATGAGATGCCGCCCTCAGTTCCGATCACGCATCCCTGATCCAGCGCGGCGCTGGCGACATCGGCGCCCGGGTGCGAGCAGGCGTAGTCGTACCGGGTCACGTAGCCGTCCTGATGACGCGCGACCCCGGAAATGCGTACGAAGAGCTGATTCGGCACAATGGCGAATTCGCCGGCGCCCCGGACCTCGGTGCGGTCAAACCGTCCGTAGGTGGCTTCGAGGTAGCCGTCGTCGCTGCCGGTTGGCTTCTTGCTGTACAACTTGATCGAGCCACCCTCGGAGTTCATGCCGGCCAGCGTGCCCTGCGGACCCCTGGCCACTTCGACGTGGTCCAGATCCAACAAGTCGAACAGGGAGCCGGTCAGCGTGGCGTAATACACGTCATCGACGTACACACCAACGCCCGGTTCTTCCGCGAAATTGAAGTCCGCCTGACCTACGCCACGAATGAACGCCTGCAGGGAAGGTCCGAACGCCTGCGGTGCGGGCTCCAGCACCACGTTCGGCGCCTGTGCGGCTACCTGATCGATGGACACCTGACTGCGGGCATCGAGTTGTTCGGCACTGATGGCGGTCAGTGCGATCGGCGTCGTTTGCGCAGACTGCTGGCGAAACTGGGCCGTGACGACCACTTCCTGAAGGGCCGAATCGGCCGGCGGGGCAGGCACCCCAGGCCCAACGTTTGGAGTCGTCTGCGCTGCGACATCGTGGGCTGCGCACAGCCCACCGAGCAGTGCGGCGATGCCGCAGGAAAATGCCGGACCCCGGCGGGCGCTCGACGACCGCGACATATCGGGCCGATGCGGCGTAACCTTCTCCATTGTGCCCCCTGTTGCAAGTTCACTGGGCAACACTGCGTTGGTGTTGCCGGATCAGTGAAATCTTTCAGCAAAGGCAGCAGTTTTAGGAAGCCGCATAAAGTGGAACGGCTGTTCCAGCGGCCGTTGCGCGCGCTGTGGTTTGCGACATACAGGAGGCAAGCATGACGGTATTAATCATCGGACTCGCGGTATTCCTGGGAATACATTCCATCTCCATCGCGGCACCTGGCCTACGCGCCCGGGCCGTGGCGTCGATGGGCCCTACCGGCTGGCGGGGTTTCTACGCGCTGCTTTCGCTCGCAGGCTTCGCGCTGATCCTCTACGGGTTCCACCTGGCGCGACAGGCGCCGATGGTGCTGTACCTGCCCCCCGCCTGGATGCGGCACGTCACGTTCCTGCTCATGCTGCCCGTATTTCCGCTGATTCTTGCGGCGTATCTGCCCGGCCGCATCAAGACGGCGATGAAGCACCCGATGCTCGCGGCGGTGAAGTTCTGGGCGCTCGCGCACCTGCTCTCGAACGGCATGCTTGCCGACGTTGTTCTATTTGGCGCATTCCTGGCATGGGCGGTATGCGATCGCATTTCCCTCAAGCGCCGCCCGCCACAGGTAATCCACACGGCGCCGCCGGGCCGCTTCAACGACCTCATCGCGGTGCTCGCGGGCCTCGCGCTCTACGTGTTCTTCATCATGTGGGCGCACGTGCGGCTATTCGGCGTCTCGCCTCTGGGCTGATCCTTGGCTATTTGAAGATTTGCGAGTCATAGTCAGTCAGAAAATCCCGCCAGAGAAACCGCTAGTGCCGTCCGGAAATCTCTATGAAGTCGGGAATCCCTTTGACTTCAAATCGGCTTCGAGCGCGACTGTGCCGGCTCGAGCCAGGTCGGTGTCGTACGCTATAGCGCCACCGAGGTTTCCTCCACGAAGGAAATGCAGATTTTTCTGCACGACCCGTCCGGTGTCGGGATCGAACTCATTTTCTCCAGCCCTTAGCTGTCGGAATGGGAGCTGTGATCGATCCAGGCCGCTGGCCGGAATTCCGAAAGCTCTAGTCGCCGCCCGCCTTGGCCGCGGCTGTGGGCTGCGGGGAACGTTTGAAGACGCCGACGACGAAATCTTCAAACCCACGTACATAGGTAAACACGACCGGCACGACCAGCAGGCTCAATGCGGTCGAGGTCAGCAGGCCACCGATGACGGCAATGGCCATGGGCTGCCGGAAGCTGGCGTCGGCACCGAAGCCCAGTCCGATGGGAAGCATGCCGGCGATCATGGCGACCGTGGTCATGACGATGGGCCGGGCGCGCTTGTGGCAGGCGTCCAGGAGCGCTTCACGCACCGACAGCCCGCGTTCGTGCAGACCGACCACGGCGTACTCCACCAGTAGGATCGAGTTCTTGGTGACGATACCCATGAGCATCACCAACCCGATCATCGAGGGAATGTCCAGTTCGCTGTGTGCAGTGAGCAGCGCGATGACCGCGCCACCAATGGACAGTGGGATCGCGGACAGGATCGTCACAGGTTGCAGGAAATCCTTGAACAGCAGTACCAACACGCAAAAGACGCAGACGACGCCGATCACGATGGCCATGCCAAACCCGGACGCCAGTTCTGCGGCAAGCTCCGCATCACCAGTCTGGATGAGTTTGACGCTCGAGGGCATGCCCCGCACCGCCGGCAGGGCCTGGGCCGCCGCGAGCGCGGAGCCTAAGGGCATGCCGCCCAGATCCGCGCTCACGGTCACATAACGCAACCGATCGTAGCGGTCGATCTGGGAGGGGCCGCTGTCCACGGTTAGGGCGGCAACACTGGACAAGGGCACCGGGCCGTCGCGCCCACTGACGCGCATATTGGCCAGGGTGTCGATGTCCTGACGCGCCGCATCCGGAATGCGCACGCGGATATAGACCTGCCGGTTGTCGAGATTGAGACGGGCGACCTGGCCGTCGAAGTCGCCGCTGGTCGCGATCCGAACCACCTCCCCGATGGCCGCCGTCGTCACACCGCGCTCGGTTGCGCGCTGTGCATTGGGGCGGATCACGATTTCGGGACGTTCCAGGCTCGCGGTGGAACTGATGTTCGAGAGGCGTCCGACCCCGCGCAATTCGCGCTCGAGGGACTGGGAGGTTGCCTTCAGGGCCGCGGCGTTATCGCTCGCGAGGATCAGCTGCACTTTCTCACCGGGACCGCCACTGCCCAAGGCAAAGCGGGCACCGGGGACGCTCAAGAAGCGCTTGCGGACCTCATTCTCAATGACGATCTGGCTGGCACGCTGGTTGCGCGGCGCCAGGCTCAGGATCAGCGCCCCCTTGCGCACCTCGCCGGCCTGCTGCTGGCCCACGCCGGCGCGCTGCGCATCCCCAACGGTGGTGAATACCTTTGCGATACCGGAGACCGTGGCGATGGCGGCGCGCGCGGCTTCCGCGGCGCGCAGGGTGTCGTTGAGGGAGCTTCCCGGCGGCAGCTCGATGTCCGCGGTCGTGTAGCCCTGATCGGACTCGGGAATCAGCCCCGAGGGAATCATGGGTATCAGCGCAATTGAACCCAGGAAGAACAGCGTGGCCCCGGCCACCACCGTCTTGCGATGGTCCAAGCACCAGCATACGGTCTTGAGGTACCAGGACATGATGCGCCCATCCTCAACCGTCGAGGGCGGATGCGACTTGAGCAGGTAGGCGGCCATCATGGGCGTGAGCAGCCGCGCCACCAGCAGCGAGGCCAGCACGGCAATCACCGCGGTCCACCCGAATTCCTTGAAGATGAGTCCCGGCACGCCACTCATGAACGCCGTGGGCAGGAACACGACGACCAGGCTCATGGTTGTCGCCACCACCGCGAGGGCGATCTCGGTGACCGCATCGGCGGCGGCTTGGAGGATGGGTTTGCCCATGCGGCCGTGGCGCTCGATGTTCTCGATTTCCACGATCGCATCGTCCACCAGGATGCCGACGATCACGGCCAGGGCGAGCAGCGTGATGGTGTTGAGCGAGTAGCCCAGCCACGACATGGCGGCAAAGGTGGGCAGGATGGACAGCGGCAGCGCCGCAGCGGCGACCAGCGTTGCGCGCCAGTCCTTGAGGAACCACAACACCACGAGGATGGCCAGCGCGGCCCCCTCGTAGAGCATGTGCATCGAGCCTTCGAACTGCTCCAGGGTGTAGTCGACCGTTCCGGATACGGGCGTGAAGGTCAGCGTGGGATCGGCGGCCGACATCCTGGCCAGCGCCTGGATCACCGCCTTGGCCATGCGGATTTCGTCGAAGCCCTTGGCGCGGTAGACCTTGAAACCCACGACGGGCTTGCCATCGAGCAGCGCCGCCTGGGAACGTTCGGCGGTCGCGTCACTGACCGTGGCCACCTGGTCCACTCGCAGCTGGCGTCCGGACGGAAGGGCGATGGGCAGCGCCGCCAAGTCGGAGGCCTGCTGTGCCGTGGCGATCGTGCGGACCGATTGCTCCGCGCGGCCGAGCTGACCGCGTCCGCCTGAGGACTGCTGCTGCGCCTGCAGCAGCGCGTGGGACACATCCGCGGCCGTCACGCCGAGCGCCGCCAGGCGCACCGGATCCACCTCGACCCGCACTTCGCGCTGCACGCCGCCGACGCGCTCGAATTTGCCGGTGCCGGGCACGGCCAGGACGGTCTTGGCCACGGTGTCGTCGACGAACCAGCTCAAGGCTTCCTCGTCCTTGCGCGGGGAGGAAATGGCATAGACGAGCGTCGCATCCCCCCCGGTGGTCACGGCGCTGACTGTCGGCTCCTGCATGTCGGTAGGCAGCTCGGAGCGGACGCGATCGACCGCATCCTTGGATTCGATCAGCGCATCGGAGAGGTTCTTCTCCAGCACGAACTCCACGGCGATGCTCACCTGGCCATCGGTGACGGACGTGCGCAGATGGCGCAACCCGGACAGGTTCGCCAGCGAATCCTCCACCTTGCGCGCGATCTCCGTTTCCAGCTGCGCGGGCGCCGCACCGGGCTGGGTCAGGGTCACATCGATGGTAGGCAGATCCAGGTCCGGCAGATTCTGGATCGGCAGCCGGTAGAAGCCCCAGACACCCGCCAGACCCAACAGCGCGAACAGTAGGATCGCGGGGATCGGATTGCGGATCGACCAGGTCGCGAAGTTCACGAGCCGGGCGCCGGGGGCGACCGGCGTACGACGTCGCCGTCATTCAGGAAGCCGGCACCCTGGACGATGATCTGGTCATCGGGGTTGAGGCCCTGGATGATTTCCGCATCGCCGCCCTGGCGGCGGCCCACGGTCACGGCCTGCATCCGCACCCGCGGTACGCCGCCCACTTCGCTCACCGTCGCGACGTAGCTGCGTCCATCACGGATCACGACACTCTCCGCCGGAACGGCCAGTGCCGGTGACTCGCGCAGGATCACCCGCCCGTCGGTGTACATGCCGGCGCGGGCCTGGCTGCCCGGGGTGATGTCGGCGTACACCAGGCCCAGTCGCGACTGGGAATCCAGCGCGGGGGCCGTCTGACGTACATGGGCTGTGGCGACGGTTCCCTCCGGAAGCGTCAGCATGATCTGCTGCCCCGGTTTGATCTGCGCCAGCTGCTGTGCGGTGAGCTCCCCGCGCCACTCCAGGCGGTCCTGGCGAATCAGGCGGAACAGTTCCTGACCGACCGAGGCCACCGCGCCCAGTGTGGCGGTGCGGGAACTGATGGTGCCGTCATCCGGTGCCAGCACCTCGGTATAGCGCAATTGCAGCTGCTTGGACCCCAGTTGTGCCGCGGCCGTCTTGGCGAGTGTCCGCGCCTGCAACAGGTCCTGGGCGCTGAGGACGCCGCCGCTGCCCAGCGTCTCGGCCCGCTTGAGGTTGGCCTCGGCCTGATCGAAATTCGCCTGCAGCTGCGTTTCATCGGCCTGCAGCAACGCCGGATCGAATCTGGCCAGCAACTGCCCCTTGCGGACGCGATCCCCGACGTTCGCCCGCACCTCGATGAGCTGATAGCCGCCGATCTGGGCCCCGATGCTCGCTTCCTGCCAGGGCGCCACGGCGCCGGAGGCCGCAAGCGTCGCAGGCCACACCACCCGCCGGGGCGTGGTGGTGCTGACGGTGAGTGCCGGTGCCGGGACCGCGGCCGGCGTCGGGGATGCCGGCTGCGCCGCATGCTGTCCCAGAACCGTGAGGGTTCCTGCCCCCAGCGCTGCGCCGATGCCGATGAGCACCGCTGCAATGAGGATACGGCGCGGCCAGGGGCTCACCGGATGCACCGTGGGGGTTTCCTCGGCGGTCACAAAACCTTGCGGAGTGTTCATTTGGCGAGACTGTGCGAGATCTTGCGGAACAGCCCGAGAAACACCTCCCGCTCGGCGGGGTCCAGGATCATCAACATGCTGCTCGTGAGCGTCAGATGGGCTGACTCCACAAGGTTGTAGAACTTGCGGCCCGCGACGGTGAGTTCAACCCGAACCAGCCGCCGGTCTGCGGCGTCCCGGGCGCGGCGCACAAGGTTCTTTTTCTCCAGCTTGTCGACCACCGCCGTCACGCTGCTGAGTGTCAGCTGCAGCGTCCGCGCGATCTCGCTCATGGTGAGCGGTCCCTTGGTGCCGATGCTCATGAGCAGGTGGGCCTCCTGGAAGTTGATGACCCGGGCGGTGGCCGCATTGTGCTTATCGATGCCGTGGAGCTTCTCGCGGACCACATGAAAATGTGCCGACAGTTCCCGGGCCATGCTCTTGGTGGTTTTCATTCAAGAATCGGGTAATACGATTATCGAAGGATATAAGCTACACGGGGAAAGTCAAATAACAGTGCCGCGCCTCCGCGGTCCCGTGCTGGAAATTGGTGCGGCCATGAAGGTCGCCAGCCGCAAAGCGGCCCGAGGCAATACCTTTCCAAACAGGGGGTTGTGAGCGTGACGAACCGGGGTGCGCCCCGCCGGGAGGCGTCAAGTCACTTGCAGGCGGCTACCGTTGCGCTTTGGCCGGTGCTGAAGGAGCATATGGTCTGACTGACTCCGACCCTAAGAGATTTGCCGTGCAAGCTGAGGCATGAACTGGATATGAATAAAGCTACTACCTACATCGGTCGCGAAGAGCTCGTCCCCGTCCAGAGTTACGGCTTCTCGACGCTGACGCCCCTGCGGTTCGAAGCCGACGTCTACGACTGCGAAGTTCTTGGCGAGATTCCGAAGGAGCTGCGCGGCAGTTTCTTTCGCTGTGGCGGCGATACCGCCTATCCGACCATGAAAAATGACAACGTCAACAATGGCGACGGCATGATGGCGGTGTTTCATTTTGAGGACGGCCACGTCGACTTTCGCCAGCGTTACGTGAAGACCGAGCGGCTTCTCCTTGAGCGTAAGAACAGGCGTCGTCTCTACGGCGCGTACCGCACCGGCTTTGCGGATGATCCGTCAACTTCGGGTACGGACCGCGACAACACGGGTAACACCACCGCCTGGGTCCATCACGACAGGCTCTTTGCGCTGCGGGAGGACAGCATTCCGTACGAGCTGGATCCGATCACGCTCGAGACAATCGGCCTGGCGCCTTTCGGCGCTCAGTTGCGCACCAAGACCATGACGGCCCACCCGAAGTGCGACCCGGTAACGGGAGAATGGTGGAGCTATGGGCAGTTCTCTGAAAAGCGCTTTGAAGGCGAGATGTCGATGCACGTCATCGACCGCAACGGCAAGGTGACGCGGGAGGAGGAGTTCACATTGCCCTATCCCGGCATGACCCACGACTGGGCGGTCAGCCGTGATCATCTGATCTTCCATATTCTGCCGCTGACGGTGGATGTCGCGCGGGTGAGGGCGGGCGGCGATTTTTATGCCTACGACAACTCGTTGGAACCGATGTTCGGCATCATGCCGCGCACTGGAACCACCAAGGACATCCGGTGGTTCCCGGTCGCCGGCGGTGGCGTCACGCACTTCCTGAATGCCTTCACCGAGGGGAATGTAGTGCATGTGGATGCGCCGACGCACACCGGCAATCTGTTCACGTTCTTCAACGAGGTGCACGGCGGCCCGGCTGCCCAATTCCGACCGGGCACGTTTTCACGCATCAGCTTCGATTTGTCGAGCGGCTCGGTAGGCCTGCGGCCACTCACCACGGGTGATGGCGGCGGAATGCCCGAAGTCGACGATCGTTTCGCGATGCAGCGTTACCGATATGGATTTTCCAGCACGAGAACAGGGGTGCTGCGCTATGACGCTGAGACCGGCCGTCGCCAGGACCATGTGACCGAGGGAGCCTCGCAAGAGCCGGTCTTCGTGCCACGCGCACCCGATGCCCCGGAAGGCGACGGTTTTGTGCTGCTGGTGGTCACCCGCCCCGGCAATCGCTCGGACTTACTGATCCTCGATGCGATGAACGTGGACTCACCACCCATTGCTACCGTGCGTCTGCCGTTCAGCCAGCCGTGGCTGTTTCATGGCTGCTGGAGGTCGACGGATCAAGCCCGGTTGCCGCGCTAGCGTATTTCGGCCGTGTCTCTAGGCCGCCAACTGATAAGTCAGCAATCGGTCATATTCCTGCTTGACGACTGCGTAACACTCGCACGAGCGCTTTTCCAGGCCTTTTCGGTCCAGAACGTCAATACAGCCCGCCTTGTAGTCGATCAACCCGGCGGCCTGTAAACTAAGCGCCCCTTCGGTGGCCGTCGTTACAGTCACGCCCAGCATATGGGCGATGAGTTTCGGGGTCATTCGCATCTCGGTGCCCGGCAGTCTATCCAAACTCAGCAATAGCCAGCGACATAGCTGTTGATCGAGCGAATGATGCTTGTTGCATGCCGCCGTTTGCACCATCTGAGTCATCAATGCCTGCGTATAGCGCAGCAACAGGTGCAGCACCACGCCACCTCGATCAAATTCCTGTTTCATCAGTTCTGCGGGTAGCCGATAAGCGCCCCCGGCACTTTGTATCAGGGCGCGGCTGGAAGTGGACCATCCGCCCAAGAACAACGAGATCCCAACGACACCTTCGTTACCGACGATAGCGATTTCTGCAGATTCGCCGTTCTTCATGACGTACAAAAGCGACACGACGGTCGTCGTCGGAAAATAAGCGTGAGTCAATGTGTCTCCGGACTCATAGAGTACGTCACCCAATGGCATGTCGACGTATTCAAGCTGTTGCCGCCACCGCTTCCACAGCTCGGGGGGGAGAGCGGCCAAGAGGCCATTTTGTGTCGGACTGCGCGAGGCATCGATCATTGGGAGCGCCCTAGAGCGTTTCGACAACGCAGCAAAGGTTGGAAAGGTTGGATTACAAGGGGAATCAAAGCCACGATGACAACGGTTCCGAATATCCCGACGCCGATGTACACTCGAGTCTCCAACATGGCTAGTAAGCATATTAGGCGCCCGTTGCAGTCTTCGAGTCAGTGCGGTGCCGAACGGATATGGGGGTTTTGTCGGACTATTCCGGAGGCCCGGCTCGCCGTGGTGCTCTAGGCAAGGTTGCCTAGGAACGAGTTGATCAATCCTTACGTATCATCTGGCAGGGCGCGAAACTCCTTGAGTTGCTCTTCCAGGCAGCACACTTGTGACGTGTTGTACGCTACCGTACACAGGATTGGCGGACCGGTTATACTAGCGGCGCCGTAACCCCAGTCATCGAACTCCGCGACACTCCACATGCCAGATCCCGCGCAAGAGCCGCAACACAATTACCTGCTGGCGGCATTTCCGGCCGCTGAGCGGGAACGACTCTACCCGCAATTGGAACTCGTGCCGATGCCGTTGGGCAAGATTCTGTACGAATCCGGGGATGTTTTGCGCTACGTGTATTTCCCAACCAATTGTATTGTGTCGCTGTTGTACGTTCTCGCCGATGGCGCCTCGGCGGAAATCTCCGTTGTCGGCAATGAAGGTTTGATCGGCATCGCTCTGTTCATGGGCGGTGAAACTACGCCCAGCCGCGCGCTCGTCCAGAGCGCCGGCTTCGCCTACCGCCTGTCAGCACAGGCCCTCAAGGACGAATTTCATCGCAACGGTGAAGTGCAGCTGCTATTGCTGCGTTACACGCAGGCCCTGATTACGCAGATGGCGCAAACCGCCGTATGCAATCGTCACCACTCCGTGGACCAGCAACTGTGTCGTTGGTTATTGCTTTCGCTCGACCGTCTGACGTCCGCTGAATTGGTCATGACCCAGGAACTCATCGCCAATATGCTCGGTGTGCGCCGTGAAGGCGTTACCGAGGCGGCAGGTAAGCTCGAGAAGCTCGGCGTCATCCGCTACGCACGTGGACGCATCACCGTTCTCGATAGACCCAAGCTCGAGCAGCTTTGCTGCGAGTGTTACGCGGTGGTCAAGAAAGAGAGTGATCGCCTGCTGCCTCGTTCGGCCCCGCAATTCCCAGTGATCGCCCCGATGTGAGCTTGACCACTCTGGAGGTATGTGGGGTGCCGAACAGACGACGACCATTCGGATTGAGTATTAATGAGCTTCGATATGCCCCCCATATCGACATTTTGACGCGGCATCGGCCGCGTTCTTTTTTGAGGGGCTCTCACCCGAAGGAGTTCTAATTTCCGATACGAGGGGGCAGCAATCGATCGTATTCCCGTTTGACCACGCCGTAACATTCGCACGCGCGCACCTCCAATCCCTTGCGATCGACTATGGTGATCCGGCCCGGCGTATAGCGGATTAATCCAGCCTTCTGCAATTGTGCAGCGCCTCTTGCGACGCCCTCGCGACGTACGCCCAACATGTTTGCGATGAGCTCCTGGGTCATGACAAGTTCGTTCCCGGCGAGCCGATCCAAGCTCAGCAACAGCCATCGGCAGAGTTGTTGATCCAACGTGTGGTGACGGTTGCAGACCGCCGTTTGCGCCATCTGTGTGATGAGGGCTTGCGTGTAACGCAGGAACAGATGTAGCACGGCGCTCGAGCGACCGAACTCCTCTTTTATGGTATCCGATTGGATCCGGAAGCCGCCGCCGGCAATTTGCACAATAGCGCGACTCGGCGTGGACTCTCCACCCATGAAAATCGAAATCCCAACGAGACCCTCCTTGCCTACCACGGCGATTTCTGCCGAGGCGCCTTTCTGCGTGACGGAGAGCAGCGAGACGATCGCGGAGGTAGGGAAATAAACATGCTTCAAGACGCCACCAGCCTCATAAAGCACCGCGCCGAGGGGTAGGTCGATTCCCTCAAGGGCATGTTGCCAACGCGCAAAGTCCTCAGGCGGGAGCGCGTCGATCAAGCGATTTTCTCTCGCGATGACAGCCCGTTCCATTTGTGAACAGCCCTTGAGGTCTAGCCATCACTCAAGAGTGTTCTGCCGGCTCTGAACAGCCCATTTCACGAACCAGCATTAACAATCGGGGTTAATCACCAGACTGACTTCAGCTTAAACAAAGCAGTGGCGCGCAGCGGCGCAATCAAGTCCGACTGCTGTCGGGCGCCCGAGGTGACCGTCCGGGCGACACTCAAGCTGACAACTGCGGCCTCGTTCAGGCTTATCGGGCTAGGTGTGCGTTAACGTACAGACGAAAGCGTTCAGATATCAGACACTTCGACGCAGATTATGCTGTACGAGGGAACCCATCCCATGTCGCAAAGCGTACTTCTGATTGATGGCAAACTGGCTGATCGCACCGCCATTCTTGACGCCTTGATCGACGCTCACGGTGCCACATTTACACTTGAACGGGTTGGCCGGCTCTCCGAAGGTCTCAAACGACTCTCAATCGACAGAACAGAGCGGACGATAGCCTCGGGCCGCATTGTGGCCATCATCGTGGATCCGTTCTTGCCCGATAGCAACGGACTGGAAACCGTCGATCGGCTCCTGCAGGCGGCCCCGCACATTCCAATACTCATTATTGCTACCGTCCATGATGAGCATCTTGCCAAACTGGCCGTCCGCCGTGGAGCACAAGATTATCTTCTGAAGGAGCGTCTCGATGGGTACTCACTGTGTAAGGCCCTGGAGAACATGGTGGAGCGTGCGACCAATGCCGAGGCGTTGTTTGCGCAGAAGGAGCTGGCTGAGATAACCCTGAATTCTATCGGGGACGCCGTGCTCAGTGTGAACATCAGCGGCGCAGTCACCTATTTAAATGCGATTGCGGAATCTATGACGGGCTGGCGGGGCGACGAGGCTGTAGCCCGTCCCCTGGAGGAGGTATTCCGCGTCCTAAACGGCGCCACGCGCGTACCCGTGCCAAACCCTTTGATGTCGGCCATGATTCAAAACAGAGCGCTCGGTCTTACTCCCGACTGTGTTCTCGTTCGACGCGACGGCTCCGAAGCCGGTATCGAAGACTCCGCGGCACCTATCCACGACCGGGACGGGCGAGTGACTGGAGCGGTCATGGTGTTTCGCGACGTCACCCAGGCGCGGGCCGCGGCCCTTCGAACCTCGTATCTTGCGCAACACGATGCCCTGTGCGGTATCGCCAACAGAGCGCTTTTGAACGACCGGTTATCCCATGCAATCACCGCCGCCGACCGCCACAGCGGCAAACTCGCGGTTCTGTTTATCGATGTGGACCGGTTTAAGCACATCAACGACTCCTTGGGCCATTCGATCGGCGATCGATTGCTGCAGGCCGTGGCACAGCGAATACTTGCTTGCGTGCGAAATTCGGACACGGTCGGCCGATTCGGCGGAGACGAGTTCGTAGTGGTGCTTTCGGAGGTTTCTCGAAGCGAGGACGCCGGGGTCAGTGCGGAGAAACTGTTGCTTGCGCTGAGTCGGCCGTACAACATCGATACACACTCTCTGCACGTAACGGCGAGTATCGGAATTGCCACCTATCCGGAGGATGGCCTTGATGCGGGGGCGCTTCTGAAGAACGCGGACATTTCGATGTACCACGCGAAAGAGACTGGGCGCAACAGACATCATTTTTACGAGAGAAGCATGAACCGGCTTGCGGCGGAGCGACAGACCCTTGAGAGTGGTCTGCAACGCGCCATCGCACAGAAGGAGTTCGTGCTGCACTATCAACCGAAAGTCGATTTGCGGACAGGGGAGGTCACAGGCGTCGAGTCGCTGATACGCTGGCACCACCCGCAGCACGGTCTTGTGGCAGCGGCCCCGTTCATCCGGGTGGCGGAGCAATGTGGGCTTATTGTGCCCATCGGCCGGTGGGTGTTGGGCGAAGCGTGTCGGCAAGCCCGCGCCTGGCTGGATGCGGGTTTACCCGCGATTCAAATAGGCGTGAACACCTCCGCAGTAGAATTGACTAAAACTGGATTCGTGGAGAACGTGCGGGCGATGCTGTTAGCCTTCGATCTGGAGCCGTTCCGCCTGGAACTTGAGCTGACGGAAACCTTCCTGGCGCAGGAACCCGTTTCGGTCGGTGTGGTTCTGCGGGAACTGAAGACACTTGGCGTGCAGCTTGCCTTCGATGACTTCGGCACGGGTTTTGCGAGCTTGAGCTGCCTGAGGAGGCTGCCGGTCGATGCGTTAAAGATCGATCGGTCCTTCGTGCGCAACCTCACTTCGAACGCGGACGATGAAAGCATCGTCACCGCCATGATCACCATGGGCCGGAGTCTGCACTTGAGGGTTGTAGCGGAGGGTATCGAAACACGGCGGCAGCTGGCATTCTTGATTGCGCACGATTGCCCGGAGGGGCAGGGATATTATTTCAGTCGGGCAGTACCGGCCGACGAATGCGCGGTTCTCTTGAGCCGGCATTTTGCGATCAGGCCGGTACTTGCGCCCGTGCCGCGTCAATCCCAAGCAACGAGTCAGATGTGAGTTGTCTTGTAGCTGAACGTGGCGGCTGACCAATCGCCCGCCATTGCCCACGAAACAGGGGCGCCGACGACGCTCCATGCGCCATGTAAACACTGAGGCAAGACGGCGCTGGTATCATGTTAGAGGATCGTACAGATTTGCCGCGAGCACATCCGTAATGATTACGGCCCACTGTCCGCAACAGAATCAGCTGCTGGCCGCGCTGTCGCCTGATGTCCTTAAGCGGCTGAATTTACAGCTGACCTCGATGCCCCTAGGTAAGGTTTTGCATGAGCCGGGGGAGGTCCAGCCTTACACTTACTTTCCAGTTGATTGCATTGTTTCGTTGCTGTACATGCTGAATGACGGCGACTGTGCCGAAATTTCCGTGGTAGGCAATGACGGGGTCGTCGGAATCGTGTCCTTCATGGGCGGTGAATCCACACGAGGTCGGGCCATGGTGCAAAGCGCTGGTCGCGCGTATCAGATGGCCGGGTACCATCTAAAAGAGATATTTCGCACTGAGGACGCGATGCGGTCGTTACTACTGCGCTACACACAAGCTCTAATCACGCAAATGGCGCAGACCGCAGTGTGCAATCGCCACCACTCCGTGGACCAGCAGTTGTGCCGCTGGCTGTTGCTCTCGCTCGACCGTCTGCCGTCCAACGAGCTGCTCATGACCCAGGAACTCATCGCCAATATGCTCGGCGTGCGCCGTGAAGGCGTCACCGAGGCGGCGGGCAAGCTCGAGAAACTCGGCGTCATCCGCTATGTTCGCGGCCGCATCACGGTTCTGGACAGACCCAGGCTCGAAGAGCTGAGCTGCGAGTGCTACGCGGTCGTCAAGAGGGAAACGGATCGCCTACGGTCGCCGCCTTACCGGAGCAAGGATGAAGCGCTTCTGCCTATCGCCGGCTAGTAGGCCGAATAGCGGTGTTCGTTGTACACCGGTTGGTGCCCGCCCAGGACTGCCTCCCGTTCCTCGTCCGGGCGGTCCACGTACCAGGCGAGAGCCCCTCTTCGTACGCCAGCGCACCGACTCTCAGATACAAAAAGTGCGCAATAGCGTCATTAACTAGGTTTGGAGATTCAAATGTACATCGGCGGCGGCATACTCGGAACTGTTCTCATCATTGCGTTGATCATCTTTCTAATTCGTAGGGCCTGAGACGTACCCCCAGGTCGAAGCGTGCAACGTTAACCGACGGGCATTTTCCGACCACGACCGTCGTGCCTGAGGCGGGCCGGATTCTGCATTATTGGCCGCAACGGTCTTGGGAAGCGCTCGTGCGAGTGTTACGCGGTGGTCAAACGGGCGTACCACCGATTGCTGACGTATCGGTGGGCGGCCTTAGAGACACGGCCCAACATTCGCTCCTATACACCAGGATAGGGGCGTTTGCGGCCTGCGGAAGCTGTACTTCGGAGACCCGTTTTGGTGCAACGTGGTCCACCGAACAGAGCCAGGAAGCGGTTCGACCTACAGTGCATGATGCTTCACGACTTTCTAGCAACGAATCGCGCGATCATTATTGATCGGTGCCGACTCATGGTTGGCGCCAGGTCGGACCCCAAGACCGCCGAACATGACTTGGCACAAGGCATACCGGTTTTCATTGATCAGCTTATCGGCGTGCTCGCCCGCGAGCAAGAAGCGGAGCATTGTTCCGCCAATGTTGAACGTGATACGGGCGCGAATACGGAAGTCCGTGAGACAGCAAAGCAGCAAGGGCACGATTTGCTGGAGCAGGGCTTTACACTCGAGCAGGTGGTTCGCAACTATGGCGACGTGTGTCAGGCCGTAACGAGTGTAGCGTTTGAGACCGGCGCGCCCGTCGCGGTCGACGAATTTCGCACCTTGAACCGCTGTCTTGATAACGCCATCGCCGGCGCTGTGACGCAGTACGCCGGGCATAGTGCACCAGCCGACGGGCTCGGCACCGAGGCATGGAGCTCGCGGCTCGGCCCTCTCGCGCACGAGCTACGAAACTACCTACAAACCGCAACATTGGTGATCTCAGCTATCAAAGCAGGCAATGTAGGCATCTCTGGTGCCACTGGTGCAGTGCTCGACCGGAGTCTCCTCGGAATGCGCGGTCTGATTGATCACGCTCTCGCCGAGGTAAGGGTCAGCGCGCGCATGCCGCCCCGACGAGAGGCCATTAAACTGGCTCAATTCCTGGGTACTCTAAAAGTTTCCGCATCGTTTGATGCGCTGGCACGCGGAACCCCGTTTAGCATGGCTCCTGTCGCTGAGGATATTGTCGTGTATGCGGAGCCGGAAATGCTCGCCGCGGCGGTCGGCAATCTGCTCCAGAACGCCTTCAAGTTCACCAAGCACCGCACGGAGGTGTGGTTGCGCGCGCACGTTCTTGGCGATAGGGTTCTGATTGAGGTGGAGGATCGATGCGGCGGTCTGCCAGCCGGCGTTGTGGACGCGATGTTTTTGCCGTTTGCTCAAAATGGCGATGACCGAACCGGGTTGGGGCTGGGACTCGACATTTCAAGACGCAGCGTTGAAGCCAACGGCGGCGTGTTGACCGCGCGTGATGTCCCGGGCACGGGATGTATCTTCACAATCGATCTGCCTCGAATCGCTACTGCGGTCATGCCGTAGCGTTTCCCAAGCGGGCGCTTCGGCGCCGGCCGAAATGTGATGGCCGCAGCCGCGGCCACAGAGCCGATGCGGAGCGCTCGCTCAGCCGCTTTCACGATAAAGGTCGGCGTGCGCTGCGAGGGTGACATACTCGGTGAGTGCATCGGACGCCCTTATCCAATCCAATTCCGCGTTTCGCGCTGCAGACAGGTCGCCGCGTTCCGTCGCCTTCTCCTGGCGCTGCTCGGCTTCGAGTTCGACAGCTTTCAGGCGTTGGACTTCATTTGTGGTCGTAGCGTTCATAACGCCTCTCCCTCATTGATCTGATCCCATAACCCGCCAATGACGCAGGGAGTGCCGCGTCGAGCGTCGGAAATGGGAGGCATACCGAGCGTCATTGATACTTCACTGTTCTGTCAACGACGTCTGTGCGGCACCCCACGCACTGGCTTGGGCAACCGGTACCTTGCGGACTCAGGCCGTGGCAGTACTGCACTCGCTTAACAACGCACTCTGCCGGCGTTTCTGCTGGCATGTCCGGGCGGCAAGGATGCGTCTGCCTAGATGTGCCTGGCAGGGCCGCCTGGCTTTGGGACACCGGCCCGTGCACTTAACATTCGCAGGCGCATAAGGGCGGTAACGCACAGACGAATCGGACGAAAGGCGTAGCCTTCATTTCCGTCGATTCGGTCAGCCGCTGATGGCTCTATGGCGACCGCCGACACTGCCGCGCCCAAACGCGGCCAAAAGTCTCCCCTACGTGGAGCAGGTAGAGGGCCGGTAACTACGGCCCTTTTCCTTTGAACGCGAGATATCAGGCCACAGCAGCGGAGTGTTTTTCGTTTCGGCGCCACGTTGGGATAGCGCGCAGGATGCGATGTCGACGGGTTGCGCCTTCGCTTGCGGTCTATGTAGATGTATTCCGGACTGCTATCGAGCGTGGTGCGCCGCGCACGCGCGTCGGAGTAACCAGTCAGCAAAATGCCACGGTTGTGCCGAAGCGAACTTCACTGTGGCAAGCGCCCCGAAGGAGATTCTGTTCGCCAGCGTACGGAAGTCGGAAATCGTAAATGCTGGAGTGTCTCGGCAATGCTTACTTCACCAGAGATCGAAGATCTAAATGCGCTTGCCCGTAACCTTGCGCATATTTGTTTTGGTGGTGAAGGCAGCGTGGGACGTAGCGGAGATGGCATTGTCCGGCTGATCATAGTGAAGCATGCCCACGGCAGTGGCGGTCTGTATCGGGTGCGCGAGGTGGTTGCGCCGATTCTCGAGGATGCCCGCAATCAAATTGCTCTGGCCATTGAGTCGGCCACTGATCCCACGGGCGACCGGAGCGCATTGCCGCATCTGAAATGTTACTAGACTTACCCGGGAGACAGCCGCCAAAGGAATAGCACTTTGTCTTGGTGCCGATCCAGTGCTGAGACACCTGCTGCTCGTGGAGAGGAGACTGCACTACGGGAGTCCAGTGAACTGGGGCGAGTCAACCTGCCGGGATGTGATTGGTCTCGGCGAGTGCCACCAGAAATCGCGCACCGAGGGGGTCTCGCGACACGCTCGCGTGTACGAGACGAGGAGCGCCATCGAACCCCACAAGCTGCAATGCGCCGTGAGCCGTTGCGACACCGCCTTGCAAGAGCCGCGCGAGCATCCCATGCAGTACCGCGTGCGTCTGCGGCGAAAGTAAGCTCTCAAGCGTGCGCCCCAGCAAGCGCTCCCGAGCAAGCCTGAATACCCGCTCTGCGGTGAGATTGGCCTCAAGTAGAGTCGTATCCGGCTGAATGGACAGATACGCGACCGGCGCCGCGTCATAGAGTTGTATCTGCCGGGCCAGCGATGCCTCCATTTCCGCACGCGTGCGGCGCAACTCATCGTCCTGAAGATCCACCTCCACCTGGTGAACCTGCAATTCATGCAGCAGGGCCAGCGCTTTGGCGGCGGTTGCTGGCGAGCTCGCCAGATCGTGAAGGACTCGCAGGGCGTCGGGGGCGGCAGCGTATACATTGGCATTCGGGTCGTCGCCGCGAAGATGCGACACGGCGCGCGCGCGTAACCCATTGCGATCGTCGGCGCGAAGGTTCTTAAGTAGCATTATTGTGTCCTTGCATTGTTCGATCCTACGGCCTGGGGTCGTTACCCTACCGCATCTGGCTCTGACTTTCGCAGACGACCTTCCAGATGTTTGGCCGCTGTGATATCTATGAAAGTAATTACCGCACCCTGAATGACGTTGGCGAGTGTGCGGTAGGGCATGATGCGTACACTAAACCAGTGCCCGTCCGTGGTTGGAATCTGCTTTTCACAGAACGCCAGCGTACGCAGTGTCTCCTTGGCGTCCTCGTGCAACTGCGGGTAGATCAGGGTGCTGGTCAAGTCGCTCAATGGCCTGCCGATGTCCCCGTCCCGCAGGTGCACGATTCGTGTCATGTGCTCGGTAAAACGTCGCACATTGAGCGCGTTGTCCAGGAACAAGGTCGCGATGTCCGTGCTGTTCAGCAGGTTCTGCATGTCGCTTTGAGCAAGCGCAAGGTCGTCCAGCTTGACCTGCAGCTCCGCGTTGATTGTCTGCAGCTCTTCGTTCATGGACTGCGACTCCTCCTTCGAGGTGGTTAGCTCCTCATTGGCCGACTGCAGTTCCTCGTTCGTTGACTGCAGCTCTTCATTGGCCGACTGCAGTTCCTCCGCGGAAGCCCGCATTTCCTGCCGCAGGGCATGCAGTTCATCCTGCGAGCGGGCGAGTTCATCGGCCAGCATTGGGTCCTGTGCCCCCACCGGCAGCTTGCGGTGCGCCCTGCGCTGCGTCGAGGGTGCCACTTCTCGAAAGACGATCAGCGCCATTCCGTCCAACAGGGTGGGCTCCTGCACGGCCTTGACGATAATATCGACGGTGCCGTGACTGCTTTCGCCGACCTTGAGTCCGTGCAGCTCCACCGAGCTTTTTTCGCGCAGCGCCTGTCGCAGTGCGGCAGCCACTTGCGTACGGATCGCCTCATGCGCCATGACATGCACGTTCCAGTTGGCCCGGCCCGCTGCGGGCTCGAGGTAGCGGCCGGTACGGCCGCTGATATAGACGATGTCGCCACGTTCGTTCACCAATACTGCGGGAGGTGAGAACTGCTGCAGGAGCAGCTGATCGGTAAGCCCTTGAAGATTGTTGAGATGTGTAGGCGGGGTGGTCAACTTCAGCTCCTGCAGCGCAGTGCCCAACGGTAAGCCACGCTGGATGGGAAAGTCCACGGAGCCAGCGACGGCTGAGCCGGCGCTGCGTAAATACAGGCGTGGGAGTCCGTCCAGTGGCGAAAAAAGATCCAGCGAGCGACCGACCGTCTCTGATTCACCCAGTAGCAGCACTGCCCCAGGTCGCAATGAATAGTGAAAGAGCGGCAGCAGCCGATGCTGCAGCGGGGCGGTAAAATAGATCATTAGGTTGCGGCAGGAAAGCAGGTCCAGCCGCGTGAAGGGCGGGTCAACTAGGACGTTGTGCCGGGTGAAGAGCACCATCTCGCGGATATTCTGCCCCGTCTGATAGCCATCGCCTTCTGCAGAAAAAAAGCGCTTCAGGCGCTCCGGGGAGACGTCCCCGGCGATGCTGGGCGGATAATAGCCGCGCCGTGCGATCGCGATCGCCTCGGCACTCAGATCCGTGGCGAAGATTTGAAGGCTCCACTTCGACGGCTGCGGGAGCGCCTCGACCACTTCCCGGAACACCACGGCCAGGGAGTAAGCCTCCTCGCCGGTCGAACAGCCCACGACCCACGCACGCAGTCGCACCTCCTGTTCGCGCCGGGAGAGCAGCGCAGGCAGCACCGTCTCCTTGAGTGCCTTCCATACCTGTGGATCCCGAAAGAAACTGGTGACCCCGATCAGCATTTCCTTGAACAGCAGGTCCCGCTCTTGCGGGTTTTCACGAAGGAATGCTTCGTAGGCTGCCAGGCTGGTCAGGCCATGCACGCCCATGCGCCGCTCGCTGCGGCGCTTGAGCGTGCTGGGCTTGTACTGCGTGAGGTCGTGCTTGCCGTGCTCGAGCAGCAGTCCAAGGATGTTTGCCAGGGACTGCGCCGCGTCGGCACTGTTGTCCACTGGCAGTTCGGCTTTAAGTCGCCGCGCGGCAATGAACTTGAAAATATGCTGCGGCAGCTCAGCGGGCGTCGCGACGATATCGCAGGCACCGGCGCCGATGGCGTTGCGCGGCATGGAATCGAACTGTGCGGACTCAGGCTGCTGCGCCAGCGTCAGCCCCCCTTGCCCTCGGATCGCTTGCAGCCCGTGTGTGCCGTCCGAGCCCATGCCGGACATCACAACGCCGATAGCCAGATCCCCCTGTTCACGTGCCAAGGAGCTGAAGAGGACATCGATCGGCAGACGCAGCCCGCGCGGCTCGCCCGGCTGCTGCAGTTGCAGCCTGCCGCCGGAGACCGTGAGTTCACTATTGGGCGCAATGACGTAGACGACATCCGGCTCTACCCATGTGGCGCTGGTAGCCTCGCGTACCGGGATGGCGCATACGCGCTGCAGCAGCTCGACCAGCATAGCCTTGTGTGTCGGGTCCAGGTGCTGCACGACCAGATAGGCCAGGCCACTGTCGGGCGGCACCTGGCCCAGGAACTGTCCCAGCGCTTCAAGCCCACCCGCCGAGGCGCCCAACCCCACGATGCGGGTCGCGGGCGGATCAAGGTGCAGGGAACTCATCGGGGGATGCTGCACTCTTTCTTGAGCGAGGCCTAGCCCGTATACATCGCCCGCGCTGAAATCCTTATCGATCATCGCCTTGAATGTAGCCGCGTCTACCACGGCTCCGGGGCACCGTCATATTGCAGGAACCGCCCGCTGTCCTCGAGGGTGACCTTGGCGATGGTCTGGATCATGCTGTGCACGGTGAAAGAGGTCTCGAGGATCCCTTTGTACTTGCCCGCAAGGTAGGCCTGGCGCTCCGTCAGCACGGCGCCCGGATGGATCATCACTACCGTGACACCGTCTTTCTTGGTGGAGGCGGCGACAATCTGCATTTCCCGGTTCAGCGCGGCCTTGCTCGTGCGGTAGAACAGTAGGCCCGGCGCCGGGTGCAGCTCCCCTGTCAGCGTGCCGCCCCTGGAGCTGATGGCGATGATTTTCTTCTGCTTGCTTGCGAGCACGTTTTTATAGAACGTTTCCGAGACAATCAGCGGCCCTTTGATGTTGACCGCCATGATGGTGTCGAGCAGCGAATATTTGAGCTTGCCAAAATCCTCCACGCCCCAGTCCCCCGCACAGGCCTCATCTTCCCCCGCGCAGTTCGAGCGATCGTTGTAAACGCCCGCATTGTTGATGAGGACGTCGATGGGCACGTCCGCAAGCTTGCCGGCCAGCTGCTGGGCCTGTTCCAGATTGGTGACATCCAGGGGTTCCACGCGCACCTTGGGATATTTCACGGCGAGGTCCGTCAGTGACTTCGGCGGCGCAGCGCGTCGATGGGTCGCGATGACCGTCCAGCCCGCTTCGGCGTACTGCTTGGCGAACTCCAGGCCGATGCCGGAGTTTGCACCCGTGATCAGCACCGTGTCGGCCGGGGCGGTGATCGGGGCTGCGAGCGCCGCAATCAGCGCCAGTACCGCAAGCAGAACCCTGGGAAACGCGGCGGTTCCGAATTCCTGCTTATAACCAGTTGTCATAAGAGTGTCATATACAATTGATTTGTATGCATTTCTTGTCAACGCAGGACACGCTGCCTCGGCACCGTTGGGCAAGTCACGATAGCTAGGCTCAGCGCTGCTGCGCGAGCGCGATGATAAAGCAGCCTGTGCGCACGCGCGGCGGCTTCGGGATCGACTGCCGTTGCCGACGGGACTTGCGTCTAGGAACCGCTTGCGCGGTTTGCCTAGGATTGTGGGCTATGCCCGAACCCTTGATGGAAGCCCTGCCCGATCTGATTGTGCTGGTGCAGCGCGCCGGTACCGTAGTCTCCTGCGCAGGCGGTGGAGGGGTGGGGCACCTGAAGCCCGCAGATCCGGAGGGGCAGCGCCTCGAGGCGATCTGGCCGGCGCCGGTGGCGGAGCTGCTGAAGCAGCTGGTCCGCAAGGCAATCGCCACGCGGGTGGCCGCCGAGGCGCGCTTTGCCGATCAGGGCCAGGGCTTCGAGGTACGGGTCACCGCCCAGGGTCCGGAACGTGCCATCTGTGTGATCCGGCCCACGCTCGTAGCCCGACAGGAAGATAGCCTGGACCTTACCGATGAGCGTCCCCGACCGCAGCTGGACCGTCGCGGCTTCCTGAAGCGATTCAAGGAGTCCGTGGCGGTCGCGGCGCTGCGCGAGAAGCGAATGGCCATCGCCGTGATCCATGTCGACGGAATTGCGGACATCGGCCAGGCCATCGCCGCTGAGGTTGCCGAGCGGGCAATGAGCATGGCCATCCTGCGGCTGCCGAGCCTGGACAGGGACAACGAGGACGGCTCAGCCAAACCGTGGTGGTACCTCGGGCAGTTGAGCGAGAGCCTTCTGGCGCTGGTGCTGGAGAGTTCGGACCGCGAGGCGATCGAAGGCTGTGTCAGGACGCTTTGCGCCAGCCTGCGCAAGCCGGTGGCCATCGGCAACACCGAATTCCATCTGACGCCCTTCGCGGGCGTCGCCGTTCTGGGCCAGGACTCATCCTCTCCGCGCACGCTGCTGGATCAGGCACGCGCGGCCGCTACCGAGGCACGCCGTCGCGGCAGTAAGCACCCACACTTTTTCACCGACACCCTGCAGGTCCGAGCGTTGGCGCGGCTCGACATCACGCGCGAGCTGCGCGATGCCATTGCCAACCGCGACATAGGCTTGCGCTACAGCGGCCGCCACGACCTGCAAAGTGGTCGTCTGGTGAGCTGGACCGGCTACCTGCGCTGGCTCAGTCCATTGCGCGGAGAGGTCCGTCCCGTTGATTTCCTGAAGGTCGCCGAGGCGACGGGCCTGGGCACGCTGCTGTCGCGCACCGCGCTGGCGAGCCTGGGCGATGATTTCGTCGCCCAGGCTTCCGCCTGGGCCGAGGATGTCCGCATATCATTCGGTCCTCTCAGGCACCACGTCCTGCACAAGGATTTCATCGACGACATTCTTGCCTTTCTCGACACCGGTGTGGTGCCCCCTGAGCGCCTGGAGCTGCGCGTCGCCGAGAAGGCCTTCATCGCCCGCTCGCCCGGAGACTTCGACTCCTTGGCGAGCCGCGGAGTGCGGCTGGTCATCGATGAAGTCGGGCGTGGCATGGCGTCGCTCGACTGGCTGGCGCGCGCGCGTATCTGGGGACTGCAGCTGGACCGGGCCTGGGTCACGGCCTTTCACCGCGATCCGGCAGCACTAAAAGTGTGCAGCGCCGGCATCGCCGTGGCGAACGCGCTTGGACTGACCCCTATCGCGACCGGCATCGACGAGCGGTCATTATGTGATGCGCTCCTGGCGCTTGGATGCCGGCAAGGCGCCGGGGACGTGTTTGATCAGGCCTTGCCCGGGTCATTTACTGAGACTCAGGCGGCCACCGCGATTTGACACCTGATTATGTGACCGTCGTCACAAGAGCCCGACACTCCTGCGAGTTGCGTTCGCCTCCGTCCGTGGACCTCTTTGGAGGAACGTATGCCTCGCACAAGGCCTCGTCCGCGATCGAGGTCAGGAGTACTACGCGATGCCCTCTCATCGGTCGGTCATTGAACTCACGATTGCTTCGCTACTGGTTTGTTTGCCGCTCGCAGCCGCCACGGCCGCAGCGGAACCGGATCCAGTGGCCCCCGCCACCGTAGCTCCTGTCCGGTACCTGGTTCAGGCGTCCACCCTGATCCTGGCCCAGCAGGACGTTCAACAGGTGGGCGGCACCGTGGAACGCAATCTTGATGTGATTCATGCCGTGTCGGCCTACCTCAGCGGCTCGCAGGTTGCGAGTCTGCGTGCGCGAAACGACGTACGAGTATTCGCCGACCACAGCATGCATACCGACGGTTTACTCTCGTTGGTCAGCTCGGTGATGGCGCCGGTTCAGACCGTGGCCAACACGGCCAACTCCTCGGTGGCCACCAACCCGGTCGTGAAGACAGTAAGCGCAGTCGCCTCACCGGCTGTGGCGGCCGTGACACAAGTCGCGCATCCGCTCGTGGCGCCGGTGGTCGCGCCGGTGGTCACGGCGGTCAGCGCCAACACCACCTTAAAGGACGGAACCGGCGTCGCTGCGGCCACCGTGCTTTATCAGACCAACTACCCGATGCTGGTCGGCGCAGACACGTTGCAGCAGAAGGGCATCACCGGCGCGGGCGTCACCATCGCGATGCTGGATTCCGGCCTATGGCAGGACGTGGCACAGAACTATGGATCGCGGGTGCTCGCGAGCATTGATGTCACCAACAACGGCACCGGCCCCGTCACGGGCGACGCGTATGGACACGGCACGCACATCACCTCCATCGCCGCCGGCGGTGCTGAGAATGCGGCACTCCAATACCTCAGCATCGCCCCGCAGGCGAACCTCGTCATCGTGCAGGCCTTCGACGGCCAGGGCGGCGGCCGCTATGTCGATGTGATCGCCGGCTTGAACTGGATCATCGCGAACCAGAAGAAGTACAACATTCGCGTCGTCAACCTCTCGTTCGGTTCGGACCCGCAGTCCTACTACTGGGACGATCCGCTGGCGCAGGCGGTGATGGCGGCGTGGCGCGCCGGCATCGTCGTGGTGGCCGCCGCGGGCAACTCGGGCCCCGGTCCCATGACCATCGGTGTGCCGGGCAACGTGCCCTATGTGATCACGGTCGGCGCGCTCACTGACAACTACACTCCGTACGACCCGTCGGATGACCGCCTGGCCTCGTTCTCCTCCACCGGCCCGACCTACGAAGGATTCGTGAAGCCCGAGCTCGTCGCTCCGGGTGGTCACATGGCCGGCTCGATGTCCAGCAACAGCTATCTTGCGAATATCGATCCGAACTCGATGTCCATCGGCCAACAGATGTTCACCATGTCCGGCACGTCGCAGGCGACGGCTGTGACGACCGGTGTCGTTGCGCTGATGCTGCAGGCGAATCCTGCCCTGACACCGGATACCGTCAAATGCCGCCTGCTGGCCTCGGCGGCGCCCGCGGTCACTACCACTGGGACCCTCGCCTACACGGTGTTCCAGCAGGGCGCGGGTCTCATCAATGCGGTACGCGCCGTGCAGAGCACCGCGACCGGCTGCGCCAATCAGGGTCTGAACATTGCTGCGGACCTCGCCGGTACCGAGCATTTTGGCGGCCCGGCCAATAAAGATGCCAATGGCAATTACTACGTCATGAACATGGCAGCTTCCAGTTGGGGCACTGCGCAGTCCGGTGACGGCCTCTCCTGGTCCTCGGGATACGCCTGGGACCAGGGGTATGCCTGGAGTTCGGGCTACGCCTGGAGCAACGGCTATGCCTGGAGCAAGGGTTATGCGTGGAGCAACGGCTATGCCTGGAGCAATGGCTATGCCTGGAGCAACGGCTACGCGTGGAGCAATTCCGTACCCTGGTGGCACAACTCGGCAGGTTCGACCTCCTCACCCTCATCGATCCTCCCTTGGGTGCCAAATCAGTAGGCCAAATGTGACGTACGTCTCGCACAGCGCGAATTTGCTCAAGCGCTCCTGAGATCGGTCAAAGTTTTCGGCAGTCGCTTCGGGCATCGTGCTGGTGTGAGTACCCCTACGCCCAAGAATGCCTGGCGCCCGTTGTTCCTCATCTGCGGGCTGCTGTGGGTCACGGCGGCAGCGCGCATCGCCGCCGCCGATGCGCCCGCACTCATTCTCCAGGATCTGACCACCGCGGACGGCCTGCCCCAGGGCAGTGTCTACTCGACCCTGCAGGACTCCCAGGGATTCGTATGGCTGGCGACCGAAGATGGCTTGATTCGCTACGACGGCCGTGAGCTGCTGCGCTATGCCTACTCGCCCAGCAGCGGTACCGGGCTGCCGGGCAATTTCATCTGGCAGATTGTCGAGGATGCCCACCACGATCTTTGGTTGGCCATCAAGGATACCGGTATCGCCCGCTGGAACCGTGCCAGCGATACCTTCACGATCTACCGACACGATCCAAAGAATCCCAGCTCGCTGGCGAGCGACTCCGTAAGAACCCTGCTCATCGATGCCCGCGACCGCGTGTGGGTCGGGACCATGGACGCCGGTGTCGACGTTCTGGATCCTGCGACCGGACGTTTCGAGCACCTGCGTCACGATGCGCAGGCCGCGAACTCACTGCTCGATGATCGTATCCAGAGGCTCGAGCTCGATCGCACCGGCACGGTGTGGGTGTCCACTTTCGCGGGTCTGGATCGGTGGCTGCCGCTCGAGCACGGCTTCGCACACCTGCGCCACGTCGCAGACGATGCCAACTCCCTGAGCGGCACGCACATCTCGCACGTATTGCAGGACCGTAGCGGAGCGCTATGGGTGACCAGCATCGACGGCGGGCTTGACCTGATTGACCGCAGCGGCCATGTCCAGAGGGTCTATCGTCACGATCCCAGGAATCCCGACTCACTGGCCAGCGACAATGTGCATGCGATTCTCCAGGACCAGGCGGGAAATCTGTGGGTCGGCACGGCCCAGGGCCTGGACCTGCTGGACCGCGCCAATAACCGGTTCCATCACTATGTGCACGATCCTCAGGATGCCGGGACCCTCCCGGATTCGGACATCCTCTCGCTCTACGAGGACCACAGCGGCCTGGTATGGATCGGAACCCGCGCGGGGGGCGTCAGCCGCTGGAACCCCCACAGCTGGGAGCTGGGGGGAGAGCGGCCGGCGTGGCTGCAAGGCAATTACGTGCAGGCCTTCGCTGACGCGCCGGACGATCACATCTGGATTGGAACGATGGGCTCCGGCCTCAAGCAGTTCGACCCGGCCACTGGTAATGCGGTCGATATCGACACCCTCGTCGGCAGACCCAATGCATTGGGCGACAAGCACGTAATGTCCCTGCGGGTGGACCGCCAGGGAACGTTGTGGATCGGCACGATGAACGCCGGTCTGCAAAAGTTCGCTGCCGGCGCACTGACCTCCCTTCCGGTCAAGGTCGGTGATGCCCACAGCATCAGCGCCGCCGGCATCATGGCGATCTTCGAGGCACGCGACGGGATGATCTGGCTGGGTACCTTCGGCGGCGGCGCCGATGTGCTCGATCCGGCCACCGGCAGGGTGCGCCAGTTGGCGTTTGGGGGCTCGCAGCCCGGAGCGATCAGCGGTGCCAACGTCAGCGCCATTGCCGAGGATGCCCAGGGCAACATGTGGATTGCCACCGACGGCCACGGCCTTGATCTGGCGCGACCGGACGGCACCGTGATCAAGGTCTTCCGCCACGACCCTCACGATCCAGCCTCGATACCCGCCGATGCCGTCTATGCGGTGACCGTCGATACGCACGGCACCATCTGGGTGGGTACCGACAGCGGTGGCCTCGCCAAGGTCGTAGGCTCCTCCGATCTGCCCGGCGACATCCGCTTCCGCGCCGCCTCGAACGAAGAGGCGCTGTCCAGCCACACCATCTACGGCGTGGTGGCGGATGCCAAAGGGCATCTGTGGTTGAGCGGCAGTGCCGGTCTGGTGCGGTTCGATCCGTCTACGGGCGCCGTCAAGACCTACCATCGCGAAGACGGTTTGCAGGGCGAGGAGTTCAACTTCGGCGCCTACGCGCGGCTCAACAATGGGCGCTTGTGCTTCGGGGGACCGGGCGGATTCAATATATTCAATCCACAGCTCCTGCTGGAGAATCGGCCGCCGCCGCACCTGGCGCTGACGCGGGTGGAGATCCTGGGCGTTCCGGCCCCCGGCAAGACCCCGTACTGGCTGCTGAGCGGACTGACCCTGGATCACCGCGCCAGCATCGTATCGCTGGATTTCGGGGTGCTGGATTTCACCTCTCCGAAGCGCAATCACATCGCCTACCGGGTATCCGGGCTGACCGATAAGTGGATCGACCTGGGTACTCAGACCCGGGTCACGCTCACCAATCTCGATGCCGGTGATCACCTGCTGGAAGTGCGTGCCGCCAACTCCGACTCGATGTGGAGCGACACGCCGCTGCGCCTGATGATCCACAAGGATCCGGCGGTATGGCGGTCACGCTGGGCGTACGCGGTCTATGTACTGCTGGCACTTGGCGTGATCGCCTACCGCCTGCACCTGCAGCGGGCAAAGTTCAGGCGGGTGGTCCAGGAACAGCAGCGCCTGGAGGTTGAAGTCGCGCAACGAACCCGTGAGCTTGTCGAAAGCAACAGTCAGCTCGAGGAAGCCTCCCAGGCGAAAACAAGCTTCATGGATCGGATGAGTCACGAGCTGCGCACGCCGATGAACGGCGTCGTCGGCATGGCCGAATTGCTGGCGCGCACCGAACTGTCCGGGACGCAGGCGCGCATGACGCATACGATCCGCTCCTCGGCACAGGTCCTGTTGCAGATTGTCAACGACCTGCTTGATCTGTCGAAAATCCGCGCCGGTAAAGTGCAGTCCGAGAACCTTCCGATCAACCTCCTGCAGATTCTGGAGGAATGCACCGGACTGTTTGTCGGCGCCGCTGAATCCAAGGGTATCGAGCTCATCGTCTGTCCTCCGCCGGCGATGCAGTCATCGCTGATCGGCGACCCGCTGCGCATCCGCCAGATCCTGATGAACCTCGTCGGCAACGCCGTGAAGTTCACGATGCAGGGCGAGGTGGTCGTCAAGGTTGATGTCAACGCCGTGGATTCCGGAACAGTCGAAATGGCGCTCTCTGTCGCCGACACCGGCATCGGCATGGACGCTGCCACCACCGCCAAGATTTTCGAGCCCTTCACCCAGGCCAACGAGTCCACCACGCGCCAATTCGGCGGCAGTGGCCTGGGCCTTACCATCTGCCGCGAACTCGCCCACCTCATGGGTGGCAGGATCCGCGTTGAAAGTGCGCCACAGGTGGGGTCGACCTTCGTGGTTTCACTGCCGATGAAGGTCACGCAGGAGACCGCGACGGCATCACAGATGCTGCCGCCGCGCAGCGTCCGGATCCTGACGCGCCACCCGGCCATGGCCGAGTCGCTGTCACGCCACATCGCAGCACTGGGTCTGACTGCCCTCGGTCAGGACCGCAGCGCCGCCACCGCTAGCGCGGACGTTCTGGTGGTCGATGCCGGCAACCAGCAGGAGTATCTGCGGGCGCGGGCGGCCGCTCCCGGTGACGGGCCGCCGATGATCCTCATCGCATCATCCGCGGAGATTGAGGCCCATCGCTTCGAAGGCCTCGTGGCGAGCGGCTGCATCGTGCTCAAACCTGTGACTCGCGAGCCACTCACAGAGGCCATTGCCGCTGCATTGGGGCTGGCACCGGCCCCGGCAAGGGCCGCCGCGCTGCTGTCCACACCCGATGCGATCGGTGCACATGTGCTTCTGGTGGAGGACGAGGCAGTAAATGCAGCGGTTGCGCAGGGCTACCTCGAGGCCCTGGGCTGTACGTCGGTATGGGTGAAGGATGGTCCGGAGGCCGTCGCGCGCTCGGCGGTAGAGCGTTTCGACCTCATTTTCATGGATCTGAGTATGCCGAAGATGGATGGCTATGCCACCGCGGCATTGATCCGCAAGCGCGATACACGAGGCGCGCGCGTGCCCATCCTGGCCCTGAGTGCGCACGATGCGGTGGCCTACCGCGCGGCGTGCCTGGATGCCGGCATGGACGATATATTGAGCAAGCCCTATACGCTGGAGGCGTGCGCGCAGATGCTGCGTCGCTGGCTGGGGGACAAGGTGCCCGCGGTCGAGGGACTGCCGGTACGGGCCGCGATGCCGCCCACGCCGGCGCTATCCGCCGTTGATGCTCGAACGGTCGCGAGCCTTCGCAGTCTGGGCGGACCGGATGGGGATCTGTACTCCAAACTGGTTGCGCTCTTTCAGACCGGCTCGGCCGAATCGCTGGCCGCGCTGGAAGTTGCCCTGACGCGGTCCGAGCCGTCGGCGGCTGCGGCGCTGTGTCACAAACTCAAGGCCAGCGCCGCCAACGTGGGGGCTCTGGCCTTCGCGCTCGAAATCGGCCAGATGGAGACAGTCTGCGACGCCGGCAATATCGCCGAAGCGCGCCATCTGTACGGCCGCGTGCGCAGTGCCTACCCGTCCTTGCTCTCTGAGTTGGATGGCCTGACTTTGCGAGCCAGCGCATGAGCGCCGTCACTCCGATATCGGCCACCGCCATCGTTGCCGACGATGAAGATCTTGGGCGCCTGCTGCTCAGCGAAGCGGCGGCCAAGATCGGACTCAAGGCCAACGCATTCGACAACGGGTTGGCGGCGCTCGAGGCCGCATTGGCCCAGAATCCGGCGATCGTGCTCTTGGACGTGGACATGCCGGGGCTCGACGGCTACGAGGTCTGCAGACGGCTGCGAGCCGAACCGCGCTTCGCCAACGTTCCCATCGTCATGGTGACGGGACACGATGATTCCGCAGCGATCGACCTGGCGTTCGAAGCCGGCGCCACCGATTTCATCGCAAAGCCGGTCAACTGGGCGCTGCTGCCGCGGCGTCTGGGCTACATCCTGCGCAACGCCGCTGCGGCGGAGCGCGTGGAGCGCCTGGCCTACTACGATGAGCTGACCGGATTGCCGAACCGACAGCGCTGCCTGGAGACCGCCGAACGCCAATTCGCGATTGCGGCCGCAGACGCCGAAGAGGTCGCAAGCTTGTACCTGGATCTGAACAGCTTCAAGCGCATCAACGATACCTTCGGTCACAGCGTGGGCGATGCGGTGTTGCGCGTCGTTGCCGAGCGCCTGCAGCACACGCTCGCCCGGTTCGAGGGGCAGTACCAGCATGCATCAGTGGCGCGCTTCGGTGGCGATGAGTTTGTCATCCTGCTGCGGCGTGCCGCGGTGCGCACGCTTGCCGCCGACATCGCGCAGGCGTGCTGTGAGGCCTTCAAAGAGCCTATCGCCTACGCGAGTCTGGAATTCTATTCGGCTCCCAGTATTGGAATTGCAGTGTATCCGCAGGACGGCGAGGACGTGCAAACGGTACTGAAGCATGCCGACACTGCCATGTACCAGGTGAAAAGCGGTGCCGTTACTGCGGTGGCCGCCTACACACCGGCAATGAGCAGCCGCCTGCGCGACTGGCTGGATCTGGAAGCGCGTCTGCGGCGCGCCCTGAAGGAGGATCTGCTGCGGCTGCAGTACCAGCCGAAGTTCCGGGTCAGCGACAGGCGGCTGTCCGGAGTGGAAGCGCTGCTGCGCTGGTGCGATGTCGACCATGGGGAAATATCGCCCACTCGCTTCATCGAGATCGCGGAGGACAGCGGCCTCATCATCGACATGGGCGCCTGGGTGACGCGTAATGCCTGCCGGCAGCTGCGGCTCTGGATGGATCGCGGCGTCGCCGTGCCCATCGCAATCAATGTCTCCGGTAAGGAGCTCCTGCACGGTGATCCCGCGCACCTGATAAGAAGCGAAGCCGAGGCGGCCGGAATCCCGGTCTCGATGATAGAAGTCGAGATCACCGAATCGGTTCTGGTCAAGGATTCGGCGGCCGTGCGCCGCGAGCTCGAGGAGCTGCGCCGCCTTGGCTGCCGAATTGCTTTGGATGACTTCGGGACCGGCTACTCCTCGTTGGCTTACATCACGCGCTTTCCGCCCGACCGTATCAAGATCGACAAGGCGTTCATCAGCAGCGTGGACCGTTCGCCGCAGGACGCGGCGGTCGCCAGCGCCATTCTTTCCCTGGGCAAGAACCTCGGCGTGACCATCACGGCCGAGGGCATTGAACGTAACGGCCAGCTGGAGTGGCTTCGGGCGCGCGGCTGCGATGAGGTGCAAGGGTTTCTGTTATCCAGACCGCTCTCCGCGCGTGATCTGGAAGATCGCTACCTTCAGCACCCGGATCGGATAGTGACCGAGGGCGACGCGGCCGCAGGACACCCGTACCGGTGAAGGTCGAGGTCGACAGCCTCGCGCACCGGGTGCCACACTTTAAAAAGGCGTAGCTGCGCCGGTCACAGGACTACCAATGGTCGAGAAGCATTCCGCCGGCCACACGGCCGATCCGCCAAGCTCTGAGCGCACCGACCGCGTACTCGTCATTGCCGGCGAAGCGGCGGCCCAACGCCTGACCGTGTCGCGTGTGAGTTCCGCGGGATACTCAGTGGATGCTGTGGCGAGCGCTGGGGATGCGCGGGTCGCATGTGCCCAGCGCTGTCCCGATCTGGTCATCCTGGATCTGGACATGCAGCGTGCGGGCGGACTGCCCCTGCTCACGGAACTCAGGACGACCTGGCCAGATCTGGTAGTCATCGCCATAACCAATCTGATGGGCCTGGAGAAGGGCGTGCGCGCGACGCAGTGCGGTGCTTTCAGTTTCCTGGTCAAGCCAGTGGAAAAGGCGGAGCTCCTCGATCATGTCAAGCGTGCCATTGGCGCCGCGGCCTGCGCTCCGCCGGAGCACGACTGGCGCGCCGATCTGGCGGCCCGCAGCCAGCTTCGAGAAGTGCGGATCGGGCAGTTCAACGAGGTGGCGGCCCGTGACACTCATGTGCTGCTGACCGGCGAAAGCAGTGTCGGCAGGGAACTGGTCGCGCGCGCCCTGCACGCGGCCGGTAGCCGCCGCGATAGTCCTTTGCTCGTTCTGCGCTGTGGTACCGACACCCTCGGTGAATTCTGGCCCGACCCGGACCTGTTTAGCCGGGCGGTGCTGAAAGCCCTGAGTGGCGCGCAGGGCGGCACCTTGCTGATCGACGAAATCGACAGCCTGCCGCAATCGACCCAGATCACCCTCGCCGCGGCGTTGGGCGACGTACGCGTGATTGCGACCAGTTCGTTCGACGCGCGCGATCTCGGCCCCGGGACCCGCCTGCATGCTGCTCTCCATGAGAAGCTCGCCCAGCATTGCCTGGTTACACCCCCCCTGGGGCGACGCCGCGAGGACATTCCGCTGCTGATCAGCCACTTCCTCGAACAGGCCACCGAACCTGGCGGCAACCGCACGCTCTATTCACCGAACGAGGTTGTCTCCCTGGTCGCGAGAAACTGGCCGGCCAATATCCGCGAACTCTTCGAACTGGTGTGCAACAACCCAGCCGAATCCGGCGAATATGCGCTGCCGCTGGGTTCTGAACCGACGGATTCATCCTTTGACGAGGCCCGGGAGGCTTTCTCACGCCAGTATTTATCAGAGACATTGCGTATGACGGAAGGCAATGTCAGTAAGTCAGCGCGCCTCGCAAAACGCAACCGCACGGATTTCTACAAACTCATGGAAAAGTATCGGTTACGACCCGATGACTTCAAGGTTGCCCAGACGGAGCGTTGACAGTCGGTTTGTCAGGAACTCATGCTTATGGCGGAAAATTCAGCGACTCGCGCCCTCACTGGCAAGGCCATCACCTACCAGCGCCCGGGCGGCTATGAAGTAATTGAAATCTCAGAGCGCACGGTCCGATCACCTGGCGTCGGCGAGGTCCGTATCAGGGTAAAAGCGGCGGCGGTGAACCCCACCGATTTGGGTGTTCGCGAGCGCGGGATCCCCGATCAAAGCTGGACTGTCGTGCCCGGGATGGATGCCGCGGGAGTGATCGAATCCGTCGGACCAGATGTCACGCGCCTCAAGGTTGGGCAGGAGGTCATGGCGGCGGTCATGCCGCGACGCGCCGACGGTGGCGCGCAGGCAGAGCACATCGTCGTCCCCGCAGCCTCGGTCGTTCCGATTCCCGAGGGCGTTTCATTGGCGGCGGCTTCCACTCTTCCCATGAATGGCCTGACGGCGCTGCGCTCTTTGGAGCTTAGTGAGCTGACAAAGGGCCAGTTCCTTGCCGTAAGCGGCGGCGCCGGGCTCCTGGCGCACTATGCCATTGCAGCCGCCAAACGGCAGGGACTAAAGGTGATTGCCGATGCCAAGCCGGAAGAGGCGCAACTGGTGCGCAGCTACGGAGCGGATGTCGTAGTTGCGCGCGGACCGGGCTTCGCCGAGGCGATACGTCGGGAGGTACCCGAAGGTGTCGACGCGTTGCTCGATACGGCGCTGCTTGCGGAAAAGTGCTTCGGTGCAATCCGCGATGGTGGCGTGTACATCCCGGTTCGCGGCTGGGCAGACAAGCCGAGCGAGCGGGGAATCAGGATCAAGCCGGTATTCGTCTCGGAGGTGCTCGAACGTACCGAGTGGCTGGAACTACTGCGTACCCTGGTGGCAGCCGGGAAGATCAAGCTACGCGTGACGGGGGAATACGCACCTGAGCGGCTCGCCGAGGCCCAACGCGCGCTCGAGGCCGGCGGTCTTCGCGGCCGGCCGGTGGTCCTTTTCTAGGCGTACGAATAGGGGCCGCCTTTCGCGAGTGCCGCTTGATACGCGGCGCGCGCGTGAGTGGTGTCCAACCACTTGAAGATGTGCGGGTGCGTGTCGCGTGAGATCCCGGCGCGACTCCTGCCGGCCTCAAGGGGAAAGCTCATCATGACGTCGGCGGCCGTGAAGGACTCACCGGCGAACCAGGGACGCCCGGCAAGTTCCGATTCGATATAGTTCACGTGCACATCGACCATGGGCTGAAATTTCCTGAGCGCGACGCCCCCCATCAGCGGCACGCGGCTGAGAACCAGCTTGACGAACAATACCGGCATCAGGGAGCCTTCCGCGTAGTGCAGGAATTGCCGATAGCGCAGCGCGTCCTCGCGCGAGGGTGGCGCGCCAAGCCTGCCTCCCGCTTTATCGACGAGGTATTCCATGATTGCGCCAGTCTCAGCCATCACACGTGCCTTGCCGTCAGAATCTCTATCCTCGATCACCGGAGATTTCCCGAGCGGATGAATACGGCGCAGCTCCGGCGGGGCGAGCATCGTTACCTTGTTCCGCTCATAACGCCTGACTTCATACGGTAGCCCGAGTTCCTCGAGGAGCCACAGGACGCGCTGTGACCGGCTATTCTCAAGATGATGGACAGTAATCGTCACGGGGCGCTCCGTTTTCCAGCAATGCGCGGCGGTCACGTCCCCAGACGCCTCCGTCTGGGGAGGCGAGAATAGAGGCGCGTATGCGCCGTATCACGGCTACCACGCCGCGCCGACCCACCTCGATAGCGCCGGCCGCTGTGGCCTCCGCGTGCTTTTCCTTCGAGAGGTCGTAATGCGGCGTGCTGGCATCGCGTTGATACCACTTGCGCGCCATGCCGATTCGATCGGCCATCTCGTGTAACTCACCTGGCGTGTCGGCGAGCATGTGACACATCACCATGTGCCGGAATCTATGGACCGGTCGGTCGACGTAGACGCTCATGAGCCGGCTACCCCGGCAGGCGCGCCAAGGTTTCACGCGCTCGCAACTGCCAGTCGCTCGCGAGTCCCTTCATGTCCTGCAATCGTTCAAGCTCAGCGTGGGTGGCCTTGCCGTGCGAGATGAGCTCAACCAGTCGCGCGAACGGAAAATCCGGGTTCGGGCGATCGTCAAGCTGCACCGTGTCGCCAATGGTGATCACGCCCGGTTCCAGAACGCGATAATACCAACCCGCCCGGCCGGTCCTGATCATGGCCTTCGGCATCAACTTGTCCTCGAATCGCAAGGCCAGCTTGAAACACGGTTGGCGCGGCTGACAGACCTGGAGGCGGCTGCTGCCGATGCGATGCACATCACCGGTACACAGCTCGGTCTCCTCAAGACCTTCGATGCAGAGGTTTTCACCGAAGCCGCCGGGGATGAGCACGGCGGCGTGCTGCGGGTATTCCCGGCGCCAAGCGGCGTAGTTGGCCAAGGAATAGGCGTAGACCGCCTTCTCCGGGCCGCCATGCACCGAAAGGTCAGCCTGCTCGTCACCCTCGAGGCCCAAGGGCGTCACGGTGACCGGCTCCTGCACCGGGGGCTTCACAAACGCGCTGGGCACGCCCTGTGGACCCAGTGGCGCGATTTTGCCGACATGAATGGAGACAACGCGAGGGTGGGGCATGCCCCCTATAGTAGGGAACTCGCACGGCCTTTCAACCCCGGGGACCTAAGAAAATGGCGGAGCCCGCGAGGACCCCGCCATTCCTGCTCGAGCACCACTACATGCAGACCAAAGTCATCTGCACAGCAACTGCATCGAAGCGTCCTGCCGTTGGACCCGGTCGCGTGCGTGGCGAAAGCCTGCGCACATCCTCACGACCGACTGGCGGGTACGAGGTTTCGACTAGCGACGTACCTCGGCACCAACCAGCACGCCTAGAGACGCGATCGAACCAACGTTTATATGTACCATTGGATCACCTCCTTTAGCTGCCGTGGGCTCCTCATCCGCGCGTGCCGCCCACCAAAGCCGCGCGCTTCACATCTCGTTTATACCAAAGTATATCGATTGCGGCCGCAGTGAAAATATTCAAGGCGTCACATAAACGGCTATTTGGCAGGGGCGCTACTGTCCGACGCCTTTTGTGCCTGTTTCTTGAGCTTGCGAATATCAGCCGGGCTCAAACCTGACGGGGCGGAATCGCTGGCGTGGCCTGCCTGCAAGGCGCCGGGCGTATCCGAGGCTCCAGGGGTGCCCGGCGTGTGAGTAATAGCCGCGCCTGATGGGGCTGCGGCATTGGGTCCGCCGATGCCACCGCCACCACTGGGCGTAGGGGTCTGCGCCCCTGCGCTCAAGGAGAGCAGGGCGGCCAGTGGCACGGTCGCGATCACTGCAATTCGTCTACCCATAGCGCCGTCCCCCAGCCATTTGATGCGCGAAAATCTCGCGATGTCGCAGGGACTGTACCTCAGCTGGACAATGCCAATTTATCGCTCACAGTCTCGAACGGGAGTAGGACGATATCCGCTCAACACCCACAAGCTTGCATTCACACGACAAGAAGTATGCAACGTAAGTTATTGATTATAAAATAATTTTATGGCGATTCACAGCGTGCCTGGCACACCGCGGCGGGTATCCCATGCCGATCGAAGAATGCCAACCATCGTCGTTGATTGTCCTGCAGTCGATCGCCGGGGCCTTTGACCTCAATCAAGCGATAGCGTCGTTCCGCCGGCCAGAACTGGATCAGGTCCGGCATCCCGGTCGTGTTCTCTTTGAGGTCATCGAGCATTCGTTCGAAACACACCCTGAGGTGCGAGGCCGGAATGCACTGCAGAGCGAGCGTGAGTAGCCGCGGCCTGAGCCTCCCCCAGCGCACGAAGTTGGTGAATATGCCTGCCTTCGCGCGATACAGCCGCCAGATCAGCGCCTCGTGCTCCCCGGTATCCAGCAATCCCAGCAACGTTCGAAAGTGCAGCGCGCGCCGGGCGCGAAACTCTGCGGAATTCAGATCCGCAGGGGCAGCCTGGAAAGGGTGGAAAAATGCGCCCTGGACCGGAGCGAAGAGCGCTTCCCAGCACAGCAGGCCAAACAGCGACGTCAGTAAGGAATTCTCGACGTAGAACAACTGGCAGCCGGGTTCACTGAGTCGCTCGATGACGGCAAGCTCAATCCGCTGCCGCTCCTCAAGCTTCGGCAGCAGCAGTTCGATTACCTCTGTCCTGGCGTGACTCTTGCGCCTCAACGGCGTCCCGTCACGACGCCGTTGCATGCGCTCCAAGGCACGCTCGATGGCTTCCTGCTGGGCTTCGCTGCTGGGCAACAGTTGTGCGAGAAGCGCATCACGCTGTGCCTCATCATGCAGTCCCAACCGCACCTGCAGGCGCACCGCCCGCACCAGCCCTTCCACGGTGTTGCAGCCGCGGTAACTTTGGAGCGCCAGCTGCGCATGGCCTTCGTCCTCGAGCAGCTCGCCAATGCGCATCTGCAGCTGCAGAAATCGTGAGTGGAGCCAACTGCTGACGGACCGGGGCACAACGGCGGACTCCCGAACGACGCTTGCTGCTTCGCCCGCATCCAGCCGCGCCCGGCACTCATTCAGGCGATAGAAGTGATCAAGCTCCTCCCGGCTCTGAAATGCTCTTGCCGTGGCGTCGATGACGACGCTTTCGTAACGTTTAATTCCCAGATCCGCGAGTACGAACTCAGCCCACGACTGGTGATGGTTACCGAAGAACAACAGCTGCAGACGTTTTATCAGCGGTTCCACGCCCAAATGAACGACGCTGCAGGTCAGCGAGGCGTTCCATTCCGATAGCGCACGACGGATCGTCGGCTGATCCTGTAGCCGCAATGACAGCTGTGTTACCTGGGAAGCCGGTCGCTCCACGCGCGATCGTTGGCGCCGTCGGATTCCCACTGCCAGGCGCAGCTCTTCCGAACTGAGCACACGAGATAACTCGTCAGCCGAAAGCAGCGGATCCGGATCAAGCCAGCCCAGTGCCACAAGCTCTTGAAGCGTGCTCTCCAGGTCCGGGACTTCGGCATAGTGCAACGTTGCACGCCGGAAGAGAGGTCCCTTGCGCATCACGAGCCGCGTCAGCAGACACTGGGCTGCCTGCGACAGGCGGTCGAATCGTTCGATGAAACCAGCCTCATCGGCGCTCAGCAAGCCGACATAGCGCTCCTTGAGGGTCGCCAGCGCCAGCCGGAAATTATGCAAATAATAAAGCGGGGGAAGTTGCTGAGTTCGTACTGCCGGCGACGGCAAATCGACTGGTTCAAATGCCAGAAAATCAAGGGCGAGTTCCTGGCGATCCGCGCTCATGGCTGCGTTGCAGACGCCGCGCGCGTCGCTCGCCCTGATCTCAAAGTTCTCTTCATCACCGGCTACGCGGAGAACGCAGTGCTAGGCAATGGGGTGTTGGAACCCGGCATGGAAGTGATCACCAAGCCCTTCGTCATGACGACCCTTGGCGCCAGAATCCGTCAGCTCATAGACCGCTGATCAGGTCCGTGCCGAAGACCTCGCGATGAGCGGCTCGGACCTGAAAAATGCTTGGTTTGGTCGCACCAAACTTCACAAATGCCGCCGCGGCGATCTTGATCCGATCCTGGTCGGACAGCGGGGACAGCCAACGTCTGATGATCAGACTCGGAGCGCCTTCCGGCGGATTGTCCTGGACCTGTTGCGCGTAGGCGATCATTACTTTCATCGCCCGACTGAAGTCGGACTCCGTGGGTTGCTCATGAACCCCGTGACAGACCAACACGGCGTCCAGGAAGGCCCTTTCCGCGTGATTCAGTTCGCTGTCATCGGCGACGATATTGGGGACTGTCACGGGAGCACTCCGTGGGCCTGGTTTAAACCCACAACTTACACCAGCGCACCCCTCGTACAGCAAGCGCTCGTAGTGACTACTGTATGGAGCCGATGGCCAGGGCACTTATGGCACTGCAGGCAGCTTCAGAGAGGCCAGCTGCCGCGTCGCTATTGAGCGGGCAAACTCTGGCTTGGTGGCCGCTAGGATTTCCAGGACAGCCTGTCGATCGGCCGCGGAGAACTTCGAGACAGTGCCCTGTACGTGCCGTCTGCTCAGGGTGTCCACGAACCGTCCGTAGACATAAGACCTGACATAGTCGGGTAGCCCGTCAAACGCCGAGGAATACACGAGATAGCTTAGTGGATACTTGAACAACCGCGTCCTCAGATCCAATTCCCGCAACGACCGCCCGGCCTTGTCCCGCGGCCCCTGCGCCTGAAACCAAGCGTCGAAACCGGAGGTGCTTGCGATGGTGCCGGTCAGAGGTGCCGCGTTCGTAAGGAGCATTGCCTGAACCAGCGGTTCAGTCAGCTGCTGCAGCCACGCTTCCGTCTTCGGATTCAATCTCCCGCGCGAGGCCCCAACGGCCGGAGTCGCATTGAACTCGCGCGCAATTCTTGATCGCGCCTTGAAATTGATGCGCGTGATCAAGTTGTACACCGTGGATTGGTGCTCGAACACGAGCAACGCCACGATGTCGCTCTTGTCGGTCACATAGGGCCGCGTATCGAGCAAGGCGGCAACCGACTCGAGATTCCCGCGACGGCGCAGATCCAAATTCTCCATTTCGCGCGCCGTGTGAACCTGAATGTTGCCCAAGTTCACTTGGCCACCTTCATGTCCGCTGACGTACCAGCCGCCCCAGCGAAGCGCCAGCGGCGTCCGGTCGGTCACCTCGCTCGCTGCAATGGGCTTCAGCGTCAGGCCGTTGACGTCCACGTAATTGGATGTCGCCCGAAACATCGGTACCCCGCCGCCCTGCAGGGCAAATTTGTCGTGGCAATCGAGGCAGCGCAGAATCTCCCTGCCGAAGCCGGACGTCGAATCCTGCTGGTTCGTCATCGTGTAGAAAACGGGACCGAGCTCACTGTCCATTGTCACGAATTCGAGCAACCCCACTGCCTGCACCCAGGCCACATACGTGTCATCGTTGAAGTAGATCGCCCGTGGCGTCGTCGCGTTCACCCGTTCCACCTGCAGACTCGATTTTGAATAGACCAACATCTGCGAACTCGGATCGATCCCGAGATTCTTCAGCACCGAATCCAAGTATCCCCGCGGTGCTTTGAACTCGAGTTTTACCTCGCCGCTAAGGAGCCGCGCCTGCAAGCGTGCGATCGGGTTGTGCACCGCCGTGCCCGAATACCCGATCACCGGATACTCCGAGTCGTAGGGCAATGCGGACATGTGAGTCTGCGGGGGCGGGCCTTCCTGGACCGCGGGGTAGCTGTTGTCGGATGTTGGGGAAGCGTTTGTACCAGCAGTCCAACTGTGGCTGGCGGCGAGTAAACCGACGGCTGCGGTAGCTACTGTCGACCACCGGGCGCAGCTGCGGTGGCGCGCACCCAGGATCGCCGATGAGTGCAGCTTCAAATTCTCAGACATACGGGTCCAGCCTCTTATGATCGCCCTGTCTGCAGGCTACGCGGAATCGCATTGGAGCGAGGCGGGGATCATACGTATATCCAAGTCTGGGTTTTTAGATAAGTATGCCTACGCACAGAATATCGACGTGTCCGTCTCTGACGCACATCAGGAGCATCGCATGGTCAAACGGGACGAGAGCAGAACTGTGGTCTCTGTGACCGCGGCGCTGGAGCTACCGCTTCAGATTGCCATCCCGCTCGCAAAGATAGTGCCCTGGGCCATCTTCGGAGTCGTCATGGCCGGACTCGCCTATTACTTTGTGGGGGCCGAACAAGGTGCCACATCAATTTTCAATGGCATGAGCGTGCATGAGTTTGTCCATGACGCGCGTCACTTGCTCGGCTTTCCCTGCCATTAAACGTTGGATTCCGCCTTTGCAGCAACGGCACTCACGGTGGCCAGAGCCTTCTCCGCCTCTCGCACCACCTCACGCGCAGGTTTATCTTCTCTCAGGCCCTGAAAGCTGGGATGCCGGAGCCTGCCATCCGGCGTCCACTCGCCAAACTTGACGTGGGCAACAAGCTCCGGATCCACAAAGTGTGCACCGCGACGCGCGTCAGTCGGCACGGTGACGAACGGGGAGCTCTTGGCATCGCGCGCCTTGAGCTTAGTGAGCAGGGCAGCCCCTTCCTTGACTGAAAAGCCCGTCCCCACCTTGCCCGCGAACTGCAGGAGTTTCTGATCGTAATATCCGATGAGCAGCGCGCCGAGAGTTCCGGGATGCTTCGGCTGTTCGGTATAGCCACCGATGACGAACTCCTGCTCCTTGACACACTTCGACTTAAGCCACGAGCCTGCACGCCCCGACCGATAAGGCGCGCTTGCCTGCTTGGAAATGATCCCCTCGAGTCCCAGGGAGCAAGCGTGCGCCAGCATCTTGTCTCCGGACTCCGTGAAATGCTGGCTATAGGCGAGGAGTTCCGGCGCGCCGCGCAGCACGTCCTGCAGCAGGGCTTTGCGCTCGGTCAATGGCCTTGAGCGAAGGTCCACGCCATTTAGGTGCAGCAGATCAAATGCGTAATATCGCAGGTGATCGAGCTTGCCGCGCGATAGCGCATCTTGCAGAGCGTGAAAGGAAGAGGCGCCTTCGGGGGTCGCAATGATTGCCTCGCCATCGATGACTGCGCTCGCAATCTTGAGCTTCGTGAAGGCAAGGCAGAGGGGCGCGAAGCGGTCACTCCAATCGTTGCCGGCGCGAGTGAACATCCGAGCGCCGGAATGTTCCACCACCGCCACAAGGCGATAACCATCGAACTTGATCTCGTGCACCCAACTTTTCTCATTGGGCGGAGCCGCCACGAGCGTTGCAAGTTGAGGCGCGATGAACGTCGGCGGGCTGGCGCCTGTTCCAACATCTGACAGCTTGGATTGGGTCTTCTTAACCCGCGCCATCTAACCCAGCGGCTCGCGGCCGATGGCCACCCGCAGCGTGCGAAGCGCGTGACCCGGGTATTCGGTTTCGATTTCGTCGATGGCTTGTTCTATGTACGTACGCAGCCGCTGAATCTCCCGATGATCATCCGGCGCGTGTCGGATCGGCTCGGGCGGGTTCAGGCGCACTTCCCGCAATAGCGTAAGCGCTCGCTGTGGATCACCAATCTCCAGATACCGGGTGGCATGGTGAACGGCGGATTGCTCGTTGAGGTCGAAGTAGTTGAGATTTGCCATGGCAGGTAAACCATAACCCGACGATCGTTGCTCGGCGCCGTCAGTTTGCCGGCGATTCATGCCAGCGCATTCCTGCACTTCACCTCCAGCGTAGGGCCGCCCGAAGCCTGGCCGGGGCTGTTACGAGCTCTTCTCTGACACACGGCCCGACGGCCGCGACGACCCGATACCCGCTGCCACGGACCACGGCGACGTAGCGCGCCGCCTTCGGATCATCGTGCAGCGCAACGCGCAGCGATTTGACACGCTGACTGACGAGCTCCGGGCCCACGACGGAATCCGGCCAGACCGCCTTCATGAGCGCAGCGACCGACACCACCCCCGGGGCGGCCTGGACCAAGGTGACCAGCAACTTGAATGCCAACTGACCCAGGCGAATCTCGCGCCCGTCACGGCTGACCCGCCGACGTCCTACATCGACGAGCAAATCATCGACGCTGTAACACTCGGGTTGAACATCCACCAGCCACTATACGACGTGTGACCTCCCTTCGCGCACGGCGTGCACCTTTATGTTGCGAGTACGTAGGCTGAGCTAGGCGGTATAGGACCGCAGGATGCGCAGATCAGTGACTGAGTAAGCCATGCCGAGTCGATAGCCACGCCCGACGCGCACCGGGGCAATCAGACTGACCTCCTCACCTGCGACTTCCGGAATGCGCAGTTCCGCCGAGCCCGCCCACACATCCACGATCGCCAGATTGTCAGTGAGTGACATCGTGAGTTCATCGACCGGGGGCTTCTTCTGACCGGCCGCGGCCAATTGCGGGAAATAGCGGCGCATGATCGTAGGGCGGTTAAAGACTGTCCGAGGATCCTTCACCGGCTCCTCGAGCTGGATCCGTGCCGTCGCGATGCGTTCACCGTGTGCCGTGACGCTGGCACCGAAACGGCTGCCCTTGGCGAGCGGTGCCGCAGCCGGGCTCGGGGCGGCGAAGCTTCGAGTCTGATACACACTCGCCAGTTTCTTCGGGAATCCCTGTGCCCACCCGCGGGCCATGGCGGCATCATTGTCCACGAAAATATAGGGGCAGTAATTTACCGGGGTGCCATCGAAGACGGCCTCGAGCAGCACGAACGCTTCGCGGTACTGGTACCTGGCCGGATCGGTTACTTCATCGTTTTCGGCGGTGAATTGCCAGTCGAGGAACCACAGGAAGGCCCGGCCATTGGAATCAGGGTCCGCCTTGACCCCCGCCGGCAGCAGCGCCGCAACAGCGGTCGGGTCTGCCCAATATTCAATGCAGATGCAATCGCTCGAATAGTGCCAGGGAGGCAGCGTGGCGAGCGACGACTTGCCTTGCGGAGAGAGGGGAACAGCGAAGCCCTTGAGCATCTTCGTATCTCCTGATGTACGCCTCACTCAATTTCTGATTTGGATTCTTGGGCCCTTGGGCGTTTACCCATACCCCCCAAGCGGGGGATGAGGTAGCTCAACCCCTTAATGGGGGATCGGTCACAATTGCGGCCTGCGTTATCTCCATTCATTGATTCCCAACCGTTCGGAGGAATGAACCATGAGCCAAACCGGTGCAGATTTCATAGCCAGCACGTTGCGCGAGGCCGGGGTACGCCGAATCTATGGAGTCGTCGGAGATTCACTCAACGGCTTTACCGACAGCCTTCGGCGAGGCGGCGAAATCGACTGGATGCACATGCGACACGAGGAGGCCGCCGCCTTCGCAGCCGGTGCCGAGGCCCATCTGACGGGCCGGCTGGCCGTGTGTGCGGGTAGCTGCGGACCCGGAAATCTACACCTCATCAATGGGTTGTTCGACTGTCACCGCAGCGGCGTGCCGGTGCTGGCCATTGCGGCCCATATCCCCAGCACGGAGATCGGAATCGATTACTTCCAGGCGACGCATCCTGAGGTGGTGTTCCGCGAGTGCAGTCACTACGTGGAACTCGTCTCAAACGTCAATCAGCTGCCGCAAATCCTCACTCGAGCCATCCGCGCGGCGGTCGGCCGCCGGGGTGTTGCGGTCGTGGTCATTCCGGGCGATGTGGCGCTCAAGCCGCTGGACGTGCCCACGCCCTCCTGGGTCGTACCGGAGCGGCCGCTCATGCGTCCGAGTGATGAGCACATCACGACTCTGGCGCAATTCCTGAACGGGTCACAGCGAGTGACGCTGTTTTGCGGGGCCGGATGCGCCGGGGCCCACGATGACGTGGTCCAGCTGGCGAGAAAACTGCGGGCGCCGATCGTCCACACGCTGCGGGGCAAGGAATACATTGAATACGACAACCCAAACGATGTCGGAATGACCGGCCTCGTGGGCTTCGCCTCCGGCTACAAGGCGATGAAGAATTGTGAATCGTTGCTCATCCTGGGTGCCGATTTTCCGTATCGGCAGTTCTTTCCGGACGACGCCAAGATTGTGCAGGTGGATGCCCGACCCGAGGCGCTTGGCAATCGTTGTCCCTTGCACCTGGGCCTCATCGGGGAGATCAAACCAACCCTGGAGGCTTTGCTGCCGCAGGTGATCGACAAGGAGGACGGCACACATCTCGAAGCTTGCCTGGCCGACTACGCGCGTGCCCGTCGCGACCTTGATTCATTGGCAGAAATTGGGCCCTCCACCAACCATATCCATCCCCAGGCCGTCAGCCGCATCGTGAGCGAAGTGGCAGCCGATGATGCCATTTTCACCTGTGATGTCGGCACCCCGATCGCCTGGGCGGCCCGCTACCTGAAGCTGAATGGTCGCCGGCGTCTGATCGGCTCCTTTAATCATGGCTCAATGGCCAATGCCATGATGCACGCCATCGGCGCGCAGGCAACCTGTCCTGATCGCCAGGTCATTTCATTCTCCGGCGACGGTGGCTTTTCAATGATGATGGGAGAGCTTCTGAGCATCGTCCAGCTGAAGCTGCCGGTGAAGATCGTGCTACTCAACAACGGTACGTTGGGCTTTGTGGAACTGGAAATGAAGGCCAGCGGATTCCTCGATTTCGGCTGTGATCTCACCAATCCGAATTTTGCAGCACTTGCCGAATCCATCGGCATCAAGGCCCTCCGGGCAGCGGATCCAAAGGACCTTCGCAAGGCTGCGACGGAGATCCTGAATCATCCGGGACCGGCCCTGCTGGAGGTCATGACCCCGCGTCAGGAGCTGGTGATGCCGCCGACCACCACCGTTGATCAGGCCAAGCACTTCGGCCTGTTCATGATGAAAGCGGTGCTGGACGGACGTGCGACGCAGCTCGTTGATTTGGCCAAGGCCAATCTACTGAGGTAGACACGCCGCGGTCAGTGGCGCGGGATGGGTAAACTCGACCCCGCGATGGAGTCTGAAAATATCCTGGTGGTTGGAGCGGGCCCCGCCGGTCTTGCGACCTCGGCGTGCCTGCGCCGGGAGGGATTGGACCACGTCGTCCTGGAGCGCGAAGCGCGGATCGCCGATGCCTGGCATCGACACTACGAGCGGCTGCATCTGCACACCACCAAGACCTATTCCGGCCTGCCGATGATGCCGTGGCCCAAGAGCGCACCGCGCTACCCGTCGCGGGAGCAGATGGTGCAGTACCTGCAGGCATACGCGGCAGAGCACCGCGTCGTCCCTCACCTTGGCGTTGCGGTGCACGCCGTGCGACCCGGGGGCGGGCACTTCAATGTGGAGACCAGCGCCGGCGTGCTGACACCGCGCGTCGTCGTCATGGCCACAGGGTACAACCGGGTGCCCAGGCGACCTTCAATTCCGGGACTGGATGGCTTCAGGGGCTCGGCCATTCACGCCGGTGAGTACAAGAACGCCGCGCCCTATCAGGGCCTGCGTACGCTGGTGGTGGGCTGCGGCAATTCCGGCGCAGAGATCGCGCTCGATCTGGCCGAGCAGGGGGTCGATGTCGCCCTGGTGGTGCGCGGTCCGGTGCATGTGGTGCCACGCGAGATGTTCGGACGCCCCATCCAGCACACCACTATCCTGCTCTCGCACCTGCCGCTGGGGCTGCGCGATGCCATCGCACTGTGCACGCTGCGTCTGGCAGTCGGGGACCTCACACGCTTCGGTATCCGGCGACCGGCGGTAGGGCCCAACCGCATGATCCAGGAGTCAGGGCGTATTCCCATCCTGGATATTGGCGCCATCGCCATGGTCAGGCAGGGAAGGATTCGCGTGCTGCCGGCGGTCCAGGAGATCCTTGCCGACAGGGTTCGATTCGACAGCGGTGCCGAGCATCCGTTTGAAGCCATCATTCTTGCGACCGGCTACACCGCGGATCTGGATTCAATGATCGAAGGCTTCGCGAGCATCGCGGATGCACGCGGTAGGCCGGATCGTTTCGGCGAGGAGTCAGGAATTCCCGGGGTGTACTTCGTCGGTTTCAGGAATCCTGCTACAGGAGCGCTGCGTGAGATCGCCCTCGAGGCGCCGCGGGTGGCCCGGTCCATCCGCATCCGGTGCAGCCTATTGGACCGGCTCAATCCGTAGGATCGCGCCATTGGATTCATCGGTCGCGATATACAGCAGGCCGTCAGGCCCCTGTTTCACATCGCGGATACGCTGATGCAGGTCCGCCAGCAGCGTTTCGCGGCGCAGTTCCTCCATATTTGCATTCAGCAGCACGCGGTCCAGGCGCCCGGTACCCGGGATCTCGCCATAGCGCACGCCGGCAACGAACAGATCGCCCTTCCACTTCGGCAGGCGATCACCGGTATAGAAGGTCAGGCCCGTTACCGAGATCGAGGGCATCCAGTAAATGATGGGAGGCTCATAGCCGGCGTGCGTCGGCTCATTGACCTTTGCCTGCCACGGGCCCGGATACGTGCGCCCCAGGCTCACCACCGGCCAACCGTAGTTGCGACCCGGCTTGATCACGTTGATCTCATCGCCGCCATTGGGTCCCATCTCCGAGATCCACATGTCGTGCGTCGCGGGATGCTGAGTAAAGCCCAGCACGCTGCGGTGCCCGAGCGAATAGATCTCCGGCCTTGCGCCCTCCTTGCCGACGAAGGGGTTATCGGCAGGCACACTGCCGTCGTCCTTCAAGCGCAGCACCTTACCGGCCAGCGAACTGAGGTTCTGCGCGGCGGCATCGCCGGCCGTCGCGAGCCAGAGCATCCCGTCAGACGTGACCGTCATCGCCAGCGCACCGCGCACCTCCGTCGAGACGAATACATCCTTGACATCGGTCAACCGGTTGCCGTCCAGGCGGGCGCGGGCAACGGCACCCGCCGTGTGCTTCTCGCCCATTGGCTTGGTGTAACTCAGGTACACCAGGTGGTTCTCGGTGAACTGCGGATGCACCGCGATGTTCATGTAGCCATGTACTGCGCCGATCGAGCCTGATTCACCGGAGAACACAGAGGCCGGTCCGCCCTCGATGGGATTGGGATCAAGTGTGCCGTTGCGCACGATGCGCAGCTGGCCGCGACGCTGCGTAAACAGCATCTCGCCACTGGGCAACCACGCCAGGGCATAGGGATATTCGATGTCGCGAAACAGCACCGTCACGCGGATGTCCTGCTGCTCGGCGGTCTTGTAGAGGAATGGACCCTTGCCCAGCGGCTGGTGGGCCAGTCCGGTCGGGGCGACCGGTACGCCGTAGGCGAACGGTACGCTCTGCTGGGCGGACACCGGCACCCCAATGCCTGACACGCACAGCAATACGGCGACCGGGAACACGTGGCGAATCATCATTGTCGACCCCCTGTGACGGCAGATGGCGCATCGGCAGCATAAACCAGCTTGTCGCTCATGTCTGGCGGGCAATCCAGGAGTGCATTGCGTCACGGAGGCCGGCCGCCCTGTATTAAGCTTCCGCGTCACGCAACTGAGCCCATCCGACGCTTTCCGACCCTACGGGAGACTCCATGATCAGAAGACTCATTATGATTGGACTGGCAACCGCGGCAGGGACCGCAACCGCTGCCCCAGTCACCTACACCATCGACCCGACGCACACTTACCCCTCCTTCGAGGCCGACCACATGGGCGGGCAGTCAATCTGGCGCGGCAAGTTCAACAAGACCACCGGTAAGGTGATTCTCGACGTTGCCGCCAAGACGGGCGCGGTGGATGTCACCGTGGACGCAGCGTCGATCAATTTCGGCATGGATGCGCTGAATGAGCACGCGAAGAGTGCGGACATGTTCGACGTGGCGAAATACCCGACCGCCACCTACGAGGGCAGGATCAGCAAGTGGGACGGCGACGTACCGGTTGAGGTCGACGGCAAATTCACACTGAAAGGGGTCACTAAGCCCCTCAAGCTCACCATCAAGAGTTTCCTGTGCAAGCCCAGCCCCATGACGCACAAGGAAGTCTGCGGCGCGGATGCCGAGGCAAGCTTCAACCGCGACGAGTGGGGCCTCGACTACGGCAAGAGCATTGGCTTCAAGATGCAAACCAAGCTGCTGATTTCGATCGAAGCATCCCCGGCGGATTGAAAACCCGCCGCGCGCGTCATCCTCTGCTACACGCAAGGCGCACGGCTGGGGTTTCCCAGCCGGAGCGCACTGCCCAGGCAAAGAAGGCCAGCGCAATCAGCGCCACGACCAGCAGGTCCCACCCCCAGGTGAGGTAGCCGTGGCCTCCGAAGCGGGCGCTACCGGCCCAGGATACGGCGGCGACCGCCGGCAGATAAATGATCATCCATAGCGCCCCGCGAAGGTGTCGGCCGATATCCACCCATCCAGCGCGCCCCTGATACCAGGCGTACACCGGCAGGGCGACGGCGATCAGCACGATGACCTGCCCGGTGAGGGGCCAGCGCGCCCAGTACAGCAGTTCAGTGGCGAACACGAAGGCCGCGGCTGCAATGATCTTCAGGTACGGCACCCGCAGCGGGCGCGGCATGCCCGCGGCCGTCGTGCGCAGGATCAGCACGCTGATCGGACCGGTGACGTAGCTGATGACGGTGGCCACCGAGATAACGGCTGCCAGGGTTCCCCAGCCGCGAAAGAAGAACAGGAACAGGAACTCAACCGCCAGGTTGAACCACATTGCCGGTCGCGGCACACCCGAGCCCGGATGAATGCGTCCCAGGAGCTTTGGCAACGTGCCATTGCGTTCCATGCCAAACAGCATGCGGGCGGTCGTGGCGGTATAGGTGATGCCGGTGCCGCTGGGGCTGACGAAGGCATCCGCGTATAACAATATGGCCAGCCAGTTCAGGTTGAGCAGCAGCGCCAGCTGCGCAAACGGTGACCGGAAGTCGATCCCATGCCAACCCGCCGGCGTCAGCAGCAGGTGGTGCGGCACGGTTCCAAGATAGGCCACCTGCAGAGTGATGTAGATGATGGCGGCGAGAAAGATGGATCCGAGAACGGCGATCGGGATGCTGCGGCCCGGCGTGCGGGCCTCCCCGGCGAGATTGACTGGGCTCTGGAAGCCGTTGAAGCTGAACACAATCCCCGCGGTGGCGACGGCGGTCAGAATCGAAGCAAGGTCTGCACTCGCATTCCCCGGCACGTCCGGGCCGAAGTTGCGGGCGTCAAAGCCACTTGCCATCAGCGTCAGGCCCGTGGCTGCGGGCACGACGAGCTTGAACAAGGTGATGGTGGTGTTGGAGCGGGTAAAGAGCTTCACGCCCCAGAAGTTGATCAGGAAATAGACGACGACCAGGACCGCGGCGATCGCCAGGCCCACGAGTGTGAGCTCGCCATGGCCCGCCACCTGGACATACAGATCCTGAGCCCACCTCCAGTGCCAGGAGGCCATGTACTGCACGGAGGCCTCGGCCTCCACCGGAATGACCGACACGACGGCAATCCAGTTGGTCCAGGCGGCAATGAAGCCCAGCAATGAGCCATGCGAGTAATGCGCGTAACGCACCATGCCACCGGATTCGGGGAACATGGCGCCCATTTCGGCATACGTCAGAGCCACCGCCGTGGCCACCAGGGCGCCGATCACCCACGCCCAAATGGCCCCCGTGCCAGCCAGCTGGGATGCCCGCCACGCCCCGAACAGCCATCCCGAGCCGATGATCGAGCCCAAGCCCGTCAGCATCAGGGCGAACGTGCCCACCTCGCGCCGCAGGTGGCCGGTGTTGTCGGGGACAGTCATTGCACCGGCGCTCCGTGGGTGGCGAAATCTGCAATCCAAAGTAAACTATTTACCGCAAAGGCGCCCCGAACGTTGAGGGTTCCCATTCGCGTAATCAGAGCAGCATGACATCCACCACGATTCCGGACGACTTTGACTTCGTTATTGGCCGTTGGAATGTGACGCATCGGCGACTCAAGGAGCGTCTCGCGAACTGCACCGAATGGATCGAATTTCCGGGCACCTCCGAAACGAGAAAGGTTCTCGGTGGCCTCGGGAATGTGGAGGATAATCTTCTCGAGTTGCCCGACGGTACCTATCGGGCCGTAGCGCTGCGCTCCTATAACCCTGCAGAGAACGCATGGGCCATCTGGTGGCTGGATGGAAGGGCCCCCTGGAGTCTCGACGCGCCGGTCATCGGCAAGTTCTCAGCTGGTGTCGGCCTCTTTTATGCTGAGGGACTCCTCAGCGGCAAGCCGATAAGGGTTCGGTTCACCTGGACCAAAGTCACCGCGGATACTTTGCGCTGGGAGCAGGCGTTCTCACCGGATGACGGAATCACCTGGGAGACGAACTGGACGATGGATTTCGCTCGGAGCAGCTAGCCAAGCGCCATTGCGCTTACAATGTCCGACAATCTCATCAAGGCATTCAGTCGACAAAGGGATACCCGCCATGAGCAATGTGCCCGCCGATCTGCAATTCACCGAGAACCACACCTGGGTGCGCACCCAGGCGAACGGGGAGCTGGAAATCGGCATCACGGATTTCGCGCAGCAGTCACTCGGCGATGTTGTTTCGGTCGAGTTGCCGGAGTCCGGACGCGTGCTTAAGGACGGCGAGGCTTTCTCCGTCGTTGAGTCCGCCAAGTCCATCTCCGATGTGTACGCTCCGGTGGCAGGCGTAGTCACTGAAATCAACCAACCCCTCACGGGCGCGCCGGAGGGGGTTAACTCCGACGCCTATGCCAGCTGGCTCATTCGCCTGCGACCCGATGCGGGTGCGCTGGCGGCAGCAAAGCTCCTGTCGCCCGCTCAGTACCAAAAGATACTTGAGGCAGAAGGGGACTAACGCTATTCCCATGCGGCGCGTCGATCCAGTGAGGATTTATGGTTGGTCCGCTCGACATCGATCCTGAACTAAAATCCATCCGCTCGCACTCGCTACCGAGCAATCGCTGGGCGTTGGCTGCAATGCAGAATCTGCTCGTCGCCGTGAATATGGTTCACAGGCGAAAATTCAAACCGATTGTCAAAAGTACCAAGATCGAGAGTTTTGACGGCTATCCTGTTCCGGTTCTGATCATTCGGCCTGAGCATTTGAGTCAGGTCGCTCCGGCTTTAGTTTACTACCACGGTGGTGCCTTCATCATGAAGCCTGCGCCGCGGCATCTGGAAAACGCGGTGCGGTATGCGCGTGAGGCGGAATGTGTCGTGGTTTTCGTCGAGTATCGGCTTGCCCCCAAACATCCATTCCCGGCAGGTTTCAACGACTGTTACGCCGCGCTGCGGTCGGTGATCTCGAATGCGGAAAAACTGGGGATCGACAGGAAGCGCCTGATGGTCGGTGGGGACAGCGCTGGAGGCGGACTGGCTGCCGGGGTGGCGCAGCGAGCCTGGCAGGAAGACGGCATAACGCTGCGCGGTCAGCTGCTGATTTATCCGTGCGTCGATCTTACCTGTAGCCGACCGTCCATCGCGGCATTTGCCGATGTACCACCCTTCAAGCGAAGCCGAGCACCGACCCGATCGATCGCGGAAATCTATTTGGGGCATCCGCCAGCGGAGGGTATCCCTCGCTATGCCTCGCCGCTATATGGCGATGTGACGGGTCTCGCACCGGCGTATGTCGAAACTGCCGAGTTCGACATTTTGCACGACCAGGGCACTGCCTATGCGCAAGTAATGCGCGAGAAGGGCGTCGAGGTGGAACTGAACGAGATCAAAGGCGGCGTGCATGGTTTTGATGTGCTCGCTGCGCACAGCGGCGTTGCGAAGGAGGCAATGCGCCGGCGAATTCAATTCCTGCGACGAGTGGGCTGTTAGCACTGTGTACGTACTGCTGCCAACGCTTTATTACCGCGAATTGTGATTCGGGTCTTGCGGCACGCGTACGCATAGGGTAGCAATAAGAGCCACCAGAACAACTCGCGAGGTGCGGCATGGGTACGGCGGACCACGGCGGAGCCGGTGGCAAGGTCACTCCCGTCAGCAATCTTGTCGAGTTCTTCCGGGACGGACTTGCCAAGGCACTGGCACGCCAGCACGTATCACTCGGCGAACACACGTCACATTATGTCGTGAGCCTGCTGGCCCTTTATGCCCGCACCGAGGTCTTCCACCGGGACCTGCGCCCCGGACAGCGGTGGGTGAGCCTCTCGGAGCTCCTCGCGCGGGCGAGCGCGGCAACCACTTGTGCGGAACGCGAGGCCCTCCTGCAACGCCTCGGTGACCTCTCGCTGTTCGTGGCGGGGTTCTTTGCCCACGGCTTCGAGCGGCGCCTCGTCGACGTGGACTACCACATTGCAATGGGCGGACGTGCCTACGGCACGCTGGCCGCAGCGCCGATCAACGGTCCGCGCCGCATGCTGTGCGGCGTGTTCGACGAGCTGGCGCGCAAGATTCAACCCGTGGTCGATGCCATTGGTGAGATCGGGGATGCGGCCCGAGTGTGGGCGCCCAATGACGTGCTGCGCCTCTATGAGTTGTGGCTGAAGACGGGCAGTCACCGGGCACACGGCGTGCTGCGCCGGTTGGGAGTGGCACCGGTACAGGCCTCTCTCCAGCTGAACTAGGGCTTCCGTGCTCCATTCACTGCAGCGGCTGCTGGAAACCATTTACGACGCGCCAAGCGGCCATGATGTGCGTGATTTCCTCGTTACCGAGCGTCGGCACCTGCCGGCCGAGCGCCGCGCGCACGCAGCGGAGGAGGAGCTGGTGCTCGTGGAGCAGAAGCGCCGCGCATACCTCGCGCTGTACATCGACGCTGCCGTAATCGCGCGCCTGCGTGAGCGCGATCCACTGCGCGCGCTGAACGGCGGCAACATTGGCGATTTCTGGGTGGTTCTCGAAGGCGTCAGCCATTTTTCATGCCTGATGTGGAACGCGGGGCATACCCGCGGCATCTCGTTACTCGACCTGGAGCTGCAAGCGGAGGTCGACAAGTACATCAGCGCATTCTGGCTGCTGCGCAACCAGGACCCGACCCATAGGCCGCGCGAGCTGCACCACACGCTCTTTGAGCGCACGCGCGTTAATCCGCACCTGCCCCCCGCACGCCAGCACCTCTATGCGACGGCCACGCGCTATGCGGCCCGATTCTGCCGGGCGCTGCAGTCTTCGTTATTGTCGAGCCGGCTGACCCAGCGGCGTGGCGCCATCGCTACGCTGCGGCGGTTTTACCGCCTCACCAGCACCGGGAAACTCCGGTACATCGAGGCACTTGGGGCCCCCGGCTAGTGTTGCTCCTACCTCTGGCCGCGATTCCGGACCGGCGTGCCGGGAATCGCCGGCTTGCGGTGGGTTGGCGGGGCGGGTACCAGAAACACCTGGTCCGCGATCGATGTGGTATCGGTGTTCCGCTTGATGATTTGCGCCAAGGTGGTACGCGCAATCATTGCGGCTGTGGCGGAGTCGAACTTCTGGTTTTGCCAGAAGAACCGGTCGCCGCTGCGCAAGGCATCGAACTGCCGCGCGATGATCGCCTGGAAGGTCGGGCCGACAGTGGCGCCGTTGACATGTGCCTCCGCCAGGCCCCCCATGAAGAGGTCCACGGCGTCGATGCCTCCATATAGGGACTGGAAGTTCTGCTGTAAGACGGCATCCGCGGTGAGCTGCGCGAATGAGGTGTACCGTGCAAGTCCCAGCGCCTGACGTGTCTGATTTAAGCTCCCCAACCCGACGTCCCGTTCGCGCTGAATATCGATGGCGATCAGGTCGACCTCGTCCACTTCGCCGCCTACCAGCCCGGCGGAAAGCAGGTTACGAAGCACTGGTACAGTGTAGACGTCGGTTGCCTGGGAACTGTCGAGGCCGATGGCGCGCAACAGAGGATTGATGCCATTGGCCTCGTCATCGGTTGCCGAGTTGAAAAACGCCTGTGCCAGCGATTCGGCAAAGACCGTATTGCCGTTGTTGTCGACACCCTCCTGCGTTTCGGACACTTCGGAGTGGCCGACGCGAAAGGCCGCTGCGGAGAATTCCTGCGCCACCTGCGCGTTCACCCGCGGATCGTAGCCGTGGTAGGCCCCCGGCGCGTTGCCGATCAGAACCGGCAGATATTCGGCGTAGACGATGTTCTGGTATTCAGCGGTCGTTATGGCCTTTGCCATGCTATACAGCTGATCACCGGTCCAATCAGAATGCTGCGCACGAAGCTGTTCCACCCAGTAGTTGTGCTCCCGCATAAAAAGGATCGTGACCGCGGAAAGCTCCGGGTTTTCCATCACCCGCGGGTCACCGGTGATGAAGGCGCCATTGACAATCTGTAGATCCTCGCCATTGGCCGCGGTCTTCAGGGTGCCATCCGGATTGCGCAAGGCCGCGGCGGCGTCGACCGTTACACCGTACAGCTGCGAGAGGTCGAGATAGCCGGCGACGGTATTGATGATCGTGTTGGTGGCGGGACTGCGGGCATCCCGCGTCATGGAGATAGTCGTGCCTGCGGGAAATTCCGGGTCGCCGGGAGGCACGGCGATGTTGATTGCGGCCGTGGTGGGGGGCGTACTTTCCAAGTCGAGGTCATGATCAATGAACTGCCCGAAGACATAAAGCCAAGCGGAGGCTCTTGGGTCATTCGAATCGGCGTTCGCTCCGTTCGCCCCGGTGCCGCCGGCGATGAGGTTGCTGATGGCGCGGGCATTGGGACCGCTGACCAGGCCATTTTCCGTCCCCGCCGCAAAGTGAAGCGCGGCCAGATTGAGCTCAGGGCTCCCCGGGACGGCATTCAATTGGGCATTCTGGAGGTTATTGCCAACGCCTCCTATCGGGCGGAATTCCGGCAGCAGCTCGACCTGTGAGGATTGCGCGTTACTCGTCGGGCCGTTGGCGATGAAGAGCAGGACACCTGCAAGTGCCGCCGCCGTGGATGCCTTAACATGTTTCATCGATGCTCCCAAGCCTGACGAATTGCGTTCAGGAGGACGGAGCATCGTGCGATAAGTCGATGAATGCAAAATTCGCGGAATCAAGACGTGCGTATTCGGCGACAGGCGAAGCGGGGCGGAAGAACGTCCTGACGTGCGCAATACCAAAGTCTTATTGTGGGTCGCGTCTACCGGAGCCTACTTTGAAGCATATGTATGTGCTTGCGATCGACATCGGCGGGACCCACGTCAAGATCCTTGTGAGCGGGGAGCCGGCCAGTCACCGAGCCGCGCAATCTTGCGATAGGCTGGACCGCCTTTGATTATCAGCGCGCCTTCAAGTGCCCGGTGAAGTTCATGAATGACGCGGCGGGGGAGGCATTGCGGCTGGATCGCGTCGTTTTGGTCGCGCCGCACTGAACATCGTACGACAGTCTCGGGATCCGGATCGTTGGGCGTGATTAAGACTGGGCACCGCGCTGATCGGGCGGCTTGCTACCGATGGCCCGACGTTCGCCTGCAGGCGGGTCGAGATTCCTGAGGAATGCCCACGCGTCGCGTGTCCACCGGGCATCAGCCAGAGCGTGATGACACGCTCCGATCTGGCGGGGTAATTCCGGATCCCCGAGTTCGATAGCCCACTGCTTGATGTCCAGACACAGCGCCGGAAAACGAAAGGGCTGTTCGTGCATGTCGCCGAAGAGCCAACCGAAGAGGATCCAATCGAAAGCGCAGAAGTAACCCCAGAACACCGGGTCGTCATCTTTATCCACGAATCGGCGGATGGCGTAGCCAATCTCCTCGCGCGGCATGGTTCTGCCTTCGAGTTGCGGGCGCACCGTCTGTAGAGTCCAGTGACTGGCCTTCGACCAGTCGACTTCGCTGCTCTCCGCGTAGAACTCGCGTCCGTCCTCAGCAACGAGGCCGATGCTGATGAGATCGATCGTGAACGGTTGCTCAATGAACTCGGTGTCAAGCCAGTACTTCATGCGTCGCGCATTCGCGATCCGTCCTCGAGCGTCAGCGGCGCTTCCAAATGCCTTTCATCCAGTCCTCTACCTCTTTCACTTCCCGGGGCAAACTGGACGACAGCACGCGGTGTCCTTTTGCCGTCACCAGAACGTCGTCCTCGATGCGCACACCGATGCCGCGGAATTTCGTCGGCACGGTGAGATCATCGGCCTGAAAATAGAGGCCCGGCTCAACAGTCAGGACCATGCCGGGTTCAAGTCGGCCATACTTGTAGGTCTCGGCGCGCGCCTGCGCGCAGTCATGAACGTCGAGACCGAGCATGTGACTGACGTTGTGCAGGGAATAGCGGCGATAGAACTGGTTCTCGTCGCGCAGCGCTTCCTCGGCTGAGGTGGGAAGGATCCCTAGGCGTTCGAGCCCCTTGGCGATCACTTCCATGGCCGCCTTGTTGGGCGCCATGAAGTCATTGCCCGGTTTTACCAGCTTCAGCGCCGCATTCTGGGCTGCGAGCACGATTTCATAGACTGCGCGCTGCTCACGGGTGAACTTTCCCGAAATCGGCAGGGTGCGAGTGATGTCCGCGGTATAGAGCGAGTTGCCTTCGATGCCCGCATCCAGCAGCAACAGGTCACCTTTGCGGATCTCGCCGTCGTTGTGCTTCCAGTGCAGCGTGCACGCGTGGCAACCGGACGCCACGATCGAGGTGTACCCCACATCGTTGCCTTCGATACGCGCGCGCGTCCAGAACACGCCCTCGAGCTCCCGCTCGCTCTTCGCGGTCCGCAAGCGCGCGATCACATCCTCGAAGCCGCGCTTGGTGGCCAGCATCGCGCTCTGCAGCGCCTTGACCTCCTCGGCGTCCTTGATCAGCCGCATCTCCGAAAGGAAGGTCTCCAGCTCCGCATCCCACCCCGCCTGGTCCTTGCCGCCATCCCCTATCAAGCCTTCGGTGGCCGCCGAGAAACCGCGACTGACCCGCACCCGGGGGTTGCCCTGCGTCAAGGCACCGCGAAGTGCGGCGCCAAGTTCGGCCAGGGGCTTGCAGGCAATGGCGTAGCGCGCCTCGCTCTCCGGCACGCCCGGCCGGTACCCCTCCCACAGTTCACCCTTTTTGCGGTCGGTGAAAAAGGTTGCGTCGGTCTTTCCCGGATTGGGTTCGACGAACAGGAGCTGCTCGTGCCGCTCTCCGCGGGGCAGCAGCACCAGAACGCAGTCCGGCTCGAACGTGCCGGTCAGGTAGTAGAAATTGGTGCCCGGACGAAACGGGTAATACGTGTCGTTTGCCCGGACCTTCGGATGGCCTGTCGGGATGACCAGCACGTCGCCGGCAAAGCGCTTTGACAGCCGCTCACGCCGCTGCAGGAAGTTCGCCGCGCCGGGCAGCACCTTCGGCAATTTACGGGCCTTGGGATTCCAGCTCTTCAGCATGAATTCCAAGAGGTTCGGCGGCACGTCCGCGTCGTACGAATTACGGGCAGGGGATTTGCTGGCGTCGAACGTGCTCATGGGAAATCCTCGCTAAAATCGCTGCCTCGATTTTAGCTCAGGCGTGCTGCGCCCCGTGGTCTTTCAGGACCAGGGAGACACAGGCGGTCAGCTTTTTGACGTAGTCCAGATGCAGGAACTCATTGGGGCCGTGCGCATTCGCATGCGGACCCAGTACACCCGTGATCAGGAACTGCGCCTTCGGGAAGCGTCGCCCCAGCATGCCCATGAACGGAATCGTACCGCCGCTACCCGCGTAGCTGGCCTCCTGTCCATAGATCTGCTCAGAAGCGTGCGCGAGAGATTGCTCAAGCCAGGGCTCTAACGTTGGCGCATTCCAGCCTTCGCCCGCCGGGTCCGCGTCAAAACGAACCTCGGCCTGATAGGGCGGATCATGCTGCAAGGCTGCCGACACCGCAGCGGTAGCCGCCTCCGGATCGCAGGTCGGTGGCAGACGCAGCGAAAGCTTGAGCGTCAGCTCGGGCAGCAGGACGTTGCCGGCCGAGGCGGTCGGGGGCAGGCCGTCGGCGCCCGTCACCGCAAGCGTGGCGCGCCAGGTGCTGTTGGCGAGCAGCACCGAGGGTTCGCCGGATACGGCCTGCACATGAGGCGCCCACGGCAGTTTGCCGGTCACGGCGGTGCCCAGCACTTTGGCCGTGGCCGCGATCTGCGCCAGACGATCCTCCGGGATCGAGACCTTGAGGGCGTCCAGCAGAATCTCTCCGGTCGCAGGATCCTCGATACGGCACAGCAGTTGCTCCACGATCCGAAACGGCGTCGGCGCAATGCCCGTCGCCATCCCGGAATGCACCCCTTCCGTCAGCACGCGCACCTGCAGCCGGCCGGTCAAGTTGCCGCGCAGGGATGTCGTGCACCACAGCCGCTCATAGTCGCCGCATTCGGCATCCAGGCACACCACCAGTGAGGGGTCGCCGATGCGATCCCCGAGCGCCGCAAGATGCGCCGGCAGGTCGATACTGCCGCTTTCCTCCGATGCTTCGATCAGGAGCACGCAGCGGGCGAGGGGTACTCCTTGCTGCTTGAGGGCCGAAATCGCCGTCAGCGAGCTGAAAAGCGCATAGCCGTCATCGGCGCCGCCGCGTCCGTATAGCTTGCCGTCCCGGACGACCGGTTCCCACGGTCCCAGACCTTCTGCCCAGCCCGTGAACTCCGGCTGCTTATCCAGGTGCCCATAGAGCAGCACCGAACCCGGCAGCTCGCCCGGGACATCGATCACCAGCAGGGGAGTTCTGCCCGGGAGGCGCCGGATATCCACCCGCATGCGCGTGAGGGGCTGCTCACGGGCCCACTTCGCCAGCAGTTGCACGGCGGCCTCCATGTGGCCGTGGGTGCTCCAGTCCGGGTCGAAGTGGGAGGACTTGTTCGGAATCCGAACGTAGGCCTTCAGCTGCTCCAGGATCGAGTCCTCCCAGACACGATCGATCGACTCACGCAGCTGGACAAGGTTCATAGGAGGCGACTCCGAATGCCGTTTCCAGCACTTTAAACCCACCGTGAAAGTCTGGACAGCCGGCGATAGGGACAAGTGATTGATTGTTGATGAATCGGAACAACTCAGTCCTGGGAGTGGGCTAGAATTTGGGCATGCTCGAGACAGTAACAATCGCCTCAAGATGCCCGCACTGCAATGATTCCAGAGTCGTGAAGTTTCCGAAGGCGGAACTGACCGAAATGCTGGGCGCGGACCGGGAAATCGACTGTTGGTGCAGCAGCTGCGACAGGATGTGGCCGCTTGGCGCAAGCGAGCGCGCTGAAGTGCAACGCGACTTGGAGAATCCGACGGCGTAGCGGCATCGTCGGTTTTCGATAGACTATTTGCCGGCCAGCCGGGCTGGCAGCACCATTCCAGGAACTTTGACACGCAGCTGCAGGAGGTTGCGGGAATCCAGAATGTAGAGCGTCTTCAAATCCGCACCGCCGAAAGCAAGACCCGCTGCCACCGCCGGCAGTGGAATGGTCCCAATATGTTTTCCGTTCGGGTCCATGATCCACAGACCCCCGGGGCCTCCGGAGTACACATTCCCCTCACGATCGACAGCCATGCCGTTCGGCCCTCCCTTCTGACCCGACATGTCGACGAATACGCTTCCGTTCTCAACCGAGTCATCCGGCAGAACGTCGTACCGCATGATGGCCTGACTGCCGTAGCTTGTGACATAGAGAAACTTCTCATCTGGTGAGAAGGCGACCCCATGACTCTGGCCGGAGATTGCCTGCGTAACGGCGCCCTCCTTGACCAGGAAGACGCCTGTTTTTGGCGCTGTGCCCGGGCTGTCCTTGGCGCCAGGATGCGCATCGGTAACATAGATGGTGCCGTCCGACTTTATGGCCATTTCGTTCGGATGATAGAAGCGCTCGCCCTGAAATCCGGTCGCCAGTACGGTACGCGTACCATCCTGCTCCAGGCGCACGATCTCCCGATCGCCGTGCGCGCACATCACGACGCGTCCCTGCGGATCCAAAGCGATCCCGTTGGCGCCAAAGTCGTAAATGTAGATCGGCGCCCCATACTGTGTCGGGAGCACATGCCCTTTGTAGTCATCGAGACTGCCGGTGTACCCACTCCGGGTCAGAAAAACCGACAGCTCCCGGACACCAGGCAACCACCTGTAGACGACATTCGCAGTGAAATCGGTGAACAACAGGTAGCCCGCGCTCTTCTCGACCACCCATGCGGCGCCCTCGATGACTCCAAAGTAGTTTTCTCCCTTGACCACCGTAACTTTGGCTTTGGCAGCCACCACGTGATCAAGAGACGGAACGAGGCGAATAATCCGCGTCGCCAGTGGCTGTCCATCCGGGACGAGAGGAATGGGCGACGCCTGCTGCATGTTGCTGGGCTCAACCGCTCGCGCCACGCCCGCCGCAGCCAGGATGAGCGCGAGGGCCAGACTTGTCGCGTTCCTGAGCACGTCTATCCGAGCCGGTCTATTCGTTCGATTTCCGCTTTCGTCAACCGTACCTTGCCCGCTGCGATGTCGGCCTCGAGATGCTCGATTCTGGTGGTGCCCGGAATCAGCACAATTGCCGGCGAGCGCGCGAGCAACCATGCCAGGACAATCTGTGCCAGTTCAACATGCTTCTCCTCGGCGAGAGCCTTTAGTCCAGCAAGACGTGCATCCCCCTCATTCAGCGTTGCCGCACTGCGGCCGCCGAGCGGCGAAAAGGGGATAAAGGCTATGTGCTCCCGTTCGCACGTTGCGAGGATATTGTCCGCCTGCTTGGCCAGGATGTTGTACCGGTTCTGCACTGCGGCTACGGATACAAGTGATCGCGCGGTCGCGAACTGCTCGGCGCTGACGTTGCTCACGCCGATGTGGCGAATCTTGCCCTCCATCTGCAACTTACCGAGTTCTCCAATGGAGTCCTCATAAGGAACCTTCGGATCCGGCTGATGCATGTAGTACAGCGCAATCTGTTCCAGCTTGAGTCGTTTCAGGCTCGCCTCACACGCCGAGCGCAGATGTTCCGGCCGACCATCGAGCGTCTGCAGCGGCGAACGAGCTGCGTTCCGGACCTGACCGGCTTTGGTTGCGATAATCAGGTCCGGCGGATACGGATACAGGGCGTCATAGATGAAGCGCTCGCACAGACCATCGACCAGTCCGGAGCCGTACACGTCGGCGCAATCGATATGATTCACACCAAGCTCCACCGCGCGCCGCAGCAAGGCGCGCAGTGAAGCCGGATCAGCACTGACGCTGCCTCGGGCACTGGTGAATTCCGTAGTTCCCAGCCCGATACGATTCACCTGCAGGTCGCCACCGATCCAAAGCTGGCCGGCGGCGCCGGCCGGCGAATGGGATTCTGGTCGCCGCGGCTGCCATCCAAGGAAGTACAAGGGTGCTCGCCGCCGCATGCCCCATGAACGCACGACGGGAGAGTCTACTGGTCTTCATCGGGTGCCTACTACCTGATTTCAGAATTTTGCGTGAACCGTCAGCAGATAGCTCGGCGGACCAATATCGTAGAGCCCCAACTGTGTTTCGCCTGCTGTCGCATCGACGATCGGAGGAGCCCGCGACGTAAGATTCGTCACCGTACCACTGATGTCGATCTTATCCGTGATGTTCCAGCTTGCCACCACATCGAGGTAGTTGTACGTGGGAACACCCGGAATCTTGGAGGTCGGCACGAGCACAATGGATTGGTCTGCCATTGCATTGATATAGCGCCAGCGCAGTCCCACTGTGATTGGGATGGGCTGGAAGGTATAGCTCAGGGTCGTCAAAGCGCGGTACTTGGGAACCGGCGGAGTCGGCGACAGCGGCAGTGAAATCGTCCCCGCGTAGTCGTACCAGGGCGCACCGGGCAACTGCTGGATTTCAAAATGATTGGTCCAGGTCAGGGTGCTGTTCAGACGCAGCTGTCCGGCATGCTGGCCCAGGCCGAGATCCCCCAGTCGCCACAGCCAATCCAGTTCGGTGTCGAGACCGGAATTCAGGAGGCCGCCGAGGTTCATAGTGGGCTGGCCGATCCGGAACGAGCCGCCCGGCGTGCCTCCGAAATTTCTATCGATCAGCTGACAAGCCGGATTGCTGGCCGAGTACGTGGGGTTGGCCCCATCCACGTTGTAGCAGTTCTGCAGCACCGATTCGTAACCGGATGCGCCAATCGCATTCTCGATTTTGATGTGGTAGTAGTCCAAGGACAGCTGCAGGTGCTGCAGCCAGGCGCTATCGGTATCCGGTGTCATGACGCCGCCAAACGTCACGGTGTTGGCGGACTCCGGCTTCACTTCCAGAGAGCCCGAATCAACGATGGGCGCCGACGTGAAGGCATACGTGTAAGAAGAGATTTCGGACTGCGGAATTCCCTGTGCCACACAGAGCGCCGCGATTTTCGCGGCGTTGGGGCCATTTCGCAGACTCGAGCGGTAGTCGCACGGGTCCCCGGCGAGCGGTACGTTGCCCACCTGGATGGTCGCCTGGGTCGCGGTCTGGAACAGGTCATTGATGTCCGGCGCGCGGATCGCGTGCTCGAAGCCACCCCGGAACAGAACGCTCCGTATCGGCCGCCAGTCGGTACCGAACTTGTAGGTGTTTGCGCCACCGCTGATGTCGTAGTCCGAGTGCCGGTAGGCGAGATTGAGGTTCAGGCTCTGGGCGAACGGCAGGTCCTTGAGCAGTGGCAACAATACTTCGCCGGCGATTTCGTCAACCCGAATGACACCGCTGGTGGGGTTGTATCCGCCTCCGCTATCCGTGGGAGGATTGCCCAGGACCAGCAGACTGTCCGGACTGTAGCTCGAAGTCCAACGCCGCCAGTCACCGGTCAGGTCGAAGCGGGCCTCCCCGGCGGGCAGGTCGATGATCTTGCCGCCCAGATTGGCCTCGACGGTGTCCTGGTTCTCAAGGGTCGTTGTATGTGTTGCGACCGTCATGAATGCGTAGCATTGCGGCGAAATGAAGCTGTTGTAGCCCTGAAACGGATTGAAGCCGCCGGAGCAAAGTCCGGTGCCGCCACCCGGAGCATTCAGGAGTTCGTTGTACCGCTCCTGCGAAATGACCCCGTTCTGGATCTCGGTATTCAGCGAGTAATCCCGCATGTAATAGATGTCCCAATCGAAGCCGATTCCCGGGAGCTTGCCTTTGGCTCCCACCAGGATCTCGTCGGTGTCGAAATTCTCGTCCCATTGGCTGGGCGCGAAGTCGACGAAGCGTTTGGAGAATGTGAAGGGCTCGGTCGGATTGGCGCGGCTATCCAGGAGCGTCAGCAGGTCCGTCGGGATGAACGGATTCGTGATGGGCACAGAGGTAAGCGCACTGGCGGACACCGGATAATAGGTATTCTGTGTCGCCGTCGAGTAGTGATTGGCCAGTAACTGAAAATACAGTTGCACGTTGTCGTTCAGGTCGTAGCTCTCCTTGGAGAAAGCCGAATAGCGGGTCTGTGGGATCGTCACAAACGTGTACTGCCCAATTTCCAGAATGAGTGAGCCCCCGATGTTCTGGAAACCGCCGTTCCCTGAGCCGATGGGAATGCCCTGATAGTTGGTAAAGGGCGCTTTTGTGGAAAATAGCGTGCCGTTGTTGTTGAATCCTAGCGGGGTGTTGTTGGCGACTGTGCCGGGCGTTGCGCCGTATTGGCCGAAGTAAGCATTGATTGCCGCCTGACTGGGCGGGTCGGCCCCGAAACCAGTCGGCGCCGTGGTGGGCGCATAGGCCCCATACGGCGTGTTGGTCGACTGACCGCCGAAGACAAAGAACGGAATGGCGCTGCCCGGGATGGCGTCGCGCTGTTCGTATTCGAAGGAGATCATCGCGTGGCCTTTGTTATCGCCGAACGATGAACCCGCATTCAATGAGAAATCGTTGCGCTTGCCGATTCCGCCGTCCATGGCGCCGTGACTCACGCTGATTTCGAGGCCATTGACGTTCTTGGTGATGATATTCACCACGCCGGCCATGGCGTCCGAGCCGTATGCCGCCGATGCGCCGCCGGAGATCACCTGGACATTGTCGATGATGCCCAGGGGCACATCGTTGAGGTCTGCAACGCCGGTGCCATCGGTTGGCGGCAGGCGCCTCCCATCTAGTAACACCAGAGTACGTTGCTGTCCTAACCCACGCAGGTTTACTGTCGCGCGTCCGCCGCCTCCTACTGCGCCCGCGTCGTAATTCTCATCCTGGCCATTTTGGAACTGGGGCATCTGCTCCAATGCCGTCTCGACATTGAGTTTTGCGGAGGCCTTCAGGTCCGCCGCGGAGGAGGTCACGATCGGTTGCTCCGAGACGAAGTCTTTGCGAGCAATGCGCGAGCCCGTCACCATCACTTCTGGCAGGGCCTCCGGGGGTGCAGCCGGGGCGGGCGCTACGGCGGTTAGATCTGAAGCGGCGGCAGGTTCCGCCTGGGCAACGAGCGCGCCGCCCTGAGGTTGGGTCGCAATCGGGTCCGCGACCGGTTCTGCAGGTGCCGCGGTGCGGAACGGCCGTGGGCTGGCAGCAGCGCCCGCCAGGACGATGGTGTGATCGTTCAGGAACTCGAAGTGAATGCCGGTGCCTTGAAGTAGCTGCGCAAGCGCTTTTTCGGTGGTCAGGTCCGCCTTCACGGCGGGCGCACGAAGACCCGCCACGAGCGGCGGATTGAAGAGGATGTTGGTGTTCGTCAGACTCCCAATGGCGCGCAACGAGTCACTGAGTGATTGGGCCGGAAGATCGAAGTGGGTCATCGCCTGCGCCTGCGCGCTCAACGACCATAACGCCAGTGCGGGCAACAATCCCGCGAGCCGTGCTCGCTTGCTGATAGAACGCATCGATATCCCCCCCGTGGGTGGCCTCTCCACGTGTTCGTGGATTTGTTGGCCATAGCAGTTCTAGACACGCGAGAGGACAGGAAACCTCAGCTGACGGAGGCTCAATGTAAAAAATAGTTATCGCGCCCGGGTCGATTGGGCGCCCGATTCCTGAAGTGCAAGGGTGATCTGGTCCGATGCTTCTGCCACCTTCAGGTTATAGGCGCGCGCAACAGCCTGCGCAAAGCTGGCCGAGTCACCCGTCGAGAAGACGCCGCTCACACGGATTGCTGCGATTGCGGTGTCCGCGAAGACAATCCGCACCCGGCTGTAGCGATTCAATTCATCCACCGCGTCGGCAAGCGAGGTGTCGTCAAAGGTCACCTGCCCGCGCTCCCAGGCCGTCACCCCGTTAAGCGATGGCCAATCGATTTGCGGAGACCTGGCTTCTGCGAAAGTAAGCCGCTCGCCCGGCGTGAGGGTAAATGTCTTAAGTTGCAGGGCGCCCGCTACGCGTGCCGGGGGTATGCCAGATGCCGAACCCGGGTTCACTGCAACGCCCTGCTGCTCATGAGCAGGAGATACATCGACCTTTCCCTGGATGAGCGTCACCACCAGATCCCGTGCGTCGCTTCGCACGACGAACTGGGTGCCGAGCGCGCGAATCTGTCGGCCGGAGGCTGTCACGATAAACGGCCACTGCGGTCGGTGGGCCACTTCAAATATCGCTTCGCCTTTTTCCAGTGTGACTGCACGACGCGTATGCTCGTAGCGAACCCGCAGGCGCGTTGCGGTGTTCAGGTGGACTCGCGTCCCGTCCTCCAGGGTAACGGTACGCAACTCCCCGATATCTGTAGTAATTGCATCACTGCGCAGATAAAGCACCGTTGCGACAATGGCGCAGGCGAAGCAGGCGGCCATCGCAAATGCCGCCCGCGAAAAACTGATCCGGAATCCCGCCAGATCCCAACTGGAGATACGCTCGGCGGGCCGTCGCGACAGACGTGCGGACTTTTCCCAGGTGTCGGTGAGCATTTCGAAGGCTACTGCGTGCTCCGCATTGTCGGCCAACCAGCGCCGCAAGCCGTCCTCGACCTCCGGAGTCCGGTTCGGCCCCTGCAGACGGGCGATCCACGCCGCTGCTTCGGCACGGATGGCCGCGGAGTGTCGTGTTTTGGTGCTTCTGGCGGTCATTCCAGGTGCTCCGCGTCGGCCAGGATTGCGAGGGCGCTCGCGATATGTTTCTCAACAGCGCTCACGCTTATCCCGAGGCGCTCGGCAATCTGCGCGTAGCTAAGTCCATCCAGTCGTTGCATGAAGAAGACATCCCGCGTACGGCGACTGACCAAATCCAATGCGTTGCGCATTCTGTGTAGACACTGATCGCCGGCGAAAACCTCATCGGGTGTAGGTTTGGTATCGACAATAAATGTCAAATTCTCGACCCGTTCCGCGCAATAGAGCTCGGGATGGGCATCCCGTCTCGCGTTGACGGAGAGCCGCAGTGCGGTACGCACCAGGAACCCCTCCGGCTGCAGGACCTCCCCGCCGCGATCGCAGTACTCCTGCATCTTCAGAAACGCTTCCTGGATCAGGTCTTCCGCGTCCTCGCGGGAGCGGCCCTTGCGCATCAGCATGTAGCGGAGGCGGCGGAAGCTCTGGGGTAGTAGGTCCACCGGGATAAGATGCCACAATCGGTTGAGCCGTCAACAGGACGCCTCGTGTGAGACAATTGCCGCGACAGCCAAGATGGACAAAAAGTGCCCCGTAGTATATTTCTCCCGGCACGCTCACAATCCGAACGACAATGCCCAATAGCTCAGATACAGGGGTGGAACCAGGACCTGCCGAGGCGCTGAGCGAGGATACGTTCACGCGGTATCGGAAAATCCTGGCCCGCGAGATAGTTCGGCTGGTCAAGCCGTACGATGTGGAAGACATCGTGCAGGAGACCTATCTGCGGCTATTCCAGGCCACCAAGCGTCAGCCGGTGCGCAGCCCGCGCGCGTTCATGGTCAAGACCATCCGCAATCTGGCGCTCGACAAACTGCGCTGGGCGGATGCCCTGAATCACGTTGCGGCACCTGCGCCACCAGCCGACGGCGATGCTCGTGAAGAGTCGGCATTCGATGACATATCCGATGAACGGACGCCGGAGCGGGCGTTGGAGAGCGAGCAGGAGTTCAGCGTGTTCTGCCGCGCCATCCGCATTCTGCCGCGTCAGTGTCGGCGGGTATTTCTTCTGCGGCGCGTATATGGTCTGTCCCAGCGCGAGGTAGCCGCGCGGTTGGGGCTCTCAGAACGCACGGTGGAGAACCACATCGCCAAGGCCGCTGTTGAGTGCAGCGACTACATGGAGGCCCACGGCTTTCCGCGCCAGGCACTGCGCAATGCCCTCAAGAAAGCAAAGGCGGGTGGCCGTGAGTAACGTCACTCCCTTGCGTCACCGCCGTTCCGATAAAGAGGAGGCCGGTCAGTGGCTTGCGCAAATCGATCGGGGCCTGTCACGCAACGAGCACGAGGCGCTCAAGGCGTGGCTGCGCGATCCGCAACGTCGCGAGATGCTGTTTGGTCTGGCTCAGCACTGGGACGACATGTCCGTGGTGGCGGAGCTTGCGGACCTGTTTCCCCTGCGGGAGGCCGAAGGGGCCACGCGGCTTTCCATGGGGCGCGCCGCGGCGGTGGCGATATTCGCGTTGGCGCTGGGCGGACCTGCCCTCTATTGGCAGCATTCGCGCACCGCGCCAACGCTCTCGGCCCAGGCCCCTGTCCAGCCCCATAATGCGCATCAACCCACATTTCGTGCGCAGTACTCCACGCCGATCGGTGAGCGCCGGTCGATCGAGTTGCCGGACCATTCCCGTATTCAGCTCAATACCAATACCGAGTTGCAGGTAGCGCTCTCAGACAACGCGCGGCTCCTCACGATGAGCCGCGGCGAGGCGATGTTCGAGGTCGCCAAGGATCCCACTCGGGTGTTCACGGTGCGCGTTGCGGGATATGAGTTCAAGGCCGTGGGTACCGCCTTCAACATACGTGCCGACTCGCCCGGCGAGGTTCAACTCACAGTCACTGAAGGGCGCGTCCGGGTACACCAGGATGCACCGGTCGATGCGCGAAGCGATTCCGCACCCGACACCGCTCCGACCGTCTTCGAGGGCGCCACCGACGTGGAAGTCGAGGCGAATAAGGCGGTCTCGATTGCCGAACGCAGCGAGCGGATCGACGCGCTGACCCCGGACCAGGTCGCGGACGCGACTTCCTGGCAGCATGGTGTGATCGTGTTCAAGGCGACTCCGCTCGGGGAGGTCGTCAATGAACTGGCGCGCTATTCGACTCAGCGCTTCGTGATTGCGAAACCCGAATTGGCCAGCATTCCCGTCAGCGGCTACTTCGAAGTGGGGGATCTCGAGAGCCTCTCTGCGGCGTTGCAACAAAACGTGGGCATCAAAATCACCAAAGTAAACGGCTATCTGCTGCTCTCGAGTGCTCCCCAGAACGAATGATCTGACGGCGACTAGGGGATTTCTCTCAACTTCGAGTCTGTAATGTGGAGAGAGGTTATCGCGCCGTGTGTCATGGCCGCCCGCAACAGCCTGCCAAGGCTCCTGTTGGTGCTTGTGCTGCTCGTGCGTGTGTGGGGGGGAACAGTCGCATTCGCGGACGAGGTCGTCGTCAGCGTCTATGACATTCCGAGCGGGCCTGCGGATCAGGGGCTCATCGAATTGGCACGACAGACCAAAGGCAAAAAACTGTCAGTGCTGATCCGGTCGGGCGAATTCGCCCGCATCACCACCAACGCCGTGCACGGTCAGTACCGTCCCGATGAGGCTCTCAGCGTCCTGTTGCGCGACACCGGTCTGACCGGGTCGATCGGCCCGACAGGCATTGTGGCTGTGAGCGCGTTCGGGGAACAGAACATGGCATCGAAGACCTCCCACTGGAAATGGATGGGCAGCCTGATCGGGGTCATTGGCGCGCACTTCTACGCGCCCCTCAGCGCCGCGCAGGAGGCGCCCGCCACCCCGCCCGGGGAGACAGCGCTGCAGGAGGTTGTCGTCACGGGTAGCCGTCTAGGCGCAAACTTTGCGGCTCCCACGCCGGTGACCAGCGTCTCCTCCGAGCAACTGTCACTGGTTTCGCCGAACGACCTCGCGACGGGATTGGCGCAGATTCCGGCGCTCAATGACTCAGTCCTGAGCACCCAGGCGGCCACGGCCTCGGCGGCATCGGGAACCAATGGCCAGAGTCTGTTGAACCTGCGCGGTCTGGGCGTAAACCGCACGCTGGTATTGCTGGATGGACAGCGCCTCGGCACCACCAACGTGGCGGACTCCGTGGACATCAACATGATTCCGCAGACGCTGCTCAAGCGCGTCGACATCGTGACCGGTGGCGCGTCCGCCAGCTACGGATCCGATGCCGTGGCAGGTGTCGTCAACTTCATCCTGGACACCGGGTTTCAGGGATTCAAGGCCGATGTCGGTGCGGGCACGACGACCTACGGCGACGCGACCAATGGCAATGTGCAGCTCGCTTTTGGCAAGGCCTTGGGCAATGACCTGCGATTCATCATCGGCGCCAATTTCTTCAAAGAAGGCGGCATTGGAATATTGGATACAGGTCGGAACTGGCACGACAATCCCACCGTGGCGTATCCCAACCCGGCGTCCGGAACATTGCCGCAGACGATTCTTGAGCCCGACGCGCGCGCTTCAAACGGCACCTACGGTGGCCTCATCACCGGTGTACAGGGCTGTGCGACCGCAGCCTGCAAGGCTCTTGTGGGCCAGCAGTTTGGCGCAGGCGGAGCCCTCGAGCCCTTTCAAGTGGGCGCCGACGCCGGCTCCACCTTTGCCAGTGGCGGGGAGGGTGCGACGGTGAACTATGGGCTCTCCCCCGCGATGGATCGGGAAAATGTGCTGCTGCATTCGGAGTGGGATGCCAACTCGAACCTGACCTTCTTCACCGAAGGCATCTTTGCCCGAACCAAGACTACGCTTGACGGGCAGTACTCCTCCATGACCTCCACCACGCAGTACACGATCTATCCGAACAACGCCTTTTTGCCGGGCGCTCTCCAGCAGTTCTTTGCCGCCAACCCCACCGCGGCCTCGTTTACTCTGGGGCGTGTCTCGGCCGACCTTGGATCCCAGGATGTCGATACCCTTACGGAAGTCGGACGGTTCTCCGCGGGTGCCAAGGGCAACGTGAATGACCGTTGGAGCTTCGATGCATCACTTGGGGAGCAGTACACGGTCAACGACCTTGACGTCGCAGAGCCGATCGATCGGAATACGTACGCTGCGGTAAACGCCGTAGTGAACCCGGCCACCGGCAAGACCGTCTGTGCGTCGCAGCTGTTGGGACTCGATCCCACCTGTGTACCGGCCAATGTGTTCGGGCCAGGGGCCATCAGCCCTGCCGCCAGCGACTACATCGATGGTGTGAATCGCGGCGATACCGTCTTCCGGCAGACCTCGTTCGAGTCGAATCTGCGGGGCGACCTGGGCGACAACATCACCCTCGGCGCCGGTCCCATCAGTGTCGCCACGGGTCTCGACTATCGTCACGATATCGCCGACCGTCATGTGGATGCACTGTCCGATACCGACATCAGCTGCACCGGCGTGGCCGGTTGCCCCAAGGCCTTCTCCGGTCGCTACGGCGCCTACTATTTCTACAATCCAACGCCGTTTTACGGTTGGACCAGCGCAACCGAGGGCTACGCGGAAATCGGTATCCCGCTCCTGAAGGGCTTACCTGCGGTCAAGTCCCTGAGCCTGGATCTGGCGGGGCGCCTGACTGACTACAACCTCAGCGGCTTCCAGGATTCTTGGAAGCTCGGCGTGCAATGGGCAGCCAATGACAGCTTCTCGGTACGCAGCACCGCCTCCCAGGACATTCGCGCGCCGGATGTGCTTGAACTCTTCAATCCGGGATCAGTGACGCTGGCGTCGGACATCTTCCCGTCATCGTCGGCCAATCCGCAGTACCAGGTCGGTGGTCTCAATCTTGCGAAAGGCAATACGGCCCTGCAGCCGGAAATCGCACACACGGACACGATGGGCATCGTGTTCACACCCACGTTGGTAGAAGGGTTTCAGACCTCCGTGGACTACTATAAAATTGAACTCGCACACGCCATCGAACAGCTGACATTCCAGGGCATCATCGATGGCTGCGCAGCAGGAAACAAGACCTACTGCAGCCTGATTACTCTCAACGGCACGCCGATCACGACGACCACGGGAATCGTGACGACCACCACGGGCCTCCTGGTGACTGAGCCGACTGAGAATCTGGGTAACGAAAAAGTCGCAGGGTTGGATTTCGAATCCGATTACACCCATCACCTGTGGGGCGGTAACTTCAGCAGCCGTCTGGTGGCAAACTACCTGCTGACCGAGAGTCTGCCAACTGCCCTGACCGGTTGCACTCACACGGACCTGGTTGGCGCGATCGGCGGCTGCCTGGGCGCCAACGGTTACCCGCGCTGGCGGGGTACGGTCTCCGGTCAATACCAGAATGGCCGGATCGGTGTAATGGTCCAGGAGCGACTCATCGATAGTGGTCGGGCGGACCCATGGGATGTCGTGGGCACGACCATTACGCAAAATGCGGTGCCGATGATTGAATACACCGATCTGAATCTCAGCTATACGCTGGGCTTCAATGACCGCGGTCGCATTTACCTAAGCGTTACCAACCTCTTCAACCGTGACCCCCCGGTTACGATCACCGTGGCCCACCAGAGTGTCGATCCGACATCGTTTGATGTCTACGACGTGCTCGGACGGCGGTTCTTCCTGGGTTATCGCTTAAGCCTCTGAGCATTGGGAACACTCATGACTCGCCAGTTACCAGGATTTCGCTTATGGATTGCATCGCTGCTGCTCGTCTCGGCGGCTGCGCAAGCGCAGGACACTGCGCCGGCCTGTAATCGCGCGTGTCTGCGTGAGCTGCTCGATACGTACATGACGGCAGTGTTCAAACACGACTCGGACGCTGTGCCGCTGACGGCGGACCATTACGCCACCGAGAACACGACCGTGGTTCACAATGGCGAAGGCTTCTGGAAAGCCGTCACCGGCTACGGCGCAGCGCAGGGTCGCTTCTTCGATCCTATGAACGAGACGGCGGCGTTTCTGGGTCTGCTCAAGAAGGACGGCCAGGAGCTCATTGCCTCCGTGCGTATACGGGTCACGGACCACAAGGTTGCGGAAGCCGAATGGATCGAGGGAACCAAGGGAATGATGGGAAGAGGGGAGGCCAACCCGCAGGGATTGGCGCGCCGCCCGCCTGCGGAGGACATCCTTCCCCCTGCCAAAAGAAGCTCCCGATTCATAATGGTCGCGCTCGCCAACAACTATTTTCAGGCCAACATGGATCATGATGGGTCCTGGCTGCCCAATGATCCTGACTGCGTAAGACTTGAGAATGGCGTAGGCGGCACGGGCAATCTGGCAATCACCGCGGTAGGGACCCCACAGGGGTCCGCGCCGCCTGCCGCGCAGCGCGGCTGCCTCGCGGGCTTTGCCAATATGGACAAAATGACGACAGATCTGGCGCACCGGCGCTTCCCGGTCGTGGATGAAGAAGCCGGGATGGTCCTCGGAACCGGCATCTACGTGCGGTATGCGGGATTGCCGCTGCAGCACAACCTTGTGTCCGAATACTTCCTGATCCGCAATGGGAAGATCCATGCGATCTGGAGCGCCATGTACTTTCTGCCAGAGGGAGCACCGGACCTGACCGGATGGGAAAACAGGCACGGGATCTGGCGCTAGACGCTTCCGAGAGAGGATTCGACCACTGCTCAAAGAATCGCGGTGCGCGCCTGCCGAGATATTCGATCGCTCACATCTTCTGACATTCGAAATTGAAGGCTAGAGGATTCCACTGATAAGCTCAAGATCCATCGCTTCCTGTGCTTCGAGGTACCAGTTGTAAGGAGCACGTTGAAGCACTTCGTCCATCGTCACTTTCGATCCGCGGACGATGTTTTCAAAGCCCTCATTCTGAATTGCAATCGATGCTTCGATCTCGTGCAAAGTCGCTTTGACGGTAGCAACGCAGCTGGTGAGCGGGCCGTCGATCCTCAGTGTCTTGTTGAGTTTTCGCTCGTGAATCATGAGGCGCGTCCCGCGAGTCAAGTAGCGGTTGCGGACCGCGAAAAACGACATAAAGGTTGTTCCTGCCGAGTAGATTGCCGCTTTGCCCAGGAAAACAAAGCGCCGTTGCGGCTCCGCTTCGCTGTGGTACCTCACGTCCTCACCCATCATGCGGGCGACTTCCGGGTCTCCACCTAGCGTGGACAGTTCCACAACGACCAGGCCCTTCTCCGGCGCAGCGGCGAGATGATCGCGGAATTCACGATACATCTCATCTCCGACTGTGCCAGACAGACTAATGGCAGGACTGCGAAATTGAGAGGGGGCTAGAATATCGTCCACAATTGAGCTCCATGAGGGCGTCCCCATCTGTCTTTTGGATTGCTTCCGAGCGGCTCATGCAAGCGAGAATAAGAGTGAAAACCGCTTGAGGTTGTCGCTGCAAATCAGGTGCCAACGCGGTTCCTGGCGTCGCTTCTCCTAAGTGACTGATTATTCGTGAAGAGCAACGGACCGGATCTTTTGAACCTGTTTGGCCGCACTGAATTGGGACAGTCCAGCACCGGCATGGCATAGACCCACGTACGGGAAGTCCGCAGCGACGCACTTGCCATGATTGGTACGGATGTTGCCGTCGCCTGATGCCGGGACAAGCGTCTTGGTATGCTCGTCAGTGAAAGTATGCTCGTCAGTGAAAGATTCAACGGAGAGCGCGGAATTGAACTGGCCTTCCCCCGAGCAGAGCGCCCTGGCTCTGGTCACACCCAAACGGGCCGAGATTGTGGACCTTAACCTGCCCGCTGGGGGCGAGCGCTTCGCGATCGATACCACATGCGGGCGGCTGGCTGCTTACCGGGCAGGCGGAGGCCCCATCGTCCTGCTCGCACACGGGTTTGGGGGTTCCAGCAGTGACTTCAATGCGTTCGTGCCGGCGTTGCTCGCCCACGGTTTTGCCATCGCGGCGCTGGATTTTGCCGGACAGGGCCACTCATCAGGTGAGATCGCAACGATACCCGACGGCGCCGCGGCTCTTCAGGCATTGCAGGCCAGGACCGGACGATTTCATGCCGTGATTGCCCATTCCCTGGGTTGCGCAATCACCGTGGAGTCGATGACCAGCGGCCTGGAGGTCGAGCGCGTAGTATTCATCGCACCACCGCGACGCTATGGTGACTATGTCCTGCACATCGCGCAGCAACACGGCTGGACTGAGGACTATGTTGCTGCGGTCCTCGTCGAGTTGCTGAAACTTGGCGTGGACACAGCAAGATTGGATGTTCCGAATCAAGTCACTGGTTTTACTCAGCCCGCGCTGATCCTGCACTCCGACAACGATCGCATACTTCCGCTGCAGTTCGGACAGGCCGTTGCGCAGGCGTGGCCGGGCAGCATCCTCTTACCCCAGCCAGGGCTTGGACATCGACGCATATTGTCGGATCCGTCGGTCATCGAGCGTGCCGTGGGTTTCATCGCCGATTGAAGGCGATTCCCTTGCTCGCGAGCGCCCAATCACGCACTACCTCGCCACTAATATCCAGCGCTCCGTCGCGCACGGGCGCTACCCGCATCTACCTCAAGCGGGCGTGAGCACCACCACCGGAATCTGTCGGTCGGTCTTGGCCTGGTAGTCCTCGTACGGACCGTAGATTTCAACCATCTTCGGCCACAACGCCGCACGTTCTGCCGCGTCCGCAGTATGTGCACGCGCGGTAAATTTATCGCCCTTCACCTGAACCTTTACTTCGGGGTTGGCCTGCAGGTTCAGATACCAGGCGGGGTGCGCGGGCGCGCCGCCCTTGGAGGCGACGACGACGTAGCTTGGACCCGAACGTCCGAAGATCAGCGGCAGCATTAGGGCGTTGCCTGATTTTCGGCCCGTTGTCGTCAGTAGCAGCGTGGGAACCAATCCCTTGCCGCCACCGAGGCTGGCGTCCCAGAGGTAGCCGTCAGCGCCATTGGTGGAGACGTAGCGCTCTATATGGTTCTTGATCCAGTCCGGCAGTTCCCGCGTCGTGTTCGACTCTGTCATGGTGGCTCCAGGTTCAATGCGTCAGATGCGGCTCGAAGCCCGATACGATAACCCCGCGCCCGCTTTTATGCGACCGCACCAAGAATATCTGCCGCCTGCAGTACCTCCTGTGCCAGTCGCAGCCGGTCTTCAGCGGTGCTCATGAGTGTCGCGGCGCTGAAAAACCTCATCGCCGCCGGCGCCGCCGGCGCCACATCGGCCTGGTCGATGACGAAACCATCAATCAGGTCCGCGTAGTGGTGCGCGACGGCGGCGGCGCTCACTTCGAGGCCCAGCTCGGCCATCATCTTTGCCGCCGGACCTTTGATGGCCTTGCCGCCGATGATGGGTGTGACCGCGATTACCGGTGCGGTGGCGCGGCGGATGGCGTCGCGGACTCCTGGAACGGCAAGGATGGGCGCGACGCTCACGAACGGATTGGACGGACAAAGGATGATAGCGCGCAGGTCCGCGCGCTTCAGAGCCGCGAGCGCAGTGGGCTGCGGCCGGGCGGTTTCAGCCCCGGCAAAGGCGAACTCGCGCACGGCCGGCTGGCATTGCCGCCGCACAAAGTACTCCTGGAAGTCGAGCCACCCCTCCTCGACGGTGAGCACGCGCGTGCGCACGGGATCCTCGCTCATGGGCAGCACCTGCACCGCGATGCCAAGTGCGTGGCACAGATGCGAAGTCACCTCACTCAGCGTCGCGCCGTGCGCCTGCCGCCAGGTGCGCTCAACATGCAAGGCGAGGTCCCGGTCACCGAGCTGGAACCAGCTCTCACCCCCCAGACCCCGCAGCGCCTCCATGAATGACCAGGATTCGTCGCGTCGGCCCCAGCCCCTGACCGGATCGGCCAGCCCGGCGAGGGCGTACATGACCGAATCGAGATCCGGGCAGATGTGGAGACCCAGATGCCGGAAGTCATCACCGGTATTGACGATCACGGACAGTTTGGCGGAGGGCAGCGCCATCGCCAGACCGTGGACGAGTTTGGCGCCGCCCACCCCACCGCACAGTGCTACGACGTGACCCCTCACCGGAAAAGATCCTCGCCCGACGGGCGCAGCAGCGCGGTCGCGGGCCGGTGAGGCGTGCGTGACGGCAGCCCGCGTACCAAAACGACGGGGCGTGCCTCGTTCGCCTGTCCCATGAGGATGGAGGCGGCGGATGCGATCTCATCGGCGTGACCGACGATGGTCACCCGCAGCGGTCGTCCGAAGAGATCACTCTGACCGCGCAGATCGAGAGTCGCAGGAAGACCCGCGCAGCCGATGGCCACGCCCACCGTGCCCACCCGCCAGGGACGACCGAAACTGTCACTGATGATGACCGCGGATTGGCAGCCGGTCAGCTCGGCCAGTCGCTCATGCAGGCGCATCGCGCTCGTATCGGGGTCCTCCGGCAGCAACAGGGCGCAGTCACTGTCCGGACCGGCGACGTTCGACTGATCGATACCCGCGTTCGCCATGATCAGACCCAGGCGATGCTCGACGATCAATACGTCAGGGGCGGCGCGGACAACGCGGCGCGACTCGCGCAGCACCAGCTCCACCAGCCGCGGATCCTTTTGCACCGTGCGGGCCAGTTCGAGCGCCTTATCACCCGGAGTAACCGAGGCGAGATCGACCTGCCGTCCTTCGGCCTTGGATACCACCTTCTGCGCAAAAACCAGTACGTCATCAGGGCGCAACTGCAGGCCGGCCCGTTGCAGGGCCGCTGCCGTAAAGCCGCCCAGATCGTCGCCACTGACAACCTCGGGGAAATCACTCAAGGCGATGAGATGCATTTCGGCTGCGGAGCTCATCGCTTCAGATCCGCCCCCGACTCAACCGAACGCCGCGCGCAAGCGGGGCAGAACCTGCCCGGCGTACAGATTCAGGAAGCGGGCCTGGTCCGGGCCCGGAGCATGAAACACCAGGTGCCGGAAGCCCATCTGCACGTACGGGCGGATCCGCTCCACGTGCTCCTCCGGATCCGTTGACACGATCCAGCGCTGTGCCGCGCGTTCGGCCGGAACCGCGGCCGCCAGACGTTCCATTTCCAGCGGATCCTCGGCGGAATTCTTCTCCTCGTGCGAGAGCGCCAGTGCCGCCCATTGCCGCGTGTCCTCAACGGCACGCTGCCGATCCGTGTCGAACGACACCTTCATCTCAATCATCATGTCCAGGTCAGATGGCGCGCGACCGGACGCCTGGATGCCCGTTGCGACATTGGGCAGCAGCGTATCCTGGTACAGCTGCGGCGCCTTGCCGCTGGTACAGATGAATCCTTCCGCGAATTGGCCGGCGTACCGGGCCATGACCGGTCCGGCACCGGCGACGTAGATCGGCGGCAGCCGCGCCGGCAGGTCGTAGATCGTCGCATTGTCGGTGCGGTAGAACTGACCGCGGAAGCTGAGCCGCTGTTCGCTCCACAGCTGGCGAATCAGCGTCAGCGCTTCTTTGAGCCGCGCGGTGCGCTCCTTCGGTTCGGGCCAGGTCAGGCCCAATGCGGGCACTTCATTCAGCGCCTCGCCCGTGCCGACTCCGAGGATCACCCGCTCCGGGAACATCGTCGCGAGGGTTGCGAAGGCCTGGGCCACCACCGAGGGGTGATAGCGGAAGGTGGGCGTGAGCACGCTCGTGCCCATGAGGATGCGCGTAGTGCGCGCGCCCAGGGCGCCCAGCCACGCCATCGAGAACGGCGCATGCCCGTCATGATGTCGCCACGGCTGGAAATGGTCACTGATGAACACCGAATCGAAGCCGAGGCGCTCGGCAAGGATCGAGTAGTCGAGGAGTTCATTAGGCCCGAATTGCTCCGCGGAGGCCTTGTATCCCAGTCGTAACATCTATTTCTCCGCACAAGGATGACGGCTTGAGCCGCGCATCCGGAATGCCGTAAAGCGTAGTGCGCTGGCGGGCAGGGCGCCCGATCCGCCGTGCCACGGCCTGCAGCTGCGCGGCATCCAGTTCCTGACCGTGAACGCCGCCGGCGGCGCGCGTGATTGATTCGTTCATGAGCGTGCCACCCAGATCGTTGGCCCCGGCCTGCAGGCACAGTGCGGCGCCGTCCGCACCCATCTTCACCCAGGAGGTCTGGATATTGGCAATCAGCGGATGCAACACCAGTCTTGCGACCGCGTGCATCAGTACTGCCTCGCGCAACGTCGGACCCGAGCGCGTGCGGCCCTTGCGCCACAGGGGCGCTTCCATGTGCACGTACCCCAGCGGCACGAATTCGGTGATTCCGCCGGTGCGCTCCTGCAAGGTGCGCAGATGCCGCAGGTGCCGCGCCCAATGCACGGGACCCTCAACGTGCCCGTACATGATCGTGGCCGTCGTGCGCAGACCGACCGCGTGCGCGGTGGCGATTACTTCCAGCCACTCCGCGGTGCGCAGCTTGTCCGGGCAGATGAGGTCGCGGATCTCATCATCGAGGATCTCGGCCGCCGTGCCCGGCAGCGTCGATAAGCCGGCCTCCTGCAATCGCTGCAGATAGACCGCAAGCGGCAGTTCAAGCGTGCGCGCCCCGTGTTGAATCTCCAGCGGCGAGAAGGCGTGCACATGAATGTCCGGTACCGCCGCCTTCACCGCCCGAACGATGTTCAGGTAGGTCTCGCCCGTGAAGCTCGGATGGATGCCGCCCTGCAGACACACTTCGGTCGCGCCGGCAGCGGCGGCCTCGATCGTGCGGCGCGCGACTTCGTCAAGATCAAGGTTGTAGGCCGGACCGCGCAGGTCGGTGGCGCCACGGCCTTTGGAGAACGCGCAGAAGCCGCAGTGATAGAGGCAGATATTGGTGTAATTGATGTTCCGGTTGACGACGTAGGTGACGGTGTCGCCGACTGTTTCCCGGCGCAGTCGATCAGCGGCGCCGATCACTTCATCCAGATCGCGACCCTCGACACTGAAGAGGTTCACGATCTGCGCTTCGCTTAACTCCCGGCCCGCGCGCGCGCGCTCGATGAGCGTTCGCGTCTGTAGGCTGGTGCCGCTGCGCCTCGGCAGCGAAGCGGGCGGTAATTCGCACCCGGAGCCCGCATACCACGGATCCGGACGCGCAAAGCCGCGGCTATCGCTCAACCGGCGCACACGAGGCGCGATCAGCGGGTCGGTCCAGGCCTCGGGCTGCGCCGCGTACCGCGGCCCAATCGCCAGGCGCTCGACCAGGTCACGTCCGGCGGCGGCCGTCGCACGGCTAAGATCCGCCAGATGCGGCCAGGGCGCCTCCGGATTCACATGATCGGGCGTGACGGGTGAAACCCCACCCCAGTCGTTGATGCCGGCGCGAATCAGCTGCTCCAACTCCCGGGGCTGCAGGTTGGGCGGTGCCTGGATCGACATGGCGGGCCCGAACAGCAGCCGCGCAGCGGCGATGGTCCACAGCTGATCCTCCAGCGCTGGCTCGGGGGCGGCGGCCATCTTCGTGCCGGGTTTGGCGCGGAAATTCTGGATGATGAGTTCCTGCAGATGACCGTGGGCGTCGTGCAGCTCGCGCAGTGCCAGCAGGGACTCAAGGCGCTCCGGGCGCGTTTCGCCGATGCCGATCAGCAAGCCGGTGGTCATCGGGATCCGCAGTTCGCCGGCGGCCTTGAGCGTCGCGAGCCGTCGGGCCGGTAGCTTGTCAGGGGAGCCGAAGTGGGGACCGCCGCGTTCGCACAGGCGATTCGCTGCGCTTTCGAGCATCAGCCCCATTGATGCGCTCACGGGCCGTAGCCGCTGCAGTTCAGCGGCGTCCATGACGCCGGGATTGAGGTGGGGCAGTAAGCCGGTCTGCTCCAATACCAGCCGGGCCATGCGCTCCAGGTACTCCAGCGTGCTCGCTGTGCCCAGGGCCTCCAGGCCCCTGCGGGCAACACCGTAGCGCGCCTCGGGCTTGTCCCCCAGCGTGAACAGAGCCTCCTTGCATTGCGCCGCGAGGCCCGCGCGCGCAATCGCCAGGACCTCATCGGCCGTGAGATAGGGGCTTTTGAGGCTCCGTGGCGCCTTGGCGAAGGTGCAGTAGTGGCACACATCGCGGCACAGTTGCGTCAGCGGAATGAATACCTTGCGCGAATAGCTCACCGTCTCGCCGAAGCCGGCCAGTGTCAGGGACTCGGCGACCGTCATGAGATCTGCGGCCTGCGCATTGATCAGTGCGGCTGTCTGTGTGGGATCGGGGCGGTGGCCGTCCTCGATGCTCCGCAGCAGTGCGCTCAGGCCTGAAGGCGCGTGCGCCATGCGGGCTCCTCCAAGCGGCGGACATCATCCGGGGAATCTACGTCGAATTCCAGGCCGGGGAGCTGCACTACCTGGGGATACAGTCCCATGCTTTGGGCCTGCTCCAGGTGCAAGCGTGCGCTGTCGGGTCCGAATCGGAAGCGAAACGGCTGCGGGCAGTGGAGGTACAGCGCATTCGTTCCCACTCCGGCAGCATCCGGCGCGATCGCAAAGCCGCCCCGACGACCGGCCCGCACCAGGCCATCGATATCGGCGGCCGTGACCAAGGGCAGGTCCGCCGGCAGCACCACCAGCTCCTGACAGCCGAATTCATGCAGCGCCAGCTGCGCGGCGGACAGTGCACCGTTGAGGCCGCCGCCGGGATCGGCCAGCACCGGAATTTCCGCGGGCACGCAGTCGCGCTCCGGACTGACCACCAGAATCTGGCGCAGCGTCTGGGCACCGCGCGCCGCCGAGAGCACCGCCTCGAGCATCGCCCGCACCAGCTGCAGTCGCGCCGGCGGCGCCAGGACCTCGGCCAGCCGGCTCTTGCACTGGGCCCGCGCCTTGATGGCAATCAGAGCGCAGGTCATCCGGGGCCCCGCGTGGCATCCGGTGCGAGGAGCGCGAGCAGCCGTTCATCAGTGCCGCCTTCAGCGCCGATGGCCTGGACGCAAACATGATCGGCGCCGGCCTGCCAATGTTCCTGGATGCGCGCACGGATGGCCTTCTCGTCGCCCCAGACAATGACCGCGTCTATCAGGCGATCGGAGCCACCGGCGGCGAAGTCCGTGTCCGTGAAGCCCAGTCGCCGCCAGTTATCAACGTAGTTCGGCAGCCCGAGGTACAGGGCCAGAAACCGGCGGGCGATCGTCCGGGCTTTGGCAGCATCAGTCTCGAGCACCGCCCCTTGTTCCACGCACAGGAGTTTGCCCGGACCGAGCAGTGCCCGAGCCTTCAGCGTGTGCTCCGGCGGAACGTTGTAAGGGTGCGCGCCATCGGCGGACTCGCCGGAAAGCTGGAGCATCTTGGGACCCAGCGCCGCCACGACGGTCGTGGGGGGTTCGCTCGGCGCTACTGATCGATACGGAGCCTGTTTCATGCCCGCAAGATACGCCCGCATGGTGGCCACTGGCTTGCCATAGCTATGGTGCCTCACGCCTTCGACAAAGGGGATGTGTGAGACGCCAAGCCCGAGCAGGAACCTGCCGCCGGACAGCTCGTTGAGGCCTTTCTGCGCTGCGGCGGTCGAGAGGGGATCGCGGGCGTAGATATTGGCGATCCCGCTGGCGATGATCAGCCGGCTGGTGCTCGCCAGCAGCCAGCCACAGGCCGAAAACACTTCTCGTCCAATTGCTTCCGGGATCCACAGCGCGCCATAGCCCCAGGATTCCACACGCTGGGCGAACGCGGCTGCCTCGGCCGCGGACAGTTCGTCGGTTCCTGCCCAGACTCCGAGGCGGGTCGGATTCAACGCGTGCTCCCGGTTGGCGACAACCCGACCATTATCCGCATATTCGATGCGCTGTGCAGGGGCATCATACCCCCCGGGGGGGGTAGCTCAGCCGGGCCCGCCGATTATCAGCCGGAAACAGGTCGATTCCGGACGCGAGGTAGAACCTCTTTGCCGTAGAACTCGATCACCTTCTGCTGGTCCGGTTGGCCCGAGTGGATATTGACGATGGTGACGCCGGTATCAAAGAGCTTCCTGATCGTTTGCGCGTGCGCGGCCGGATCGGTGCTGACGGTCCAATCGCCAAAGACCTTGGGCAGTGGCAGTTCCATTTCAGCCCGACGTTCGATTTGTGACGGGTCCGGGATGTTCTGATATCCCTTGAAGGCCTTGGGGATGAAGTTCCACAGCTTGGCTGCCGTTTGCGCGTCGCCCTGATCGCCGACGACCACGAATGCTTCAACCAACACGGGCATGGCGCCCGGCTCTTTTCCTGCGGAGCGCGCCCCTTTTTCCCATTCCTCCCTGTGTTCCTGCCAGGTTTGCGGATCAGTGATCAGCCCATCCCCGTGCTCGCCAGCAAGCCTCATTGCCTTTGGACCGTTCGCCGCCAGGAGCAATGGAATGGGCTGCGCCGGCGGATCGTAAAGCCTGCCATCGACGGCGTAGTGCTTACCCCTGTGGTGCAGCGGCTGGCCCGTCCATAGGTGGCGAATGATCGTGACGGCCTCAATCAGGCGGTCCCAGCGCTCGCGCCATGGCGGCCAGATACCGGTCGCAGCCTGTTCATTCAACGCTTCCCCGGACCCGAGTCCGAGGAAAATCCTGCCAGGATAGAGGAGGCTCAGGGTCGCGAAGGCTTCAGCCACCACTGCCGGGTTGTACCGCAGCGTCGGACACGTGACGGTCGGGCCCATCCAGATGCGGTGAGTACGCTGTCCGAGCGCCCCCAGGGTCACCCACGCCTGACCCGCATGGCGCTCATTCGCCTGCCACGGCTGGAAATGATCACTGGTGGAGACCAGATCGAACCCGGCGCTCTCCGCCAAGGCGCCCAAACGCAGCAGCTCCGGGACCTTGAACTGCTCATGGGCGAGCATGAAAGAGATCATACCCTTGGAGAGTTGAACCGGACCCCCTTGCGCCTGCGACGCCGTCGCCGCCCGGGCGCTGCCACCTGAACTGCCTTGAGCTGCCGCCAGTCTCGAAACGGGTAGGCCGGCGCAGACCGCCGTCAGTAACGCAGACTTCAAGGTCTGGCGTCTTGAAGCGCCAGGGAAGTCCGCATCAACCAGCTTTGAATCCGACATTGGCCTACCTCTTAAGTTTGCGCGCCAAGAGTGGCCCAGGTAACTAATCGCGCCTGTAGGATTAAACCGCAAACAGGTGCGGCGCTAGCCTGACTGGTGGCGTAGCTGGCGCCTTGCGCAGTGGCCGCATTTGCCTACGGGCTGCCAAGTCTTGCGCCGACAGGATTGCCTGAGCGGCGCTCGCATCATGCGCTGAGGTCTCCGCCGCCGGCTCGGCGAGTGAGGATCACTCATCAACCTAGAGGATCAAGACATGACGACATCCACGGGACACACCTCGGCCATTCGAGCGAAGAAAGTCATTGGTACGAACGTGAAGGACCGAGAGGGCCACAAGATTGGCGAAATTGAAGATATCGTGCTCGACAAGCAATCCAACAACATCATGTTCGCGGTGGTGAGCTTTGGCGGCTTTCTCGGCATGGGAGAGAAGTACCACCCGCTGCCGTGGGCAGCGCTCGATTATGACGAGAATGACAACGGCTACGTCGTGGACGTGACGGAAGATCAACTTCGCGCCGCCCCGACAGGTTCCATTGAAGAGCTGACCAAGAACGATGGCAGCGGCTACCGCGATCGAACCTACACGTACTACAAAGTGGACCCCTATTGGCACTAAGCTTAAGGTGGCGCCGATGCATTTGCATGCATCGGCGCCGCGGGGGCCCAAAGCCCGCAGCAGCGCGGCATTGTTTACCCGAGAGTGTCGGCGTGTGTTCGGCCAGCACTCGCCAGGCCGCGCATTCGACAGTCGGATCGACCCACTCAAGGTGGTCGCCCGGGATGAAGAAGAGCGCTCAAATCCAGCCGGCCGATAGTGAACCTCGACGCGGCCCTGAAGTTCATGGATCTCAAACGGTGAGCGACCCCTCGGCCACCATTACGCTGTGACCGCCCAGGCGCACATGCCCGGTTCTGCCGTCGATACGGTGGGCGAAGACCTGCAACAGGCTGGGGCGGCCCATGGCAACGCCCTGATGAATCGTGAGGCCCAGTACTGCTTCGCGTAGCGTACTGAGTGCGGCCAAGGAGGCGACAAGCCCGACGCAGGCAGAGCCCGTGGCGGCGTCCTCCTCGATTCCAAATGCGGGTGCGAGCATCCGTGCGTACAGTGTACCGCCGTCTTCAAAGGCGCCCGAAAACACAAAAACCTGTGGGGGACAGGTGCTCAGCGTTGCCTCCCAGAGCTTGCGATCGACGATCACGGCATCGACTGCCTGTTCATCCGCCAAATGCACAAAACAGAACGGAATGCCGATGCCGGCACACCAGCTCGTTCTGATGGCGTTTTGCGGCAGACCGATCGCGGCGGCCACAGCAGCAAGAGCCGGTGATGGACCCGACACCAGAGGCGCGGTGATTTCAAGTTCAGCGAAGACGGTGCGGCCCCGTGCGGGGCGCACCCGCAGGCGGATCGGACCGATTTTCTCCTCGTAGACCAGTACGCCGTCCGCTTCCGCCGGCGGAGAAAGCTTCAGGAACGACAGCACCGCCGCAGTGCCGATCGTCGGATGGCCGGCAAACGGCAGTTCCAGTCGGGGCGTGAAGATGCGGATCGCGGGCCGCGCGCGCTGCGCATCTGCGGGCAACACAAAACTCGTTTCGGCGAAATTCAGCTCCCGCGCAATATTCTGCATCTGCTGAGGCGTCAAGCCCCGGGCGTCCGTGACGACGGCGAGCTGGTTGCCGCTGAACAGCGTCTCGGTGAAGACATCGGCGATAACGAACGGGTAAGGCTGCATGTGTGTCCCTGAAGCAGGCTAGACGGCCGCACGCAAGGCGAGATCGGGCGGCTGCTGCATGACGCGTTGAATTGCGGTCACCGCCCGCTCGAAGTCCGCATCGCGGCGAGGTGCGCCCACGCAGAACCTAAGCCCCGAGCCCCGCGCGGGATCCAGGACCGGCTCAACGATGCCGGTCACGCGGACATTTTCTTCCAGAAGACGCGCCGCAAGACGCGCGGCTTCAGCTTCGGGGGCCGGGAGCCAGACATGCGGCGACATCGAGGCATGCCGGTCGGTTCTGAGCTTCAGGGCCGCCCGCAGTGCGCTGCCCCGGGTTCTCAGAAGCCGGCGATTCTCCTTCAGGATCTGGTCCGCCGACCCATCCTCCATGGCCTGCTGTGCAATCAGCAATCCGGTCGAGTGTGCGGCATAGGCGGACGCCCGCATCCCGACGGCGAGACGCGAGGTGAGTAACGCGCTGGGCGCGATCGCAAACCCGGTACGCAACCCCGGCGCAAGGGACTTCGACAGACTTGAGAGATAGTAGGTGATATCCGGCGCCAGATTCACCAGCGTCGGTGGGGCCTCGCGAGGATCGACATAGGCCGCGTAGACGTCGTCCTCAACCAGGATGATGTGCAGCCGCCGGGCCACCTTGATCAGTTCCTTGCGACGGGCGAGGGACATGGTTCGCGCCGTCGGGTTCTGCAAGGTCGGCATGGTGTACAGCACGCGCGCACCGGTCAGCTTCGCCGCCTCGGCGAGTGAATCCGGAACAATTCCTTCTTCGTCCATGGCAACCGGCGAGAGCGAGAAGCCGCGGTACTGCGCAATGGCTTTCATGCCGCTGAACGTGAGCTCCTCGGCCAAAATGACATCGCCTGGCCTGCACAGGGCGCTGAACACCAGGTCCATGGACGCCTGGGCACCGCCGGTGATGATGACCCGTGAGGGGTCCAGTGCGTCGACGCCGGCCGTGTGGCTCAGCCAGGTTGATGCGAAGCGGCGGTACTCCGGCAGGCCCTCCACCGGCCCGTAATTCAGAATTTTGGCAAACTCCGGACGCCGCCGTACCTTTCCCCAGGCTTCCATCAACAGCCGTTCAGCCGCGGCCATCGGTGGAACATTCATGGAGAGGTCCACAAGCGACCGCTGCGCCAGCGAGCTATCACTCTGCAGTGCACGGGCGATGTAGGTTCCGCGTCCAACCTGTCCCAAGGTCAGCCCGCGCCGGTCGGCTTCCTCGTAAGCCCTTGTGACGGTTCCGACACTGACGCCCAGTTTTTGCGCCAGCGCCCGCTGTGGAGGCAGGCGCTCGCCGGCCTTCAGGCCGCCGTCACGGATGGCCCGCTCCAGGGCCGCGAGGATCTGCTGGAAGAGAGGTGAGCCGTCGGTCGGTAGATCAGGTGTCCACATATGTTGAAGCCGAATAGGACAATGCCAAATTGTACCAGTGTGCAGCTCAGATCGCGGCAACGGAGAACAGCGCGTTGATGGCAACAACCAGCGTGATCAACAGCGCCGCCACCAGAATCGATGCGAATAGGCCGACTTTTCCCGGTAATGCAATCATGATGACCCTGCCCAAGATTTGCCTGTGGGGTCCAGAATGGCAAATACCGGGCATAGGATCAATGGCTGAATGTACTAGTACAAGATAAAAACCAGTTCTCCAGTCACGCTGCGGTGGCGAGACGGATTTCGCGCACTACGCCCGCAATCGCATTCACCACCGTCGAACGGTGTATGGGCCATGAGGACGTGCTCGGCTTCCTGAAGCCTCGTTAACGGCTCAAGGCACGGGTTGAAGTAGTCCCGGCCCTGGGAGGTGAGAATGACCCGTCGCGTGGTGCGCCGAGTTTGCGGCTCACCGTGGAAATTGGCATGTCCAAGGCACGTGCGGCCCTGCTGATACTCTCGAACTCGGCAACCACCTTCACCAATACCAAAACGTTATCTAGATGTTGCATCCCGCGGCGTTACCGGTTGGATGGAGGGACGCAGTCACTGGGCACACAATCGTTTAAATTATTTTCGACGACAATTACACGTTGGTGTCGGAAGCGCATTGGCAACAAAGGCCTCTATTTCCCAATAATGGGAAAGTCCATTGGCACTAGGTCTTGGCTGCGGTGTGGCGAGCGAGCTATTTGCGGGCTTAACGGCTCTGGAATTTCTTGGGATCCATCAGGCGTGCGGCCGCCGAGGCGGTGACCTCGCCATTGCGGTAGTAGCCAATGAACGTCTGTACGCTTCGATGACCTGTCAGCGCCATCGCCTCGCCAATCGGAATGTTCTGCCGCCCGGACTCCGCAACAAATCCCGAGCGCAGACTGTGGGCCGAAAGCTTCCCGAGGGGTGGATCCACCAAGCGCGCGCGCTGTCGAACAATGTTGTAAACACTGCGATCCTGGAGAGGTTCAGTGATCCGTCCGTCCTGGATACGCCGGAAAATAGGCCCTTGGGTGATCTTCGCGCGGAAGAGCTCATTTAACCAAGTCTCCAGCGCTACCGCCGCCTGGCCCACAAGCGGCTTGAGGTTCTGGGGCGCTCGCGCCCCGGACTGAGGGCCCGGTGAGTGGGTGAGCTCGAAGACGAAGCCGCCCTGGCCGTCGCGACGGACATTTTCAAGCGTCGCGGCCACGATCTCCGAGCGGCGCCGGCCGCCGCTGGCAAAACCAAAGAGGAGCAACGCTCGGTCCCGGATTCCCGGGAGGTCATCCTGACAGGTACCCAGAAGTGCCTCCATGACCGCTCGAGTTGCCGGAATGGGGGGCCGGCGCTCGTGATCCGGTGGTCGGCGCGCATAGGCCTCGCGTACCGCGGAGAGCAGGCTTCTCACGCCCGGATCGCGCAAGGGATTCGCCGCGGCCGACAGGGGCGGCACCTGGTTTGCGATAAAGACGTCGTGCGCCCGCGACAGTGCGGCCAGGCGGGTCTCCACGGTGGCGCGCGACCACGGACCGAGTTTCGCTTTGTAGGCGCGCGCGACTAGCAGCTGGTCGATCGCTGGTGGCAACTGATGCTGCGTGGTGCGGCTCGAGGGGACAAACGGCGACGGCTCCGCCGCCTCGACTAAGGGATTGTGCTCAAGATGGTCGAGGATGAACTGGGTGACGGTTGGGACGGACACGGGTGCCGCCAGCGCCTGACCATAGCGCAGCGCAAACCACGCGCCCCAATAAAGCAGAGCCGTCTGGTAGGTCCGCCGGGTATTGGCCGAGGTGCCCGCAACGTGGAAGGCTTCCGCCGCGCGTTGGGCTTCCACACTTAGGGTCTCTGGATCGAGATAGAGAGCGGGCGGATCGGCATGCAGCATTACCAAGTACTCACGGCACGACCATGTGCCGGTCGGCATCTCCGGACACTACCGCGAGGGACAGCGCCGCCAGGAGTGGATGGCACTGGTCGCCGCATGGATAAAGAAGGGCACCGCAGCGGACCGCCTCCTGCAAAGAGTGCCTTTTCTATCTGGTTGATAAATTAAAGTATAGTCCAGTTCATATAGCCGATAAAAGATGCTTATCGGTAGTATAATCAACTCAAACAAAGCCATCTACCCAACTACAGCAAGAATTCCAGCAAAACCGCCAAACCAACTCCTCCCGGAAGCCTGGCAACGCAAGGAGGGGCCTGCGCGGCCAAAACAAAGCAATCTCGCGCAGACGCGGCTTTGTAACGGGCGGCAACCAAGGCCGCGGTGAAGCGGCTCAAGGTGATATAAGCACGGCTCCCGTCGGGACAAAAAAGCTTAGGGGGCAGGTATGGGGAATTTCTCGCTATATTCACGGTTGCTGCTGGCGGCCGCCTCGGTCCTCCTCTGTACCCCAGGTGCACACGCCGCCCTCTCGTGCGCCGCGCTCTCCCAGGAACTGAAGCTTCCGAACACCACGATCACGCTCGCCACGGAAGTGCCGGCGGGCGCCTTGAAGTTGCCCGCGGCAGGCGGCGGTCCGGGCGGCCCACCCATGAACTTCACCGCGTTGCCCGCGTTCTGCCGTGTCGGCGGTACCATCCGGCCGACGCCGGATTCTGATATCCGCTTCGAAGTGTGGATGCCGCTCGCCGGCTGGAACGGGAAGTTCGTTGGCGGGGGCAACGGCGTTTGGGCCGGCTCCATCGCCTACGGCGACATGATCACACCACTCGCGCGCGGCTATGCGACGGCCGCCTCCGACGTGGGCCACCAGGGCAGCCCTCTCGACGGCACCTTCCTCGTCGGCCACCCGGAAAAACTCATCGACTTCGGCCACCGCGCCGTGCACGAGACAGCGGTCGCTGCCAAGGCGACGATCAATGCCTTCTACGGTAATGCCCCGACACGTTCGCTCTATGCCAGCTGCTCAACCGGCGGGCGAATCGGGCTGATGGAGGCCTATCGGTATCCCGAGGACTACGACGGCATCTCCGCGATGGCGCCCGCCAACCCGATGGTCCCGCTGATGGTGAGTTCGTTGTGGACCGGTGCTGCCACGATGAAGGACCCGGGCAGCGCCATCCCGCCGCCGAAATTCGCGCTGGTGCAGAAGGCGGCGCTCGCGGCCTGCGATGCCAACGATGGCGTGAAGGACGGCATCATCACCAACCCCCTGGCCTGTCACTTCGACCCGGGCGTGCTGCTGTGCAAGGGCGGCGATGCACCCGATTGCCTGACCGCACCGCAGGTGGCGGCGCTGCACGCTATCTATGCCGGTCCGAAGAACTCTCGCACGGGCATGCAGATCTACCCCGGGTTTTCGGTGGGCAGTGAAGCCCAGTTGCCCGTGCTGACGCTGGGGAAGGAACCCTTTCCAGTGGCGACAAGCTTCTTCCGCGGCCCCGTGTTCAATGATCCTTCGTGGACTTTCGGCACTTTCGACTATGACCACGACGTCGAGCGCGCCATGGCCTATGGCAGTAATGCTCTCGACGTGCCGCCCACAGGGCTCAAGACGTTCTTCGCCGGCAACCGCAAGCTGCTGCTCTCGCATGGCTGGGCCGACGGATTGATCCCCTCGCAGTCGACCGTCAACTTCTACCAGGCGCTCGTCAAGAACATCGGTGCGCAACGGGCGCGCGAGGATGTGCGGCTCTTCATGGTCCCCGGGATGGGTCACTGCGGCGGCGGCAGTGGACCCTCGAGCATCGATATGCTCGGCGCGATCGACCAGTGGGTGCAAACCGGCAAGGCACCGGAACAGCTCCTCGCCAGCAACCCGCCTGGGCAGCCGACACGTACACGCCCGCTGTGCCCGTTCCCGAAGGTTGCGAAGTACAGCGGGCACGGCAATACGGACGAGGCGGCAAGCTTCAGTTGCGAGCCGCAGTAGGTTCCGCATGGGTTTTCGCGTTCTGGTCGTCGGTGGCACCGGGCAGGTCGGCTCGGGACTGGTCCGGGCGTTACTCGCTTCCAGCTCGTGCACGGAGGTGGTGATGGTCAATCGCCGGACGATTGCTCTTGCCGCCGATGGACGTCTGCGCCAAGTGATCATGGATACCGGTGCGGAAACCTTTGCCAGTGAGATCACCGCACTTGCCAGCACCTGCAGCGCGCAGGGCGAACCAGTATATGCCGCATCCTGTATCGGCATCGGCAAGGGGAGTCAGCACTGGAGCGAAGAGGACATCAGGAAGCTGGAAATTGGCCTGGTTGGCGCGTTTGCGCGTGGCTGCCTGGCGGCAGGAATCGAACGATTCGGACTCCTTTCGGCAGCCGGGAGTAGCCCCAGGAGCTGGATTCGTTATGCCCGCATCATGGGCGAAAAAGAGGATGCGGTGCGGAGTCTCGGATTCAAACGCCTGGCGATTTTTCGCCCCGGCATCATTGCGGGTAATGTGCACACCCCGGGGGCTGTTGCAGCGCTGGGGCGTTTCGTTCCTGGATCGTTCGGGACAATTGATCAGGACGATATTGGTCGGGCCTTCGTGGGTGAATTTCTCCACGGGCAGGACGGCACGACGATCCTGGAAAACGCCGCCATGAAACAACGATCGCGGCAGGCAAGCCAGTAACCGACTGACCATTGACCTTTCATCTGCGAAACAACATCGGCACCCATGCCGCAAGAAGCTTTACCAGGAACTTCGGCGGATAGCCCGGGTAGCTGGGAATATGATCGGGCAGAACGACGTTGTCGGGCTTGAACTTGGTGCAGATCCGCATCTCTATCGGTGGGGGTTTGCCGAGCACCCGTGCACGGTAGACCGGCACCCAGTGTCGACCCTTGTCAAAGTTCATGAACATCGGCGCGTTGCAGCACGTCGCCACCACCCTGTTGGTTATCGATTTGTCCTTAAGCTTGTAGCCCTTGAGCAAAGAGCTCCCGGTCATGCGCTCGACTCGATCCTTCGGGAAGAGGACGTAGGCGGTTCCGCCGTCATCGCCCGCGAGCAACGGTGCTCCGGGTAGCGCCGCGAGCTGCCGCGCGCCCGCCTGACAGTCACCGCAGTAGCAGATACTGGTCACTATGGGATGGCCGGTGAGCACCAGCTCGACACGACCGCACACGCAGGATGCGCGGATATCGGTTCCAGATTGGGTAGGCATTGAAAACCATACTCTCAACCGCTGCGGACTTCCGAAGACCAGAATGGAGCGGGGTGGAATGGTGATGGGAGCGGAAAAGGGCAGGCCGTGCATTGGGCCGCCCGCCACATTTATCCCTCCGGAGTTGCCGACTGCCAGAGGATTTACCCAATTATCGTAGACATCGCTGTTGAAGAGTTCTGTCCAATGACTGTTGCGCGGAAAGCCCAGCTCATAGCCAAAGAAGGGATCGTCGTTGAGGCTGGCCACGACCACCACATCGAAACCTTGACCGTCGATCCATCGATGAAAGGCCAATACGCGGTCATTGCTGTTGGAATAGTACGGATGGATGGATGGACCACGTAATGCGGGACAGTTCCACCGTACACGAATGAAATCCTGCGTAAACCGTAGCTGATCGCTCATGGCCTTGTTGCCTGAAGCCAGTGCAACCCACTCCAGAAGATTATTCTGGGCGGTGGGATCCTCACACCACTGGCGGTTTTCCAGGAACTCCTGACCCATGAAAATCTGTGGAATGCCGGGAGCAGCCAGAAGTAATCCAGTGGCGACCTTGGAGCGGCTGCGAGCGTAGAAAGACTGGGAATCCGCGCCATCGGCGAGCACCGGAATGCGAACGTCTCTGTTGATGTAAACGACATCATGATTCTCGACACAGGGCACAGCATTCCAACTGTGAGGCAGCCCCGGCGGATAGAGGCTGCCGCTAATGGCGTCCATGTTCACGAAGCTCGATCCTCCAAAGGAGGAGGACTGGATGGCGCCTCGAATGGCCAGGCGAAGCGCATCGTGCTGAACGGTGTCGAATCCCGTACCGCCTTGGTTGGCCGGTTGCACGATCGACGCAACCGGGGCGCTGAACTCTCCGGGCCAGTATTCCGCATTCTGAAGCAGGCGATCTTTGATGTAGCGAAGGGTACCGGTCTGGTTCTGGCAAAAGGACCACCCGGTGGGCTGGTTGGCGCCGAGCAGCAGACTGATCTCGTCGTAGCGAAACGCATCTACATGAAACTCGTTTATGAAGAAGGACGCGTTATCTATGAGGAACTGACACACCTCCTGTTTCCACAGTGCGAAAGACAGCCCGCCCACCACACCAACACTGGTGAAGTACAGGCTCTGATTATTGGTCGCGGCGCCGGGAACGGCTTCGCGATCCCAGAAATAGATGCTCTCGTCATCGGCGTCGAATCCGCCGGCGTGGTTGTAGACCACGTCGAATGCGACCGCGATGCCATACAGATGGCACAGATCCACGAGGCACTTGAGTTGGTTGGGACCGCCGGTTACCTGTGCCAGACCCAGCGGCTGGCAACCCTTGGCGGCCGGTAGGCCGTTGATGGTGCCCAGGTGATTGCCCAGCGCCGCGGAGTCATAGACCGTGTATAGCGAATCCGGGGAGAACAGGTCCGCGCCATCGTATCCCTCATCGAACGTTTCCTTGCACTCCGTGATCGGCAAAGGCTGAAGCAGGTTGATACCCAGCGCGACCAGATAGGGAATCTTCGCCACCACATCCAGAAACGTTCCGCAATTGGGAAACGCCGCCGGCGCGAAGACGCCGATATGAAGCTGGTAGATGATCAGGTTCGCGTAATCGGGGGTTACGAAACTCTGGTCGTGCCATGGATACGAATCGGGCGAGCGAACGATGCAGTTGACGCCGATCGGAAATGTCGCACTCGATGTGAGTTCGCGTGCGTACGGGTCGCGCTTGTAGCCGACAGTTCCGCCGGCGGGACCCGCCACGTAATATTTGTACTGATCCCCATCAGCGACCCCTGCCATGAAGCCTGTCCAATATCCAGCCGCATCCCTGTTGAGCAGAAGGGCAGCGTCGCTGTTGGTGCTCCACATCGCGACACCCCCAAAGGTGCCGTTGAGATAAACCGCCTGTGCCAATGGCGCCCACACTTTGAATGTGGCTCCCCCGGCGCTCAGGGTGGCCCCCATCGGGGTTTCGGAACCGATACTGTTTTGTGACAACGGCATGGGGATCTCCTCGCAGCATTGTGGCGCGCGACGTGCTGCAAAAGCATTATCGGTTCGTGGACCCGGTGCGCGTTGTCCAAAACATGAAAAGACCTCAGCTGTCGCGATGCCTGAGACAAGTCCTCCTGCGCTGGCAGTAGCCAGTAGTACCCGGAGCGGGCTGCATGGGTGAGGGGCGGGCGTAGGGTATTGCGGCGCACTACGGGCCGTTACCAGGCGACGGAAAAAGGCACGGGCCGGGACATTTAGAGCGCAATATCCAAGGAGGGCTTTGTCCATGATACCGCCTCCCCCGATCACCGAATTCCGGTCAGCAGAATCCACCTACTTAGGCAGGACGCGGACGGTCTACAAAATCGGCACGATTGGGCCCGGGCTCATCTTGTTGCACGACGTTCCGGGCATCACCCCCAATGTGCTGCGGCTGGCAATGCTACTGGCCGGTCAGAACTTTCGAGTCGTGATCCCCAGTCTCTTTGGATCCGACGGCGCATCGGTCTCGCGGGTAAACAAAGCCGTCCTGTCGGCGCAGTTGGTCGCAGGCAGCGACTTCGCAATCTCGCCCGAGGATCGCTCGAGTACGGTGGTTGACTGGCTGCGGGAACTCGCCAAGGACTATTCGCAGGAGACGCAGGGCCCGATCGGTGCCATAGGGCTCGGCGTCACCGGGGCGTTTGCACTCTCGCTGTCTGTCGGAACGGACGGCCTCGTCGTCGCCGCGGTTTTGAGCAATCCCGTCGTCCCCTCCATTGCCAAAAAGTGTCGGGAAACCAATCTCACAGCAGTCGAGGAAGAGAATCTAAGGGCTCGCCGACCGGCGACTCTCGCGTTGAGATTTGCGGGTGATCCACTGTGCCGCGCCGAGCGGTTCGATGCCTATAGGGCACTCCTCGGCGATCGGTTCACTGCCATAGAGATTCCGTCTCCGCACCAAACACGGAATAACGATACCGACGGCCACTCGGTGCTGACAGAAGGCTTATCGGACTCCGCAGGCCAACCCACCTGGAAAGCGTTCACTGAGGTTGTCCGCTTCCTGCAAGCAACGCTCA
>Ga0302313_10000055_pt1 | contig 100145 bp, 98 predicted proteins | sample III_Palsa_N2_2_FD_200454 | JGI IMG/M metagenome (GOLD analysis project Ga0302313, IMG submission 200454) | Peat permafrost microbial communities from Stordalen Mire near Abisko, Sweden - III_Palsa_N2_2 | ecosystem: Environmental > Terrestrial > Soil > Palsa > Peat permafrost | place: Sweden...
GGCCGACCAATGGCCCGGGTCATGTCGGCGGCCACGCGGACGGTACCTTCGAAACGGTGCCCGCGTTCAGTCTGCCGGCGATCAACACCCTGATCCTGCTGACCAGCGGCGTCACCATCACCATCGCGCACCACGCGCTGCGGGCGGGCAAGCGTGGCGTGCTGACGCTGTTCCTCGCCCTGACCTTCATCCTGGGGTTCAGCTTCGTGGCGCTGCAGGCGCACGAGTACGGCGAGGCCTATCGTGAGCTGGGTCTGAAACTGAGCACCGGCATCTATGGCTCCACGTTCTTCATGCTCACCGGTTTCCACGGTCTGCATGTCACGATCGGCGCCATCATGCTGACGGTGATATGGCTGCGGGTGCTGCGCGGACACTTCACGCCGGAGAAGCACTTCGCGTTCGAGGCCGTGGCCTGGTACTGGCACTTCGTCGACGTGGTGTGGCTCGGTCTCTTCGTGTTCGTGTACTGGCTGTAGCAGCATGCCGCTGCCGCGCGGGTCTCACAGCCCGTGCGGTGTGATCAGTCCGAGCGACCAGGCCACCATCAGCAGGATGAAGAGGCCCACGGACAGCCCGACGCGCAGCGCGAGCGACCGGAACAGCTTGCGCGAGTCACCGCCCTTGCGGGACAGATGGAACAGCGCCGACCCCAGGCTCGCGACGATGGCCGCGAAAATCAGGACGATGACGACCTTGATTGCCATCGCTCCATTATAGAACCGAATATTCCATGCCTATCGTGAGTTTCCCCGTTGGCAGGCGCCGGTTTGCGCCCTCGTGGCTGATGACGCTGCTGACGATCGCGCTGTGCCTGGCGTTCTGGAAGCTCGGCAACTGGCAGTGGGACCGGGGCGTGCACCGGCAGGCCGAGTGGGACGCCTTCGCGCGCGGGGCGGATGCCCCCGTGCCGCTGGGTACCCGCAGCCTGGGTGCCTTCGAACGCTTCAAGCGCATCGTCGTGGGCGGCAGCTGGGACGTGGCGCACCAGTTCCTGCTCGATAACCGCTCGCACGCCGGCCTGCCGGGTTACGAAGTGCTGACGCCGCTGCACCTCCCCGACGGGCGGGTGCTGCTGGTGGACCGTGGGTGGGTGGCGTTCACCGGCTCGCGCGCCAGGCTGCCGGACATCACTCTTGAGGGCCACCAACCGGTGTCCGTCACCGGCCGGCTCGACAACCTGCCCGTGGGCGGGCTGGCGCTGGGACATGCGGGCCCCGCGGCCGATGCCGTCTGGCCCAAGGTCACAAGCTATCCCACGCTGGCCGAGCTCGCCGTGGCGTTGAGGCATCCGGTGGAACCGTGGATGCTGCAGCTGGATCCGGCCGGCGGCGGCGGCTACGTCCGGGACTGGCAGCCCCCGGGTCTGCCGCCACTGCGTCATTTTTCCTATGCCATCCAGTGGTGGGGATTCGCCGTGACGCTCCTGGTCATCTGGGGGATCATGAGCGCCCGGCGCGAGGAGCCGCAGCTACCCCCATGAGCAGCGTCATCGATCCCGAACTGCATCGGCGTAATTTCCGTACCGTCTTCGCCCTCGCCGGCCTGTTTCTGCTGCCGCTGCTGCTGTCCTTCTGGCTGTACTACGGCGCGCACTGGCGGCCGCAGGCGATGAGCAACCACGGTGAACTCATCGAGCCGCTGCGGCCACTGCCCGAGGTCGCGCTCGCCGATGCCGGCGGCGCCGCGCAAAGCCGCGTCTTCCAGGGACACTGGACACTGGTGTACGTGGGCGACGGCGCGTGCGATGCGAACTGCCGCGACGTCCTGTTTTTCATGCGCCAGACGCGGTTATCGCTCAACAATGAGATGACCCGGGTGCAGCGCGTGTTCCTGGCCACGGCCAACTGCTGCGATCGGGCCTACCTGGCGGCCGAACACCCCGGACTGCGGGTTCTCGACGCCTCCGCGGCCGCGGCACAACCGCTGCTCGCGCAGTTTCCGGCCACGGGTCGCGCGCAGGCGCTGTACGTGGTGGATCCCTTGGGAAACCTCATGATGCGCTACGATGCTCGCCTGCCGCCGAAGGGCCTGCTTGAGGACCTCAAGCGGCTGCTGCAGCTCTCTCATATTGGCTGAACCGATGCTCCGCGAACCTGACACCGCTGTTACCTGGATGCGCCGCATCGCCTTCGTCGCAGTGCTGCTGGCGTTTGGGGTGGTGGTCCTGGGTGCGTACGTGCGACTGACGACGGCGGGACTCGGCTGCCCGGACTGGCCGGGCTGCTATGGCCATCTCACGCCCACCGGTGCGGCGGCCGGCATCGCGGCGGGCACCACCGACCAGGGCGCGAAGCCGCTGATCGTGGGTCGCGCCTGGCGCGAAATGATCCATCGCTACTTCGCCGGATCGCTGGTGGTGCTCACCGTGGTCCTGGCCGTGATGGCTTTCATGCAGAGGCGGTCACGCGCGCCCGGGAACGCCAGCGTGCCGTTTGCGCTCGCGGTCGTCGCCACCATCTTCATCCAGGCCCTGCTGGGCATGCTCACCGTCACCTGGCAGGTGGCCCCGCAGATCGTGACGCTGCACCTGCTGTTCGGCATGACGACGCTCGCGCTGCTGTGGTGGCTGTGGCTGACGCTGGATGCGCAGACCGCGCGCAGTGCGGCGCCCGCCCTCGGCCGCAGTCCCGGGGTGCGCTGGGCGGCCTCGAACCTGATCAGCCGCCGGCTGGCGCTGGCCGGCCTGGTGGCCCTCGCGCTGCAGATTGCACTCGGCGGCTGGACCAGCACCAATTACGCCGCGATTGCCTGCCCGGATTTTCCGACCTGCCAGGCCTCCTGGTGGCCGCACATGGACTTCGGTCATGCCTTCGTCCTGTGGCATGCACCCACGGTGAACTATGAGGGCGGCGTGCTCAGCAACACGGCGCGGGTGGCGATTCATTTCACGCATCGGCTCGGCGCGCTCCTCGCCACTGCGGCGCTGCTGCTGGCGGCGATCTGGGTGCTGCGCCAAGACTCCCTGGTGCGGGCCCGCGCCGCGGCCATCGCGGTGGTGGTGACACTGGCGCTGCAGCTGATCATCGGCATCAGCATGGTGGTGAAGGGCTTCCCGCTGTGGCTGGCGACCGCGCACAACGGCGGTGCGGCGCTGCTGCTGCTGGCCACGCTCACCTTGAATCATCGGCTCATTGCTGCCGGCGCGCGCAGCTGATGGAGCGGTGAGCACCTTGGCCACACAACCCGGCTACGCTCTTCCGCAGGCGCACTGGCGCCTGTACCTGGCGCTGACGAAGCCGCGGGTAGTGGCACTGATCGTGTTCACGGCGATCGTCGGCACCTTGATGTCGACGCCCGGACTGCCACCGCTGTCGGCTTTGCTGTGGGGGAATCTCGGCATCGCACTCGCCTCGGGCTGTGCCGCCACCATCAACCATGTGCTCGACCGCCGCATCGATGCGCAGATGTCCCGCACCCGGGGCCGACCGCTGCCCACCGGGAGCCTGAGCGAGCGCCAGGCACTGGTGTTTGCGGCCGTGCTGGGGTTCGTGTCGATGGCGGTGCTGGGTCTGCTCGTCAATCCGCTCACCGCCGTACTCACCTTCCTCTCGCTGATCGGGTACGCCGTCATCTATACCGCGTGGCTGAAGCGCGCGACTTCGCAGAACATCGTGATCGGCGGCGCCGCGGGCGCCCCACCGCCGGTGCTGGGCTGGACCGCCGTCACCGGCCACGTCGATGCCGACGCGCTGCTGCTGTTCCTGATCATCTTCGCCTGGACGCCGCCGCACTTCTGGGCGCTGGCCATCGCGCGCCGCGACGAATACGCGCGCGCCGGCATTCCGATGCTGCCGGTCACGCATGGCGTCGCACACACCCGCCTGCACGTGCTGCTGTATACGGTGCTGCTGGTGCTGGTGACGCTGCTGCCTTATCTGACGGGCATGAGCGGTCTCATCTATCTGGCGGTTGCGCTGGTCCTCGACGGACTGTTTCTTTTTCACGCGCTGCGGCTGAAGATTTCGACGCGCCAGGATCTGCCGATGCGCGTGTTCCGCTTTTCCGTGAATTACCTGATGTGGATGTTCGCGGCGCTGCTCGTGGATCACTACCTGCCCACGACACAGCAACTGATCTGAGGATGACCCCATGCTCATCGAGCGCGTCTGGGCGGCCAACGATTACCGCAATTTCCACTACCTGCTGGCCTGTCCCGAATCCGGCGAGGCGCTGGCCATCGATCCTCTGGAGTGGGGCCTGTGCCTCAACGTCGCGCGGGCGCGCGGCTGGAGCATCACCCAGGTCCTGAACACCCACGAACACGCGGACCACACCGGCGGCAATGCCGGCATGGTCGGGGCGACGGGCGCGAAACTGCTGGCGCATGAGAAGGCGGCCAGCCGCATCGGCGGGGTGGACCGCGCACTGAACCAGGGTGACGTGATCCGCGTCGGCAGGACCGTGGAACTGGAGTGCCTGGATACACCGGGCCACACGCTGGCGCATATCTGCCTGTTCGCGCACGCCCCCGCGCCGGCGCTGTTCTCCGGAGACACCCTGTTCAATGCCGGCGCCGGTCACTGCCACAGCACGGGCCGGCCGGATCTGCTCTACGACACCTTCGCCACGCAACTGGCGCGGCTGCCGGATTCGACGCGGCTGTTTCCCGGTCACGAGTACCTGGTCCGCAACCTCGAGTTCACGCTCGACCGGGAGCCGGACAACCAGGAAGCCACCGAACTGCTCGCGCAGGTGCGCGACGCCGCCCCGGATGCCGTGCCCGTGACCACGCTGGGACAGGAGAAGCGCGTCAACACTTTCTTCAGACTCAGTAATCCACGGATCATCGCCCGCCTGCGGGAGCAGTTCCCGGACCTCGGCGAGAGGCCGGACCCCCAGGCGGTATTCCTGAAGCTGCGCGAACTGCGCAACGTCTGGTAGCCTAGAACCGATACGGAGACGTTCATGCGCACGCGAGCCCTGCTGATCCTGACTGCCACGGTGTTGGTCGCAAGTCCTCTGGCCTGGTCCATTCCCAGTCCTTCGCTTGACGACGGCACGGACGGTTCCGCGCCCCGGGCGGCACCGTCCGCACAGGACACGACGAGCTACAACGACGCGCTAGCGTTGATGAAGAAGGGCGACGCACTCGGCACGCAGGAAGGCGCGCGGGAGGCCTACGGCAGTGCGCGGGTCAAGCTCCAGTCGCTGGTTGGGCGTTCCCCGCAGTTTGCGGAGGCCTGGAATGCGCTCGGCTACACACAGCGCAAGCTCGGTTCCTATGACGATTCGCTGGCTTCGTACGCGAAGGCGCTCGAGCTGAAGCCGGGCTATCCCGAAGCACTGGAGTATCGGGGCGAGGCGTACCTGCGTCTGAATCGCATCAAGGAGGCCAAGCAGGCCTATCTGGACCTGTTCGCCAGCAACCGCAGCATCGCCGCGACGCTGCTCGAGTCTATGCAGGAGTGGCTCAAGACTCAGGCGGCCTCGCATGTGGTGGACGCGAGCGTCGTCACCGATCTGCAGCAGTGGGTCAAGGAGCGCAGCCAGATCGCCACCCAGACCGCGGCGCTGACCCGCGAGGGCACGGCCGCCAGCTGGCGCTAAGGTCCGCCGCACCGAAAAGGTCTTGGCCGATGGCTACCCTGCGGTGCTGGCCACTGGTGCTGCTGGCCGTGGCGCTGCCGCTGCGTAGTCCACCGGCGCACGCGCAGGGTTTTACGTGGCAGCTGCCCCGCGGCTTTCCGACACCCGCCGTGCCCGCCGACAATCCGATGTCGGCAGCCAAGGTTGCCCTCGGCCGGCGCCTGTTCTTTGAAACGCGCCTCTCGGCCAATGGGCGTTACAGCTGCGCCAGCTGCCATGACCCGCGGCGTGCCTACACCGATGGGCGCGCGCACGCCGTAGGCGCCACGGGTGCGGCGGTGGCGCACAGCGCCATGTCGCTCTACAACGTTGCGTACAACCTCTCGTACGGCTGGCAGCAGCCGCTGGTGACGACGCTGGAACAGCAGATGCGACAGCCGCTGCTCAATCGTCACCCCGTTGAGATCGGTCTCGATCCCCACGATCCGAAGGTCATCGCCCAGCTGCAGGCCGATGCGAGCTACCCACGGCAGTTCGCCGCCGCGTTCGACGGTAGCGCGACCATCAGCATCACGCGCATCATCAAGGCCATCGCCGCCTTCGAACGCACGCTGCTCGACGGTAGCTCACCCTTCGACGCCTACGTGTTCGGCGGTCAGCACGCGGCGCTGTCGCCTGGCGCGAAGCGCGGCATGAGCCTGTTCTTCTCGGCGCGCATCGGCTGCGCGGGGTGCCATTCGGGTTTCAATTTTTCGGGCAACTGGCGTGACCGCACCGGCGATACGGGCAAGGCCAGTTTTGCCGATGATGGGCTGGGAGCAGGGCCCATGCGCGTACCGACGCTGCGCAATCTCGCGCTCACCGCGCCTTACATGCACGACGGTCGCTTCGCGACATTGGATGCGGTGCTCGATCACTACCAGCGCGTCGGCCGGCTGCCCGACAACGCTCACGGCGGTAAGCGCGATCCGCGTTTGCGGGCCTTCACACTCGACGCCGGCGAACGTGCCGATCTTAAGGCGTTCCTGGACAGCCTGACCGACCCGGCTGCGGCCGCGGCGCTCGCCGGCGACCCGCATTCCGGTTAGGCTCAGCCCCGATGCAACGCTATACGTCCTTCTACCGCGCGACCTTCGCCCTGGTAGCGCTGGGGGTGCTGGGCTATCTGCTGCTGCGGTTGCTGCAGCCGCTGGCCGGGGCGCTGATGTCGGCAACGGTGCTCGCGTTCCTGCTGTATCCGGTGCATGCGCGCCTCACGCATGCACTGAAGCACAGATCGCAGCTGTCGGCGGGAATCATCACGGTGCTGACGCCGTTCGTCATCATCGCGCCGCTGTCCATGCTGGCCCTGATCTTCATCCGCCAGGTCAGCGGTCTCATCACCGATTTCAAGAACGGCACCGTGTCGATACCCGGGCTGACGGGGGATCTTGCCCACGCGCCGGTGATCGGACCGGTGGTGCGCCTGGCGCAGGAAACCCTGCCCATCAGCGCCGCACAGGTCCAGGACTGGGTCACCCAGACCGCGCACGCCGCGCTGCAGACCGCCGCATCGTTGAGCGGTGACCTGGTACTGGGCGTCGCCGGCACGCTGGTCGAATTCGTGCTGACGCTGTTCATCCTCTTCTTCCTGCTCCTCGACGGCCGGGTCATCATCCGCCATATCGCGCACCTGATTCCGATGCACGGCGAACGGCGCAATACGCTGATCAACAACTTGGTCGCGGTGATGAAGGCCGTGGTCTATGGCACCGCCATGACTGCCCTCATCCAAGGCGTACTGATCGGCATCGGTTTCGCCATCATCGGTCTGCCCTCGCCGGTGGTGTTCGGCGCGCTGGCCGCCGCGGCCGGGTTCATTCCGGCCGTGGGCACGGCCACGGTGCTGGTGCCGGCCATCCTGTATCTCATGGTCGTGGGCCGCTGGGGCGCCGCCGTTTTCCTGATCATCTGGAGCGGCCTGCTGGCCCTGGGCGAGCAGCTGATCCGGCCCATGCTGACCTCGCGCCACGCCGAGGTGTCGGCGCTGGCGGTGTTCATCGGCGCCATTGGAGGCGTCAGCGCCTTCGGGTTCATCGGCTTTGTGGTCGGGCCGGTGATCATCAGCCTGGTGGTGGAGCTGGTCCGGTCGGCAGGCAGCGACAGCGACGTCCCACCTGCCCGGACCTGAGCCGCCTTAGGCGGTATAGAATGCGCGTCCCATGGATTTGTCTCCCATCCTCGATTCGCTGAACGACGCGCAGCGCGAAGCCGTCACCGCGCCCGTGGGACCGGTACTGGTCCTGGCCGGGGCCGGCAGCGGCAAGACGCGCGTCCTCATCCACCGGCTCGCCTGGCTGTGCCAGGTCGAGGGCGTCTCGCCGCACAGCATCCTGGCGGTGACCTTCACCAACAAGGCCGCCGGGGAAATGCGCGGGCGCATCGAGAGCCTGCTGGGCTATTCGGCGCAGGCGCTGTGGATCGGCACCTTTCACGGCATCGCGCACCGGCTGCTGCGCATGCATTGGCGTGAGGCGGGCCTGGTCCAGGGCTTCCAGATCCTGGACTCCGAGGACCAGCTGCGGCTGATCAAGAAGCTCATCAAGGCACAGGGCCTGGACGAGAGCCGCTGGGTGCCGCGTGAAGTGCAGGGGTTCATCAATTCGAACAAGGATGAGGGCCACCGGTCGAAGCATCTCAAGGACGGCAACGACCCGACCCGCAGGCAGCTGCTGCGTCTGTATGCGGACTATGAGGAAGCGTGTGCGCGCGCCGGTGTGGTGGACTTCGCGGAACTGCTGCTGCGCGCATTTGAGTTGTGGCGGGATCAGCCGGCATTGCTGGACCATTACCGCAAGCGCTTCCGCCACGTGCTCATCGATGAGTTCCAGGACACCAATGCCATCCAGTACGGGTGGATGAAGCTGCTGGCGGGCAGCGTGGTGCAGCCGTTCGCGGTGGGTGATGACGACCAGTCCATCTATCGCTGGCGTGGGGCGCGGGTTGAGAACCTGCATCAGTTCCGCCGCGATTTTCCGCATGCGAAGCTGTTCCGACTGGAACAGAACTATCGCTCCACCGGCACCATCCTGAATGGTGCCAATGCGCTGATCGCGCACAACTCCGGGCGGCTGGGCAAGACGCTGTGGACCGCCGGTGACCGCGGCGATCCGATCCATGTCTACTCGGCGTTCAATGAACGCGACGAAGCCGAATTCGTCCTGCAGCGCATCCGCGACTGGACGCAGCGCGGCGGCCAGCGCAGCCAGGTGGCCATTCTCTACCGCTCGAACGCACAGTCGCGGGTGTTTGAAGAAGTGTTCCTGTCGGCGCGCATTCCCTACAAGGTCTACGGCGGGCTGCGGTTCTTCGAACGCGCCGAGATCAAGGACGCGCTCGCGTACCTGCGTCTGATCTCAAACCGTCTGGATGACGCCTCATTTGAAAGAGTCGTGAACCTGCCGACACGCGGCATCGGTGCGAAGAGCCTGGACATCATCCGCGAGGCAGCCAAGGGCGCCGGGCAGTCGCTGTGGGATGCGGCGGGCGCCTGCATCGGGGAGGCGCTTGGTCCGAAGGCCGCCACCGCCGTGCATGGCTTCATGCAGCTCATCGAGCGGCTGGAGCGGGAAATCCAGGGTCTGGCGCTGCATGAGCAGGTGGACCATGTGATCAATCACAGCGGTCTGATCGAGCATCATCGGCGCGAGAAGGCCGATCGCGGCGAAGCGCGCGTCGAGAACCTCGAGGAACTGGTGAGCGCCGCGCGCGGCTTCATCGGCGAGGGCAGCGAGGATCTGCCGCCGCTGGCGGCCTTTCTCGCGCACGCCGTGCTGGAGTCGGGGGAGGGCCAGGCCGACGCCTGGGAGGACTGCATCCAGATGATGACGCTGCACACCGCGAAAGGGCTCGAGTTCCCGGTGGTGTTTCTGGCCGGCATGGAGGATGGCCTGTTCCCGCACCAGCGCTCGCTCAATGACATCGACGGCCTGGAGGAAGAGCGCCGGCTGGCCTATGTCGGCATGACCCGCGCCATGCAGCAGCTGTACCTCACCTATGCGGAACAACGCCGGCTGCACGGCATGGACACTTACGGCGCCCCGTCACGGTTCATCAAGGAGATCCCCGGGGAGTTGATTGAGGAAGTGCGCGCGCGGGTGCCGGTGTCGCGGCCCGTGATCGGCAGCCGCTTCAGCGACGGCGGCATCGGGCGCGGCGGCGCGCTGCGTGAGCCACTCGGCAACGGTCAGCCCGGCATGGGCCTCGGTGCCCGGGTGCGCCATGGCAAGTTCGGCGAGGGCGTCATTCTCAATCTCGAAGGCAACGGCGCGCACGCGCGCGTGCAGGTGAATTTTGAGCAGCAGGGTACCAAGTGGCTTATGCTCCAGTACGCGAACCTCGTACCTGTTTGACATAAATTCGCCATGAAAATCGTCATCCTGGGGGCGGGGCAGGTCGGCAGAACGGTCGCCTACCAGCTGTCCCGTGAAGAGGCCAACGAGGTCACCGTGGTGGATGTCAACGATGACATCCTGCGTGATCTTCAGGACCGCATCGACATCCGCACGGTCGCCGGCAACGGCGCCTACCCCTCGGTGCTCGAAGCCGCCGGCGCGGCCGAAGCCGACATTCTCATCGCGCTCACCAACAGCGATGAGGTGAACATCCTCGCCTGCGAGGTTGCGGACACCCTGTTCCGCACCCCCACCAAGATCGCCCGCATCAGGTCCGCCGAATATACGGCAAGGCCGGAGCTGTTCAGCGATGACGCGCTGGCGGTGGATTTCTTCATCAGCCCGGAGCGGCTGGTGACCGAGTACATCGAACGCCTGGTCGACTTCCCGGGCACGCTGCAGGTGCTGGACTTCGCGGACGGCAAGGTGCGCCTGGTCGGCGTCCGCGCCCACAAGGACGGCAAGCTCGTGGGCCAGCGCCTGCGCGAGCTGCGTGAACACATCCCGAAGACCGAAGCGCGCGTGGTCGCGATCTACCGCAAGAGCGGCGCCGTGAAGCCCGAGGGCGAGACCATCATCGAGGACGGGGATGAGGTGTTCTTCCTCGCCGGGCGCGACTACATCCGGCGCGTCATGACGGAAATGCGCAAGGACGAAAGCCCGGTGCGCCGCATCGTGATCGCCGGCGGCGGCAACATCGGGCTGCGGCTGGCGCGCGCGCTGGAGAAGACCGGCCAGGTGAAACTGATCGAGCGCGATGCGGCGCGCGCGCGGCGCGTCGCGGAGCTGCTGGAGAACACCATCGTGCTGCATGGTGATGCGGCCGACGAGGAGCTGCTGATCGAGGAGAACATCGACAGCACCGATATCTTCGCGGCCCTGACCAATTCCGAGGAGGCGAACATCCTCTCGGCGATGCTCGCCAAGCGACTCGGAGCGCGCAAGGTCATGGCGCTCATCAACAAGCCCTCCTACGCGGACCTGATTGAAAGCGGCACCATCGATATCGCGATCTCACCGCAGACCATCACCATCGGCTCGCTGCTCGAGCACGTGCGGCGCGGGGATGTGGTGAAGGTGCACTCGTTGCGCCGCGGTTCGGCCGAGGCGCTCGAGGCCATCGTGCACGGCACGGAGGCGACCTCGCGCGTGGTCGGAAGACGCGTGGAGGAACTGAAGCTGCCCGAAGGCGCCTCCATCGGTGCGATCGTGCGCGGCGATGAGGTCATCATGTGCCACCACGACACGGTGGTGCAGGCCGATGACCATGTCATCCTGTTCCTCTCCGACCGGCGCCACGTCGACGCCATCGAGCGGCTGTTCAGCGGACCGTCGCGATGAGGCCTTGAGCCAGGTGCTCGGCGTCATCAATGTCCTGGGGCTGATCCTCACCGCCTTCGGCGCCACCTTTGCGCTGCCCCTGGTGACGGCGCTGCTCACCGGCGATGGCACCGCCGCCACGTTCCTGATGAGTGGCCTTGCGACCGCCGGCTTCGGCTACGGGATCGCTGCGGCCACGAAGCGTCACGCGCGGGAGCTCAAACCCCGCGACGGGTTCCTGCTGGTGACGCTGGGCTGGGCGCTGATGTCAGCGACGGCCACCATCCCGCTGTTGCTGCTGATTCCGCGGCTGACCTTCACGCAGGCCTACTTCGAGACCATGTCGGGCCTGACCACCACCGGCGCGACCATGCTCACGGGCCTTGATCACCTCGCGCCGGCGATCAACCTGTGGCGATGCACCCTGCACTGGTTCGGCGGCCTGGGGATCATCGTGCTGGCGGTCGCCGTGCTGCCGCTGCTGGGCGTCGGCGGCATGCAGCTGTACAAGGCTGAAACGCCCGGACCGATGAAGGATGCCAAGATCACCCCGCGCATCACCGGTACCGCCAAGTCGCTGTGGCTGGTGTACTGCGCCATCACCGCGGTCGGCATCATCGCCCTGAAGCTCGCCGGCATGTCCTGGCTGGACGCAGTCTGCCACTGCTTCTCCGCCGTCGGTCTCGGCGCCTTCTCCACCCATGATGCGAATATCGCGTACTTCAATTCCCCGGCCATCGAGCTGACGCTGTGCGCGTTGATCATCGTCGCCTCGCTGAGCTTCTCGCGGCACTTCCTGGCCCTGCGGCAGCTGTCGCTGGCGCCGTATACCCGCGATCCGGAGGCGCGCGCCGTGCTGCTGGTGCTGACGGTGAGCGTGCTGGGCATTGCCATGCTGCTGGAGTTCCACCACACCTATGCGACGTTCGGCCTGGGACTGCGCCACGCGCTGTTCAACGTCGTATCCATCGCCACGACCTCCGGACTGGTTTCGCAGGACTATTCAAAGTGGCCGGTGTTCGCCCCCTACTGGATGGTGTTCCTGTCCTGCATCGTCTCCAGCACCGGCTCTGCCGGGGGCGGCATCAAGATGTTCCGCACCCTGCTGCTGGCCCGCCAAGCCGGGCGGGAGCTGAAGCTGCTGGTGCACCCGAGCGCCGTGGCCCCGGTGCGGATCGGCGGCCGGCCTGTGCCGGATCGGGTCTGCAACTCCGTGCTGGCGTTCATATTCCTGTATTTCATGACCGCGACGGCGCTGATCTTCGCGCTGCTGCTGTCGGGTATGGACTTTCAAACAGCGATGGGCGCAATCCTGGCCTCATTGAACAATACCGGTGCCGGCTTGGGCAGGGTGGGGCCCGGCCACACTTACCAGTCGCTGACAGACTTCCAGGCCTGGGTCTGCACGCTCGCCATGCTGCTGGGCCGACTGGAGATTTTCAGCGTTCTGGTGCTGTTCACGCAGACCTTCTGGCGCAAGTAGCGATAAGCTGCCGCTTCATGAGTGTTCCCAAGCGCGAAATCCTGGTCGGTTCCGACCGGTTCGAAGTGGTCACGCAGGACGTGCTGCTGCGCGCGCGCCTCAACTGTGCCATCGCCGTTTGCGTGTTTGATACGGTCGATGAGGCGGGTGCGCTGCTGCATCTGCGCTGCGTCGCGCGTCAGGGCAGCAATCCGGAAGTCACGGACACCACCCTGGCGACGGAGCTGTTGCTGCTGGATCGCTGCGTGGAGTCGCTGCGGGCCGCGGCGCCCCTGGCGCGCGCCTTGAAGGCTCGGATCGTGGTCCACATGCCCGCGGACAGCAACGCACGCGCCGCCTGCGACAGCATGCTGACGCTCGTCGGTCACTTCATGCAGGACATCGGCGCGGACCTTGCGCCGGTGGATCTGGGCACGGCCCAGCCGCGCGAGGTGATCTTCAGGCCCTGTATGGGATCCCTGCAGGTACGTTGAGGTCGAGTGCCGGGCCCGTGTGCTGCGATGCAGCAGGCTCATCCTCAGGCCGCGTTGCGGCGGCCGGCCCGGTGCTGGTTGATCTGATCACGCAGCGTGCGCGCGGCGCTGCGTGCCGCCTCGATCCAGGTTGCATCGCTGGCCGCGTACAGGATGGCGCGCGAGGAACTCACCATGAGTCCCGTGCCATCCGCCGTCTGGCCATGGCCCACCACTGCCTGCACGTCGCCGCCCTGGGCGCCCACCCCCGGCACCAGGAATGGCATGTCGCCGGTGAGCGCGCGCACCCGTGCCAGTTCCTGCGGATAGGTGGCGCCGACGACGAGCGCGCAGTTGCCGCGCGAGTTCCAGGACTTCGCCGCCAGCTGTGCGACGACTTCGTACAGCTTGTGCTCCCCGACCTGAAGGTCCTGCAGGTCCCGCGCGCCGGGATTGGAGGTCCGGCACAGGATGATGACGCCGCGATCCGCATACGCAAGGAACGGCTCGAGGGAATCGGTTCCCAGATAGGGATTCACCGTCACTGCGTCAGCGCCGTAGCGCTCGAAGGCCTCGATGGCGTAGCGTTGCGCGGTATTGCCGACATCGCCGCGCTTGCTGTCGAGGATCACCGGGATGCCGGGATGATGCTGGTGGATGTACTCGATGGTGCGCTCGAGCTGATCCTCGGCTTCATATGCCGCGTAGTGCGCGAACTGCGGCTTGTAGGCGCACACCAGGTCCGCGGTCGCATCGATGATGGCGCGGTTGAACTGGAAAATCGGCGAGGCCTGTCCGGCGAGGCTTGCGGGAAAGCGCTCCAGTTCCGGGTCGAGGCCCACACACACCAGCGAGTCGTTGCGCGCCCAGGCGGTCTTGAGCTGTTCCAGGAATTTCATGGCACCGTCTTTGAGGTGTCAGGCCACGCGGGCCGGGTGCTTCTTTAGATACACCAGAAGAATGGAAATTGCAGCCGGCGTAACGCCGGGAATGCGGGCGGCCTGCCCCAGGGTCGCCGGGTGAACTTCGCTCAGGCGCTGGCGCGCCTCGGTGGACAATCCCGGGACCCGCCCGTAGTCCAGGTCCTGCGGCACCGGCGCTGACTCGCTGCGCAACTGGCGCTCGACTTCCTGCTGCTGGCGCTCGATGTAGCCTGCGTACTTGGCCGTGACTTCCAGCTGCAGGGCCACCTGTGGTGGCAGCCGCTCGTCCACCTGGGCCCACTCCGGTGCACCGGTGAGCTCGATCACATCCGCGTAGCTGACTCCGGGTCGCCGCAACAGCTCGAGGGCACTCAGGTCCCGCGACAGCGGCACGCCGGCCAGCACCCGCTCGCTCCAGGCGCACGGCACCTGTTCGGGCTTCACCCGGGCTGCGGACAGGCGCGTGACCTCGGCGCCCGCAAGCGCCGCCCGTTCGTTGAACAGCCGCCAGCGCGCCTCGTCCACCAGGCCCAGTTCCCGGCCGCGCGGCGTGAGGCGCACGTCGGCGTTGTCTTCACGCAGCAGCAGCCGGTGCTCGGCACGGCTGGTGAACATGCGGTAGGGCTCCGGCGCACCGCGCGTGATCAGGTCATCCACCAGAACCCCCAGGTAGGCCGCGGCGCGCGTCGGGACCCACGGTTCCTGGCCGCGAACCGCCTGGACCGCGTTGATCCCGGCCAGCAGGCCCTGGGCGGCAGCCTCCTCATAGCCGGTGGTGCCGTTGATCTGGCCGGCGAAGAACAGGCCGCCGATGGCGCGGGTCTGCAGGGAGGCCGCAAGCTCGCGCGGGTCGAAGAAGTCGTATTCGATCGCGTAGCCCGGCCGGGTGAGGTGCGCCTGCTCGAAGCCGCGGATGCTGCGCACCAGTTCGAACTGCACGTCGAAGGGCAGGCTGGTGGAGATGCCGTTCGGGTAGACCTCGTGGGTCGTGAGGCCCTCGGGTTCGACGAATATCTGGTGGGAGGTCTTGTCCGCAAACCGCACGACCTTGTCCTCGACCGACGGGCAGTACCGCGGGCCCACGCCTTCGATGGTGCCGGTGAACAGCGGTGAGCGGTCGGTGGCCTGCCGGATGATGTCGTGGGTCCGTTCATTCGTTGCCGTAATGAAACAATTGACCTGTTCCGGGTGCTCACTGGCTCGTCCCAGAAACGAAAATACCGGAACGGGGATATCTCCCGGCTGGGGCTGGAGCTGCGAGTAGTCAATGGTCCGCCCGTCGATACGCGGCGGCGTACCGGTCTTGAGCCTCCCGACGCTAAGGTCGAGGGCGCGCAGCCGCTCGGCCAGGCGATTGGACGGCGGATCCCCGGCGCGCCCGCCCGGGTACTGGTCAAGGCCCACATGGATGCGGCCCCCAAGGAAGGTGCCGACCGTCAGCACCACGGCCGGCGCCTCGAACACGATGCCGGACACCGTGACGACGCCGCGGACCTGGCCGCCCTCGATCACGAGATCGGCCGCCTCCTGCTGGAACAGCGAGAGGTGCGGTGTGTTCTCCAGGGTATGCCGGATGAACTGGCGGTAGCGCTGCCGGTCCGCCTGGGCGCGCGTGGCCCGCACCGCCGGTCCCTTGCTGGCATTGAGGGTGCGGAACTGGATGCCGGCGTGATCGGCGGCGCGCGCCATGATGCCCCCCAGGGCGTCGATTTCGCGCACTAGGTGGCCCTTGCCGATCCCCCCGATCGCGGGGTTGCAGCTCATCTGGCCAAGCGTGTCGATGCTGTGGGTCAGCAGCAGGGTGCGGGCGCCGCGCCGCGCGGCCGCCAGGGCCGCTTCGGTGCCGGCATGGCCCCCGCCGATGACGACCACTTCGTAGGTTTGGGAAAATCGCATGGGGTATTCTAGGTGCGCCCGCAGGTGGACACAAAACAGAGCGAAAATTGAGGCGGATTTTAGCCATCCCCGTCCTGGCTGTCCTCTTGGCCGTACTCGGGGTCCCGGCCACGCCAGCCACTGCCGCGCCACCGCCGGCGGGGCTGAAATTGACCCCGTGCCGTCTCACCCACCCCAGCCAGCTGGTGTCGGTCGATGCGCAGTGCGGGCGGCTCGCCGTCGCCGAGGATCCGGCGGCACCGGGCGGGCGCCAGATCCAGTTGTTCGTCGCCCGCGTCCCGGCGGTGAGTGAACGCGGCCGACCGGATCCGCTGTTCGTGCTGGCGGGCGGCCCGGGACTTGCGGCCACGACGTTCTATACGGGCGTCGCGCCGGTGTTCGACCGCATTCACCGCGACCGGGACATCGTGCTGGTGGACCAGCGCGGCACGGGCGCCTCGAACGCGTTGACCTGCCCGGGCAATCCCGACCCCGATGCGCCGGATTCGCCCGCCGCACTCACGCAGGAAGCGCGGACCTGTCTTGCCGCGCTCGCCACGCATGCGAACGTCGCCGACTACACCACCTCACTCGCCGTCCGCGACCTGGACGCCGTGCGCACCGCGCTGCATTACGCCACCATCAATCTCTACGGCGGCTCATACGGGACGCGCGTCGCGCAGCACTACCTGCGCCGCTATCCCGAGCACACCCGCGCGGTCATTCTGGACGGCGTCGTGCCCCCGCAGATGACGCTCGGTGCCTCCCTTGCACTGGATGCGCAAAGCGCGTTGCAGCGGATTTTCGCGCGCTGTGTCGCCGAGGATCCCTGCCATGCGCGGTTCGGTGATCCCGAGAGTACGTTCAACTCGCTGCTGGCACGACTCAAGACCCAGCCGGTGGCGGTCGCGGTGGCCGATCCGTTCACGGGGACCACCCGCAGGCTGACCTTCGATGCCACGGACCTCGGCGTCGTGGTGCGGCTGTCCAGTTATTCCACGGAACAGGCGGCGCTGCTGCCCCTCGCGCTCGATGAGGCCCAGGCGCACGCCAACTTCGTGCCGGTGGCAGGTCTCATGCTGCAGGTGACGCATTCGCTCGACAACCTGCTCGCCTACGGCATGCACAACAGCGTCGTGTGCGCCGAGGATGTCCCCGGCTACGGTGTCAGCGCGGAGGATCGCGCGCGACTGGCGCAAACCTACATGGGCACTGCCCAGCTCGACGCCCTGGAGTCCATCTGTGCGCTGTGGCCGCGCGGTCCCGTGGATGCGGATTTCCATGAGCCGCTCACGTCGGACAACCCGGTGCTGCTGCTCTCGGGCAGCGATGATCCGGTGACGCCGCCCGGCTATGCGCAGCAGGCGGCCCGCGGCCTGCACAACAGCCTGCAGGTGGTGGTGGCGGGCATGAGCCATGGGCAGATCACGGCACCCTGCGCCGCGCGGCTGCTGAGCCGCTTCATAGAACTGGGCACCACCCGCGGTCTGGATGCGGAACTGGCCTGCATCCATCTGAGCGTCCCGACCGCCTTCCTCACCTCCTTCACCGGGCCCCCGCCATGATCGAGGCCCGGCATCTGCACAAACGCTTCGGCGCGGTGACCGCGGTGCACGACGTCTCGCTGAGCGCCCTCGATGGCCGCATCACGGGCCTGCTCGGTCCCAACGGGGCCGGCAAGTCGACTACCCTGCGCATGCTGTACACAGTGCTGCAGCCGGACGGCGGTGATGCCTTCATCGATGGCATCAGCGCCAACGGCCAATCGCTCGAGGCGCGCCGGCGCATGGGCGTACTGCCGCACGGTGCGGGTGTCTACCCGCATCTCACGGCGCGCGAGAACATCCTGTACTTCGGTGAGCTGCATGGCTTGAGTGGCAGCGACTGCAGTCGCCGCGCCGCGCAGCTGATCGAGTTGCTGGAGATGGCGGACTTCGCCGACCGGCACGCCAAGGGCTTCTCACAAGGGCAGCGCCTGAAGACCGCGCTCGCGCGCGCGCTGGTGCATGATCCAAGGAACATCCTGCTGGATGAGCCCACCAATGGCCTCGACGTGATGGCGGTGCGCACCCTGCGGGCGCTGCTGCTGAAACTGAAGGCCGCGGGTCGCTGCATCCTCTTCTCGAGCCACGTGATGCAGGAGGTTGCCGTACTGTGTGACGACGTGGTCGTCATCGCGGGCGGCAGGGTCGTGGCCGACGGCACGCCCGAGGAACTGCGCGCGCGCGCCGGCACTGCCGATCTGGAGGAGGCCTTCATCCGCTTCCTCGAAGCTGCGGGTCGCCCTTAGTGCGCCCCGTGTTCACGGTGCTGCGCAAGGAGTTGCGCGAGAACCTGCGCGACCGGCGCACGTTCATGTCCGCGCTGCTCATCGGCACCGTACTGATGCCGCTGCTGGTGGGCCTGCTGGTGAACCTCACCGTGCGCCGCGGCCAGAGTCAGGACAATAAGCCCGTGAGCCTCGCCGTCGTGCACGGCGAGCGCGCGCCCGGCCTGCTGGCGCAACTGCGGCAGTACCGCATCGATGTACTCACCGTGGACCTCGACGATGCGGCGGCGCGCGCGGCCGTTCGCCATCAGCGCCCGCGCCTCGTGCTGGCGATTCCCGACAACTATGCCAGCCAGCTGGCCCAGGGACAGCCGGCACCGGTGCTGCTCTACAGCGACTCCTCGGATGTCGCCGATGCCAGTGATGTCGGCCGGGTGCGCGCCGTGCTCGGCCGCGTGTCTTCCGAGACCGCGCGGTTGCGCCTCATGGCCCGGGGCGTGGATCCGACGGTGTTGTCCGCCATTGCCGTACAGGATGTCGATGTCGCCACCCCGACCAGCCGCTCGGTGCTGATCCTGGGCACGCTCACCTACATCATCCTGCTGACCATGCTCATGGGCGGGCTGCACGTCACCCTGGATGCCACCGCGGGTGAGCGCGAGCGCGGTTCGCTCGAGTCGTTGCTGACCGTGCCGGTGCCACGCGAACAGCTGATCTACGGCAAGATTCTCGCGGCGTGCGTGTTCATGGTGCTGTCCCTGACCCTGAACGTGTGCGCCGTGGCGCTGGCGTTGCGGTATGTCGGGCTGGAGAACCTCGGGATGAACGTCAACCTGAATCTGCCGGTCATCCTGAAACTGATCTTAAGCTGCGCCCCGCTGGCCCCGCTCGGTGCTTCACTCATGACCATCGTGGCGGCGTACACCCGCAGCTACCGGGAAGCGCAGACCTACGTCGGACTGGTACTGCTGATTCCGACCCTGCCGCTCATCTTCGCGAACACACTGGGACTGCGGCCGACGCTGTGGCTCATGATGGTGCCATCCCTGAGCCAGCACTTCCTGGTCACGGGGCTGCTGCGTGGCGAACCGGTGGGCGCGCTGTACGCCGGCTTGTCGGTGAGCGTCTCACTGCTGCTGGGCCTCGCCGCGGCGTACGCCGCCGGCCGGCTGTATCACCGCGAGGCGCTGCTGGGGTGACGGCGCGCTTTCAGACCTTCAGCGCCGCGAGCTTGGCGAACGCCCTGGCGGCCATCCGGTAATACTTCGCGTCCCGCTCGATGCCCACCGCGCGGTAGCCCACGGCCGCGGCCGCGGCAAGCGTCGAACCGCTGCCCGCGAACGGATCGCAGACGATACCGGTCCCCAGCGGCAACGCAGCGCGCACCACCTGGCGCACGAATGCCTGTGGCTTGAGTGACGGATGCGGCGCGATGGCCCGTTCCGCGCGTCCCGTCGGGGCGCTGGCGATCACGTCCTTGAAGGGCGCGCTCGCGCTGATGCGCCGCAGGCCGCCCGTGCCCCAGCGTTTGAGATTCGCCGCAACGGTGCCCTCGAGTGGCTTGCGAAAGATGCCCCAGGGTTCCCAAGCCGAGCGGGCCATGACCGAGACGTCAGCGAACTCGGCCTCCGCGCCCTTCGGGCGATCCCCGCCACGCAGCGTCTGGACCAGCCGCACCACCTCGCCACGTTTCTCCAATCCCGCACTGTGCAGGGCGTGGAACGTCAGCGTGGAAAGCAGCGGGTTGCTGGCGATGAGGACATGGCCGCCCGGCACCAGTGCCCGATGCAGCACCGCTCCCAACTGCGAGAAGAACGCCACCAGCTGCGCGAGCTCCGGCTGCGACAGCACTGTGAATCGGGGCAGCGGTTGACGGCGCACGCCGTCCAGTTGCGGCGGAATACGCCACACGCCGCCGCGGCCGGTGCGCAGCTTGCCGTGATCACGCGCGGCATACTCGATGAGGCCATACGGGGGGTCGGTCACCACCGCGTGAATGCAGCAGGGCGGCAGGCTGCGCAGCCAGCCGAGCGCATCGGCCCGGATGAGGGTCGCGTTTTCCGACAGGTGCACCCGCACCGGGACACCGTGCATTCGTACCTGCTGCCACTGATCTGTCATCCGTCAAGAATGCCGGATTCCACCACCAGGCGTCCGGCGAACAGGATCGCGGCGACGACGATCAGGATCATGAAGGCCGCGAGCACCGCGGCGGCAGCGATCGAGGCCGCAACCACGTGATCCTCCGACTCGCCCTCGAGATAGAAGAAGTCCGGGTTCGCGTCGGCAGGATCATCATCCAGAAACCAGCGCTTCAGCTGCCAGGTGCCTCCCTGTTGTCTCACGCCACGTCTCCTGTTGGTCGTGGCGCACCTTAGCCATCGCCGGGCGGGTTTTTCTTGTACGGAGCAGGCACGCTTGGTCAAACTTGCGTTCAGCGATGCGCCGCCTGCAGCAGCACGTTGCGCGCCTCTGCGCCGTGCGCGTAGTCGAGCGCCGAGAGGCCCTCGGCATCGGTCCTGCGCCCGTTGGCGCCATGCTGCAGGAGCAGCGCCGCGCCCGCTGCGCTTCCCGTCGAAGCAGCGTACATCAGCGCCGTTCGCTGCCCGGTTCGCAGCGGGCCCGCATCCTCGGAATAGAGGCTGAAATGGCCGAGGTTTAATTTCAGTGGCGTCGCCCGATCGACATCGATCCGCCGCTGCGCGAGCAGCAGCTGCAGCGCCCCGTCCTGTGGAAGGCAGCCGCCATCAGCGCGCTGATGCCACTTTCCGACAGGGAATTCGGATCCGCGCCCCGGCGGAGCGGCTCCGCGAGCGTCCCGCTGGCACCGGTGGCCGCTGCGTAGATCACGGCAGGACAGCTGTCGTCGCCCACCAGACCGTCATGCTGCAACAGGCGCGATGCGATGTAGTCCTTCTGGCGCAGGATGGCGCGTACCGTCGGCCCGGGTGTCGGCAGCCGCAACTCATCGCGGAAGTAGGCCGTGTCCTCGTACGGGTGACCGAGCCGGCCACCGTGCGCGATGATGGCATCCACCAGTGCGTGTTCCGCATCGGCGACGAGATCTAGTGCGGTCGCGCCCATTCGATCGGCGCGGCTCGGGTCCGCGCCATGAGCAATCATCAGCAAGGCGAGCTCAGGGTCTTTGATGACGAGATTCAGCGGCGGGCCACCCAGGCAGTCAATGTCCAGCCGCGCCCCGTGCTGCAACAGCTGCATGGCGACTGCACGCGCTGCGCCGGCGGCGAATACACCCCAGCACAGCAGCGGCCTGCCTGACTCGTCGTGCGAGTCGGGACTCGCGCCCACATCGAGCAGCTTCGCCACCAGGGCTTCATCCTGCCTGGCGACGGCGCCCGTGAGCGCCGCATCGAGCGTCGCGCGATCAACCTGGCGCCCCTCGAGCGCAAGCGCCACGAAGTCATCGCGCCCCTGCGCAATTGCGATGGCAAGCGGGGCGCCACCGGGAGCCGCGGGACCGAGTTGCGCGTCGTGATCCAGCAGCAGGCGCGCAAAGCGCAGACCGCCGTCGAAGCGCGGCGTCGTGAGCAGCACACCCAGGGCCGATTCAGGATGCGTTGGATCGAGCACCTCGTGGGCATCCGCGCCGGCGTCGAGCAACACGCGAAGCGTCGCCTCGAAATCCGCTGGCGCGCGTTCCGGTGACAGGGGAAATGCGCGCGGATCGCCGTGGAACTGGATCGTCGTTTTGAGATTCAGCATCGCGGTGGCAATCGGGTGGATGTCGACGGCAGGCGCCGGACCCCGCACGTGGGCACCGTGCTCGATCAGCATCCGGACGATCTGCGGTTGCGCGACCATCGCGGCCACGTCGATGAGACTGCGGCGCAGATCACTGCGCGCGGGGCGTTCACGTCGATTGCGGTGGATTTCAGCAGCCGCAGCACCTGTTGCGGGTCGCCGTCAAAGACCGCTGTGAACAGGCGTTCCTGGTCATTGCGCGGTGCGGGTCCCGGCGGCCGTGGCGGCGCGACGATGCACCGTCGTGATCCGCACCGTCGGTTCGGCCATTGATTGGATACCATCGGACACCCACGCCGCGCGCCCGTCCGGCACGCGCAGGGCGAATTCGCTGACCGGGCATCGATCGGCCGCGGCTGCCGACAGGGACACCAGCGCCAGCAGGGCGAATGGCCGCATGCGGACCCTCACTTGCCGATGCAGAAACTTGCGAAGATCCGACCGAGCAGATCCTCGCTGGTGAATTCGCCGCTGATCTCATCGAGCGCCCGCTGCGCCGCCCGCAGTTCCTGCGCCACGAGTTCTCCTGCGCGGGTCTCCTTGAGGATCCGCGCCGCCTCCTCCACGCTGGCGCGCGCGCGCACCAGCGCCTCGAGATGCCGCTGGCGGGCCGAGACACTGCCGCTCTCGAGCGTGTGATAGCCCATGCTCGACTTCAGGTGCGCCCGCAGCATGTCCAGCCCCTGACCGGTGAGCGCCGACACGTCCAGCCTTGGCACGCCGGTGGGCGGTGAAATCGCGCAGGCATCGGCCACATCGGCCTTGTTGTACACCAGCGTGACGGGCACCTGGGCGGGCAACGTCGCGGCGAGGTCGCGATAGGCCCGGGCGGTCGGATCGGTGGCGCCGTCCACGATGAACAACACCCGGTCGGCACGCGCCATTTCGAGCTGCGCACGCCGGATGCCCTCCTCTTCGATTGGGTCACCCGCCGCGCGCAATCCGGCGGTGTCGAGAATGTGCAGGGGCATGCCGTCCACGTGAATGCGTTCGCGCAGGACATCGCGGGTGGTGCCCGGCACGGCGGTGACGATGGCCGCGTCGTAGCCGGCGAGCCGGTTCAGAAGACTGGATTTGCCGGCATTCGGTGCTCCCGCCAGGACCACCGTCATGCCATCGCGCAGCAGGCGCCCCTGTCCGGCACTGCGTGTGACCGCCTCGAAATGCTGGCGCACCGTGGCGAAGCGCTCGAGCAGCGCGCCATCGGCCAGGAAATCGATTTCCTCCTCCGGAAAATCGATGGCCGCCTCGATGTGGGCGCGCAGATCGATCACCGCGCCGGTGAGTACCTGGACCATGGTCGAGAACTCGCCCTGCAGGGAGCGCATCGCGGCGCGTGCCGCCTCGCGCGATCCCGCATCGATGAGATCCGCGACGGCTTCGGCCTGCGCCAGGTCCAGCTTGTCGTTGAGGAATGCGCGCTGCGTGAATTCCCCGGGGTTGGCGCGTCGGGCGCCGAGCTCCACCAGGCGTGCGACGAGCGCTTCGATGATGACCGGCCCGCCGTGACCGTGCAGTTCGACCACGTCCTCACCCGTGTAGGAGCGCGGCCCCGGGAAGAACAGCACCAGGCCCGCATCGATGGTCTGCTGTGCGGCATCCCGGAACGCTGCGAATACCGCGCGGCGCGCGGCGGGCAGCGTGCCCAGGATTGCGGTCGCAATGCCCTGTGCGGCAGGACCCGAGAGCCGCACGATGCCGATGCCGCCCCGGCCGGGCGGGGTGGCGGCTGCGACGATGGTGTCCGCGTCACTCATGGCAATCGCGGCTCATCTGCGCGGTGCGGCGGTCAGCTCTTGCGCGCCGCCGCGCCTGCGATGCGCCGGTTGATGTTCCACTGCTGCAGCACACCGAGGCTGGTGTTGGCGACGTAGTACAGCACCAGGCCGGAGGGCAGGAATGCGAACAGCACCGACATCGCCAGCGGCATGAACATCATCACCTTGGCCTGCATCGGATCAGGCGAGGCGGGCGCCATGCGCTGCTGCAGGAACATCGCACCGGCCATCAGCGCCGGCAGGATGAAGTAGGGATCCGGCGAGGACAGATCATTCAGCCACAGCACGAAGGGCGCCTGGCGCATTTCGACGCTCTCGACCAGCACCCAGTAGAACGCGAAGAACACCGGGATCTGGATCACCATGGGCAGGCAACCGCTGACGGGATTGACCTTCTCGCGCTGGTACAGCTCCATGGTCGCGCGACCGAGCTTTTCCTTGTCGTCCTTGTACTGTTCCTGGATGTTCTTGATGCGCGGCTGCAGCGCGCGCATTTTCGCCATCGACTTGCCGCTGGCTTCCGACAGCGGATAGAAAATGAGCTTCAGCAAACAGGTGACGAGGAGGATGGCGACACCCCAGTTGCCCGTCACCATGTGCGCCCAGCTCAAGGCCTTGAACAGCGGCTGGGCGATCACGAACAGATGGCCGAAGTCCGTTACGCGCTGCAGTTCGGGCCCGGTCACCGCCAGCTGGGACTGCAGCTTCGGTCCGACGAACACCGTCATCGGGTAGCTCTTCGAGCCACCGGCCGGCACGTCCGTGAGCGGCGCACTGGCCGCCATCGCGTACTCGGTGTCCCGCGAGTTCATGGTAAAGCGGTAATCGACATCGGCCGGCGGCACGACGGCGGTCACGAAATGGTGCTGCAGGGCCGCGATCCAGCCGTTCTTCACCTGGATGTTCAGGTGCCGATCTTCATCGTCGGTGATCTTGAGCTTGCGGTACTTGACGCCATCCCAGATGGCCGGCCCGCGGGTGGCGAAGCGCTCCGGATTGGCGTTGAAGATCGAGCTGTGCGTGGGGGGATCATCGCGCAGGATCTGCGCGTACGGCGCCACGGGCCAGGGCGCCGTGGACTGGTTGTTCACCGTCTGCGTCACATGGATGGCGTAGCTGCCACGGTGGAAAGCGAACTCCTTGAGCACCTCCACGCCATGACCGTCGGTCCAGTGCAGCGGCACGCGCAGCTCATCCTGGCCGGGTGCCATGGCGAAGTCGGTGCGGTCGGCGCTGAAGGTCGCGAGCTGGTTCGGACGCGCCGCGCCGGCGGGCCCGGTCAGGGCAACCTGCAACAGATACAGGGTCTCCGGACTGTCGTGGTTCTCGAGACGCACGCGCAGCGCCTGGCCCTTGATGCGCGTATAGACGTTCAGATCGGCCTGGGTGATGGTGCCGCCGGTGAGGCTGATGTCCAGATCCAGCACATCGGTATGGACGTGCACCGCCGGTGCCGCAGCGACGCTCGCCGCCGTGCTCAGTGAGGTGGCCGGCGCTGCGGTGGCGGTGCCGGACTCGGTGCTGGCCGCGGCCGCCGCGCCGCTCGCGCCAGCCGGCGCACTGCCGCTCTCGGACTGGGGGATTTCCGCGGCGAGGCCGCCGACCGGCGCATGCCCAGCTGCGACCGTGGCCGCCGCGTCGACGGCTGCATAGTCCTTGATCCAGGCCTCGTAGTTGAGCCACAGGGCAAAGCCCAGAACGATCCAGAGCGCGTAGCGGGGATAGTTAGTTGTCATGTCCGTAATGAGAATGCGTACAGCCGGCGACCGGCACGGGATCTATGCCGCCCGGGTGCCACGGATGGCAGCGGCCCAGGCGCCGCAGCGTGAGCCAGCCGCCGTGGAGGATACCGAAGCGCCGGATCGCCTCGAGGGCGTAATTCGAGCAGGAGGGATGAAAGCGGCATTTGGGACCGAGCAGGGGGCTCAGGGTCCACTGGTAGAGGCGGATCAGGCTTAAGGCGATGGCGCGCATTGGACTTTGACTTTATCCCACAATCCATCAAGGCTCGCGCGCAGCTGTGCCGGCGTCGCATCCTTGGCACGCGGGCGGGCGCTGACGACCAGGTCCACGTCGGGCAGCTCATGCTGGCGCAGTCTGAAGGATTCGCGGATCAGGCGGCGGATGCGATTGCGCGGTACCGAGCCGCCGAAGGGCTTCGAGGCCACGGCCAAGCCGAGCCGAGCCAGCCCCAGCTCATTGGGGTGGACGGTAATCCCGAAATGGTTGTTACCTAAGCGTTTGCCGCGGGCGTAGAGCTGATCGAATTCCCATTTGCGCCGCACGCGCCGCGCGGCGGGAAATTTCAATCGCTCGCGGTCGGCCGGGCCCACGGAAAACTAAAGGGACCTTAAGGAATCAGCTTCTTGCGACCTTTTGCGCGACGCCGATTTAGGACCGCTCGGCCATTGGCCGTCGCCATGCGGGTGCGGAACCCATGGGTACGCACGCGGCGTACTTTACTGGGCTGATAAGTGCGTTTCATCGTCCGTAGCTTCCGAAGAGGGGCGGGAAGGCTACGTCCCGCGACGGAGGGTGTCAATACAGCCAGTACTTAATCGCTTTGGTATAGGGGTAGACTGCGCCTCTTTTTCCTCAAGTTCGGGCGTTGGTCGGGGGAGTAGGCTGTCAGTGGCGTCTTTGTGGTCCATTTGCATATCGACGCTTGAAGCGGAGCTGGCGGAGCAAGAGTTCAACACCTGGGTGCGCCCGTTGCAGGCCATCGAGGGTGAGGGGGTCTTGAAACTGCTGGCTCCCAACCGCTTCGTCGTCGACTGGGTGAACAATAATCTGCTGCGGCGTATCGGGGAGTTGTTGCGCGGGGCGACCGCGGGCGGCGCACCCATCATCACCGTGGAAATCGGCTCCCGGGCGCGTACCGAAGCACCTGCCACCACCGCGCCGGTGTCAGTGCCCACGCCGCGCCGGGTCGAGGGCCTGGTGGTCGGCGCGCGGCTCAACCCGGACTACGACTTCACGAACTTCGTCGAGGGCAAGAGCAACCAGTTGGCACGCGCCGCGTCCCAGCAGGTCGGGGAAAATCCCGGCAAGGCCTATAACCCGCTGTTCCTGTATGGCGGCGTCGGTTTGGGCAAGACCCACCTGATGCACGCCGTCGGCCATCTCATGAAACAGCGCAACGGCGAGGCCCGCGTGGCCTACGTGCATTCCGAGCGCTTCGTCGGCGACATGGTGCGCGCCCTGCAGCACAACACCATGAACGACTTCAAGGCGGCGTATCGCTCGCTCGATGCGCTGCTCATCGACGATATCCAGTTCTTCGCCAACAAGGACCGCTCGCAGGAGGAATTCTTTCACACCTTCAACGAGCTGCTCGAGGGTCAGCGCCAGGTCATCCTCACCTGCGACCGCTACCCGAAGGAAGTCAGTGGCCTCGAGGAACGGCTGAAATCGCGCTTCGGCTGGGGACTTACCGTTGCGATCGAACCGCCGGAACTGGAAACCTGCGTCGCGATCCTCATGACCAAAGCGCAGGCCGTCGGCGTGGCGCTGCCCGAGGAAGTCGCGTTCTTCGTTGCCAAGCGCATTCGCTCGAACATCCGCGAACTGGAAGGCGCGTTGCGCCGCGTGATCGCGAACTCGCGCTTCACCGGCCAACCGATCACGCTGGATTTCGCCAAGGAAGCGTTGCGTGATCTGCTGCAATTACAGGCAAAACTCGTCACTATCGAGAACATCCAGCGCACCGTTGCCGATTACTACAAGGTCCGCGTGGCCGATCTGCTCTCCAAGCGCCGCAATCGATCGATCGCAAGGCCACGCCAGGTCGCGATGGCGCTGGCGCGTGAGTTGACCACCCACAGCTATCCGGAAATCGGTGATGCATTTGGTGGCCGCGATCACACCACGGTGCTGCATGCCTGCGCGAAAATAGTCGAGCTGCGCGCGACCGATCAGCGCGTCAGTGAGGACTATTCAAACCTGTTGAGAACCCTGACGGGATGATGTGGAGAGACTGGGGACAACTTTGGTGCGACTACTTATGCACATTCCACCCACAGGCAATGGACAGGTCGCCCGTGTAGTTACCCGGTGACTCCGCGCGACTGCAAGGTCATGATGCTGATGGTACAACTCAAAGTTATCCCGATATCCACAGGCCCTGTAGTAACTACTACAATCTTCTTTTAAGACTTAAGACTATTAAGAGCACGCCATGAAGCTCACCGCTGCACGTGAAGATTTCCTGACCCCGCTGCAAAGCGTCATCGGCGTGGTCGAACGCCGGCAGACCATGCCCATCCTGGCAAACGTGCTGCTCTCGGTACGCGAGGACCGGTTGAGCGTGACGGGCTCGGACCTCGAGGTCGAACTGGTCGCCTCCCGGCAGGTGGCCGGCCAGCAAACCGGCGATGTGACCATCCCCGGTCGCAAGCTGCTGGATATTTTCCGGTCGCTGCCGGAAAAAACGGCGGTCACCCTGAGCGCGGAAGGCGATCGGGTGAATATCCGCGCCGGTCGCAGCCGCTTCGCGCTCTCGAGCCTGCCGGCATCGGAGTTCCCGGTCGTCGATGACATCAACGCCCAGCAGACCCTGACCATCAGCCAGAGCGATCTGGGCCGGCTCATCGCCAAGACACACTTCGCCATGGCCCAGCAGGATGTCCGGTATTACTTGAACGGCATGCTGCTGGAGACCGAGGGCAAGACGCTGCGGGCCGTCGCAACGGACGGCCACCGCCTGGCGCTGTGTGAGGCGCAGCTGCCGATGATGGCGCGCACCGCCCAGCAGGTCATCGTGCCGCGCAAAGGGGTGCTGGAACTGCAGCGCATTCTGGGTCCCGAAGGGAGCGTTGAACTGGCAATCGGCACCAATCACGTTCGGGCCCAGATCGGCGAAATTCGCTTCACTTCGAAGTTAATCGATGGCCGTTTCCCGGAATATGGTCGTGTCGTACCGGCCAATCCGACCAAAAAAATCCATGCGGATCGAGATTCGCTGCGCCAGGCGTTCCAGCGCACGGCCATCCTGTCGAACGAGAAATACCGCGGTATCCGGCTGACGCTGAAGTCGGGGCTGCTGACGGTCCAGGCGCACAACCCCGAGCAGGAAGAAGCCGAGGATCAGGTGGAGGTCCAGTACCAGGGCGAGGATCTGGAGATTGGTTTCAACGTGAATTACCTGTTGGACGCCCTCGGTGCGCTCGATGGCAACACGGTTGAAATCGGCCTGTCTGACGCCAACAGCAGCTGCCTGGTTCGGATGCCGGACTCCCAGGACACCAAGTACGTCGTAATGCCGATGCGGCTGTAGAGATGCGGCGGTCCATGCCCTCGGCGGTGGACCCCTCCCCTCAGGACTGCGCGCCGTGAGCCTCGGGCTGCTGACGCTCGAGAACCTGCGCTGCCTGCGGCGCGCAGAGTTGGAACTGCATCCCGGACGCAATCTCATCATCGGCGCCAACGGCTCCGGCAAGACGTCCCTGCTCGAGGCCATTTTCCTTCTGGGTCGCGGCCGTTCGTTCCGTACCCGCAATTCGGAGCGACTGATTACCCACGGGGAATCCCGGCTCGTGGTGTTCGGCCGGACTGTGCCGCCGGACCCACCGGCGATCCCCTTGAGCCTGGGCGTCCAGGTGACCCGTGGTGAGGCTACGGTGGCGAAGATCCAAGGCGAGTTCACCCGCACGCTCGCCGAACTGTCCGAAGCCCTGCCCGTCCAGATCATTGACCCGGGGGTACACAAGCTGGTCGAGGACAGCGCATATCGTCGGCGGCGCTGGATGGATTGGGCAACGTTCCACGTGGAACATGGATTTGTGGAGGTGTGGGCGGCCTATACCCGGACACTTAGGCAACGCAACGCCGCACTGAAGCCCAGCGCCGCCTCGAATAGCGCCATGGCCGCGCAGCTGGATGCCTGGGACATTGAGCTGGCGCAGCTCGGAGAGAAGGTGGCGCTGGCCCGGCGGCAGATGCTGGATCGTCTGCGCAGTCACTGGCAGGAGACCGTCAGGGTCCTGTCGGGCCTGGAGCTGGATCTCGGGTACTTCCAGGGTTGGGCACGAGACACGCCCTTAGCAGATGCCTTGCGCCAGTCACGCGAGCGCGACCTCGCGCGCGGTAGCACGCATGCCGGCCCCCATCGCGGCGACGTTGTCCTGAAACTCGACGGCAAGCTTGCTCGCGACACCCTATCCCGGGGTCAGCAGAAGCTTGTGGCCGTATCGATGATTGTGGCGCAGCTGCGGCTGCTGGTATCCATTCTCCCGGAGCCTCCAACGCTGCTGTTGGATGACCCCGCCGCGGAACTCGATCCGGATCGCCTCAGTCGCTTCATCGGCCAGGTGGAACCGCTGGGTTGCCAGCTGGTGCTTACGGCGCTGACCGCCGGCCAGCATCCCTTCGGCAATCCGGACCGAATGTTCCACGTGGAACACGGACGCGTCCGCGAGTAATCTCCCGGTACCAGACAGAGGAGTGCTCGCCATGCGGAAAGCCATCGGGTCAGCCGTGATCGGTCTGTTGCTGGGTACCAGTGCCGTGTCGGGGGTTTCCTGGTGCCAAGCATGGTCTTCGGCAGGACCGCCAACGGCGCCTCCGGACGGGTCACTGCATTCAGCGCCACCCCCGCCGTCCCCCCCAACGCGGGTGTGGGTCCACCTGAATGGGGTTGCCGACCTGGAACGACTGCGCGCGACCAATTTGAATCATTACCTGCGCGCTCAGGCCATTCTCGCGGCCGCGAATGAGATCTGCCAACCAGGGCCGGCACGAACCATCCCGACTCGCTTCAGCAGCAACTTTCCCAGCTGCCAGGGGATGTGGCTGACCAGTTACCCCCCGAAAAAACACCTCACCTTCCACTTGGATGATGTCGGCTATATCGCCTTGGTCAGCGTGACGCTCAGCGGCGGCAAATTCGAGGAGCTCAACGCCCACGCGGCGCCGGCAAGATGAGATCGGGGATAACAAACCAGCGTGGGAGGTTAAGCGGAAGCCGTCTCAGGCACTCCCCGGCGAGCCTGCTGACAATCTGACGTTTATTGCATCTAACGTCGCCTATCTTCGCAAAAAATGACGGTTCTGATGGTCCGGCCGTGCCGCTGGATGAACGGCAAATTTCGCGGCGGCCGACGGCTCGGAATGCAGCCCGTCCCGGGTTGCGGGAAATCTCCCGCAACACTTATAAAAACTTCAAACCAAACAATGCCTTACGCCCGGTTATATACGTGGCTTGGACGGCGCCGGAGGGCTATAATGGCGGGTCATCCAAACGAGCGCCCGCATGACCCAGAACGACGTCTACGATTCCAGTAAAATCAAAGTGTTGAAGGGCCTGGATGCAGTCCGCAAGCGACCCGGAATGTACATCGGCGATACCGATGACGGCAGCGGCCTGCATCACATGGTTTTCGAGGTCGTCGATAACTCCATCGACGAAGCTCTGGCCGGTTATTGCGACCGGGTGCAAGTAACCATTCACGCGGACGAGAGCGTCACGGTTTCGGACAACGGGCGGGGCATCCCCGTCGACATCCACCCTGAAGAAGGCATCTCCGCAGCCGAGGTCATTATGACCGTGCTGCACTCGGGCGGTAAGTTCGATGACACCTCCTACAAGGTCTCAGGCGGCCTCCACGGCGTCGGTGTGTCCGTGGTCAATGCCCTGTCGGATTACCTCCTGCTGACCGTGTGTCGCGAAGGCAAGCTGCATCAGCAGGAATACCACCTGGGAGAACCCGCAGCGCCGATGAGGGTGATCGGGCCCACGACCGAGCGCGGGACGACGATCCGCTTCCGGCCCAGCGGCCAGATCTTCACGAACATCCAGTTTCACTTCGACATCCTCGCCAAGCGGCTGCGCGAGCTGTCGTTCCTGAACTCCGGTGTGCGCATCGAGTTCAACGACGAACGCGAGAACAAGTCGGAAGTGTTCCAGCACGAAGGCGGCCTGCAGGCCTTCGTGAAATATCTGAACCGCACGCGCACACCGGTGCATGAGTCGGTGTTCTGGTTCCGCAACCAGGATGGTCCGGTTTCGGTCGAGGTGGCCATCCAGTGGAATGACTCCTATCAGGAGAGCATGTACTGCTACACGAACAACATTCCGCAGAAGGATGGTGGCACCCACCTGGCGGGGTTCCGCAGCGCGCTCACTCGCACGCTGAACGACTACATCGAGAAGGAACTGTCCGCGAAGAAGGACAAGCTCGACACCACCGGTGATGATTCGCGCGAAGGTCTCACGGCCATCCTGTCCGTCAAGCTTCCCGATCCGAAGTTCTCCTCGCAGACCAAGGACAAACTGGTCTCCAGTGAAGTGAAGGGCATCGTCGAATCGGCGTTGACTCAGAAGCTCGGCGAGTTCCTGCTGGAGCATCCGCAGGAGGCGCGGGCCATCGTCAACAAGATCATCGAGGCGGCCCGGGCACGTGAGGCGGCGCGCAAGGCGCGGGAAATGACCCGTCGCAAGGGCGCCCTCGACATCGCAGGTCTGCCCGGCAAGCTCGCCGACTGCCAGGAGAAGGATCCGGCACTGTCGGAGATCTTCATCGTCGAGGGCGACTCCGCCGGCGGCTCCGCCAAGCAGGGCCGTGACCGGCGCACCCAGGCGATTCTGCCGCTGAAGGGCAAGATCCTGAACGTGGAGAAGGCGCGGTTCGACAAGATGCTGGGCTCCGCGGAGGTCGGTACGCTGATCACCGCGCTCGGCTGCGGTATCGGTCGCGATGACTTCGACATCGCCAAGCTGCGGTACCACCGCATCATCATCATGAGCGTCGACGGCGACGATCACGTGTTCGTGCGGGACGCAGGCCAGGGCACGCGCATGGTGCGCATCGGCGAATTCATCGATGGCGCGCTCGAAGGCACACCACCGGGGCCGGACGGCGTGGCGAAGCTCACGGGCGCACCGCTCGGTGAAGTGCTTTGTTTCGGCGTGGACAATCGCGCGATCCGCTTCCGAGCCATCAGGAGCGTGATCCGCCACCCGCTCGATGAGAAGCTCTTCAAGGTGCGCACGGCCTACGGACGTTCCGTGCGCGTGACGTCCAGTCACAGCGTCTTCGTACACGAGGCAGGCACCATCCGGCTGAAGAAGGGCGCGGAACTGAAGGTAGGCGACCAGGTGGTCGCGCCACGTCGTCTGCCCTTACCGAGCAGCGCCCCGGCGCGTCTCGACATCCTGCGTACGCTGCACGCCGATGAGTCGTCGGCGCGGCAGGTGTGGCTGCGTGGACCGGCTGTCGAAGCGTTGCTCCGGCAGCGAATCGAGACCCGGCATGCCGCGCGGGCCGATCTCACCGAGAAGCGGGTGGAGGTCCCCGCGGCGGTGCGCGATGAGCTGGCAGAGCAACGGCGCGTCTCAGGAGTGTCAAACGCCGCGCTGTGCGCTGCCATCGGCATCCGGCAGGCGTGCACGTTCTACGCCTGGGAAGCGGGGGATTTGCGTCCCACCGTGACCCACTTCCGCAGTTACGTGCAGGCGCTCGGCGCGGATGTGGCGACGGTCATGGACAAAGTTGCCGTCGGTGAGAGCCGGCTGCAGCGGATGTGGAGCACGCAGTACCGCGGCTCGGTCGCGAACGACGTTCGACCCTGGGTCCGGCTCGCGGACCTGACGCACGCCGAGATCGACTTTCTTGATGGTCGGGACGATGTGACGCTGTCGGCGGAGCACGCTGCGGACTCGGCGCTGCAACGCTACGTCCCGGTGAACGAGGACCTGCTGACACTGCTCGGCTTCTACCTCGCCGAGGGCTCATGCTCGGCCCGCCACGGCATCCGCTTGTCGATCAGTGCCGGCAACAGCCGGTTTGCAGATGAGATGGCGCAGCGGCTGCAGCGCGTGTTTGGCGTGGCGCCGCGGCCGCCCGGCATCATGCCTCGGGTCGCGACGCTGGCCTGGCAAAACCTGTTCGGCTTTACCGGCGCCGAAGCGCACTCGAAGCGCATCCCGGACCTCGTCTTCAACGTGTCGGAGGCGCTGCGCGCCGCATTCCTGCGTGGCTATCTGCTCGGGGAAGGCACCGTTGGCGGTGGCCACGTGGTCTGGGCAACCAGCTCTTACGACATCGCCAGCGGCGTCTCGTACCTGCTGTCGAGTCTCGGCGCCGTCGCGTCGCTGTCCGAGCACCAGCCCGATGGTGTCGTGCGCCTCATCCGCGGCGCACCCAGTCAGATGAGCCGCCGCTGGTGGACGATCACGGTGTCTGCCGCCGAAGATCTGCACAGCCTGCGAGCGGTGTGGCGCGACCATGCAGGCGCGGCAGCGCTGCACGAGCATCTCGCGGGCGTCCCTGGGCCCGTCAGCAATCAACGCTTCGAGGTGCTGGACGGCGACCTCATGTCGCTGGCCATCAACAGCATCGAGGAGGTCGCTGCGGGGAACGGTCAGGTGTACGACTTCTCCGTTTCCGGGGATGAGAACTTCGTCGCCGGCATGGGTGGCCTGTGCTGCCACAACACCGACGCCGACGTCGATGGCAGTCACATCCGCACGCTGCTGCTGACGTTCTTCTATCGGCAGATTCCGATGCTGATCGAGAACGGCCACATCTACATTGCGCAGCCGCCGCTGTACAAACTCAAGCGCGGCAAACAGGAACAGTACGTCAAGGACGACGCGGAGCTCACGGCGCTGCTGCTGAGCGCGGCGCTCGACGATGCCGCGCTGTACGTGAACTCCGGCGCGCCGCCGCTCAGTGGCGTGGGACTCGAGCAGCTGGCGCGCAAGTACACCGAGGTGCAGGCCATCATCAAGCGCTGGTCACGGCGCTACGACGATCGGCTGCTCGACCAGCTGATCTACATGCCCGTCGTGCAGGCCTCGGACTTCGATCGCATCGACTGGCTGCGCGATTGGTCGCGGGAACTGGATCAGCGTTTGAATGGCATGAACGATGGCACCCGCAGCTTCAGGATCGACGTGCGTCCGGCATCGGATACGCATGGCACGCGCATCGTGATCGAGAAGGCGCAGCACGGGACCACGACGCAGAAGATGTTGCCGCGGGAGTTCTTCGAGTCGGCCGAGTACCAGCGCATCGCGGACCTGGCGCGCACGCTTGCGGGTTTCATCGGCGAAGGCGCCTACATCACCCGCGACAATGACCGTCACGAGATCGGCAGTTTCAAGGACGCCATGAAGTGGCTGTTCGAGCAGGCGCGCCGCAAGCAGAGCATCCAACGCTACAAGGGTCTGGGCGAGATGAATCCCGATCAGCTGTGGGACACGACCATCAATCCGGAGACCCGACGTCTGCTGCAGGTGCGCATCGAGGATGCGGTGGCGGCGGATGACATCTTCACGACGCTGATGGGCGATCAGGTGGAACCGCGCCGGGAGTTCATCGAGAAGAACGCCCTGTCGGTGATGAACCTGGACATCTGACAGGCGGGTGCGGGGTGCCCATTGCCCTGCAGGTTCTCGGCACCGGGGAGTTCATCCCCGGTCGCCGCGTCGAATCCTGCGATTTCGACCAGCGCTGGGGCAAGGCGCCCGGCTGGACGTTCAGCCATACCGGGGTGGCCTCCCGCGCCTACATTGAGGCCGGGGAAGATACGATCACCATGGGGGTTGCCGCAGCGCGGGATGCCTTGCGCGCCGCGGACCTGAACCCCGAGCGCCTCGATGCCATCATTTCGGTGGGCAGCGTGGCCTACCAGGCGATCCCGTGCACCGCGACCTTCCTGCAGCGCGCGCTGGGGCTGCAGGACAGCGGCATTGCCGCCTTCGATGTGAACGCGACCTGCCTCGGGTTCATCGTTGCTCTGGATCTGGTCGCACAGGCCATCGCCACGGGTCGCTACCGGACGGTCCTGATCGTCGCCAGCGAACCCTCATCCCTCGGCCTCAACTGGGATGACCCGTTCACGGCGGGGCTGTTCGGCGATGGCGCCGCGGCTGTCGTCGTGGGTGCGAGCCGCCGCACCGGCACCGCGCTGCGCGCGTCGCATGTCCAGACCTTCAGCGCGGGCCTCGAGTACTGCCAGATCCGTGCCGGCGGCACGGGGCTGCATCCGCGGCTGCGGCCCGATGAGTTCCTGGCCGGCACCGTGTTCGAGATGCAGGGCAAGCTCACCTATCGGATGGCGGCGGAACTGCTGCCGGATTTCCTGGCGACGCTGTTCAGGCGTGCGGGGGTGGCACCGGAGCAGGTCGATATCTGGGTGCCGCACCAGGCCAGCGGCCGCGCCATCGCCCATTTGCGCAGGGCCCTGCAGCTGCCTGCGGACAAGGTCGTCACGACACTCGAGACCACGGGCAACCAGGTGTCCGCGTCGCTGCCCGTGGCGCTGCACCGGGGCATCACGGCCGGGCGAATCCGGGCCGGCAGCCTGGTTGCGCTGGTGGGATCGGGCGCGGGCCTTTCCTTCGGCGGCGCCGTGCTGCAGTTCTGATGCCATGCGCGTGCTGATCCTGGGGGGTCGGGCGCCGGTCGCACTTGATCATGCCCGGCGTTTCGCCGCCCAGGGCTGGACCACCAGCATCGCCGACAGTGCGCCGTGCCGCTTGAGCGCCTGGTCGAATGCCGTTGCTTCGGTGATACGGCTGCCACCGCCCCGACGGGCGCTTGCCGATTTCGCCGCGCAACTGAGCCGGGCGATCAGCGCGCAGCGCATTGATCTGGTGCTGCCGACCTGTGAGGAGGTCTTCTACGTCAGCCGGATCCGGTCACAGCTGCCCGCAGGCTGCACGGTGTTCGCAGCACCCTTCGAGCAACTGCGGGAGCTGCACAGCAAGTGGAATTTTCTCACCCTCGCGCGCCACTGCGGCGTCAAGGTGCCGGACTCCGCGCGCGTGGCGGACCTCGGCGCGGCGCGCGAGTGGGCCGGGAGCCGGCCGGTGGTGCTCAAACCCGAGTTCTCGCGGTTCGGAGTCCACGTGCGGATCCATCCGGGTGGCATCCCCGCAGCGGTACCGCCCCTGCCGCCGGTCGGGCCGTGGATCGTCCAGGCCTACCAGCAGGGACGCGAGCTGTGTTCCTACGGCATTGCGTGCGACGGGCAGCTTACGGCACACATTGCCTACGAGCCCAGCTACCGCATTCCGGGCAGCAGCGGTTACTTCTTCGAGCGGCGCGTCGTGCCCGGCATCGAGCGCTTCGTGGCGGCATTCGTGGCACGCATCCGTTTCACCGGCCAGATCTCCTTTGACTGGATCCTGGGCGATGACGGCGAGCTGTCGGTGCTGGAATGCAATCCCCGGGCGATCAGTGGCCTGCATCTGTTTGCCCGGGAGGCGCCACTGCCCGCCGCCATCTGCGATCCGGCCACCGCCCGCGTGTCGCCGGCGGATTGCGCACCGCGCATGTTCGCCGCCGTCATGCTCGCGGTGGGCCTGCCGGCCGCGGTGCGGGCAGGGCGCTTGCGGCGTTGGCAGTCAGACTGGAGACGCGCCCGCGACGTGCTCGCGGTACCGGGGGACCCGCGCCCCGCGCTCGGTGCCTGCTGCGACCTGGCGTCCTATGCGGGGCGGGCGCTGCGGGAGGGCAGCCCGGTGCGCGCGGCTACGACTCACGACATCGAGTGGGACGGGGAGCCGCTATGAGCGAGTATGCGGCGAAAGTCACCGCCTATCTGCGCACCATCGCCGTCTCCGACATCCCGAACCTCGCCACCACCGTGGCGTGGGTGGGCGAGGGTGACCAGCGGGCGCCCGTGTCGGTCAACGCCTCTGAGCCCCAGGACACCTGGGTGTGCTCGCCACACACCGCGTACGTGCGCTACGCCATCGAGGAACTGCGGCGCTTCGGCCACCCACTGCTGACGCGACCGCTGACGGCGCTGTGCGGGGCGGTCGGCCGCTATCTGTGGCGCGCCAAGGTGGATCACGCGGTGGCCATCAACAACTGGCTGCTCTCGACCAACCTGTACCCGCGACTGGATGCGGCGTCGCTGGGTCGCTGGCACCGGGAGGCGCTGGATCGCTGGCCGGATCGCGCCATCTGGTTCCGGTCCCTGAACACGCGCTACACGGCACCGTGGATCGATGCGCTCACACAGGCCGGCTTCACGCTCATTCCCAGTCGCCAGGTGTACCTGTACGACCAGATCGACCGGCATGCCGTCCACCCGGCCAATCTGCGGCGGGATCTGCAGCTGCTCGCGGCCCCGCCGCTGGTCCGCAGTGATGCCGGGGACTGGACCGCTGCCGACTTCGTGCGTGCCGCGCAACTCTACGCATTCCTCTACCTCGAAAAATACTCGGCGCTCAATCCCGCCTACTCCGCAGCCTTCCTGCAGTCATGGCAGCGCGCAGGGCTTCTCGAACTGCACGGCTATCGAGACGCCGCGGGCGAGCTGCAGGCCATCATCGGGCTGTTCGTGTTCGGCGGTACGGTGACGGCGCCGATCGTCGGCTATGACACCCGACTGCCGCAGCGGCTGGGCCTGTATCGTCTGCTCATGGCCTGCGTCTACGATCGTGCTGCCGACCACAACTGCCGCATCAACCTCAGCGCGGGAGCCGCCGGCTTCAAACGGCTGCGCGGCGGCGTCGGCGCGATCGAATTCAGCGCGGTGTACGCACGACACCTGCCGCGCGAGCGGCGCCGCGCCCTCACGCTGCTCGCCGGCGTGACGCGCCACATCGGTGCGCCCGTCCTGCGACGGTTCGAACTGTGAGCGCGGCTGCCCCCGCTCTGGAACGCGGCTGGTTCGTCGCCGCGCGCTCCGGCGCGGTCACCGCGCAGCCGCAGTCGGTGCTGCTGTGCGGACAGCCGCTGGTGCTGGTCCGCAACGCCGGTGTGGTGTGGGCACTGGAGGACCGCTGTCCCCATCGCGGTGCACCGCTGTCCGCGGGCTGCCTCAGTGCGAAGGGACTCCAATGCCCCTACCACGGCTGGACCTTTGATGCCGAGGGCATCTGTCGCGACATGCCTGGATGGGCGGACGCGGCGGCCCCCGCGGTGCGCGTTCCGGCCTTCGCCGTGATTGAACGCGATGGCCTGGTGTGGGTATCGGATCAATCGTCGCTGCGGCGTGGCCGCGCGTTGCCGGCACGGATCACCGGCCTCGACCCGGCCCGCCAGCGATTCCTGTGGCAGGGGCTGTGGCGAGCCCCGGTGCTGGACATACAGGAAAATTTCCTGGACGCGTTGCATACCCATTTCATCCATCCCGGTCTGGTCCGCCGCAGTAATGCGCGCCGTGACCTGCGGGCGACTCTCAAGGTCGCAGACGACGGCTTCGTGATCGACTACGCAGGCCAGGCAACCCAGTCGGGACTGCTGTTCCGGCTGTTCGAGTCGGCGCGGGTTGGTGAGCGTGCGTTCTATTCCGCGCTCGGTGTCGCGCAGCTGGAATACCGGTACGCCAACGGCGCCACGATCTGGATCACGCTGTGCTGCACGCCCCGCGATGAGCAGTCGACCCACGTCTTTGCAACGCTGCACGTCGCGGGCCGTTGGGCGCCGCGGTGGCTGGTGCGCTGGGCAGTGTGGCCCCTGCTGCGCCGGGTCGCGACCCAGGATCAATCGATACTCGAAAGGGTCGAGCAGCGGCATCGGGATTTCTTTCCCGACCGAACGCCGGTCGTGACGCCGCAGGATCTCGCGCGACCGTACCTGCAGGCGGCCTGGGAGGGACGCCTGCACGCACTCGCGCCCGAAGTGACGCGCGTGCTGCGCCTCTAGCTCGCGGCCGCGCGCTTGCATACCATTTGCATTGCGGCCGCCAGCGCCCGGGCGATCGGCGCGCGCCGATAGTCCCAGATCGGATCCGGCGCGGGAGCCAGGATGGCCATCGTCGCGTTGCTCTCGAAGAGCAGCACCGACCCGGTCGCGTCGACACCGAAATCGATGCCGGCGTAGTCGAGCCCGAGGGCCGCCGCGATCCGCGTCAGGGCCGCCATGGTCCGCGGTCCCAGTGTGCCCGGCATGTCCTCGAGGAAGCGTCGCTCCTCGTCACGGAAATGCTGATGGGTGGCCATGGCGGCACTGAAGTAATGGACCTTCCAGTCCGCCGAGATGGCCAGGTGCAGCGGATACAGCACCCCGTCGATGAACATGACGCGGTATTTGCGCGACATGCCGTCGGCACCGCGCGCATCCAGGTACTCGATCGACAGCAGCTCCTCCCCTGGCAGCGCGGCCACCCCGGCCAGGTCCTCCCAGCGCTCGATGCGCAGAAAATGCTGTCCCATGTGGAACCCCGGCGCCCGCAGCAGCAGCGGAAACCGCAGATTCGGTGTCGCCATGAGCGTTGCGCGCGAGACCCTGCGCGTGACGGGCGCGATCACGCCGCCAATGCCGGCCAGCAGCCGCGCGTTGTCGATGCGGCCGGTACGTTGGACCTTCTGCGGCGCATTGATCACCGGCGCGTGGGTCCGCTTGAGGACTACGAGGGCCTGTTCCAGCGCAGGTGCGCACAAATCGGCATCGCCGATGGCGTTGAACACGACCGTATGCGGTGGCAGCGGCAACCGGGCATCGTGGAACTCGGCGTACAGCGCCGCCACCTGGAACACGCGGTCATCGAGAATCGCACGCACCAGGATATTTCCCAGCTGGACCGACACCAGCAGCAGCACCTGGACCGGCGGCCCGGTACCGCGATACCGCTGCAGCACGATCGATCGTCCCGTGAAGCCCCTGACGAAGTGCGGCTGCGCTGCCGCCAGCTCACCGAGTTCGGCCAGGGCCCGTGCCAGGCCCTGGTGGGCTTCGGCGCAATCGGGTTCGATCCGCAGCGCTGCCTCGTATTGCTCTCGGGCCGCAGCGAGCTCGCCATGCTGAAGATGCAGCGTGCCGAGGTTGACATGGCCGATGGGATTGTCGGGATGGCACCGCACCGCCTGCAGGTACGCGGTCTGCGCCGCCGACCGGTGGCCGCTGGCAAGTGCCAGGGATCCCAGTTCGATCAGTGCCGCAAAATGCCTGGGATCCTGGTGCAGCAGCTGCAGATAGGCCGCCTTCGCCGCATCATCCTGACCAGACGCCCCGAGTGCTCGAGCGCGTTCCAGCAACGGCATAACCTCGTCTGTCATCCTTCCCACTATACGTTGTGGGAGCGCGCTGACCGCACCTTACGGCTGCGCGCGGATGCGCCGATGGGTGCGCCCCTCACACAATGCCGCACACATTCATAGGAGACGCTCATGAAACGACATCTGTTGATCCTGCTTTGCGCTGCGCCATTGGTGGCATACGCGGCCGATACGCCGGACAAGAGCTTCTACAAGAATCTTGCCGAAGGCGGCCTGGCCGAAGTCAGCGACGGGACGCTGGCGAGCGAGAAGGCCACCGACCCCAAGCTCAAGGACTTCGGCGCCATGATGGTGAAGGATCACTCGGCCGCCAACGATAAGCTCTCGGCGCTCGCGGCCACCAAGAGCTTGACCTTGCCGACCAGCGCGAGCGTGACGCAGATGGCTGAACATGAAAAGCTCAAGGTGCTGTCGGGCGATACGTTCGACAAGTCCTACATCAAGGGCCAGATCTCCGCTCACCGCAGCACCGTCAGGCTACTGCGCAAGGAGATCGCCAACGGCCAGGATGCTGACGCCCAGTCTTTTGCCAAGACTGTGCTGCCCACCGTCCAGTCGCACCTCAAGGCCATTGATGCCATTGCGACGGCCGATGGGGTCAGTACCAAGTAACCGCTGCTTCGCACCTCAATGAACCTCCACCGAAAGGTGGAGGTTGCGCTTTGGCACCTTTTGCGCGTCTGACGGGTAATTCCTACCCCACGAATCGGCCCCCGCCGTTGCAGGCCGGCACGTGCGCTTGAGACAGTGTATTCGCCCAATGCAACTGTGAGAGGTAGATCATGGGTAATCAGCAAGATCATCAGGACCCGAAGGCGCCTGCCAAAGGTGGCGGCAGCAATCAATCGAAAGGACAAGCTCCGAAGCCCGGCAACAAGGGCGGCCAGGATCAGGTGCAGCAGCGTTCCGGCGGCGACTCCAACACCGGCGGTTCACGCGACTCCGAGCATGGCAGCACGCGCAGCTACAGCAACGATCAGGAGCGCGCGGGTGACAGCGGCCAGAAGAGTCATGAGTGAGAGAGCAGGCCGCTCGGCTAGACTGTTGTCGATTCATTAACCGGCAAGGACGCATTCAGGACAAGGCAGTCAGGACAAGGGCGAGAGCAGCGCCGCTCTCGCCCTTCAGCTTCAGGTCTTTGCAGCGGATGCACGCCCCCGGTCAACCGCCCCGGCCCCCGCTGGGGACCGCGCCTCCAGAATTTCAAAAATGCTCAGGTCATTGGCCGCATCACTGACCGCTGCCCAGTCCTGCTCGGCGACCTTGCGATGCAGAAAGTCGACGAGCGCGTCACGGGTGTGGTTGTACGTCACGATGGATCTCCTGGGCTGCTCAATCAGGTGCGCCCGACAGCCACGAAACTACGCGGCGCGCTGGCATCAGCCCATCGGCGCGAAGCGCCAATCGGCTGCGCCTTAAGTCCTACGCCCGATTGCGGTAGGAATAATCCTAGGCCACGGAAGCGTTGTCGTGCATGGATCGGAATCGGGCGGGATTGCTATGGTCCGCCAACAATCCTGGGGCGGGCACATGTACATCCGATTTGGCTATGAACTGGTTTATGCGACGCCGGTGCCGACGCATATGATCCTGATGCTGCACACCCACCTCGGGCGCGGCCAGCAGTATGTGACGGCGGATAACATGCAGATCAGCCGTACCTTGCCGCGCAAGGCCTTTACGGACAGCTTTGGCAACACCTGTACCCGGCTGGAATTGCCGGCGGGCCCGACCCGCATCACCGCGGATGCGCTGATCGAGGATTCAGGTGTGCGCGAACCGGTCGCGCTCGCGGCGCACGAGCATCCGGTGCGCGATCTGCCCTCTGAGGTGCTGCAGTTTCTCCTCAGCAGCCGCTACTGCGACACCGAGGTGCTGATGGCAGAAGCATGGCGGCTGTTCGGGCACCTGCCCTCGGGCTGGACCCGGGTTCAGGCCATCTGTGATTTCGTGCACGAGCATGTCGCCTTCGACTATCGCTATGCCCGCCCGACGCGCACCGCCTCGGAGACCTACGCCGAACGGCAGGGGGTGTGCCGGGATTTCGCACATCTGGCCATCACCTTGTGCCGCTGTCTCAACATCCCGGCCCGCTACTGCACCGGCTACCTGGGTGATATCGGCGTTCCGGTCGTGGAGTCGCCGATGGACTTCGCCGGCTGCATGGAAGCGTATCTGGGCGGCCAGTGGCACATATTCGACCCGCGCAACAACGCCCGCCGGATCGGTCGGATCCTGATTGCGCGGGGCCGCGATGCCGGCGATGTCGCCATCAGTACCGCCTTCGGGCCGGCCTGCCTGCAACTCTTCAAGGTCTGGACGGACCAGACGGACAACAAGCCGCTGCGACGGGCGAGCTGAACGACGGCGCCCGTATGTGGCGCTGCGAGATGCGTCGATAAGCGTGCCTGGTCTACAGTGGCGCTCGGTCCACCCGAAAATCAGTCAATGATTTACGACCCCGCGCGCCATGAGCTGCTGCAGCCCCTAGCCTGGAGCGAAGCGGCCGCGCGTGCGGCAATCCACCGCATTGTCGCGGATGCGGAGCAGCGCTTTTCTCCCGCGCGGTACTGGCCGCCTCACCAGCGGGATACCGAAGGTGCCGCAAGTGAGCCCTTCACGCCGCTGTACATGGGCGCGCTGGGAGTCATCTGGGCCCTGCATCACCTGCGCGATCTCGGCGCGGCGCGCTTGGCAGGGGATTACTCCCGGTACCTGGAACGCCTGCAGGCCGACAATCGCCACTGGCTGGCGCAGCAATACGAGGCGTCGAAAGGCGCCTACCTCATGGGCGATACGCCGTTCCTGCTCATGCGCCATGCGGCCGATCCCACCAATGCCCGGCTGAGCAATGAGCTGGAACGCCTGATCGCTGAGAATATTGATCATCCGACCCGGGAGCTGATGTGGGGCGCGCCCGGTACGATGCTCGCGGCGCTGTTCCTGTATCAGCGCACCGGGGAGGATCGCTGGGCAGAGCAGTTCCGACTGACCGCCCGGAAGCTGTGGTCGCAGCTGTTGTGGTCAGAAGAGTTCGCCTGTCGTTACTGGTCGCAGGATCTGTATGGCAGCCACTCGACGTATCTGGATGCGGTCCACGGCTTTGTGGCGACGGCCGTACCGCTGATTCACGGCCGCGCGTTGCTGGAGCCGGCGCAGTGGGCCGCGTGGCTGGATTGCATCATCAATACCATTCGTCGGACCGCGACCTGGCAGGGAGCCGAAGTCAACTGGCGGGCCTATCTGGTGATACCTGAAGGTCACAGTCCACGGTTCCTGATGCAGTTCTGCCACGGCGCGCCGGGCTTCGTGATCTGCCTCGGTGATATTCCCTCGGACGCATTGGACCCCCTGCTCGAGGCCGCCGGTGAAACGATCTGGCTCGCGGGGCCCCTCACCAAGGGCTCGAATCTCTGCCATGGCACCGGCGGCAACGGCTACGCATTCCTCAAACTCTACCAGCGCACCGGTGACAGCAGGTGGCTCGAGCGCGCGCGGGCCTTCGCCATGCATGGCATTGCCCAAACGGCAGCGGACCTGCGCCAGCATGGCCAAGGCCGCTACTCGCTGTGGACCGGCGATGTCGGCTTCGCCATCTATCTGTGGCATTGCCTGCAGGGGACGGCAGCGTTTCCGACCCTCGATGTGTTCTAGTGTTCGGGCCGGCCCGCGGCCGCGATCCCATTCAAGGTCACGACGGCGTCCCTGGGCAGCTTGAGATTCGCAGCGGCGAGATTTTCCCGCAGATGTCCGACCGATGAGGTGCCCGGGATCAGGAGGATATTGGGCGAGCGCTGCAGCAGCCAGGCGAGAGCGACCTGCATCGGTGTCGAACCCAGCCCCAGCGCCACGTCGGTGAGCGTGTGGGACTGCAGCGGCGTGAAGCCGCCGAGCGGAAAGAACGGTACGTAAGGGATCCCGTCGCGATTGAGCTGATCAATCAGGGAATCATCGGTCCGATTCACCAGGTTGTAGAAGTTCTGCACACACACGATGTCGCAGATGCGGCGGCCCTGTGCGATCTGCGTCGGTGTGACATTGCTCAGGCCGATGTGACGCACCAGGCCCTGCCGCTGCAGTTCGGCCAGGACAGTCAGCGGCGCCTCGATCGAGCCCTCGGCGGGCCCGTGGATGCCATGCATGCTGCGCAGGTTGACGACCTCGAGCGCCTCGAGCCCGAGGTTGCGCAGATTGTCGTGTACCGCCTGAATCAGTTCCTCGCGTGACATGGCTGGAAGCCAGGAACCGTCAGCCCCACGCCGCGCGCTGATCTTGGTGACGAGGACGAGAGTGGGGGGATAGGGATGCAGTGCTGCGCGGATCAGCTGGTTGGTGATGTGCGGACCGTAGAAGTCGCTGGTGTCGATGTGATCCACGCCACTGGCCACGGCCGCGCGCAGGACCGCAAGCGCACCGGCGCGATCCTTCGGCGGCCCGAACACGCCCGGTCCGGCGAGTTGCATGGCCCCATAGCCCATGCGCCCCACCGTGTGTGCGGCCAGCCGGAACGTTCCGGCCTTGCTGATTTCATTCATTGGTTGTCTCCGTAACGCATGGGGATACTGTAGGCGCCCGCACGTCGTGCGATAATCCCATCCAATCTGCACAGGCTGTCCGGATCACCGAACAATGGCGAACCTCAGCGACCTGACGACCTTCGTCGCTGTCGCCCGTGCCGGCGGCTTCCGCGAGGCGGGCAAGCTTACCGGTATTAGTGCCTCCACCTTGAGCGAGGCAGTTCGGCGGCTCGAGGCGCGGCTCGGCGTCCGGCTACTCAATCGCACCACGCGCAGTGTCGCGCCGACCGAAGCCGGCGCGCGCCTGCTCGATCGCCTCAGTCCGGCATTACTCGAGATCGAAGCCGCGCTGGATGTCGTCAACGTCTTTCGCGATCGACCTGCGGGCACGCTGCGGCTGAATGTCCCGGTGAGTGCCACCCGCCTGGTCCTGTCCCGGATTGTGCCGCCCTTCCTCGCGGCCTACCCCGACATTCGACTCGATGTCATCGCCGATGACAGTTTTGTCGACGTGCTCGCGGCCGGCTGCGATGCCGGCATCCGCTACGGCGAGCGGCTCGAGCAGGACATGATTGCCATCCCGATCGGCCCGCGCGTGCAGCGGTTCGCGACCGCGGCCGCACCGCAGTATCTGAATCGGCGCGGCCGCCCGCTCCATCCGCGCGAACTCCTCGAGCACGCCTGTCTGTGCGGCCGTTTCGCAAGCGGTGCCATGACATCCTGGGAGTTTGAACGCGCCGGCGAAGTGGTGAAGGTGGATCCAGGTGGCCCACTGATCGTGCGGGTCGGCGCGGCCACGGATCTCGCCGTCGACGCCGCCGTCGCCGGCAGCGGCATCATTCATCTGTTCGAAGGCTGGCTGCGACCCCACCTCGACAGCGGCGCCCTGGAGCCGGTGCTGGAACCGTGGTGGCAGCGCTTTCCGGGACCGTTTCTCTACTATCCGCGCAGCCGTTACGTTCCCGCGCCACTGCGGGTCTTCATCGACTTCACGCGCTCGCTGGGTCCGTGGCCCTGAGCGCGCGTGCGACCAACCGCGTCGAACGCGCCTGACGTGGCAGTTTTAGCGAATACGATGAATTGTTCGTATTCTACCGCACAGCCAATCGCCGTACGGCGGCAAGGAAGATTACATGACAACTCTTACCTCACCATCGGTCGCGCCGCTGCTGGCGCGCCTGTTCGCGGATGCCGAGACAACTACGGCCAGGTTGCGCGCGCAGCGCGCCACGGCCTCACCGGATGCCGCGCGTGCAGCGCAGGGCAGCGACTACCGCAATTTCTATCTGAATCAGGCCAAGGACATCCATCTGCCGGTATCGGCCGAGACCGGCAATCTGCTTTACATGCTCGCGCGCAGCACCGGCGCGCGCCAGATCGTCGAGTTCGGCACCTCCTTTGGCATCTCCACGATCTACATGGCCGCGGCGCTCAAGGACAACGGCGGCGGCATGCTGATCGGCTCGGAGTTCGAGCCCGGCAAGGTGGCACAGGCGCGCGAGAACCTGCGCAGCGCGAAGCTCGCCGAGTTCGTGGACATCCGCGACGGGGATGCGCTGGAAACCCTCGGCCGTGACCTGCCCGCAGCCATCGATCTGGTGCTGCTGGATGGCGCAAAGTCCCTGTACCCGAAGGTACTCGAGCTGCTCGAGCCGCGGCTGCGCACCGGCGCGCTGATCCTTGCGGACAACGCCGACATGTGTCCGGAGTACGTGGCCCACGTGCGCAAACCCAACGGCGGCTACCTGTCCATCCCGATCGCCGATGATGTCGAGCTGTCGATGAAATTGGCGCCCGCGGCAAGCTGAGCGCACATTTTCAGGCGGTGAATTCCCGACGCAGGATTTTCGCGCCTTCGACCATTGCCCGCATCTTGCCGAAGGCGACGTCGTGCGGCAGATACTTCATGCCGCAGTCCGGCGCGACAATGACCTTCTCCGCCGGCATGTGCTTGAGCGCACGGCGGACGCGGGCGGCAACCGTCTCGGCAGTCTCGACATTCTTGTCGGACAGGTCGATGGCGCCGACCATGACGTACTTGCCGGGTAGGCTCTCGAGCACCGAACAGTCCAGGTTCGACTGCGCCGTCTCGATGGACACCTGGCTGCAGCTGCAGTCGGCCATTTCGGACAGGAAGGAATACCCGGTGGGCCGGGCATGGATGATCGCCGCATAGCCGAAACAGATATGCACGGTGGTCGTTCCGGTCACTCCCTCCAGCGCGCGGTTCAGCGCCTTGAGCCCGTACTGGCGGGCCTTGTCGGGCCGCGCCTGCAGGTACGGTTCATCGATCTGCACGACGTCCGCGCCGGCTGCGAACAGATCCTTGATCTCCTCGTTGACCGCCGCGGCATAGTCCATGGCCGCATCGGCCTCGTCGGTGTAGAAATCGTTCTGCGCCTGCTGGGTCATGGTGAAGGGACCCGGCACGGTGATCTTCACCCGCCGGCTCGTGTTGCGCAGCAGGAACTTGAGATCCTCGACCTGCACCGAATGGCGGCGGCGGATCTTGCCGACGATGCGTGGCACCGGATTGGGATGCCCCGAGCGGTCCAGGGCGCTTCCGGGATTCTCCAGGTCAACCCCCTCGAGTGCCGTCGCAAAGCGGTTGGAATAGCTTTCCCGGCGGATCTCACCGTCGGAGATGATGTCGATGCCCGCTTCCTCCTGGGCGCGGATCGCCAGGATCGTGGCGTCATCCTGTGCCTGGCCCAGCAACGGCGCCGGTACGCGCCACAATGACTGCATCCGCACACGTGGCGGAAAACGTCCCGCGAGATTGGCCCGGTCGATCAGCCATTCCGGCTGCGGATAACTGCCTACCAGAGTCGTCGGAAAAAGCATCGGTACATCCCCCTTTTTTTGCGCCGATTGGTGCCAAGTGTACTCCACCGGTCCACGACGAAACGTCGCTATACTTTCAGCATGATCAGTGACCCCCTGCTGCTGGCACCCGACACCCGGGTCACCTGCCCGAACTGCGAGCAGGAATTCTCGCTGGAACAGGGCTTTGCCAAGCAGGCCCTGGAGGCGGTCGCCGCCGCAAGCGTAAGCTCCCTTGCCGGCCTGCGGGACCAGGAGCGCACCGCCGCAGAACGGCGTGCGCAGACGACCGCCGGCGAGCAGGCCAAGGCGGCGCAGCGTCAGGCCGAGGATCTGCGGCGCATGCTGAAGGAGCAGAGCGAGGCCCATGGCCGGGCCCTCTCCGAAGTGCGTGCGCTGACCGAACAGGCGTTCCAGCCGCAGCTTGAGGCGATGAAGGAACAGCTGGCGAAAAGCCAGATGGAACTCTTCTCCATGGACCAGCGCGAGGCGGCGCTCGCCGATCGCGAGAAAACCATCGAGGCCCGGGTCCAGGAGGGTGCCGCGGTGCGCGCCGCGCAGCTGGTGGCGAGCGAGCGCCAGGACTATGAAAAGCGCCTGGCCGACAGTCACGCGCAGCTCAAGACACTGCGGGATGAGCAGCTCGCGCTGCGCGAGGAGCGCCAGAAACTCCGGGACGAGAAGGATGCGCTGGCGCTGGAGGTGCGCAAGCAGGTCGATGTGAAACTTGCCGAGCGGGAATCAGCGGTGCGCACCCAGGAGCAGGAACACGCGAAGCTGGAAAAGGCCGACCTGCAGAAAAAGCTCGATGACGCGGTCGCGCAGCTGGCGGCCGCGCAGCGCCGGATGGAGCAGGGCTCGCAGCAGCTGCAGGGCGAGGTCCTGGAGCTCGCCATCGAAGAGGGCCTCCGGCGCGCCTTCCCGATCGATGCCATCGAGGAGGTCAAGAAGGGCGCCCGCGGCGGCGACATCATCCACCGGGTGATGTCACGCACCGGCCAGAGCGCCGGCGTGCTGCTGTGGGAGTCCAAGCGGGCCAAGGACTGGAGTCCCGCCTGGACGACGAAGCTCAAGGAAGACATGCGCGGCTGCGCTGCTGAAATTGGAGTTCTGGTGAGCATGTCGACGGCGGTTCCGAGAGAGTGGCCGGCGGGACAGCTGTTCGGCCTGCACGATGAGGTGTGGGTGACGACCTGGTCCGCGGCGCTGCAGCTTGCCGAGGTGCTGCGGTCCGGCCTCCTCGATGTGCACAAACAGCGACTGATTTCGGCGGGCAAGGGCGAGAAGATGGAGGCGGTCTATGACTATCTGACCTCACCCCAGTTCGCCCAGAAGCTCAGGGCCGTCTATGGCGCCTTCCAGAAAATGCGCGAGGAGCTGGAATCCGAGCGCTCGGTGACCATGCAGCGCTGGGCCCGTCGGGAAAAGCAGTTGCAGAGCGGTCTTGCCGAATTGCTGGGTGTCGCCGGTGATATCCAGGGTCTCGCGCAGCAGGAGTTGCCGGCGCTGGAGATGGAGCCGCCCGCCGCGGGACCGTAGACCTGCAAGGCCTCCCTCAGGGGCAGCCTGCACCGCTTGCCATGTGGTCTATAGGAAGAAATGAGTGCTCGCGCACCTTTTTCTGTAGGAATCCACCTTCAAAGCTTTGAGAAGTGAACCAGCTCAAGTAACCGCGCGCCGTTGCTGAAAATAAATATCAGGATGAATCCTGAACTCGCCAAAGTACGCGACTGGGCCCAGGCCGAGCTCGATGCTCTGCGGGTGCCGCCGTGGGCCACGGGCCGGTACCACCATCTCATCCAGGCGATTGACCGGATGCTCGCGCAGAGCAAACGCAGCAACGTCGTTCAGATCTGCACCGCCAGACGCCGCTACGCGGCACCGCGCCGCTAGCCGCTACTGCGGGGTGATTGCCGCTGCGGTGAGGTCCGGCAGCCCCCCGGCGGATTTGATCAGGCGCATCACAAAGTTGGAATTGATGTCCTTCACGCCTGGAATGCGGCGCAGCCGATCGAGCACGAATTCAGAGTAGGTGCGCATATCCGGCGCTGCGACGTGCAGCAGCGCATATTGATTGCCGGACACGACGTAGCACTCCAGGACATACGGTGACTCCTGCACCAGGTCCGCAAAACGGTCCGCACTTTGCGCCGAGACCACGTCCAGGGTCAGTGTTATGAACGCCATCATCCCGATGCCGACCGCGCCGGGATTGACCCGCACCCCGTAGCCTTGGATGACGCCGCGTTCCTGCATGCGGGCAATGCGTCGTGAGCACGGGGCTTCCGAGAGGCCCACGCGCCGGGCGATTTCAACATTCGTGGCGCGGGCGTTGGCCGCCAGCGCCCGCAGGATCCGCCAGTCGTAGCGGTCCAGACCGTAGTCCACGCTCGCCAGATACTGGTCCGCGGTCTTCTTCTTGGCACGTTTCATGCGAAAAACTCCCATTTGGCGAAGGAATCATGCGCAATGGTTCATCCGTTCGCCAGTTTACGCAAGCCTGTTGTGCGCATTAGCTGGCACAGTGCCTGACAGCAATACAGAGGATCTTCGACATGTCAGAGCAACAGTTTCCGTTTCGCGCCGACCACGTCGGCAGCCTGCTGCGCCCGGCGAAGCTGACCGCGGCGCGCGCGGCTCATGCTCAGGGGCGCCTGCCGACCGGTGAGCTGCACCAGGTCGAAGATACCGCGATCGCGGATGCCGTCCGTCACCAGGAGGCCGTCGGCCTGCCGGTGGTGACCGATGGAGAGTTCCGCCGCGCCTACTGGCATCTGGATTTCCTTACTTCCTTTTCCAGCGTGAGACGTACCGCCCCGAAGCTCGTGGCGCAGTTCCACACCCATGATGGCCCGATTGCGATGGAGGCCCACGGGCTTGAGGTGGTGGGCAAGATCGAACGCCCGGCACCCATCTTTGTCGAGCATTTCCGCTACCTGAAGGGCGTGGCGAAGGGCACACCGAAGATCACCATTCCCTCCCCGTCGATATTGCACTTTCGTGGTGGCCGGGCTGCAATCGATGCAGACGCCTATCCGGATCTCGAGGAGTTCTTCTCCGATCTCGCCACGGCATTTGCAGCGGAGATCCGCGATCTCGCGGCGGCCGGCTGCGAGTACCTGCAGATCGACGATACGAATTTCGCCTACCTCTGTGATGCCGGAATCCGCGAACAGGTGCGGTCACGGCATGGCGTCGAGCCTGAACGGCTGGCGCGGCTCTATGCGGATCTCATCAATGAATCGATCCGATTCCGTCCGTCGACGATGAAAGTCATGTTGCACGTGTGCCGCGGTAATTTCCGCAGCGCCTGGGCCGCGGAGGGCGGCTACGAGCCCGTTGCCGAGGTGCTGTTCAACGCACTGGACGTAGATGGCTATTTTCTGGAATTCGACGACGAGCGGTCCGGAGACTTTTCACCGTTGCGGCATCTGCCCAAGGGCAAGGTAGCCACCCTTGGCCTCATCACCAGCAAGACCGCCGAACTGGAAGATCCCGAGTCCGTAAAGCGCAGGATCACCGAAGCGACACGCTGGGCACCGCTGGAGCAGCTCGCGCTGAGTCCGCAGTGCGGATTCGCCAGCACCTGCGAAGGCAACAAAGTGTCAGCGGATGATCAGTGGCGCAAGTTGCGGCTGGTGAGTGAAATTGCCGCAGAGGTCTGGAGATAGACTCAGGCGACCTCGTCCGTCCACACCTTGAAGCTCTTGAGCGTGTTCGGGCCAAAGGTCATGCTGATCGCCACGTCGGCGGCATCCCGCCCGCGGGCGATCAGCACCCGGCCGATGCGGCGCGCGTTGTTCCGCGGGTCAAAGACATACCACTGGCCACCGACATAGGCCTCCATCCAGCCTGAGAAATCCATGGGCGCCGCGCTCAGCGGCACACCGATGTCGCCGAGATACCCGGTGCAGTAGCGCGCCGGGATATTGAGGCAGCGGCACAGGGTGATTCCCAGGTGCGCATAGTCCCGACACACGCCCTGACGTTCCGCGAACGCCTGCGAGGCGGTCTTGGAGGGGCGCGCATATTCATAGCCGAACTTCAGCCGCCGGTGCACGAAATCGCTGATCGCCTGGACGCGCGCCCAGCCAGGGGCAAGGCTGCCGAACTCCTTCCAGGCAAATTTCGACAGCAGATCCGTGTCGCAGTAGCGGCTTCCCAGAAGATAAACGAGGGTTTCCTCCGGCAGCTGTTCGACCGGGTTCTCCCAGGCCTCGAGCGCAACCGGATCCGGCAGGCCCGAGTCCCGGATCAGGGCATCTGCGGACAGACGGATTGGCCCGGGCGGCGCGATGATGCGGGTGCACCAGTTGCCGAAGCCGTCCCGGTACATCGACATCGGCACGCCCGGATCGGAGTGCAGCACGTCCGGACTGTGCAGATCCGACGCCCGCGTGTAGTGCACGTTCAGGTTGAGGATCATCGGCGTCGCCTGGACGCACTCGTAGACCAATTCGTAGCCGATGCGTATTTGCATGGTCCTGAGACTACCGCGTTGCCGTTACGCCTGCCGTGAAATACAGTCACGTCAATGAACACCAGCCGCATGGAGGCCTTCAGTGACGGCGTGATCGCGATCATCATCACCATCATGGTGCTGGAACTCAAAGTCCCGCACGGCACCGATCTCGCGGCGCTCCAGCCCCTGATCCCGCCCTTTCTGGGCTATGTGCTCAGCTTCATCTACGTCGGCATCTACTGGAACAACCACCACCACCTGCTGCATGCCTGCACGCAAGTGAACGGCGCCATCCTCTGGGCCAACCTCAACCTGCTGTTCTGGCTGTCGATGTTTCCGGTAATCACCGACTGGGTCGGCGAAAATCATGCCGCGAGCGTGCCGACGGCGTTGTACGGCGTGGTGCTGTTGCTGGCGGCACTGTCCTGGTGGGTGCTGCAGCGAACCATCATTGCGGCCCAGGGTCCCGGGTCGGTGCTCAAGCGGGCGGTCGGGGCCGACCGCAAGGGCAGGATCTCCCCGCTGCTCTATGCGCTGGGAGTGGTGCTCGCATTCTGGTCACCCCCGGTATCGCAGGGGCTATACCTGCTGGTGGCGCTGCTGTGGCTGATTCCGGACCGGCGTATCGAGCGCGTCGTGGCCAAGGAGCAATGAGGCCAAGTCGCTGATTACGGCACCTTCCAGCGCCAGTCGCGTACCTCGGGCATGTCCTGTCCGTGCTCATCGATGTAGCGCTTGTGCTCGATCAGCTTGTTCTGCAGCTTCTGCTTCAGGTACAGCCCGGGTGTCCCCGTGGACGCCACCCGGTCAATGACATCCATCGCCAGGTGGAAGCGGTCGAGATCGTTGAGGACGGTCATGTCGAAGGGCGTGGTGATGGTGCCCTCCTCCTTGTAGCCGCGCACATGCAGGTTGTCATGGTTCGTGCGCCGGTAGGTCAGCCGGTGAATGAGCCACGGATAGGCATGGAACGCGAAAATGATGGGCTTGTCGCGCGTGAACAGCGCGTCAAACTGCCCATCGTCAAGCCCATGGGGATGCTCGCTTTTCGGTTCCAGCTTCATCAGGTCGACGACGTTGATCACCCGGATCCGTAGCGTCGGCAGTTCCTCGCGCAGGATGGTCACCGCGGCCAGCGTTTCCAGGGTGGGTACGTCCCCGGCGCACGCCATCACGACGTCCGGCTCACTCTCCTGGTCATTGCTCGCCCAATCCCAGATGTCGATGCCCTTGCTGCAGTGTTCGATGGCCGCCTCCATCGAGAGCCACTGGGGCGAAGGATGCTTGCCCGCGATCACCACATTCACGTAGTGCCGGCTGCGCAGGCAATGATCCATGACCGAGAGCAGGCAGTTGGCATCCGGCGGCAGATAGACGCGCACCACCTCCGCCTTCTTGTTGACGACGTGGTCGATGAAACCGGGATCCTGGTGCGTGAACCCATTGTGATCCTGGCGCCAGACATGCGAGGCCAGCAGATAGTTCAGTGATGCAATCCGGTGCCGCCAGGGCAGGCCGGCCGTCACCTTCAGCCATTTCGCGTGCTGGTTGAACATCGAATCGACGATGTGGACGAAGGCTTCGTAGCAGTTGAAGAGACCGTGCCGACCGGTCAGCAGATAGCCCTCGAGCCAGCCCTGGCACTGGTGCTCGCTGAGCATTTCCATGACACGCCCGTCCGGCGCGAGATATTGGTCATTGACCTCAATCGGGGCGAGCCACTGGCGGTCGGTGCTCTTGAAGACCGCCTCCAGCCCATTCGAGATGGTCTCGTCCGGTCCGAACAGCCTGAAATTGCGTGCCTCCTGGTTCCGGGCGACGACATCGCGCAGGAATGGCGCCAGGACCCGGGTATCCCCCGGCCCGGCAGCGCCCGGTGCCGGTACGGGAGTGGCGTACCCGGCAAAGTCCGGCATGCGCAGGTCGCGCAGCAGTCCACCGCCATTGGCGTGCGGATTGGCGCTCATGCGCCGCGTGCCCCGCGGGGCTAGCGCCGCCAGCTGCGGTTGCAGCCGGCCGCCCACGTCGAACAGCTCCTGCGGCCGGTAGCTGCGCATCCAGCGCTCCAGCTGCGCGAGATGTTCCGGTTCGCGGGCCGAGACCGAGAGCGGCACCTGGTGGGCGCGGAAAGTGCCCTCATTCGGAACGCCGTCGACCGTCTTCGGTCCGGTCCAGCCTTTCGGGGATTCCAGCACAATCATCGGCCAGCGCGGCCGCGTGGCCGCGCCCGCGGACTTTGCGCTGCGGCGGATCGACTGGATCTGCGCCATTGCCTCATCCAGCGCTGCAGCCATGGCCGCATGCATCAGCATCGGGTCCGAGCCGCGCACGAACAACGGCTGCCAGCCGCAGCCGCGCAGGTACTGCTCCCGTTCCTCCTGGCTGATCCGGGCGAAGATCGTCGGGTTGGCGATTTTGTAGCCGTTGAGGTGCAGGATGGGCAAAACGACGCCGTCGGTCACCGGATTCAGGAACTTGTTGGAATGCCAGGCCGTGGCGAGCGGTCCGGTTTCCGCCTCGCCATCGCCGATCACGCAGGCGGCGAGGAGTTCGGGATTGTCGAAAACCGCTCCGAAGGCGTGGCTCAGGGAATAGCCCAGTTCCCCACCCTCATGGATTGAGCCGGGGCACTCCGGGGAGGCGTGGCTGGGTATGCCGCCCGGGAACGAAAACTGTTTGAACAGTCGCTGCAGCCCGCCCTCATCCTGGCTGATATCCGGGTAGATTTCACTGTAGGTACCTTCGAGGTAGGCATTGCCGACCACAGCGGGTCCGCCATGTCCGGGCCCGCTCAGGTAAATCATGTTCAGATCATGCTGAACGATGATTCGGTTCAGATGCACGTAGATGAAGTTCTGGCCCGGCGTCGTGCCCCAGTGACCGAGAAGCATGTGCTTGACATGCTCGATCGCAAGCGGCTTGCGCAGCAGGGGATTGTCGCGCAGGTAGATCTGGCCGACCGACAGGTAGTTCGCGGCGCGCCAGTACGCATCCATGCGGCTCAGCGTTTCCTCGGACACAGCAGTGTTGCCAGCGGACATCGTTCGCCCCTTAACGTGTTTTGAGCGCGATCTGCGCGATCATCAGTTCCTCATCGGTCGCAATCACCCGGACGGTGACGCGACTGCCCGGCGCGGAGATCACCGCGGCGTTCGCCTCGTTCGTTGCCCGCTCGAGCTGCACGCCGAGAAATTCCAGATTCGCGCAGATGCGCTCGCGGATCACCGGCGAGTTCTCGCCGATGCCTGCCGAAAACACCAGTGTGTCGAGGCCGCCCAGCACGGCGGCAAATGCCCCGATGCGCTTGCGGACTTCCTGGCAGAACAGCGCCACGGCTTCCGCCGCGCGCACGTCGGTGGCTTCGATCTTGAGCAGATCGCGGATGTCGGAGCTCGTCTCCGAGACTCCGAGCAGCCCGGACTCGTGAGTCAGCATTCTCTGGAACTGGGCCGTCGTCATGTGCTCCTTGCCGGCGAAGAAGCTCAGCAGCCCGGGGTCGATGTCACCGCTGCGGGTACTCATCGGCACCCCGGCGCCCGGTGTGAAGCCCATGGTCGTGTCCACGCTCGCGCCGTCGCGCACCGCTGCGAGGCTCGCGCCATTGCCCAGGTGCGCGAGGATCACGCGCCCGCTGCGGGCTGCGGGATCGCGCAGCTGCGCGAGCTGCTGCATGAGATACGCATAGGACAGGCCGTGAAATCCGTAGCGCTGCACGCCCAGCGCCTCATACCGGCGCGGTATGGGCAGCTGCGTGGCAACCCGCGGCATGGTGCGGTGGAAGGCGGTATCGAAACACGCGATCTGCGGCAGGACTGGAAAACGCTGCAGCAGTTTTTCCATGAGCTGGATTTCGGCCGGCAGATGCTCCGGATCGAAGGGAATGACACGGCGCAGTTCATCCAGCGCGACGCGGGTGAGGCGCTCGGGCGCGCTGCGCTGCATGCCGTGCACCACGCGGTGGCCGATCGCAATCACGGTTGTAAACGCCTTGCTGCTCTCGAGCCAGTCGATCAGGAAATCAATCGCCGCTGCAAAGTCGCCGGTCGGCACGTTCCTGGTCGTCGCCGCGCTGTCTGCGCCCGTGACTGCGGTCAGCGTGGTCCCGGCGATGCCGATGCGATCGATCTTGCCGTGCAGCCTGCGCTGTGTGACGTCGCTCGCGGCGAACAGTGCGAACTTGATGCTCGAGGAGCCGCCATTGAGGGCAAGGACGGTATGCTCTGCCGGAGCGGCCACTGGCTTCTCCATGCCGCTACGCGAGCAGCTGATCCTTGGTTGCCGCCAGGAACGCCCTGATGGAGGTAGCCGGGCGGCCCGTGAGATCGGCGACCGCCGTGCTGGTGAACGCAAGTGCGGGACCCGCAAGGCTGCGGGTGGGCGGCGCGGTCGGATCGGCCGGCACCAGCATGATGGCCTTGCCCGTGGCCGCCGCCGCCGCAACGTCGGCCACACCGATCAACGCGGGACCGGTGATGTCGTAGCTTTTGTTGTCGTGCCCGGAAGTCGACAGCACCGCTGCGGCCGCCGCGGCACAGTCGCCGCGCGCGACGTAGCCCACCCGCACCTCAGCCGCGGGCACCACGGCCTTGCCGTCGGCCATCATCCTGACGGCCTGCGGCATCAGGATCTCCATATATAAGGAGTTACGCAGGAAGGTGTAGGCCACGCCGCTTTTGCGCAGCAGGTCCTCGGTGGCGATGTGGTCTACCGCAATGCCCTGGCTATCCCCCTTGCTGATGCCGAGCCAGGAGGTATAGGCGATCTGTCTGACACCGGCCGCCTTGGCAGCCTCGATCGCATGTCCATGTGCGACCGGGCGCGGGCCGGCCCCACCGCCGATGCTGATCAGCAGCATCCTCGTGCCGCCGGCAAAGGCCGCGGCCAGCGAATCGGGTTTCGAGAAGTCCCCGAAGCGGGTGACTGCACCGAGCTTCGCATACTGCGCAAGCGACTCGGGAGCGCGACTGCAGAGGATGAGATGCTTCGCGGGAACGCCACGTGCGAGCAGCTCCTTGACGGCCGCGTCGCCCAGCTGGCCTGAGGCGCCGGAGATGATGATGCGTTCGTCCCCGAGGGCCCAGGCGGTTGCCGTGGCGCTCAACAGTGCGCCTGCCGCAACCATCTTCACTACTACATCGCGTCGTGTCAGCTGGTCCATATGCCACCCTTTCTACACCCTTTACATGGCAACCAGAATATAACCGGATACGGAGCTATGCTCGGCACATGTCTCTCGTACGCACCATCAGGACCTGGATCCGGCTGCGCCGACAGCAGCGCCTGCGCTCCGCGCGCGCCATCGATCTGCTGCGCAAGCTGACCGAGGCCTTCTGTGAGGCAGCAACGCTTGCGGCCCGGTCCCGTCGGGCCGGGCGGCTCTTTGCCTTCCTGATGTCCCCGACCGTGGACCCGCAGGCTGCGCGGCGGCTCGTGAACTGGCTCGAGCTTCTCGAGCGGGAGCCGCCGTTGCGCCAGCGCTTTCACGAGGCGTGGCTGCTGCTGCTTCGTGAAGTGGATGCCGTACCGCTGTTCGCCGATGCCGGGCTGCCCGCACATCCGGGCCTGTTCGCCGAGGTCGGTCGCCGGATCTTCCTGATGTTGCTGCCGACGGCCCGCCCCGACTCGGATGCCGGCTGGTTATTCATCAGTATCTTTTCGACGCGGCACGCCGTCGAGCGCTTCAGTTTCCTGTCGGCGGCGACGTTCGAGCGACTGGCCACGCTGCTGTGGCCGCTGCCGCCGGTGCACGTCACGCTGCCGGTGCATGCGGACCTGCGCCAGGCGCTGCGTCTGCTCGCGACCCGGATTGCCGGACGCGGCGCGATCACGGCGATCCGTGATCGGGGTACCCGCGACATACATGAATCACCTTTCTACAAGCTGGTGTTTGCCACTGAGCACTTCGTGACGGGCGATATGCCGGATGCGGCACACTGGCGCGAATCGATTGTGCGCTGTCGCGAGGAGCTCGAGCGGGTCCACCTGCACATGGAAGAGGCCGGGGTGAGTTCGGCGCTGGTCTATGACCTGTTGAGCATCGAAGCCGCCCTGGACCGGATGGAGCTGCTCGCTGCCGTGGTCATCGCAAAGGACCCCGCCGCGGCGCGCACGCTGCTCGCGGCGCTGGTGCGCGGGCGGCTGGATGATACCCGCCTGGTGCGGCTGTTCCGCCAGAACCTGACGCTGCTCGCCCGCAAGACCGTCGAACGCACCGGCCACAGCGGCGAGCACTACGTGGCCCGCGATCGCAGCGGCTACTGGCAGATGTGGCGTGCGGCCGCCGGCGGCGGCCTGCTCACCGTCATCACCGCAGCCGTGAAGACCCAACTGGTGGGCGCGCACCTGCCGCTGTTCGTCGAAGGCTTTCTCATCGGCACCGACTACGCGGTCACGTTCGTGCTGCTGCAGATCTTTCATTTCGCGCTCGCGACCAAGCAGCCGTCCATGACCGCCGCCGCGCTCGCCGGCATCGTCCGCAGCAATCGCGGCGAGGAGCGCTGGTACAAGATATCGGCCTATGCCGCGCAGATCTCCCGGACCCAGCTCGCGGCAGCTTTCGGCAACGTGCTCTCGGTGTGCATCGGTGGCATCACGTTCACGTACCTGTGGAACTTTCTCTTCCAGCAGCACTACCTCTCGCCGACCAATGCGGAGCACGCCTACCAGAGCATGAATCCGCTCACCTCCGGCACGGCGCTGTTTGCCGCCTTCACCGGCGTCCTGCTGTGGATCGGTGCCCTCGTGGGCGGCTGGGTCGAGAACTTCATCGTGTTCAACCGCATCCCGCAGGCGATCGTCCAACACCCCGTCAGTCACACCCTCGGCGTGCGCCACATGCAGCGCGTGGCGGGCTGGATCGAGCGCAACGCCGCGGCCTGGAGCAACAGCATCGTGCTGGGCTATCTGCTGGGCCTGTCACCGGTGATCGCGCGGTTCTTCGGTATTCCGCTCGATGTCCGCCACGTCACGCTGAGCACCGGCATGGTGGCCCTCGCCGCGGCGCAGTACGGCGTGGACGCATTGCGCCAGGGCTGGCTGTATCTGGCCATTGCCGGGATTGCGGTGACCTTCGTGCTCAACCTCAGCGTCAGTTTTTCGATTGCCTCGGTGGTGGCGCTGCGCGCCTACAGCGTGCCCGGCGCGGAACAGCTGCAGATCCTGCGCTTCGTGGGCCGCCAGTTCCTGCGCACGCCAATGCAGTTCATTTTTCCCCCGCGTATGGGCTATCCTGCCGTGCATACGAACATAGAAGGAGAGGGGGCATGATGCGTCGTAACGTTTGCGCCGGGCTGGCGCTGTTGACTGCCGGAGTCCTGGGATTGGTCGCGGCGCCGGCGTTTGCCGACGATGCGTCCGCGCCAGCGCCGGTCTACGCAGTGCCCGCCGGAACCCCCAAATACATCCGCGCGGCGATCGAAGACCCGGCGCGTACGCCGGAACAGCGGGCGCGGGATTTCAACCGCAAGCCGGCTGAACTGCTGATGATGTCCGGGATCCGTCCGGGCAACACCGTGGTGGAATTCGCATCCTTCGGCCAGTACTTCACGACGTTCCTGTCCGACATCGTCGGCGCGAAGGGGTCGGTATACATGTACGACCTGCCGTATACGGAGAAGCGCGCCGGGGATGCCAGCCGGGCCTTCGTGACAGCGCATCCCAATTCGCACTACCAGCTGGTGGACTACAACACCGTCGAGCTGCCACCGAATGTGGATGCAGTGTTCATGGTCCTGTACTACCACGACCTCTTCATCAACAAGATCGATACCGTCGGCCTCGATGCCCGGATCTTCAAGGCGCTGAAGCCCGGTGGCGTATTCTTCGTCGTGGATCACAACGCGGCACCCGGATCCGATACGGTCGACACGCCGAAGAAACTGCATCGCATCGACCCGGCCGTGATCCAGAAGGAAGTCACGGCGGCGGGCTTCAGGCTGGACAAGGTGAGCAAGCTGCTCGCGCATCCCGCCGATGATCACACCCAGATCGTGTTCTCACCGGCGCTGCGTGGCCTGACCGACCAGACGGTATTCGTATTCCGCAAGCCGAAGGCATAGACGCGGGTGACTTCGGGGCCTGGTTGATCCAGGCCCGCGAAGCACTGCACGGGACGGGCGGCAGCGCGGTGCCCTGTGGCGATTGCACCGGCTGTTGTACCTCCTCCTACTCGATCGAGGTACGTCCGTCGGATGCGGCCGCGCTCGAGCGGATACCGGCGAAATCCCTGTTCCGGTCGCTCGGATCAGCCGCCGGTAACTGGACGGTGCGGCCGAACGCAGATGGCACCTGTCCCATGCTCAGCTGCGGCCAGTGCACTATCTACAGCCAGCGTCCGCAGACCTGCCTCGACTATGACTGCCGCGTGTTCGCCGCCGCGGGGATCGAGGCCGGCGGCGCGGACAAGGCGGTGATCAACAGGCGCGTGCACGAGTGGCGTTTCCGCTTTTCCTCAGACGCAGACCGGCAGGCACATGCCGCCATCCGCGCCGCGGCGGCGTTCCTGCGTGACGGCTACGAGCACCTGCCCGCCGGTTTTGCACCGCGCAGCCCCTTGGGCATTGCGGCCCTGGCGCTGCGGGTGTATCCAGTGTTTCTGGCTCCTGGCCCACCGGGTAATGAGGCCGATACGGCCCGCGCCATTCTTGAGGAAGCACGCACGTGACGGACTACACCGGCGGCTGCACCTGCCGCGCCGTACGCTACCGGCTCATCGACACACCGCTGTTCGTGCACTGCTGTCACTGCCGCTGGTGCCAGCGCGAGACGGGTGCGTCGTTTGCGCTGAATGCGCTCATCGAGTTCGACCGCATGGAGCTCACGGAAGGCACGGTCGAAGTGATCGACACGCCGTCGAACAGCGGCAAGGGGCAACGTATTTCGCGGTGCCCGATCTGTCACATCGCGCTGTGGAGCAACTACTCCGGTGGTGGCGACCGGACTCGCTTCGTGCGCGTTGGCACCCTGGATGACCCGGACCGGTTCGCCCCGGATGTGCACATCTTCACCGCCTCGAAGCAACCCTGGGTGGTGCTTCCGTCCGACGCGCCGGCCTTTGCGGAGTACTACAGTTCAGCGCAGCTGTGGCCGGCAGCAAGTCTGGCGCGCCGTGCAGCCCTGCTGGCGCGCATCCCTGGTTAGGAGCCTATTACGATGATTCCTGTCGCCGGCTACCTCGGCCTGCTCTATTTCGGATCTGAAATCCTGCTCGGCCTGGCCCGGCGCGCCAAGGCCGGTGCGCGCAGCCCGGCGGATCGCGGCTCCACGCTCGTGCTCTGGCTGGTCATCATGCCGACCATGTTTCTCGCCTTCCAGTTTGAGTTCGGGTGGCCCGCGGCAGGTTGGCCGGCGCAGCCGTGGATCAACGTGGTGGGGATTGCCGCGACGCTGGCGGGGCTCGCATGGCGGTGGTACTCGATCATCTATCTGGGACGCTACTTCACGGTCAACGTCGAGATCGCGGCGGATCACCAGCTCATCGATACGGGCCCCTATCGCCGGCTGCGGCATCCCTCCTACACCGGCGCGTTGCTCGCTTTTTATGGCCTGGGCCTGTGCACGCAGAACTGGGCCTCACTGGCGCTCATCGTCGTGGGGACCACCGCGGCGTTCAGCTATCGGATGCGCGTGGAGGAGGTGGCGCTGACCGGGGCGTTCGGAGACCGTTACCGGCAGTACACGCAGCGCACCTGGCGCCTGGTTCCCGGACTCTACTGAGGGGCGCCGGTTTGCGGGGTGCCGGCCGGCGCCATGCGGCGCACCTGCGCCTCGATCCATTCCTGCGCCTCGGCATTGATTTCGCGCGGGTCGCGTCCGCCCGCCTTGATCGGTGGGCCGATGACGACCCGCACGGTACCGGGTTTCTTGAGCAAGCCGCGACGGGGCCAGAAATAGCCGGCGTTGTGCGCCACCGGAATCACCAGCCGGTTGGTCTGCGACGCGAGCAGGGCGCCGCTGACTCCATACCGGCGGGTCTGACCCGCGGGCATGCGCGTGCCTTCGGGGAACATCACCACCCAGTCCCCTTCCGCAAGGCGCTGGCGACCCTGTTCGATGACCTGGCTGACGGCGCTGTGACCGGCGCTGCGATCGATCGCGATGGCATGCAGCAGGCGCACGCTCCAGCCGACGAACGGCAGCCACAGCAGCTCGCGTTTCAGGACCCAGACCTGGCGCGGGAAGACCACGCCAATGGCGAGGGTTTCCCAGGTCGAGGCGTGCTTCCACAACGCAATGTGGTTGTCGGCCGGAATGTTCTCCCGCCCCTCAACGGTGTAGTACAGGTGGCAGGTCCAGCCCAGCACTTTGAGCAGTACCCAGGCCCAGCCCCGCGCCAGCAAGGCCCGCCGCGGAAACGGCAGGCACACCGCGACGCAGACGAACATCACCGAGTAGAGGAAGGTCCAGACGAAGAGGAAGAGGGTGAAGAAGAGCGAGGCGAGGAGCTGCATGGGGCGCGCAGTATAGCCAAGCGCAGGCGCAGCATCACGCTGCAACCCGATGATTTTTGTGCAATTGCACCGTCCTGCGGCGGCCTCGGCGCACCGAAAGCAAGCATTGCCCATTCCCGCGCCGCACAAGCGGTTTTATGGTGCTGCTTTCGCCCTGTTTTGGGGCGTAAGCTTCTCAATTCGCTCTGGCATGGTGCACACTTTCCGTGACGCAGTTCTAACTTGTTGATTTGAGCATGCCTCATGTTGGCATAGGGGCTGCAATGTCTAGCCGCTCGATGCGCATCGGGCAACCCCATTTTCGGAGGCGATATGACACCGACTGATGTACTGAAGCTAATAAAAGAGAAGGAGGTCAAGTACGCAGATCTCCGGTTCACGGATACCCGCGGCAAGGAGCAGCACGTCTCCATTCCCGCCCGTCTGGTCGATGCCGACCTGTTCACGGACGGCAAGATGTTCGACGGTTCGTCGATCGCCGGCTGGAAGGGGATCAATGAGTCGGACATGATCCTGATGCCGGACGCGACCACCGCCATCCTGGATCCGTTCTTCGAAGACACCACGGTCAACATCCGCTGCGATGTCATCGAGCCGGCCACCATGCAGGGCTACGAGCGCGACCCGCGTTCGACCGCCCGGCGCGCCGAGGCGTACCTGAAGTCCACCGGCATCGCCGACGGTGCACTGTTCGGTCCTGAGAACGAATTCTTCATTTTCGACAGTGTCCGCAGCGGCTCGAGCCTGAACGGCTGCTTCTACGAAATTGACTCCCAGCAGGGTGCGTGGAACTCCGGCAAGGACTATGTCGAAGGCAACAAGGGTCATCGTCCCACCGTCAAGGGTGGTTATTTCCCGGTGCCCCCGATCGATGCCTTCCAGGACATCCGTTCGGCCATGTGCGACGCCCTCGAAGAGATGGGCATGGTCGTCGAGGTGCACCATCACGAAGTCGCCACCGGCGGCCAGTGCGAAATCGGTGTCGGACCCGGCGGCCTGGTGACCAAGGCCGATCAGGTCCAGATCCTCAAGTACGCAGTGCTGAACGTGGCCCACAGCTACGGCAAGACGGCGACCTTCATGCCGAAGCCCCTGGTCGGTGACAACGGCAGCGGCATGCACGTCCATCAGTCCCTGCAGAAGGACGGCAAGGCGCTGTTCGCCGGCGACAAGTACGGCGGTCTGTCCGAGCTCGCCCTGTACTACATCGGCGGCATCATCAAGCACGCCAAGGCGATCAACGCCATCACCAACGCCGCCACCAACAGCTACAAGCGCCTGGTGCCCGGATTCGAAGCCCCGGTGATGCTGGCGTACTCCGCCCGCAACCGGTCGGCCTCGATCCGTATTCCCTGGGTGTCGAACCCGAAGGGGCGCCGCATCGAAGTACGTTTCCCGGACTCCACGGCAAATCCGTACTTCGCGTTTGCGGCCATGATGATGGCCGGCCTGGACGGCATCCAGAACAAGATCCACCCCGGCGATCCGGCCGACAAGGATCTGTACGACCTGGAGCCCGAAGAGGCCAAGCACATCCCGACCGTATGCCATTCGCTGGACATGGCCCTGGAACACCTCGACAAGGACCGCGAGTTCCTGACCCGCGGCGGGGTGTTCACGAACGACCTCATCGATGCGTATATCGCGCTGAAGATGCAGGAAGTGACCCGGCTGCGCATGTCCACGCACCCGGTCGAGCTGGAGCTGTACTACAGCTGCTGATGACGGTGGCAGTTTTCGAAAATGGACCGCAGCCATGCAACAACCCTGCTCCCCCGCTGACCGCGGGGGCGTTCGGTTGTATGCTGGGCATCTATGCGAGGACTGCCCCTGCTTCTTATGTTAGGTGCGTGCGCGAGCGCGTCATCCGCCACGGTCTACAAGTGGGTGGACGACAATGGCGTTACGCACTACAGCGACCAACCCAATCCCAAGGCCCAGAAGCTGGAGATTGCGGACGCGCAGACCTACGGCTCCAAGCAGGCGACATTGGCCCCGCCTGCAGCTGCCGCGGCAGCGCCCGCCGCGCCGGCTTCGGCCCCCGTGTGTGTCATCGACTCGCCCAGCCCAGGGCAGGTTTTTTTGGATACCTATGCCATTTCGGGCCATGTGACTCTGGCGCACGTCGGTGCCGGCAATTCGCCGACCCTGACACTGGACGGCCAGGATGTTTCCAGCGATCTGCAGCCCAACGGATCTTTCGTGATCCCGGAGGTGGATCGCGGCGATCACACCCTGTCGCTGCAGGTCAGCGGCTGTACGGGCAACGCCATCAGCTTCTCTATCCGCCAGCGCTCGGCCGGCGGCTCGAACACGGTGCCCATGGCGCCGACGGTACCGGGAGCACCCAAGGCGCCGGGAGTCGGAACCACGCACTAGCGGCACGGTCCCGGCTCGAGGTGCGCTGTGGCTTCTGAACATTCCCTGCCCTCGCCGCTGTCGCATTTCGACTCTGCGGACCTGCTCAATGCGCTCTCGACGGGGATCATCCTGCTGGATGCCCAGCTGTGTCCGATCTACGCCAACGTGGCCGCGCAGGATCTGCTCGCGATCAGCCTGAACCAGAGTCGCGGCCGGCCCTTCGGCGACCACCTGGTCGATTCCAACGGCCTGATTCCGATCCTGCGCCGCTCGATCGAGACCGGCGAAGCCTTTGCGGACCGGGAACTGGTCCTGAACCTCAAATCCACGCCGCGCGAACCGCGCATCGTGGATGTCACGATCACGCCGCTGGAAGGCGAGGTCACCGGCACGCATCTGCTGCTGGAGCTCACCGACACCACGGCGCGGCAGCGTATTTCCCGCGAGAACGAAATGCTGGTGCGCCTGGACAGCAGCCGCATGATGCTGCGGCAGCTGGCCCATGAGATCAAAAATCCGCTCGGGGGCCTGCGCGGCGCGGCGCAGCTGCTGGAACGCGAGCTGCCCAACGACGCTCTCAAGGAATACACCAACGTCATCATTTCCGAGGCCGACCGCTTAAGCGCGCTGGTGGCCTCGATGACCGGCCCGAATCGACCGATGCAGAAGACGCAGCTCAACATCCATGAGCTGTGTGAGCACGTCTATCACCTGCTGCGGGGCGAAGCGCCCATCGGCGTCGTCATCGACCGGGATTACGACCCCAGCCTGCCCAGCGGGCGCTTCGACCGCAACCAGCTGATCCAGGCGCTGCTGAACGTCGCGCGCAACGCCATGCAGGCGGTCGGCGACCATGGTCACATCACCTTCCGCACCCGCGTCTTCTCGAATGTCAGCATTGCCGGCCGTCGGCATCGCCTGGCCGCGGGGGTGCAGGTGGAGGATGATGGACCGGGCGTGCCCGCGGCGCTGCGGGCCAGCATTTTCTATCCCCTGGTCACCGGCAGATCCACGGGCACCGGGCTTGGACTGGCGGTGGCCCAGGATCTGGTGACGCGGCACGGAGGCCTGATTGAATTTGAGAGCGAACCCGGGCGGACCGTGTTCAAGCTCATGTTGCCGCTCGAGGAATCCTTATGAGTACATTGAACCTTCGCGTCTGGCTGGTGGACGATGACGCATCGATCCGCTGGGTGCTCGAGCGCGCGTTGCGCAACGGCGGCATGCTGCCCCGAACCTTCGACGCAGCGGAGCCCGCCCTGACGGCACTGCGGGGCGATGCGCCGGATGTGCTGATCACGGACATCCGCATGTCCGGCCAGTCGGGCCTGGAGCTGCTGAAGCGCATCCGCGAGACGCGGCCGACCCTGCCGGTCATCGTGATGACGGCCTACGCCGACCTCGGCAATGCCGTCTCCGCGTACGAGAGCGGCGCGTTCGAGTACCTGCCGAAGCCGTTCGACATCGACCAGGCCGTCGACCTGGTGCGCCGCGCCGCGCGCACCGGCACCCCGACCCAGGGCGACGCCGGCAGTCCGCCACCGATCCCCGAACTGCTGGGGCGCGCGGCAGCCATGCAGCAGGTGTTCCGCGCCATCGGCCGCTTGTCCCGCTCCAGCGTCACGGTGCTGATCACCGGTGAGTCCGGGACCGGCAAGGAACTGGTCGCACGCGCGCTGCACGAGCATTCGCCGCGTGCCGCCAAGCCGTTCATTGCCCTGAACACCTCGGCCATCCCCAGCGAGCTGCTGGAGTCCGAACTCTTCGGCCACGAGAAGGGCGCGTTCACGGGCGCCGATAGCCTGCGGCGCGGTCGCTTCGAGCAGGCCGACGGCGGCACGCTGTTCCTCGATGAGATCGGGGACATGTCCACGCCGCTGCAGACGCGGCTGCTACGCGTCCTCGCCGAGGGCGAGTTCTACCGCGTCGGCGGCCAGACGCCGATCCGCGTGGATGTGCGCGTCATTGCGGCGACCCACCAGAACCTGCAGGACCGGGTGCAGCGTGGCGTGTTTCGCGAGGACCTCTACCACCGCCTCAACGTCATCCGCATCGAGCTGCCGCCGCTGCGCGCGCGCTCGGAGGACATCCCCGAACTGCTGGATCATTACCTCCACGTCGCGGCCATGGAACTGGGCGTGGAGCCCAAGGCGCTGGCAGCGGATGCCAAGGAGAAGCTCGCGGCACATACCTGGCCCGGTAATGTCCGCGAACTGGTCAACCTGTGCCGGCGACTTACGGTGCTGGCACCCGGCTCCGAGATCCGCATGGAGGATCTGCCGGCCGAGCTGGCCGCCGACAGCGAAACCACCGGCGAGGTGGACTGGGCCAAGGCGCTCGCCAGCTGGGCGGACCGCCAGGCCATGGTCGGCAAGCGTCCGCTGCTCACCGATGCGCAACCCGAGTTCGAGCGGGTGCTGATCCGCGCGGCGCTGAAGCGCACCCAGGGTCACCGCCAGGATGCGGCGAAGCTGCTGGGCTGGGGACGCAACACCCTGACCCGCAAACTCAAGGAACTGGGGATGAACTCGGCCGAATAACGCCGTTCCATGAGAAAATCCGGCGCCTATGCTGAACCTGGATCAGATCTGGAAGCAGGGCCTGCTGTGGAATAGCGTCGGCGACTGGGCCACGGCCCTGGTCGTGTTCCTCGCCGTATTGATCGGCCTGTTTGCGATCCGGCGGATCATCCGCTCGCGCCGGCGCAAGTGGTCCGGGTCGGGACAGACCGTTCCGCTGGCCTTTGACCTAAGCTCGCAGCTGGTCGAGAAGACCTCGCGCCTGTTCATCTGGGGCGTGGCGCTGTACTGCGCCATCGAGCAGCTGACGCTGCCTGATTCGAACCACATCGCGCACCGGATCAATCGCGGCGTCGATGTCGTCATCACCCTGATCTTCTGGTACCAGGCGGCCCGCTGGGCCACGGCGACCCTGCGGTACTCCATGGGCCAGCGCCGGCGCAGTCTCCTCGGACAGGATGCGGCGCTGACCGGTTCGATGGAGATCATCCTGTTCGTGGCGGGCGCCGTGATCTGGGCATTGGCCCTGCTGCTGGCACTCGACAACATGGGGGTGGCCATCAAGCCGCTGCTCGCGGGTCTCGGGATCGGCGGCATCGCGGTTGCGCTCGCCGTGCAGGCGGTGCTCGGTGACCTGCTGGCATCGATGTCGATCGCCATGGACAAGCCGTTCGTCATCGGCGACCTGCTGACCGTGGACACGCTCACGGGCACCGTCGAGTACATCGGCGTCAAGAGCACCCGCATCCGCAGCATCACCGGCGAGCAGATCGTGGTCGCGAATTCGGACATCACGAAATCCCGGATCCGCAACTTCGGACGCATGAGCGAGCGGCGCGTGTCGTTCGAGATCCCGGTGATCCACGACACGCCCGTGGCGACGCTGCGCGCGATTCCGGAGGCGCTGCGCGCCGTCATCGAGGCCTCGCCCCGTGCACGGTTTGTCCGCTGCAACCTGCTTTCCTTGAGCGAAACGTCGTTGCGCTATGAAGTGGTGTATTTCGTGCGGGCCCCGGAGCTCGCGGTCTACGCGGAAGTCCAGCACGGCATCATGATCGCGATGCTGGAAAAACTGCGCGAGCTGCGCGTGCAGTTCCCGACGCCGACCCAGGTGCCGATGCCATCGCCGGCGCCGTTGCCCGAAGCGACTGCGCCCGCACGCGCGCTGTGAGCGCCGACCTGTCAAGCATGCTTTACTTCCGGAATGCGCGGCGCTAAAGTAAAGCAAGCTTTACACCCCTCGGTGCTCCATGCCGGTCATCAATCCCAATTCCGTTCCCGGTGCCAGTCCACCCCTGCCGCCGGGGCCGACGACTCCCGTCGACCGGGCGCTTGCCAGGGTGAACCGGTTCTATTCGCTGCCGGTGGTCGGCATCCTCGGCAGCCTGTGGGCGTACCTGTGCACCGTGGTGATGGCTGCACTCGCGCCGCGCTACCTGGCGGCGGGTGGCACGCGGGAGTTCGTGCTGCTGTTACCGCTGCTCACGGCGCTGCTGGCGGTGTGCATCATCTTTTGGGTGTACCTCGCCAGCGATGAGTACGTCCGGCACCGCATCCTCAAATGCGCGGCCCTGACCGGCGTGATCATGGCGTTCAGCACCCTGGGGTACTTCTGCCTGGAGATGCTCGGACATGAGCGTCTCTCGATGATCGTAGTCAATCTCTACGGCTGGGCAGTATTCACCGTGCTGATGCTGTGGGTCCTGTACCGCGCGCGATGAAGAACATCCTGCCCGAACTGCGCGCGCAGCGCGGCTGGACCCAGGGGGATCTGGCAACCCAGCTGGCCGTGTCGCGCCAGACCGTGAACGCGGTCGAAACCGGCCGCTACGAGCCGAGTCTGTCGCTCGCGTTCGCCATTGCCGCGCTGTTTGCACAGCCGATCGAAGCCATTTTCCAGTGGCAACGGCCGCCGCCCCGGTTCGCGCGTGAGCCGTAACCCATGTTTCACGTCATCCTGCATTGCCCCGAGATTCCACCCAACACGGGCAACGTCATCCGCCTGTGCGCGAACACCGGTTGCACCCTGCATCTGATCCGGCCGCTGGGCTTCGCGCTGGATCACAAGTCCGTGCAGCGCGCGGGTATGGACTATGCGGAGCTTGCGCAGGTGCGGGTTCACGACAGCCTCGATGCCTGTCTGGGCACGCTCGCGCCGGCGCGGGTGTTCGCCATCGAAACCGGTTCAGCGACGATTTATGCGCAGGCGCGGTTCCAGCCGGGCGATGCGCTGCTGTTCGGGTCCGAGTCCAAAGGGCTGCCGGCGCCGGTACTGGCGCGGATCGACGCGGAGCGGATCCTGAGCATCCCGATGCGCCCGGGCAACCGCAGCCTCAATCTCAACAACTCGGTGGCACTCGTGGTGTACGAGGCCTGGCGTCAGCAGCAGTTCGCGCTGGTCCCGTAGACTTTCCGACTCATTCCGCTTCGGCGCGGATCGGCCGGCGCATCAGCGCGCGCACGACCTCCTCGGCCGGCAGATCCTCGTAGAGGACGCGGTACACGCCCTCACACAACGGCATCTCGACAGCCTCGCGCTGCGCCACAGCGTGCACGGCACGCGCCGCGTGGACGCCCTCGACGACCTGGCCGATCACCGCGCGGGCCTGCTCGATGCTGTGGCCCTGCGCCAGCAACAGTCCGAAGCGCCGGTTGCGGCTTTGATCATCGGTGCAGCTGAGCACCAGGTCGCCCAGCCCCGCAAGTCCCATGAACGTCTCGCGACTCGCGCCCAGCGCCACGCCCAGTCGCACCATCTCCGTCAGGCCGCGGGTGATGAGCGCGATACGCGTGTTGGCGCCAAACCCCAAGCCATCGGAAAGACCCGCGGCCAGGGCGAGCACGTTCTTCACCGCGCCGCCGACTTCGACGCCGAGGATGTCGGTGGAGGTATAGGCGCGGAAGTTGGCGGAGGACAGGTCCTGCGCGAGGGCGGCGGCGAAGCCGGCATCGGGGGAGGCCACCGTCATGGCCGTGGGCAGACCCGCACCGACTTCGCTGGCAAAGGTCGGGCCGGACAGCACCGCGAAGGCGCGGCCCGTACCCAGCACAGCGCGCGCGACCTGGTGCGGCAGCAGGCCGCTTTCGGCCTCGAAGCCCTTCGTGGCCCAGGCCAGCCGCATCTGCGGCTCGAGGCGGGGACGGATCTGCTCGAGCATGACGCGGAAGGAATCGCTGGGCACGACGATCAGCACGTCCAGCGCGCCGGCGAGCTGCGCGGCGAGCTCGGCCCCGACACTGAGCGAGTCGGGAAAATCGCCCTTCGGCAGGTAGCGCAGGTTCGCGCGTTCGCGAACCATGTTGGCCACCTGGTTGGGGTCACGTCCCCACAACCGGGTGGCCTTGCCGCTGCGGGCGAACTGGATGGCCAGCGCGGTTCCCCAGGACCCCGCGCCAAGCACCGCAATCGGTGACCCGGTCTGCGACAAACCAGGCTGCTCCGGCATGGACTAGTTCTTCGTGGCCGGCGCCTGATTGCGCGCATCGACAAGCGCGCGCTCGTACAGCGCCTCGAAGTTCACCGGCGGCAGCAGGAACTGCGGAAAGCCACCCTGCGTAACCAGATTCGAGACCGCGGCGCGGGCGAACGGGAACAGCACGTTCGGACAGATGGTGCCGATGGCACGGCGCGTATCATCATCGGACAGGTTGCGCATCAGGAACGCGCCCGCCTGCTTGACCTCGACCAGGAACATGGTCGTTTCGCCCTGCTTGGCGGAGACCGTCACGGTCAGCACGATCTCACGCATTTCCGGCGTCAGGATGTTCACGCCCGTGTGCAGATCGAGGTTGATCTGCGGATTCCACTGGCCATCCACGCGCGGTCCGTTCGGCGCCTCGTACGAGCAGTCCTTCAGGTACACGGCCTGCAGGGCCAGCTGGCTGCCGGCGGCGTTCGGATCACCCAGCGCCGGGGCTGCCGGGGTGGCGCCGTCATTGTTATCAGTCATTGATTCGTCTCCTGTAAAAGCGGATCCAGACCGCCACTGTCATCCAGTGCGATCAGGTCGTCGCAGCCGCCGATGTGGGTCTGGTTGATGAAAATCTGCGGCACCGTGCGGCGCCCGCTGCGGGCGATCATTTCCGCGCGCGCCCCGGGACGCGAATCGACATCGATCTCCTCGATCTCGACCCCCTTGGCCTTAAGCAGCTGGCGCGCCCGCGCGCAGTAGGGGCACCAGCCGGTGGCGTAGACCTGTACCTTCGGCATGATCCTAGCCCTTGGCGAGCGGCAGGTTCTCCGCCTGCCACGTGGCAAGGCCCCCGCGCAGGCAGAATGCCTTGGTGAATCCCTGCGCGACGAGGTTGCGCACCACCACCGGACCTGCGCTTTCGTCCTTGCCGTAGACGATGACCGGCTTCTCGCGATGCTTCTTCAGCGTTTCGCCGGCCTTCGGCACCTGCTCGGGCGGCAGCTGCCGGGCGCCACTGATGTGGCCGGCCGCGAATTCATCCAGGCTGCGCACGTCCAGGACCAGGGCGCCCTGGTTCATGAGCCGGATCAGTTCCTGCGGCGAAATCGCACTGATGCCCTGCATGCGCAGGTAGTACTCGTAGGCAATGACGATCAGCCCGGCGACCACCGCGGTGGCGACCAGTGCGGGATGATGTCCAACGTATTCGATCAGCCTATCCATCCGGTCCGTACCACCTGGCACACCTGCAAAAAAGGGCGCGTAGTATAACGGGCATGGGTGAACCGCGTCGCTTTGTGCGCAAGGCCGGCCTGGCGGCCGCCCTTGCCTGCCTCCTGGCGAGCCTGCCGGCGCTGCCGGCGCTGCCGGCCCTGCCGGCAGCCACCACCCAGGCCCGGACCCAAGCGCAGCTGCAGGCGCTGAAGGCGCAGATCACCGCCATTCGCGACAAGGTCAGCCAGGACGCCGTGGCATCCGACCGCGCCGCCCAGGCACTGCAGGCCGCCGAGGTCTCGGTCGCTGCCGCCCGCGCGCAGCTTTCGGACCTGCGCCGCGAGCACGCCGGGCGCACGGCCGATCGGGCCACCGTCGCAACCGAACAGCGGCGCCGCGAAGCCGAGGTGGCCGAGATGCGCGCGGGGCTCGCGCAGCAGATGCGGGCCGCCTACATGATCGGCCGCGAGGAGCCCCTGAAGCTGCTGCTAAACCAGGAGGACCCCGCCAGGGCGGGACGGATGTTCGCGTATTACAGCTACTTCGGCCGCGCCCGCGCCGACGTGATCGCGACCATCGATTCGGACATCCACAAGCTGTCCGATCTCGACGCGCAGCTGGCCGCGGATGAGCAGCGGCTGGATGCCCTGCAGAACGCCACTGCCGAGGAACTGAAACAGTTGGAAACAGCACGCGCGCAGCGGGATGCGGCGCTGGTGGCTATCAAGGCCGACTCGCGCACCAGCGCCCAGGTCCTGCAACGCCTGCAGGCCCAGCAGACGGCATTGACGGCTCTGCTGCGCGACTTGAGTCGCGCCCTCGAACCTTTTCCCGGGGATTCGAGCGGTGCCTTCGGTGGGCTGCGCGGGCGACTGGCGTGGCCCGTCGGCGGCCATCTCGCGGCACGCTTCGGCCAGGTGCGCGCCGGTGGCCTCAAGTGGGACGGGATGCTGATCGATACCCAGCGCGGCGCCGACGTGCGCGCGGTGTACCGGGGCCGGGTCATCTATGCCGACTGGTTACCCGGACTGGGGCTGCTCACCATCATCGATCATGGCGATGGCTATCTGAGTCTCTATGGCCACAATGACCGGCTCTACAAGGCGGTGGGCGATACGGTCTCAGCCGGGGACGTGATCGCGGCCAGCGGCGACAGCGGCGGCAGCAGCCGCCCACAGCTGTACTTCGAAATCCGCAAGGGCAGCCGGCCGGTCGACCCGGGACCCTGGTTCCGCCAGGCCGCCCCGGTCATTAATTAGGTAATGCTGCAAAGCAGCAAAGTCCGGCGATGCCGGTGATCGGGCAGGCCCCGACCTAAACTTTGCGGATTTCGCCAACTGGAACAAGGTTCTACTCCGGCGCATTTGCGATGTTTGACCATATGACTGAACCCGCGCTCAACCACGGAAAGGACGCCTGGGATTCGCTCGAGCCCTTCGCGCAGCTGTTCCGCGCGATGATGCCGCGAGCCGCCACCATCGCAGTTTTCAATGCAGCCGGGCACATGCGCTGGTCCAGCGATTCGACCATCGGTCCGGATCTGATCAGCCGCGTGGAGGCCATGCTGCCGCGCGCGCGCGATGCGGGCTCCGGCGACGGCACGCTGGAAATGCTCAGCGACCAGCCGGCCTACCTGTTCTGGATTCGCGGTGACGGCGGCACGCTGCTGGCCGTGGTCGCGGTGCTGACGCGGTACGCGCCGAATGAAACGGAGCCGCGCGGTTTCAGCTTCGCCCTCTCGCTGCTGCGTCCCGCCCTCGAATGCCTGCGGCGCGACCTGCTGGCGATGCAGACCATCGAAGACCTCCGCGGATCGATGGATGAACTTGATGGCGATCTGGAGCTGCTGCTCGCGGATGCCACGGACGCTAACCAGGCGCCGGACGGTTCGGACGAACTGAAGAGCCTGCTGCAGCGGATGGTGAACCATCTGCAGTGCACGGTGGCTGCGCTGATCGTGCCGGAGAAGGGCATAGCCCTGGTGCGCGGCGCGAGTGAGTCGAAGACCGATGGGCAGATGGTCGCCCGTGCCCATCGCCAGCTGGTGCAGATCGCGGCCGCCAACACGCATCCGGTGCTCCTCAACGATACCCAGTGCGGCCCGCTGGCCGGCGTGGTCGCGTGCCGCGCGCTGGTGTGTCCGGTGCGCAACGGCAACGGCCGGGGCATGGGGGTGCTGGCGTTGCTGCGCTACCCGCAGCTGCGCGAATTCCGCCCCCGCGATGGCCGGGTGGCCGAGATTCTGGCGCGCCGCGCGGCTGTGGTCGTGGCCAGCCACTACGATGCGCTGAGCGGTCTGTACACGCGCACCGCCTTCGAACAGCGCGTCCGGTCGATCGTGGCCGAGCGCACCATCCACAGCACGCCCTGGAGCGCGCTGTACGTGAACTGTGATCGCCTGCACGTCATCAATGACAACCACGGCATGCACGTCGGTGACACGGTCATCGGCCAGCTCGGTGAGCTGATCCGCAGCCGTCTGCCGCCCGGTGCACTGGCCGCACGCATCTCCGGTGACCGGTTCACCGTGCTGCTGCCGACCGAGGTCGATGACGCGAGTCGCTTCGCCGAATCGCTGCGCGTCGGCGCGGAGATGTTGAGTGCGCTGCATCCCGGCCAGGAAATCAACATCTCGATCAGCGTGGGCGTCGCGCCGCTGGAGAACGGCCGCGGTGGTGAACTGGCACACTCGCTGGCCGCCGCGGAAACCGCCTGCAAGGCCGCCAAGGACCGTGGCCGCAATCGCGTCGCGACCTACCAGGTCGCCGACCAGAGCATCATCCGCCGCTTCTCGGACATCGACGTGGTGGCGCGCGTGCGCGAAGCGCTCGCGAACAACCGCTTGCGGCTGCATGCCCAGGCCATTGCGCCGTTCAAGACTTCCGGGCAGAAGCCGCCGCACTACGAGTTGCTGCTGCGCATGATCGATCGCGACGGCAGCGCGCTCGGCCCCGACACCTTCATGTCGGCGGCGGTGCGCTACCAGATGATGGCGGACATTGACCGCTGGGTCGTCAAGCACGCCATTGCGCTGCTCAAGCCGTACGCGCAACAGCTGCAGACCCGTCCGGTCGTGTTTTCGATCAACTTCTCCGGACAGTCCCTCGGTGATGACGAGTTCCCCGACTTCCTGTTCGACAGCGTGCTCAAGAGCGGTATCAATCCGCGCGCATTCTGCTTCGAGCTCACCGAGAACGCGACCATCCTCAACCTGTCGCGCGCCGAGGTCGTGATGCGCCGGCTGCGACGCATGGGTTGCGAGGTCGCACTGGATGACTTCGGCACGGGCCTGTGTTCGCTCTCCTACCTGCGCCAGCTGCCGGTCACGATGCTGAAGATCGACGGCAGTTTCGTCCGCGACGTCATCCGTGATCCGCGCGCCGACAGCATGGTGCAGGTGATTGCCCAGCTCGCGCGCACCATGTCACTGGACACGGTCGCGGAGTATGTGGAGACTGAAGAGATCCGCGAGCGCATTGCGGCGCACGGTGTCGACTATGCGCAGGGCTACGCCGTCGGGCGGGCCGAGCCCTTCGATGAGCTGCTGCGGCGCATGCCCGAGCTGAACGGCGGCGCGCCCGTCATTGCCGATGCCGGCGTTCTGGCGGCGGCGCTCGCGGTCGGAGGCGGCTGAACCTTACCGGCGCGCTTGCGGCGCGTCGCGTTTACTTGGGGTTGAGTCTTGGGCCTGCTGCATTTCCTGATCGACACCTTCCTGCACCTCGACCGGCACCTCGCCGACGTCATTGCGCTGTACCACGCCTGGATCTACGGCATCCTCTTCTTCGTCATCTTCGCCGAGACCGGACTGGTCGTGACACCGTTCCTGCCGGGTGACTCGCTGCTGTTCGCCGTCGGTGCACTCGCCGCCGTTGATACCACCGGCACGCTGCACGCGCCGCTGCTGTGGTTGCTGGTGTGTGTGGCCGCGGTGCTGGGCAACACGAGCAACTATGCCATCGGCCGGGCCATCGGACCGCGCGCCTTCTCCGGGCGGCTGCGGCTGCTCAGGCCCGAGCATCTGCGGCGCACCGAGGAGTTCTTCGCGCGCCATGGCGCCGTGACCGTCCTGCTGTCGCGCTTCCTGCCGCTGCTGCGCACCTTCGCGCCGTTCGTTGCGGGCGTCGGCCGCATGCGCTATGTGACCTTCCAGGCCTACAACATCGCCGGCGGTTTTGCGTGGGGCAGTCTTTTCATCTGGGGCGGGTACCTGTTCGGCAACATTCCGCTGGTGAAGAACAACTTCGGCCTGGTGACGGTCGGCATCATCGCGGTGTCACTGCTGCCGCTGGTGTGGGCGCTCGTCAGCGACCGCCGGCGGTGACCCGGTTGCGGCCTTCGCGTTTGCTGCGATAGAGCGCGGCATCGGCATGCCGCAGCAGCTCCTCGGCCGCCGTGCTGGGGTGGCCGGCACCGGGAGCCAGCGTCGCGACACCGAAACTCGCCGTGAATTCCAGTGTGCCGGTGTCGGTCGGGACGGCGCCGCCGGCGCACTGCGCACGGATCTTCTCCGCCACGCTGAGCGCCTGGGCCAGGTCCGTGTCCGGCAGCACCACCACGAATTCCTCGCCGCCATAGCGGGCGACCCAGTCGCCGTGCTCGCGGATGGCGCTGCGCGCCACACTGACGAAATGCCTGAGCACCTCGTCGCCGACCTGATGACCATGCCGGTCGTTGATGGACTTGAAGAAGTCCAGGTCCGCGAGAATGGCCGAGAGCGCATGCGGCTGGCGCCGCGCCTGCTCGACCTCCTGCATGAGCTGCTCGTTCAGGTAGCGCCGGTTAAAGGTCCCCACCAGCGGGTCGGTGATCGACAGCCGCTGGATCTGCGCGTTGGCGTCACGCAGCGACTGCTCCAGCTGCACGATGCGCTTGCCGGCGGCCAGGCGCGCCAGCAGCTCCGCCTCATCGGCGGGCTTGCGGACATAGTCATCGGCGCCGGCTTCCAGGCCGATCACGACGCTGCGGGTGGCGATCTGTCCGGTCAGCAGCAGGATGTACAGGTAGCCCGGCAGGCGGGTTGCGCGCACCTTGCGGCACAGGGTCGGGCCGTCCATGCCCGGCATTTCCCAGTCGGTGACCAGAAACTGGAAGCGCCCGGTGGCGAGTTTGGTGAGCGCGGTGGCGCCATCGCTGGCGGTTTCCACCTCATAACCACCCCGGCGCAGCATGCGCTGGGTCAGCAGCAGCTGCGTGGGCTCATCCTCCACCAGTAGCAGCTGCAGGGGCGCGCCGCCGGTGCTCACGGAAAGCGCACCTGGATGACACCGGCGCACTCGACCAATGCTGTGCCGATCTGATCGACCATCGCAACCAGCTCGGTGCGGGGTGCGACCAGGGCGGTGCGCTCCAGCGCCAGGGACAGTTCCGTGATCCGCGGGGCGCAGACACTGCCGGCGCCCCCTTTGAGTTTGTGGGCGACGGCCTTCAGCTGCGGGCGATCCTCGCTCGCCATCGCCTGGCGCAGCTCCTCGATGAGGCGACCGCTGCTGGCCATGAAGGTCCGGCACAGCTCGGCCATGAACTGCGGGTCATCGCCCACGAGCGTTTCGAGCTGGGCGAGGTCGAGCACCGGTGAACTTACGTGCGCCGGCGCCGGCCGCGACCCTTCGCGGATCGCATCGCGGGGATTACCGAGACCGTGGCGATCGAGGATCTCGCGCAGTCGCAGCGGTTGCAGCGGTTTGGTCAGCAGGGCGTCCATACCGGCCGTGAGGCAGCGGTCCAGCTCATCGGTCATGGCACTCGCGGTGAGTGCGACGATGGGCGTACGCCGCTCCCCGGACTCGGCACGGCGGATTTCGCGGGTCGCCGTGAGGCCGTCCATGACTGGCATCTGCACGTCCATGAGCACCAGGTCGAAATTCGAATCGACGCAGAACTCCACGGCCCGCACCCCGTTGTCCGCCACCTCGACCTTGCAGCCCAGTCGCTCCAGGAAGCGGCGGGTGACCTGCTGATTGACGACATTGTCCTCCGCCACCAGCACCCGGCCACGGTAGTGCCCATACAGTTTCTCGGCGGCCAGCGAACTGCGGGTGACCAGCTGCGTGTGGGCCCCGCTCAGGTGGGTCGTATCCATGACCCGCTCGACGCAGGCGCGCAGCTCGCGGCCGCGTACCGGCTTGGTCAGGTACCCGGCGAAGCCCATGTCCGCCAGGCGCCGCGTGCTGCCATGCCGGTCGATCGAGGTGAGCAGTACCAGCGGCACGGATGACAGCAGCGGATCACTCTTGAGCTTGTGCGCGAGCCAGCTGCCGTCCGCATCGGGCATCTGGTCATCGGCGATCACGAGGTCGAACGGCGCGCCGTCCGCGAGCGCCTGGTGCAGGAGCTTCACGACGTTGCCGGCGCGGGCAGTGGTTTCGACGCGGTGCCCGGCCGGCAGCAGCTGGCCGCGCAGCACCCGGCGGTTGGTGTCGTTGTCATCCACCACCAGGATGCGCCGGCCCACCGCCGCATCGGGTGCTTCGGGCAGGCGTTCGGTCGTCGTGTTGAGCGCCTCGCAGGGCAGCATCACCGAGAAGGTTGTGCCGACGCCCGGGCTCGACACGACACTGATGCTGCCCCCCATCAGCTCGCACAGGCGCTTGACGATCGACAGGCCCAGGCCCGTGCCGCCGAAGTGGCGGGTCGTGGAGGCGTCGGCCTGCACGAAGGGCTGAAACAGCTTGTCGACGACTGCCGGTGCCATCCCCAGCCCCGTGTCCCGCACTTCGAAATGCAGCAGCACCTTGTCACTGCGGGTGCCGAGGTTATGCACCTCGATGACCACCTCGCCGGCCTGCGTGAACTTGATGGCATTGCCGGCAAGATTGGTCAGGATCTGCCGCAGGCGGTGCGGATCCGCCAGCACGCACTCCGGCGCCGCCGGATCGACGTTGACGATGAATTCGAGGTTCTTCGCGGCGGCCTGGACCGCCATCATGCCAGCCACGTCCTCGACGCAGTCGCGCACGTCCATCTCGACCGACTCGACTTCGAGGCGGCCCGCCTCGATCTTCGAAAAATCCAGAATGTCGTTGAGGATACCGAGCAGCGAGGTTGCCGAACTGCGGATGGTCTCGGCGTACTCGTGCTGCACGGGGTTGAGCGAGGTGTCGAGCAGCAGCTCGGTCATGCCGAGCACGCCATTCATCGGCGTGCGGATCTCATGGCTCATGTTGGCCAGGAAGTCACTCTTGGCCCGGTTGGCCGCCGAGGCTTCCTCCGTGGCGGCGACCAGCGCTGCGCGCGCGGTGAGCTGGGCCGTGATGTCCTGGATGGATCCTGAGAAATACGTCGGAGCGCCGTCCTCGTTGCGTTCGCAGCGGCCGCGCGAGCGCACCCAGCGGTTCCCGCCGTTGCGGTGACTCACCGGGAACACTACGTCAAACGGCGAGCCCTCGGTGATGTGACGCCGCCCGGCATCTTCCACCGATATGCGTTCAGCGTCGGGCGTCAGCTCCAGGATGGAATGCGGGAAGGCCTCATCCGCGCCATAGCCGAGCATTTCGCGGACGCTGGGGGAGTACCAGGTCGCACCGCTCACCAGGTCGTATTCGAACAGGCCGTCGGTGCTGCCCTCGATCGCGCGTTCAAAGCGCGCCCGGATTTCGCGCAGCTCGGTCTGCGCCTGGCGCTCATCGTGAATATCGATCAGCTGGCCGGTGAAGCTGGTGAGCCGGCCGAGCGCGTCGCGCTCCATGGCCCCGCGGCGGCGGAACCAGCGCCATTGCCCGGAAGCGGTCTGCAGCCGCAGCTGCACGTCGTAGGGCGCACCCGCGGTGAGGTGCCGCCCGAACGCGGCGCTGACCGCGTCGGCATCATCGGGCCAGGTTTCCTCGTGGAAGGTCGCCGACGGCACCCGCCGTTCCCGGCGCGGGTAGCCCAGCAGCTGCTGGTACGCCTCCGAGCACCAGACCTGGTCGGTGCCGAAGTCGTACTCCCAGTGGCCCTGGAAGCTGGAACGCGAGGCGCGCTGCAGGCGCAGGCCGGCCTCGTGCTGCTGCGTGACATCCTGGACCGCCCCGGACAGCCGCACCGTCCGATCGTCGGCCACTTCCGCGTCGCCGACGCAACGCACCCACAGCCGCGCCCCGTCGGTGCGGATCGCCGGCAGGGTGTGATCAAAGCTCTTGCCGTTCGCGACCGCCTCCCGAAAGGCCGTTTCCAGGACGGGCCGGGCCTCGACCGCGTAGTACTCCAGGATGGAATCGAGCGTGAGGGGTGCCGCCGGGTCGATTCCGAAGATATGCCGGGCGTGGTTCGACCATAGGGGGGTCATCGAATCGACGGCCAGTTCCCAGGCCCCCAGGCCGGTCATGTTGGCAATGATGTCCAGCAGGTGCGCGCTGCGCTGTTGGGGTAAGGCACTGGCAGCCATGGCTAGTCCATCATGGCACAATCCGCACCTATGAGCGGACGCACCCGAGGATACGCCCACCGCGTCGATATCGCGGCCGGGGCATCAATTGTCTGGAAGACCCTTACCAGCACCGCATCACTGCGCAAGTGGTGCTCTCCGGACGCACAGATCAGCGCCCGGGAGGGCGGCCTGTTCCGCGCCGCCGTTGACCGGACGGCGGAACTCGAGGCCCACATCGATGTGCTGCTGCCCGAGCGGCGGATGCGCATCATCTATCTGCCCTCCGAGGAGCTGCCGGAGGCGGGCAGCGCCATCGTCGATGACTTCATCCTCGACAGTTCGGATGCCAGCAAGACCATCCTGCGGCTGCTCGGCTCCGGATTTCCGGTGTCCCCCGAGTGGGACGCGTTCTACCTGCGGCAGCGAACCGGCTGGGAGCGGGCCGTGGCCCGGCTCAAGGTGCTCTCGGAACAGACGGTGGCGGAGAAGGCTTAGATGGTTGGTTTCCTGTTCCGGGCGGCGTTGTCCGTGATCGGACTGTGGATCGCCACACGCTGGGTCAGCGGCATCCGCATCGAGGATCCGCGGACCCTGCTGCTGGCCGGTGTCGTGCTGGGAGTGGTGAACGCAATCGTGCGGCCGATCGCCGTGATCCTCACCTTTCCGCTCACCATCCTGAGCCTGGGACTGTTCCTGCTGGTGGTGAACGCCGGCATGCTGGGTCTTACCGCCCGGCTGCTGCATGGTTTTCACATTGCCGATTTCAGGGCGGCGCTCCTGGCGAGTCTCATCGTCAGCCTGACCGGGTGGCTCGGCTCCTCGTTCATCGGGTCGCGCGGCAAATTCGAAGTCTACGTAAACCGGCGGCCCCGCTCCTAGTCGCGCCGCGCGGTCAGCGCCGCTTCGATGGCGCTGGTCATGGGTTTGAGGAAAAAACTGTCCTCGGGCATCGACTGCACCGTAATGCCGTGGCGGGCGAGCGCTGCCGCGACCAGCGGTCCCACGGCGGCGACATGCGTGCGCCGCAAAGCCGCGCTGACGCGCGCCTCGCCGCCCACCGCGACCAGCCGCCGCACCTGCGGCGTGCTGGTGAAGGCGATGGCATCGATGCCACGGCTCTCGATGCGTGCGATGAGCGCCAGCACGGCGGCATCCTCGGTCGAGTCCGCATACGCGTACGGCGCAACGCTGAGCACCCCGGCGCCGCAGCGCTGCAGGAATTCGATCAGCGGCAGGTTCGGTTCGTTGCCATACAACTGCACGCCGCAGCTGTGACCCTCGAGACTGTACGCAATCGGCTCAAGCATCGCGATGACGCCGGCGGTGGTCGGCACTTCCGCTGCGATGTCGGGTTTCAATCCCAGTTCGCGCAGCGCCCGCGCCGGCTTTGGGCCGCGCGTGATCTTGCGCACCTTCGCCAGTTGTTCCAGAAAGGCGCTCTTGAGTGCCGGCTCGTGCTGCTCAAGACAGCTCAGCAGCCGGCGCAGCCCTTCGCCGGTCAACAGGATGAGGTCATCGCAGGCGCCTTCGGCGAAGCGGCGGATGAAGGTCAGCACCGGTTGCGGATCCGGCGCATCGCGTATTGCGATCAGCGGACAGCGCAGCACTTGCGCGCCGCGCCGTTCGAGCAACGCCGCGAACAGATCCAGTTCGCGCGTCTCCGGGACGGCGATGGTCCTGCCGGTCAAAGTCAGGGGCTCCATGCCGCGCAAGTTTACCGCGTCGGCCGGCGCGCCGGCGGGGTGTTGCCTGCGCGCAGTGCAGCTCCCAGCGTTGCTGCACTCCCCGGGGGCGGTTGGGGGCAGCGCTTGGCGTGCGCGGCTGCTGCGCGCGCCGCGGCCGGGTGCGCGAGCGGTGGCACAGCGGTTGCAGGATCAACAGCCATGAATACCGCCGCGTCACTGCTGGACCCGCTGCCGGACCGTGCGCTCACCGATCCGGCGACGCCGCCGATCGTGATCGTCGGCAGCGGTCCCGCGGGCATGCGGGTGGCGGCGGGCCTCGCGCAGGCGCTGCCCGCCGTGCCGCGGCTGGTGTACGGCGATGAGCCCTGCGAACCCTACGACCGCGCGCGGCTGTCGGCGTTCCTGGCCGGGGAGCTGCGCTGGGAGTCCCTCGCCATCGATCCGCAGCTGCTGGCCGATCCGGCACTGGAGCGGCGCTTCGGCTGTTCGGTGACCGCCATCGACCGCGCCGGGCGCAACGTCGTGGATTCCTGGGGCCGGGTACAAGCCTACTCGAAACTCATCCTGGCCACGGGCGCCCGGCCGCACGTGCCGCGCGTCCCCGGCATTGCGCTTGCGGGCGTTTTCACGTTCCGCGATTTTCGTGATGCGCAGCGTCTGATTGCGCGGCGCGTGCGCACCCGCCGCACCGTGGTCCTGGGCGGCGGCCTGTTCGGGCTGCAGGCCGCGCGCGCCATGCGCAGATCGCGCATCGAGGTCATCGTCGTGGAGCACTCGGCCACCCTGATGCCGCGACATACCGATGCCGTGGCCGGCGCGATTCTCAAGGACCACATCGAACGCAGCGGCGTGCGGGTCGTGCTCGATACCGGCGTGCGCAGCATCTACGGTGATACGCGCGTCGCCGGGGTACGGCTGATGAACGGCGAGGACATCCCCTGCGACACCATCATCCTCGCAACGGGTTTGCGGCCACGGGTGGAGCTCGCGATCGCCGCCGGCCTGCCGGTGGGCACCGGCATCCGCGTCGATGATCAGTTGCGCACCATCGACCCGGATATCCACGCCGTGGGTGAATGCGCCGAGCACAACGGCGTCGTGTACGGGCTCGCGGACCCCGGCCTGGAGCAGGCGCAGCTGGTCGCCGAGATTCTCTCCGGACAGGCACGCAGCTACCGCGGTTTCTCGAGTGGCCTTAACCTCGTGGTATCCGGACTGCCGATGTTCAGCGTCGGCCGGGTGGCGCCCGATGAACTCGGCGACGGTGATCGCGAACTGGCCTATCGCGGCGGTGGCGCTGCCCAGTACTGCAAGATCGTCCTCACCCGCGGCCGTGTCAGCGGCGCGCTGGCCATCGGTGCCGGATTCGACAACCGGCGACTGCAGCAGGCGGTATTGGCCGGCGCCCGCGTCCATGCGTGGCAGCGCTGGCGCTTCTCACTGCACGGCCGCCTGTGGAAGTAGCGGCAGCGGCTGCCGGCGCTCAGGTGCCGTTGCCTTCCTGGCGGGCAAGTTCCTTCTGCCGCATGTTGTAGAGGATCGCGGCCATGATCAGGCCACCCTCGTACAGCAGGTACATGGGGATGGCCATGACGCACTGGGAGAGCGCATCGGGCGGCGTGACCATCGCTGAAACCACGAACACACCGACCAGCACGTAGCCGCGGTTCGCTTTCAGTTTTTCCAGTTTCACGATGCCCGTGATCACCAGCAGCACCACCGCGATCGGCACTTCAAAGGCAAGACCGAAGGCGAAGAACATCTGCATTGCGAAGTCCAGGTAGCTCGTGATGTCCGCCATCCAGGTCACCCCCTCGGGGGTGGAGCTCGCGAAGTATCCGAACACATGGGGGAAGACGATCTGGTAGGCGAAGCCGACCCCGAGATAGAACAGCACCACCGAGGACGCCAGCAGCGGAATCGCAAAGCGCTTCTCGTGTTTGTACAGGCCCGGTGCCACGAACGCCCAGACCTGGTAGAGGATGTAGGGCATGGCGATGAAGATCGACACGAACATCGCCAGCTTCAGCGGCGTGATGAACGGTGACATCACGCCGGTGGCAATCAGTGACACGCCCTTGGGGAGTTTCTCGCGGATCGGGCGGGCGACGAAGGTGAAGAGTCGGTTCTGATAGTAGATGCAGGGGATCAGCGCGATGATCACGGCGATCATCGCGCGCATCAGGCGATTGCGCAGCTCCAGGAGATGGGAGATCAGCGTCCCTTCCGCCAGGTCTTCCTTCTTCTTCTCGGGTTCCTCAGCCATGATCGTGCGGGAAAATCACCTTCACGCTGGCCGGTTCGCTTGAGGCTTCCGCCGTCGGCTCCGCGGCCGGCGCTGCGGTCCCTTCCGGATGCTCCGCGCTGGACGCGGCGGCAGCCTCGGGGTGCGGTCCATAGGGATCCTCGGCCACCACCTCCGGCTGGCTGCCGTTCATCGCAAAATACATCTGCGCTTCAGGATGGGCTTCCTGGACGGGCTCCGCGGGCGGGGCACCGTGCTCAGCAGGTGTGATATCGGCCGGGCTCGCCGCGGCGGTCTCCTCCGGCCCCGGGGTCGTGGGAGTGACCGGGGGAACATACCGCGGTATCGGCTTCACGGCATTGATGGAATTGACCTCCTGCTCCAGCTGCTCGCGGAACTGGCGGGCCATGTGGCGCGCGCGCCCCACCCAGCGTCCGATCTGGGCGACCAGGCCGGGCAGTTTCTTCGGACCGAGCACCACCAGGGCCACGCCGAAAATGATCGCCAGCTCGGTAATGCTGAAGTCGAAGAATCCGCGCTGCCTGGCGCGCGCGGCGGGGGCTCGCATCTTCTTAGGCACCTGGCTTGTCGCTCCCGCGCGCCCGGGCGGCCAGCACTTCGGGAAATTCCGCATCCGGCAGCGGGTCGGCGGGGCGCTCCGGTGCGGGCGCCTTCAGCGCCTTGCGGAAGCCTTTGACGGCGGCGCCCAGGTCGGAACCGGCGCCGCGCACCTTGCCCGCGCCGAATATCACCAGCAGCACCACGAGGATGATCAGTACTTCGAACATAGGGCGAATGATAGGGCAAATGGGCCGCGCGGCACAGTAAACTTCTCTGTCAAATTCAACGACTTCCGGCGGTCATAGGGGCTTTGCCGGTTTCCAGCCAGAAGGTCACGGGACCATCGTTCGTAAGGCTCACCTGCATGTCGGCGCCGAATTCCCCGGTCCCGACCTGCGGATGCGCGGCCCGGGCCTGGATCACGAGGTAGTCAAACAGCTCCCGGGCGAGATCCGGCGCCGCGGCCGTGGTGAACCCGGGGCGGGTGCCCGTGCGCGTATCGGCGGCCAGCGTAAATTGCGAGACCAGCAGCACCCCGCCACCGATGGCCCGCACGTCCCGGTTCATGCGCCCCTGGTCGTCAGCAAAAATGCGATACGTCAGCACTCGCTGCAGCAGACGATCGGCATCGGACTCGGTATCCTCCCGCTGCACGCCGATGAAGGCGAGCACGCCGCGGCCAATGGTGCCCGTGATCCGGTCCTGCACACGCACTTCGGCCTGCGTGACACGTTGAATCAGTGCGATCATGTGAGTAGTAATTCTACGGACGAATCCTTAAGATTCGGAGCCGTTTTGTGCAAGGTGGTGACGGGTATGGGTTTTCGGATCCGCTTGGGGCTTGTGTCGGTGTTCGCCGCGGCGTTTGCATTGGCGGGAGCATCCGCTTTCGCGCAGGCACCCGTCCTGAAGGGCGACCCGGTGCATGGGAAGGCCATCTCATACACCTGCCTGGGTTGCCACGGTGTGGACGGCTATCGCAACGCCTATCCCAACTACAGCGTGCCGAAGCTCGTCGGCCAGCATCCCGAGTACCTCTTCGCCGCGCTCCAGGAATACCGGGGTGACCAGCGCTCGCACGTCACCATGCATTCGCAGGCGTCGGAGCTGTCCGACCAGGACATGGCGGACATCGCCGCCTACTTCGCAGGCAACGTGCTGCAGCCGGCACCCGTGCCCGCCAATGCGCCACCGGCACCGGCCGCGGTCGCAGTGTGCGCCGCCTGCCATGGCCAGACGGGTATCAGCACCGTACCCAACTACCCGAACCTGGCCGGTCAGCACGCCGACTACCTGAAGCGCGAGATCGCCGAGTACAAGGATGGCGGCCGCAAGAACGCGATCATGTCGGCGATGGCCGCGACCATCAAGGACTCGGATGTCGCGGAACTCGCCGACTACTTCAGCAGCATGCGGCCGTCGCTATCCGCCCTGCACCGGCCGATCACGATCCTCACGTCGGACCGCTGAAGCGCTCACCCTACAGCGCGAGGCGCTTCAGGAACTGGGCCACCGTGGCCAGCCACGCATCCCGGTTGGCCAGGTGACGGATGTCGTGGCCCTCGTCGCGCGCGGTCACGTACCAGGCCTCGCCGCCGCGGGCGCGGAGGCCCGCGACGATCTGGCCGGCCTGCTGCACCTGTGCCGGGGAGTCCTGCAGACCCTGGAAGACCAGTACCGGCTTGCGGATCTGGACCAGGTTGTTGAGCGGCGAGATGCGGTTCAGCGCCGCGCGTAAGTCCGGATCATGCACATCGCCGAATTCGGCACGGCGGCTGCCCTGGTCCGCGGGCAAGCCGTCCGCCACGTAGGAGGGCAGGCTCGCGTAGCCATTGACACTGATTGCACCGGCCAGCCGGTCCCCATAGGTGGACAGCATGGCAAGCGCCATGAATCCGCCGTAGTCCTGGCCCATGACGGCCACATGGGTGCGGTCCAGATCCTTCTGCATGCCCACCCACACCAGCAGCGACCCCAGGTCCCGCAGTGCATCTTCCCGCGCCGGTCCGTTGTCGAGCTCGGCAAACGACTTGCCGTAACCGGTGGAACCGCGGATGTTCGGAGCGATGACCACATAGCCGAGCTGGTTCACGACGAACTGAATGAAGGGATCGAAACCCGGCCGGAACTGGGCCGCCGGACCATCGTGGATGTCGATCAGTACCGGGTGTGGACCCGCCGTCCGCGGCCGGTAGAGGAACGCCGGAATCATGCGCTGCCCGGTCTTGCCGTGATCCCAGGTGGGATATTGCACGGCCTCGGCGGCCACGAAGGTCTGTGGGTCCACGGCCCCGGGTTCGCTGTGCGTCCAGCGGGTCAGCAGGTTGCGTTCCGGCTCGAACACATAGACATCGCTGGGTGACTGCGCGCTCTCGGCGCTGAAGGCCAGCTGGTGGCCGGTGTGGTCGAAGTGCAGGCCCGTGATCCGGCCCTCCGGGACTGCGGCCGGCGAAAGTTCGAGCTTGAGCTGGTTGTCGAGGACCGTCAGGCGGTCGCGACCATTGTCGTTGGTCACGTATGCGAGATAGCGGCCGTCCGCGCCGACCTGGAAGTCCACGATGTCCCACGGTATCGCCGCCGTAATGTCGCGCGCCTGGTGGGTGACCAGGTCAAGGTAGCGCATCACGGCGAAATCGCCGCCATCCACGGAACTGATGTAGATGCCGCGGCCGTCGGCCGCGAACCGCGCGTGCCGCACGGCCAGGTGCGGACCGCCGGCTTCGGCGGGCAGCACGCCACCGGTGGTCACATCGCCGATGAACAGTTCGCTTTCATCATTGCTTCCGGGTTGCCACAGCAGCAGTTTCTGACCATCGCTCGACCAGTCCAGGGGGAACCAGGGCCGGTCGCGTCCGGCGACGACCAGGTGCGGCGCTCCCAGGGTGCCGATATCGGACATATAGACGTCGGTCGTGGTGCCATCGCGGTCGGTGCCGGTGAACACCACCTGCTTGCCGTCGGGCGACCACAGCGGGCTGCCATGCCGGCCGGTGCCGCTGCTGAGCATGCGGGCCGTGTGGGCCGCGAAGTTGTAATAGTACAGCTGTGGCAGAGCGTCGGCGTTGTGTTCCATCAGGAACGCGAAGCCATCGGCCGGGCCGGCCGGCGCGGTCAGCACCTTCGCGATCGGGTCGGCATACCAGGTGAGCTGTTCGCGCATGCCCAGCGGTGCCAGCACCCGGTGCACCTGCGCCTGATCGCCGAAGCGGGTGCTGATGAGCAGGCTGTTGTCCGGCAGCCAGGCGAGGAAGGCGGCATCGCGTCCGACCAGGTACTGGGAGATCCGCAGGTTCAGATTCGGATCGGCGGCGGCCACGCCGTCGAAGATCAGCGCGCCCTGTGACTGCGCCGGCAGTCCCACGACGGGCAGGGGCATCTGCGCCGCCTGGACGGCGCCAAGACCCAATGCCAGGAGCCAGGCGAGCTGCCGCCGGGCGGCCGATGTCTTTTTCATGAATGCGTACGAATCGCAGAAGGTGTCGAGCAGCCGCCATGGTGCCTGATACGATCCGCTTCATGACAGCCCAATTCGCGTCCGCGCGGCTCACCCGTCATCCGGACGGCATCACGGCGGTTGACACCGAGTACATCCGGCCGGGCCTTGCCGCGTCCCACATCATCCAGCACGGCGGCGCGGCGGCCTTCGTCGACGTGGGCACCAATTACTCGGTGCCACATCTGCTCGGTGCACTTCAGGAACTGCAGATCGATCCGGCGGCGGTCGAATATGTCTTCACCACGCACGTGCACCTCGATCACGCCGGCGGCGCGGGCCTGCTGCTGCAGTCCCTGCCCAGCGCCCGCCTCGTCGTGCATCCGCGCGGCGCCTCGCACCTCATTGATCCGGCCAAGCTCATTGCCGCCTCCAAGGTGGTCTACGGAGCGGAACGCTACCGCGAGCTGTACGGCGAACTGATTCCGGTGGATGCGAGCCGCGTGCTGCAGAGCGAAGATGGACAGCGCATCACGCTGCGGGGCCGGCCGTTGCAGCTGCTGCACACGCCCGGTCATGCCCTGCATCACTACTGCGTCGTGGATCTGGAGCATCACAACCTGTTCACCGGCGATACCTTCGGATTGTCCTATCGTGAGATGGATACCGCGCACGGCGCGTTCGGGGTACCCACGACCACACCGTCGCAGTTTGACCCCGCGCAGCTGATTGACTCGATCGACCGTCTGATGGCGACCGAACCCAAGGCCGCCTATCTGATGCACTACAGTCGGGTGACCGGGCTGCCCGCGATGGCGGCGTCGCTCAAGGCGCAGATTCCGCAACTGGCCGCGCTGGCGCTGCGCCATGCCGACGACGCCGATCCGTACGCCGCCATTTACGGGGAGATGCGGGCACTGTGGATCGAACTCGCGGGCCGCCATGGACTTGCCGATCCCGCAGCAAGCGTGGATGAATACCTCTCCAAGGACATCGACCTCAACACCCAGGGCCTCATCGCCTGGGTCAAACGCCAGCGAAGGTAGCAAACATGTCAAAGCCTGAAGCGGGGCAGAAGCTGCGGGCCGCGCTCGACCAGGAGCGGCCACTGCAGATCGTCGGCACGGTCACCGCATATTCCGCGATGCTCGCGGCCAATGCAGGCTTTCGCGCCATCTATCTGTCGGGCGCGGGCGTCGCCAACAGCGCGTTCGGCCTGCCGGATCTGGCCGTGACCACGCTGAACGATGTTGCCGAGGAGGCCCGGCGCATCAGCGGCGCGTGCGAACTGCCGCTGCTGGTGGATGCCGACACCGGATTTGGCGGTGCCTTCAATATCGCCCGCACCTGTCGCGACCTGGCGCGCGCGGGCGCCGCGGGACTGCACCTGGAAGACCAGGTGACGATCAAGCGTTGCGGCCACCGTCCCGGCAAACAGCTGGTTCAGCCTGCCGAAATGTGCGACCGGCTCAAGGCCGCCCTTGATGCGCGCGCCGATGCGTCGTTCGTGATCATGGCGCGGACCGACGCGCACGCGGTGGAGGGTCAGGCCGCCGCGGTGGAGCGCGCGCAGGCCTACGCGGCCACCGGCGCCGACATGATTTTCGCGGAAGGCCTCACCTCGCTCGAGGAATATCGGCAGTTCGCCGCGGCCGTGCCGGTGCCCCTGCTGGCCAACATCACTGAATTCGGCCGCACGCCGCTGTTCAACGCGCAGGAGTTGTGGCGGGCGGGAGTGCGTATGGTGCTGTATCCGCAGTCCGCCTTCCGCGCCATGAGTCTGGCGGCTCGCGAGGTCTACCAGGCCATCCGGCAGGACGGCACCCAACGTCTGGTCCTGGATCGCATGCAGACGCGCGAGGACCTGTACACCGTGTTGGGCTATCACGCCTACGAGGAACGGCTGGATCGGCTGTTCGGCAGCAATCCGCCACAGGAGTAGCAACATGAGCGAGAGCGCCCCCGTATTGCGCCCGAAGAAATCCGTCGCCCTGGCCGGTGTCACCGCCGGTTCCACGGCGCTGTGTACCGTGGGTCAGACGGGCAATGACCTGCACTACCGCGGGTACGACATCCAGGACCTGGCGCGCCACGCGACCTTCGAGGAGGTGGCCCACCTGCTCATCCACGGCGAACTGCCGAACGCGGTGAGCCTTGCCGCCTACCAGGCCAAGCTCAAATCCCTGCGCGGGCTGTCCCGCACGGTCCGCGGTGCGCTGGAGGTGCTGCCGCCGGCTGCGCATCCGATGGACGTGCTGCGCACCGGCGTCTCGGCCATGGGCTGTGCGCTGCCCGAACCGCCCGGCCACGCAGTCGCGGCCGCGCGCGACATCGCCGACCAGCTGGTCGCGTCGCTGGGCTCAATGCTGGCCTACTGGTTCCACTTCAGCCGCTCCGGCCGGCGCGTCCAGGTTGAGACCGATGATGATTCGGTTGGCGGCCATTTCCTGCATCTGCTGCATGAGCGGCCGCCGCTGGCCTCGTGGGTGCGGGCGATGCATACGTCGCTGATCCTGTATGCCGAGCATGAGTTCAACGCCTCCACCTTCACGGCCCGGGTGATTGCGAGCACCGGGTCGGACATCTATTCGTGCCTGTGCGGCGGTATCGGCGCGCTGCGCGGTCCGAAGCACGGCGGCGCCAATGAGGTGGCGCTGGAGATCCAGCAGCGCTACCGCACGCCGGAAGTCGCCGAGACCGATGTCCTGGCGCGACTTGCCGCGCGCGAGGTCATCATCGGCTTCGGACATCCCGTCTACACCCTCTCCGATCCGCGCCATCCGCTCGCCAAGGAGCTGGCGCGACAGCTGTCGCAGGAAGCCGGCGACATGACTCTGTTTGACGTGGCGGACCGCATCGAGTCGGTGCTGTGGCGGGAGAAGAAGCTGTTTCCCAATGTCGACTGGTTCTCCGCAGTGCTCTATCACCTGATGCAGATCCCGGTATCCATGTTCACGCCAGTGTTCGTCATGGCCCGCACCACCGGCTGGTCGGCGCACGTCATCGAGCAGCGCGAGAACGGCAAGATCGTGCGGCCCGCGGCCGAATACATAGGCCCGGCGCCGCGCGCCTTCGTGCCGCTCGCCGCGCGGAAGTGAACTGATGTCGGCATTTGATCCCAAGCGGGCCCAGCGCCCGGACGCCGACGCGCTGCTCACGCAGATCGCGGCGTACGCCAGCGCACCGCCGCCGGTGACGCCGCTGGCGCTCACCACGGCGCAGCACTGCCTCATGGACACGCTGGCGTGCGGCTTGCTGGCGCTGAAGGTGCCGGCCTGCGCGCGCCTGATCGCGCCGGTGGTGCCGGGCGCCGTCATGCCCGGTGGCGCCCGCGTCCCGGGCACTTCCCTGGAGCTGGATCCGGTCCAGGGCGCGTTCGCCATCGGCGCGATGGTCCGCTGGCTGGATTTCAACGACACCTGGCTCGCGGCCGAGTGGGGCCACCCGTCGGACAATCTCGGCGGCATCCTCGCGGTTGCGGATTACCTGGCGCGCCAGGCCCTGATGCACGGCCGCGCGCCGCTGACCGTGGCGGAGGTGCTCAGCGCCATGGTGCGCGCCCATGAGATCCAGGGCGTGCTGGCGCTGACCAACAGTTTCAACCGCGTGGGCCTGGACCATGTGCTGCTGGTGCGCGTGGCGACGACGGCGGTCGTGACCGCGATGCTCGGCGGCTCGCAGGCGCAGATCAGCAACGCAGTGTCCAACGCCTGGGCCGACGGCGGCGCGCTGCGCACCTATCGGCACGCGCCGAACACCGGTTCGCGCAAGAGCTGGGCGGCGGGGGATGCGACCAGCCGCGGCGTGCGTCACGCCCTCATGGCGCTGACCGGGGAGATGGGCTATCCGTCCGTGCTGAGCGCACCGCACTGGGGATTCCAGGACGTGCTGTTCGGCGGCAAGAGTCTCGCGGTGCCGCAGCCGTTCGGCAGCTATGTGATGGAAAACATCCTCTTCAAGATTTCCTGGCCCGCGGAGTTTCACGCGCAGACGGCGGTGGAGTGCGCCCTGTCGCTGCATGCGGCAGTGAGCGCGCGGCTCGATGAGATCGATCGGATCGTGATCGAGACCCAGGAGCCGGGTGTGCGCATCATCGACAAGACCGGTCCGCTTGCGAATCCGGCGGACCGCGACCATTGCCTCCAGTACATGGTGGCGGTGCCGCTGATCTTCGGCCGGCTGACCGCCGCCGACTATGAGGATGAGGTGGCAGCAGATCCGCGCATCGACCGGCTGCGCTCCCGGATGCAGGTACGCGAGAATCCGGATTTCACGCGCGACTACTACGATCCGGAGCGCCGCTTCATCGGCAATGCCGTACAGGTGTTCTTCACGGACGGCAGCGCGACCCCCCGGGCGCACGTGGATTTCCCGGTAGGGCACCGCCGGCGGCGGGCGGAGGGTGAGCCGCTGCTGTTCGCGAAGTTCGAAGCGGCGGTGCTGGCGCACTATCCGGCGAAACAGGCCGCACGCGTAGTGGCGCTGTTCAAGGATCCGGCGCGCCTCACGGCTCTGAGCGTCAACGAGTTCATGGCCGAACTGGTCGGCAATGGCCGATGAGCGCGCGGCGCTGCTGGCCGGTGCCCGGGAACTGGGAGTCGCACTGAGCGATGCGGCGGCGGCAGCCCTGCTGCGCCTGCTGGATGAGCTCACGCACTGGAACCGCGCCTACAACCTGACGGCCATCACCGACCGCGCGCAGATGCTCACGCATCACCTGCTGGACAGTTTGTCCGTGGCGCCCTTTGTGCAGGGCAGCACGGTGGCGGACGTGGGCACCGGTGCGGGTTTCCCGGGGCTGCCACTGGCGCTGCTCGCGCCGCAGCGGCGGTTCGTGCTCATGGATTCGAACGGCAAGAAGCAGCGCTTCGTGGCCCACGCCGCCCGGGCGCTGGGGCTGACCAACGTCGAGGCGCTGCACGCGCGCGTCGAGGCGGTGCGGCCGGCGCAGCCCTTCGACACCGTCGTGGCCCGGGCCTTCGCGGCCCTGCCGCAGATGCTCGAATGGGTCGCGCCGCTGTGCGGGCCGGGAACGCGGGTGCTGGCCATGAAGGGGCGGCTGCCCGAGGGCGAAATCGCGGGCGTGGCGCCGCCGTGGCAGATCGGGGAGGTCGTGCCGCTGCACGTGCCCGGCCTCAACGAGGAGCGCCATCTCCTTATCGCCACCTGTAGACTTAAGGAATGAAACGGGTCATCGCAATTGCCAACCAGAAAGGCGGCGTCGGCAAGACGACGACGGCCGTGAACCTGGCGGCATCGCTGGCCGCGACCAAGCGGCGCGTGCTGCTGATCGACCTCGACCCCCAGGGCAATGCGACCATGGGCTGCGGCGTCGACAAGACCCGGCTGACGCAGGGCACCTGTGAAGTGCTGCTGGGCGAGGCCAACATCCGCTCGGCACTGGTCCCCATCGAACCGGCCGGCTTCACGCTACTGCCCACCAACCAGGATCTCACCGTGGCCGAAGTGCGGCTGCTGACGATGCTCGCGGGACGGGAAATGAAGCTGCGCAGCGCGCTCAAGGAAATCCGCGAAGAGTACGACGTGATCCTCATCGACTGCCCGCCGGCATTGAACTTGCTGACCGTGAACGCGCTGGTTGCCGCCGACAGCGTGCTGATCCCGATGCAGTGCGAGTACTACGCCCTGGAGGGTCTCTCGGGCCTGCTGGCGACGGTGGAGCAGATCCGGGTGGCGGTGAATCCGCAGCTCGAGATCGAAGGCCTGCTGCGGACGATGTTCGACCCGCGCAACAATCTCTCCAACGAGGTGGGGGCGCAGCTCATCATGCACTTTCCGGACAAGGTGTTCCGCACGGTGATTCCCCGCAATGTCCGCCTGGCCGAGGCGCCCTCGTTCGGCAAGCCGGTGCTGCTGCACGACAAGGAGTCGCGCGGCGCGCTCGCGTACCTGGCCCTCGCCGGGGAGATGATCCGTCGCGACGACGAGGTCGAGCCGCCGGCCTCCGCGCCGACGGCAACGCCGCAGGCTGTGCAGTAGGATTGCGATGACACAGAAGAAACCCAGCCTCGGCCGCGGTCTGAACGCGCTGATGGGATCGCCGGACCTGGCGCAACCGGTCGCGCCCGCGCCGGTTGCGTTGGCACCGACGCCGCCGGAACCCAAGGGTGAGCGGCTGAGCCGGCTGCCGCTGGACATCCTGCAACGCGGCCGCTACCAGCCGCGCTCGCACCTGGACCAGGAGGCGCTCAACGAACTGGCGGCGTCGATCCGCAGCCAAGGCGTGGTGCAGCCCATCCTCGTGCGGCCCATCGAGGCCACGACGCCAAGCGGCGGGCAGCGTTATGAAATCATCGCCGGCGAGCGCCGCTGGCGCGCCGCGCAGCTCGCCGGGCTTGCGGACATTCCCGCCATCGTGCGCGACGTGCCGGATGAGACCGCCATTTCCGTGGCGCTCATCGAGAACATCCAGCGCGAGAACCTGAATCCGCTGGAAGAGGCGCGGGCGCTGGAGCGGCTGATCAGCGAATTCAGCATGACCCACCAGCAGGCGGCCGAAGCCGTCGGCCGCTCCCGCGCGGCGGTCAGCAATCTGTTGCGGCTTTTGGATCTGGCACCCGAGGTCTGCGAGCAGCTCGAAGCGCGGGCCCTGGAAATGGGCCATGCGCGTGCCCTGCTGGGGCTGACGACCCGCCGCCAGCAGGTGGAGGTCGCGGTACTGGTGGTGAAGAAGGGCCTCTCGGTGCGCGAGACCGAGGACATCGTGCGGCGCATGACCCAGGCAGGGGCGGCGCGGCCGGACGCCGCCGCTGCCGCCGCCGCCCAGGTTGACCCGGACGTGCAGCGCCTGGAACTGGATCTGTCCGAAAAGCTGGGCGCCCGCGTGGCGATTCAACATACGCGCTCCGGCAAGGGCAAACTGGTGGTCAGTTACAACAGCCTCGAAGAGCTGGACGGCATCCTCGAACACATACGTTAAACGAGCTAACTTGTAGCGTTTTCCTGCCGGCATATCTATAATTCGCCGCCGTTATGGCCCGGTCACGTAAGTGGCTGTAGGACAAACAAATCCTGTCGCAACGCCTCGGTCTTTTGACGGGGGCGGATGGGCGCCATGGGCTCTCTAACAGTGCAATCAGGGGGTTATGGCGTGTCCCTGAAGTGCACCGGGAATTCTTCGTGAACAGCATCGATCTGCCACACGCGCGGGCGCTGGCGTTCAATTGCGCGCGCGCCCAGGCGGTAACGACACTGCTGGTGGCTGCGGTGAGCCTGGCGGTTGCCGGGCCGCGCCCTGCCGCCTCGGCGATCGTGGGTGGCGGCGCGAGCACGCTGGCGAGTGTGGTGATGGCAGTCCTGGCATTTGGCCGGCTGTCCGGGTCGGGCGCGGAGCGGATGCTGCTGGCGTTCTATCTGGGTGAGATTGCCAAGATCACGGTGGTGATCGTGGTATTGGTTCTGGCGCTGCTGTTCATGAAGGTGAACGCGGTGGCGATGATTGCGGCCTACGTGGCCACGTTTTTGGTTTATTGGGTGGTACTGGCGCGCGCGCTGTGGTTCGGACGGACTGCGCCGCCGCCGGATGCCAAGGGTTCGGCCGGCAGCGCGCCGCGCGAGATGGTGTGATGAGCAATTTCGTTTCACAAGTGGCTGCAGAGACTCCGAATGCGACGGAGTACATCGCCCATCACCTGACTTTCCTGACCAATCACAAGCCCAATGGTCTGCTGGACCTGTCGGTCGTCAACTTCGACAGCGTCGTCATCTCCATCGTGCTGGCGCTGGTCTTTGGCGGCAGCTTCATCATCGCGGCGCGCAGGGCGACCAGCGGCACGCCGGGTAAATGGCAGAACTTCGTCGAGCTGGTGGTGTCGTTCGTGGACTCCCAGGTCCGGGGCATCTTCCAGGGCGATAACCCGCTGATCGCACCGCTGGCGCTGACGATTTTCTGCTGGGTATTTCTGTTCAATGTGATGGACGTGTTGCCGATCGACCTGCTGCCCGGTGCGGCAGGCGCCGTGGGCCTGGGCCATCTGCGCGTCGTGCCGAGCATCGATCTGAACGTCGTATTCGCGCTGTCCCTGACGGTGTTCATCCTCATCATCTACTACAGCATCACGATGAAGGGTCTGGGCGGTTTCCTCGGTGAGCTCTCGCTGCATCCGTTTCCGCCCAGCGGCAAGCAGGCCAACATTGCGCTGCGCATCCTGTGCATACCGCTGAATCTGGTCATGGAACTGCCGACGTTCATAGCCCGGCCGGTGTCGCTGGCATTGCGACTGTACGGCAACATGTACGCAGGCGAGATGGTGTTCGTGCTCATCGCCCTGCTCACCCTGTCGTCCGGGTTCGCAGCCCTGGCCTCCTTCGGTGGCTGGCTGAGCATCGTCGGGTCGGTACTGGTCGGCCTGGTGTGGACGGCGTTCGACCTTTTTGTCGGTGTCCTGCAGGCCTTCATCTTCATGATGCTCACCATCGTCTACCTGTCGCAGGCATCCGAGCATCATTGAAGCTTCGTCACTAATTTGATTGGAAACGGATCGATATCTGGAGAGTTGAATGGAAAACATTGCACACATTGAAGGGATGACCGTACTTGCCGTCGGCATCATCTTCGGCCTCGGCGCGCTGGGCACCGCCATCGGCTTCGGCATCCTCGGCGGCCGCTTCCTCGAGGGCATGGCGCGCCAGCCGGAACTGGCTCCGGCGCTGCTGGCCAGAATGTTCATCGTCGCGGCGCTGCTCGACGCGGTGGCCTTCATCGGCATCGCCTTCGGACTGTTTTTCACGTTCGCCAATCCGTTCGTATCCGCCTTCCAGGCGGCTGCCGCGGCGGCGCACTGAAGGCGCATGTCTTGAACGCGGACCCCGGCGCGAGCTTCCGTCCGCCCGCAATCAGGAGACGAGGGTGAACTTCAATCTGACGCTCATCATCCAGATGCTCGTGTTCGCGATCCTCATCTGGTCGGTGATGAAGTTCGCGTGGCCGAAGATCCTGGGTGCCATGGAGGAACGCGCGCGCAAGATCGCACAGGGCCTGGAAGCGGCCGATCAGGGGCAGCAGTCCCTGGCGCAGGCGCAGGTCAAAGCCGATGAGGTGATCCGCGAGGCCCGCGATCGGGCGACGCACATCATCGACCAGGCGCAGAAGCGCGCCAATGAGCTCGTCGAGCAGGCCAAGGGCCACGCCAGCGCCGAAGGCGCGCGGCTGGTGGCCTCCGCGCACACGCAGATCGAGCTGGAAACGACCCGCGCGCGCGAAACGCTGCGCCAGGACGTGGCCGGCCTCGCGGTGCGTGCCGCTGCCAAGGTGCTCGAGCGCGAAATCGATCCGGGCACGCATGCCGAGCTGCTCAACAAGCTCGCCGCGCAAATCTGATGGCAGACAAGATCACTATCGCGCGACCGTACGCCAGGGCGGCCTTTGCCGAGGCGCGTGCCGACAGCATGCTGGGTGCCTGGTCCGAGGCGTTGCACAAGGCCGCTGCGGTGGTGGCGGATCCGCACGTGCAGTCGCTGCTGGGTGATCCGCATGTGACGCCGGCACAGCTGGCGCAGCTGGTGCTGGACCTCGCCGGCGCCGGCCTGGGTGAACACGGCCGCAACTTCGTGCAGACCCTGGCCGAATCCCGACGCCTGAACTGCCTGACGGAAATCGCCGTGCTGTTCGATGGCTACAAGGACGACGCGGAAGGCATCGCCGATGTCACTGTCGCCTCGGCGGCGCCGCTCGACGCCACCCAGCAGCAGACCCTGGCTGCTGCGCTCGCCCGACGCCTCAAGCGCGAGGTGCGCCTGCATTGCGTCATAGAGCCGGATCTCATCGGTGGCGCCGTGGTGCGCGCCGGAGACCTGGTCATCGATGGCTCGGTGCGCGGGCGCCTTACGCGCATCGCCCACGAACTGGTCGCGTGATGAGCGGCCACCCCTACGAAATTCGCAAGGAACCCTAAAGCATGGCCATCAAGGCAACTGAGATCAGTGATCTCATCAAGCAGCGCATCGAGAATTTCCAGGGTGTCACCGAGGCGCGCAATGTCGGTACCATCGTGTCGGTCACCGACGGCATCGTGCGCGTCCATGGCCTGGCCGACGCGCGCTACGGCGAAATGCTCGAGTTCCCGGGCAACACCTTTGGACTGGCGCTGAACCTCGAGCAGGACTCGGTTGGCGCCGTCGTGCTGGGTGACTACAAGCACCTGGGCGAGGGCAACACGGTCAAGACGACCGGCCGCATCCTCGAGGTGCCGGTGGGCCCGGAGCTGCTGGGTCGTGTGGTCGATGCCCTGGGTACCCCGATCGACGGCAAGGGTCCGATCAATGCCTCGCGGACCGCGCCCATCGAGCGCGTCGCGCCGGGCGTGATCTATCGCAAGTCCGTGTCGCAGCCGGTGCAGACCGGCTACAAGTCGGTGGACTCGATGGTGCCGATCGGCCGCGGCCAGCGCGAGCTGATTATCGGTGACCGCCAGACCGGCAAGACCGCGATGGCGATCGATACCATCATCAACCAGAAGTCCTCCGGCATTAAGTGCGTCTACGTCGCCATCGGCCAGAAGCAGTCGACCATCGCCAACGTGGTGCGCAAGCTCGAAGAGCACGGTGCGCTCAAGCACACCATCATCGTGGCGGCCTCCGCTTCCACGCCAGCCGCCATGCAGTACATCTCGGCGTATTCAGGCGTGACCATGGGTGAATACTTCATGGACAACGGCGAGGATGCCCTGATCATTTACGATGATCTGTCGAAGCAGGCCGTGGCCTATCGTCAGATCTCGCTGCTGCTGCGTCGCCCGCCGGGCCGCGAAGCGTTCCCCGGCGACGTGTTCTATTTGCACTCCCGTCTGCTCGAGCGCAGTGCGCGCGTCAACGAGGAGTACGTGGAGATGGTCAGCAAGGGAGCGGTGAAGGGCAAGACCGGGTCGCTGACCGGCCTGCCGATCATCGAGACCCAGGCGGGGGACGTGACGGCGTTCGTGCCGACCAACGTGATTTCGATCACCGATGGCCAGATCTTCCTGGAAACGGACCTCTTCAACGCCGGCACCCGTCCGGCCATGAACGCCGGCATCTCGGTGTCCCGCGTCGGCGGCGCCGCGCAGACCGACATCATCAAGCGCTTAGGCGGTGGTATCCGTCTGGCGCTCGCGCAGTACCGCGAGCTCGCGGCCTTCTCGCAGTTCGCGTCCGATCTCGATGAGTCGACCCGCAAGCAGCTCGAGCGCGGCCAGCGCACCACCGAGGTGATGAAGCAGAAGCAGTACGCACCGCAGTCGGTTGCGGAAATGGCGCTGTCGATCTACGCCGTCAACAACGGCTACATGGACAAGGTCGAAATCAAGAAGGTCGTAGACTTCGAGGCCGCCCTGCAGGG